>JACCDJ010280262.1_pt1 | contig 48158 bp, 46 predicted proteins | sample 7444481 | NCBI WGS metagenome assembly JACCDJ01 (sample SAMN15323435, study PRJNA562643) | freshwater metagenome | isolation source: river surface water | place: USA:Blue River Watershed | collected 2017-08-15
ACTGGAGTGGGAACCTATCACCAAAGCATGGCCAAAGGAAAAATCCTTACCTACCCTGTTGAGGACTTTAGAAAACTGTTGAAATTTGACAAAGAAGACAACATCTGGTGGCGCGACCAAATTGAGAACGCTCTTTCGTATGAGTTGTTGACCGACCTGGGATTGGACTTTAACCGCGAAAAGTTGTATCAAAGTGGATTTGAGTTCCGCAGCTTTGATGAATTCCCGGCTGGACATTTACCTGCTGTTCTAAATGCAATCGTGTTAATCTGTGAGCATGCTTTGCAATTTGATTCAGTGCCTTGGTGCACAGACAATATCACTTGGAACAACATTGTTTTCCGTACATTGAAAGATGGTCACTTGGCCGAAATCAGTGCAGCGGAGCAAATGGAGTTCCTGCAAGTTTTCCATTTGGAGCACCTAGCCGTTGACGCAACAACCGGTCAGCGATTGGATGCTTTCTTCTTTTCCATTTTGAAAGAACTCCATGCGCGTTACCAAAAAAACAATCAAATCATGGATTCGCTTTTGGGAGGCCCCATGACAGCGGCCCCACATTGGAGCAATTTCAATCAGTACCAAGTAGAACAACATTTGAAGCAATTGAATCCGGTTGTCGTTTGACACAACCATTGAAGAATGCAAATAGAAGAAGATGAACAACATCGATGCGCAAAGTATTCTGAAGGCATTTCACCTCTTTGAAAGTGGTGCCATCGACCGCATTGAAGTTGGCACAACCAAGGGATTGCTTCAAATCCATCACCATCTTTTTGAAGGGCTATTCCCTTTCGCCGGCCAAATAAGAACACAGAATATTTCAAAAGGAAGTTTTCGATTCGCAACTGCATTGTACTTGACAGAAGCCCTGGATAAAATTGAGTCCATGCCCGAGAATGACTTTGAGGCCATCATCGCCAAGTATGTCGAAATGAACATCGCGCATCCGTTTTTGGAAGGGAATGGTCGCAGCATGCGGATATGGCTGGACCTCATCTTGAAAAAACAATTGGGTGTGGTTATCCAATGGCAGAACATTGACAAGCACCTCTACTTGCAGGCCATGGAGCGCAGTCCCATCAATGATTTGGAATTGCGAACCCTATTGCAAAAGCATGTTACCACTGAGGTAAACAATCGCGAAATCATCTTCAAAGGAATCGAGCAATCCTATTATTACGAGGGTTACAAAAAAGAAGAATAACAATCGATTTTGATTTCACTCTGTGCGGTGTACAAAATACACTTTTGATTATCTTGCACACATGGAAATGAAAAAATTGGGCTTCTGGGAAATCTGGAACATGAGCTTCGGATTTCTCGGTATTCAAATGGGCTTTGCCTTGCAGAACGGAAATGCATCGCGCATTCTTCAAGAATATGGGGCGGATGTACATGAGCTTTCATGGTTTTGGTTGGTGGCGCCGCTCACCGGAATGATTGTTCAACCCATCATCGGTTATTACAGCGACCGCACCTGGAACCGTTTGGGCAGAAGAAAACCATACTTCCTTGCAGGTACGTTGATCTGCTGTCTTGCATTGATATTGTTGCCCAACAGTGGAGCTTGGTTCACCGCCAAATCGGCTTTGATGATTGGTGCGGGTGTATTGATGTTGATGGACGCCAGCATCAATGTAGCCATGGAACCTTTCCGCGCATTGGTGGCCGACAATCTTCCTGATCACCAGCGCACCTATGGATTTACCATTCAAACCTTCCTCATTGGTATCGGAGCGGTTGTTGGTTCATGGTTGCCCTGGATGTTGACCAATTGGTTTGGTGTATCCAATGAAGGCGCCAATGGGGGCGTTGGAGACAACATCATCTTTTCTTTTTACATCGGTGCGTTGGTATTTATTACCACCATCCTCATCACCATTTGGAAGACCAAAGAGTATCCTCCCCAGGAGTATGAGGCGATTCATGGCAAAATGGAAGACGAGAAATTGGGCTTTGGTCAAATTGTCAAGGACTTTGTGAACATGCCTGCTACCATGCGTCAATTGGGCTTGGTGCAGTTCTTTACCTGGTTCGCTTTGTTCACCATGTGGGTCTTTACGACTCCCGCACTGGTGGAACACGTTTTCCAAATTCCCGTTGATGCTGATGGTCATCCCATCGGAGCCGCCGCTGAACAAGCCGCCAAAGATGCAGGCGACTGGGTGGGAATCTTGTTTGGTATTTACAATGGTGTCAGCGCCATTTATGCCTTGATGTTGCCCAGCATCGCCACAAAATTGGGCAGAAAAGGAACGCATGCGCTTTCCCTTTTCGCAGGAGGAATTGGACTCATCAGCATTTTCTTTATCCATGACAAAACCATGCTCATCTTGCCGATGATTGGCATTGGTATGGCATGGGCTTCTATCTTGGCCATGCCGTATGCGATATTGGCGGGATCCATTCCAGCTGGGAAAATGGGAGTATACATGGGCATCTTCAATTTCTTCATTACCCTACCGCAAATTGTGAACGGAATTTTGGGCGGCCCAATGGTGAAATATCTTTTTGATGGTCATGCCATCATGGCCATTGTCTTGGGAGGAATATTCATGCTTTGCGCAGCATTGGTGGTTGTTTTTGTCAAAGAGCAAAACAATATTCGCATTAAAAACTAATTGATTCTATCTTTGCGCCCGCATGTCGCAAAGAACTACTGCACAACTGCCCACGGCTTTTGGGGAATTCACCCTCATGAGTTTTCCCAATGGAGATGACTTCCATCCCCACGTTGTTTTATTGAACAAAAATTGGAAAGAATTCCCTACGATTCGCATTCACTCTGAGTGCCTTACTGGGGATGCTTTGGGTTCATTGCGTTGCGACTGTGGACATCAATTGCAACACGCTCAGCGGTACATTCAAGAACATGGTGGGGCGATTTTGTATTTGAGACAAGAAGGTCGTGGCATTGGTTTGAATGAGAAGATCAAGGCCTATGCTTTGCAGGACCAAGGACATGATACAGTGACGGCGAACCTGGCCTTGGGTCATCCTGCTGATGCGCGTGATTACAATTTGGTCAAAGAAATTTTATCAGAACTCAACATCAAGACCTTTCACCTCATCACCAACAATCCCGATAAGATAGAAGCATTGAAAAGCATGGGGTTTGAAATTGCCAGCGTCATTTCATCCCCCAACAACCGCAACCCGCACAATGCGCAATATTTGGATGCCAAGCGCGACCAAATGGGACACCAATTGTAATCTTTAAAAAGGATCAACCGGAACAGGAGGGGGAATGTCGTATTCCTCGTATTCGTCTTTTTTGTCAACGGGTTCAGAAATTCTCCAACCCAAAGAAAATTGCAAAACAAATTGCTGACCATTCACGCTGGCCTTGGGCATGCCGGGATTACCCGTTTGGGGATCATTCGGCAATTCGTACAAGGTATAATCAGAAGATTGAAAAAGAAGTCCTGCTCCCAAATCAAAAAAGAAATTGGCGCTTCGATATCCCATACCCACATTGCCCATGTAACGTTTGCTGGCCATGAGGTGGGGTTTGGTTTGAAACATGCCTCCCATTCGCGCACGGAATTGTTGACTCAATCGAAACTCCAATCCGGACTTCACTGTTGTGCACGTGTTGCCTTGATTGCGAATGGCATTGTTTTCCCCGGCATAGGAATAACCGCTGGCGGGGTCGTAAGGTTCAATTTTTGCTTTGGCGAATTGCACCTGCTCAATATCGGCCGTCCAAATGGCGACATCCTTTAGATTGACCGCCATGTTATACTGAAAACGCTGAGGGGTATTGATGAGGTATTCGATTTCATTGATGGGTGAATTCAAGTTGTAGGAATTATTGGTAAATGAAGTCACCATATTGGTTGAGAATTGATCCCTGACCAAATAGTTGGAACGACTGTGAAACGCGGCGCCCAAACGCAACCAGGGATACAATTCCGGAACGTAAATCAATCCCAAACGCAATTGGAATGCCGAGGCGTTGATGTCCAGGTTTTGATCGTAAATCATGCTTTTCATGTCGCTGTTGTCATCTGGATATTCCTCTTGATGAGAAATCTCTTGCACAAAGCTCATGTTGCGCAGGGCTACGGTACCACCAATAAAAAGTTGATCCCGAAAATTGCCCGAGAAAGTATAATTCAAATCCCATTTCTTACCCGTCTCTGAGATGCTTCTCTTTTGCACCACGGTAGAATTTGCCCCACCATAATTGGCGTAAAACTCATCCACAGTTCCTGGCAAAGTATCAATGCCATAGGTGTACCAAGCCAATCCGGCATCAAATGGAAAGTAAGAGACCAAAGAATCACCATGGTTGCCATTGGCATTCACCGCCATGGCATCCAATAAACTGGAACCTTTGGTTTCAAAATCAATGGCCACATCGCGTTTGAAAAAATCAACATTGGCAAAAGCAAATGAGCCATTGAGATAGCGCCAATCGCGCGACTTGGTGGCGTAATTGCGGACATAGGTAAAATGATCGATGGGCAATTGCACGTTGCCAGTAGATTGCTTTTGACCTTCCCAGTTGCCTGTGTTGAAATCCAACATCAACCGCGCTCCCAAGTCCATGATTCCAGAGCGATAGACCGCCACACCAGCTGGATTGGAATAGGCTGAACTGGGATCCGCTCCCACAGCGCCGTATGCCCCCCCCATTCCAAATGCTCGTGCTGAAACAAAAGGGTGGTCGTCTACAAACCGATATGCATCCCATGCAGACTGAGCCAATGCTGGTTGTATCGAAAAACAACCAAACACCAAACAAAAACCGATCAAATACCTCATGGGCGCTTGGGAGAGGTGCTACTGGGTTTGCCACTTGGTGCTGCACTTCTGGCCGGAGAGGTAGAAGGGGCTGGACGAGAACCGGCACCTGATGAGTTACTGGGACCAGCTGCACGACCTCCACCGCCGCTGGAAGGCTGAAGACTTCCGCTATTGATGTCATTCACTACTGCTCTGCCCACTTGTTCCAATACCTTTCCTGCCCGTTCAAAATTTTCTTGACGGCGCTCGGCCTTGTTGATATTTGATCTGGGCACGGTGGTTCTGACCACGGATTCCATGGCCTGAACCATGATGTTCTTTCTGACAGTGGATTGACCAGAAGTCAAAGACTTGGGTTTTCGATTGATGTGCCCATATGTACTTCCAATACCGCCTGTCCCGCTGGGACGGGGAACTGAAGTGGTGTTATTGGACTCCACGTTGTTCCATCCAAAATTATTGTTGTAGGGGTTGTTCCATCCACCCGCAAAACCGTTGTTTCCATAACCATAGTATCCGTAGTTCGAATAACCATAAGGACTGTAGGCTCCATAAGGAGAATAAACCATACCCGGATAATTGCTGTAATACCCGGGATACGAACCAAAACTATTGAAACCAGAACCATTCCAATAGTGGGGAGTGTAACTACCGTATGGGTTGATTCCAATGGCTGAATTCAAACCCCAGCCCAACAGCGGTTGGTTCCATTGGTAACCCAAACGCCAGCCCATGATGGGGTCCCACATGGGTACCATGCTGCCCATGCTCGAATACTCATCTTGATTGTTCAATCCAGGAGCATAGGAATTGCGTCGGGGACTGTTGGATGAATAAAAATCCTCTGTGCTGTCTTGGTTCAATGCGCTGGCTGATAGAGCATCAGGCTCTCCAAAATGCTCCCCTGGTTGCCAATAAGCCTCATCAAATTCGAACGAAGCGGATTGTGTAGACGGTTGTACTGAAATACAAGAAGAAAATCCAATGATTACCCCTCCCAAAATCAATAATTGTATTTTTTTCATGGACATCATCGCCTTTGTTTTTATTGGAAAGTTGCATTGAAATCGGATGGTTTTCATCCGTGTTTTTACACAACTTACGTTACAAACAAAAGTAATGAAAAATATCGTGTACTTTTGAAGGCAATTAATTGAAAGAAGGTTAAAAAAATGGCGGAGAAACTTACCCCCCGATCGGAGGATTATTCCAAGTGGTACAATGAATTGGTGGTGATGGCGGACTTGGCGCAACACAGCGATGTAAAAGGCTGCATGGTCATCAAACCCTATGGTTATGCGATATGGGAAAAAATGAGAGAGGCTTTGGATAAAATGTTCAAGGACACTGGTCATCAAAATGCCTATTTCCCCTTGTTGATTCCAAAATCTTATTTGAGCAAAGAAGCGGCACACGTGGATGGCTTTGCCAAAGAATGCGCAGTGGTTACCCATTACCGTTTGAAAACAGAGGATGGTCAAGTGGTGGTTGACCCGAAAGCCAAATTGGAAGAAGAACTGATCATCCGTCCCACAAGTGAGACCATCATTTGGAACACTTACCGCGGTTGGATTCAAAGCTACCGCGACTTGCCCATTTTGATCAATCAATGGGCCAACGTAGTGCGCTGGGAAATGCGTACCCGTTTGTTTTTGAGAACCGCTGAGTTTCTTTGGCAAGAAGGCCATACGGCCCACGCAACAGCGCAAGATGCGATGGAAGAAACTGAAAAAATGTTGAATGTCTATGCCGATTTTGCGGAAAACTGGATGGCCATGCCGGTCATCAAAGGACGCAAGAGTGAAAACGAACGATTTGCAGGAGCTGTAGATACGTTGTGCATTGAGGCCTTGATGCAAGATGGCAAAGCCTTGCAAGCCGGGACATCACACTTTTTGGGTCAAAACTTTGCCAAAGCTTTTGATGTAAAGTTTGCGAATAAGGAAGGGGTTCAAGATTTTGTTTGGGCTACCTCTTGGGGTGTTTCAACCCGTTTGATGGGTGCATTGATCATGACCCACAGCGATGACAAAGGATTGAGATTGCCACCAAGGTTGGCTCCGATTCATGTGGTCGTGGTTCCCATCTACAAAGGAGTGGAGCAAATAGCGGGTATCTATGAACAAATGAAACCCACCATCGATGGACTCAAAGCTTTGGGATATACTGTGAAATTTGATGATGACGATACCAAGCGCAGTGGTTGGAAATTCGCTGAATATGAATTGAAAGGGGTTCCTGTGCGCATTGCTGTTGGACAGCGCGACTTGGACAATGGAACCATCGAAGTAGCCCGCAGAGACAGTGGCGAAAAAATGGCCATCCCCATTGAAGGTGCCGCAGCGCGCATCCACGATTTATTGAATGACATTCAAACCACCATGTTGGCCGAGTGTCTTCACTTCAGAGACAATAACATCACCGAGGTCAATTCTTACGACGAATTCAAAAAAGTCCTGGAAGAAAAAGGTGGATTCATCTCCGCCCATTGGGACGGAACTTCTGCCACAGAAGAAAAAGTAAAAACCGAAACCAAAGCCACCATCCGTTGTATCCCATTGGATCAAAAAGAAGAAAAGGGACAATGCATGGTGACAGGTGCGCCCAGTACTGGACGTGTCTTGTTTGCTTTGGCTTACTAATTTTTTTTTGATATGAACACACAAGAAACCATCCTTCAACTCATCCAAGAGAAAAGTGTCCTGAAACAGGATGTTTATCACTTGACCATGGAAACCTTCAAGGACTTGAAGCGTGCATTGCAGGAATCCATTGAAGAAATCAAAACCAAATTTGGTAGCGCCGATTCGCGAATTGAATTTTATTACAAAAACAAAGGTGATTTACAAGCGGAAATCAAAGTCGCTGGAGATATTTTGGTTTTCCAAATGCACACCAATGTTTTTCAGTTTGACAAAACGCATCCGCTTTGGAAGAGCAGTTATTTTCAGAATGAAGAGGCCAACAGTTATGTGGGTGTCATCAACATTTACAATTTTCTTTCAGACTCTTTTAAATACAACCGAGAACAAGATTTGGGGTATTTGATTGGTCGAATTTTTATCAACAAAGAAAAACATTTCATGGTTCAAGGCAAGCGCCAATTGGGCTTCTTGTACCAAGACATGATCAATGCTACTTTGGATAACGCTGCGTTAAAAAGTATTGTGGAAAGCTCCATATTGTACACATTGAATTTCGATTTGTTTTTACCACCCTACGAAACCATTCAGCAGCTGACTGTAGATGATATACAAAACATGAACCACGGCATCAGCGGGGCAACAGGTAAAAGATTGGGTTTTCAATTTGGCATAGAAAACAACCACTAAAAGGACCAAATTTTAAAGGAGGGATCTTCCCATTCGATCTGTTCAACAAGCACATCCACGATGTGCTTATTTTTTTGCCATTCAAAAATCCATCCGTCCCATCGTTCCGCCAAATGATCTTTGGGCATCACCTGCAAGGCCCAGCGTTCAACAAATTGTAAAGTCTCCTCTTCCTTCCGCTTACGCGCGCGTTGAATTTTCTTTTCCAATTGTTCTACCATTTGGATGCTTCTAACGCAATCACCTTTGGCCGGGTTAAGCAAGGTCGGATCTTCTTGTTCTATTTTTGGGTAATGGGCCTCATAGGCCTCGACGATACTGACTCTCAAATCTTCCAACACTTCCTTTTCACCGTATTTCGCGGCTAGTTCAGCATCAAAACATTCCTTTGGCGTTAAGCACAAATTTTTATCCCAATGCCAATTGTCCCATTTGCTCACCCATTTCTCGGGAATCATGACTCCACGCTCGCGCAAAACAAATGCGGGAGCTGGAATTTTTAAATCTTCAAAAAAAGGCATCACCTGCCGCCAATATTTCTGTTCGGAAGGACCTCCGACGTAGGCCAAATTGGGCAATATGGTCTCTTGATAAAAAATACGCAAGGCCACATTGGGGCTCCAGGATGTATGATTTCCTGTTGCCAACATCTCTTGCGCTTTTTGTTTGTCCGAAATCCGCTCGCGTTTTCCTGGTGATAGGACAAAGAGATTATAGGGTTTGATCTCTATTTCTCCTTGAACAGCATTGTATTTCTCGGCCAAATGAAAAAGCAATTGTTCGCCCAATTCACGCTCAAACAATTCAACGGCCAACTGTTTTAAATTGCTGTCGTCACCATCGACAACAACCAAACCCAAATGGCCAAAAACCATATTGACCAATTCTCTGGTTGCAGCAGCCAATGTCTTTTGTTCGTCATACACTTTCAATACTGCTTCATCTAAAGTATACTGCGGATAGGTTTCGTTCCATTCTTTTAAGGCACTCAAGGTTGTCTCACAAGTCAATCGACCTACTGCACCACCTTCTGAACTATTCCACCGCAAATGAGCAGCACTCTTGCGCAATTCAGCAATTTCTATCCAATCGTGGTCCTCTGTGGCCATCCAAAATACTGGAACGAAAAATTGATTGGGAAATTGACCCGAAAGGTCCTTTGCCAACTTAATGGCCGTTGCTATTTTGTACAACACCATCCACGGTCCCAAAGCGGTTACAATTTGCTGACCTGTCGTAATGGTGAAGGTATTGTTCTCTTTGAGTCGATGTATGTTGTTGAGCACCGCATCTTCTAAAGACAAACCTTGATATTGCGCCAAAAGTGCCTGAGATAAAATTCCTCGGCGATCCGAATGACAACGTTTGTTTTGGATAATCTCTGTCCAATAAGATTTTGGCAGGGCGGCTGTCGTTGCCGAGGACATCACCGATTGAAGAGGAAGTTTGTGCCAAATGTTCACTTCACAAAAGTAATCACTATCGCAAGACGTTTACAAAACCTTGTCGTTCTGAACGGCGACCACTTTCATTCTTGTAAACCAATGTCCAATAATAAGAACCGGACTCGACATACTTACCATTGAATCTTCCATCCCAACCTTCCATGGCAGATTTGGTTTGAAAAACAGGGCTTCCCCAACGGTTAAAAATGGATAGGCTCCACCCATCAATCTCATAAGGACTGACAAGGAATACATCATTCAGTCCATCTTCATTGGGTGAAAAAGAGTTGGGCACAAAAACTTCATCCTTTCCCACCGCTTCAATCGGGTTAATCATGCCGTCAAAAATCTTTGGCTCGGACAAATCCAGCGAATCTGGCAATGGATCTATGCGCACATCATCAAAGAAATAATAAGCCACCTTCTGTCCTGCTCTGGCAGCCGTTTTCAAGGTCCTACCTCCAACTGAACCAAAGAGACCAACCGTCAAAAATTGTGCGGAAGTTTCTGCTCTAAATTGAATTTTAGCATCTACCCAGGTCTCTGAAAATACAGGACGTGAAAAAACGAATTGAGGTTCATTGCTGATCGGAAAAGTTCCCGGCTGGACAGGCATTTGCTCTGTCAATAAAAATCCCATTCCATTTACTGCCAAACCTGAATTGGAGATGGGTGTCAATTTTCCGTTGGACCAACTCATCCGCAACTCATAATTCTTTCCAGCGTGCAGCGGTTGATCCAAAATAATGGTGAGGTATTCGCGCTGAGAAGCTTCGTTCAAACCGGTCATTTCAATCCCCATGATGGCTTGACCCTCTTTCGGCTGAACCATGGCATAGGGCGTTTCTGGTAGATCGCACGCGACATTTCCAAGGACATGAAAATAGTCTGGTGTGGCTGCTCCATCGGAAGAAGGATTGGACACTCCTCCTATTCGGTACCATTCACCCAATCCATTGGGCAGTGATAGATAATTTTCAAATCCACATTGAAAGACTTGGCCCATACAAAGAACAGAGACAAAGAGAAAATAACCAGTCACTGAAATGGCCTTCATGAATTTGTGTTTAATTGTTAAGCGAATGTAATGATTTACCCCTTTCCCATAGCATTCCAAATGTTAAATAAGAGGCAGGCAATTTCCATTGCCAATCGGATTGCTCCCATTGCCCAGCAGGCCAATCCATTTGAGCCCTTGCGACAACAAACAGGGCGTTCATGCCCTTTTTACTCATCAATCTTTTCCATGTGAAGGCAGATCGCATGGACCACCTGCTCCAATTCGTTCTTGACAAACCAGGCAAAGTAATCAACTCATGGGTTTCTGAAAGAACGGTAAAACTTTTGGCCTCCACCCGAAGCTTTTGATATACCGCACCCATTTCAAGCATGAACATATTGGGCTTTTGATAACGTTTCTTTTCTCCATTCAAATGAAAGGCAGCCATGACAGGAACTGAAAAAGACTCAAGTGTATTGGCTTGTAATGTCGGCTGAAGTGTCAATGTATCCAATTCATACAATCCCAAACCAGTATCCACCAGAACACGGTAGAATGCCTGAAGTCCAGTGCCATTGTATGCCGCATCATAGATATCATTCTGATTCCAATTTTGAACATCTTCAACCACCATGGTTTTCCAATTGATCTGTTGAAACTCAATACCCGCGCGCAATGCAAAATGATCTTGAAAATGGTAATAGCCCTCTGCCCCAAATCCGCTGCCCCAAGACTTCTTTTTAAAATTGGGACTGATTCCATACACCGAGGAATGGCCAGTTGCAACAGGCACAGGGACATTGGACATGAACTGTAACCCCATGTTTGCTTCTAATCCCCATATTCCCTTTTTGCGCAATCGACGATAATCGGCATCAAAATTAAACTGACCTTTCTCCAAATCAGTCAAGGTGTCTTGATCCAAATAAATGACTTGCCCATCGATGATTAGCGTATCACCTGTTGTCACAAAAGACAAAAGCTCATTGGAATAAATGAGCATGCCAATCATGAATAAACAGGTTTTCAAGGCGCTATGGCTTTGAATTTTCTCCGATTTTGACCCGCAACGCACGGCCTTTCTTGGGTTGTGCCATTGTCTTGGTCTCTGGCGCAACGGGCTTGTCTATAATCTTTTCTGAACTGTCTGTCAATGAGGTTGAAACTACTCCCTCACTTTTATTCACTGCTGTCTCCTGTTCGGTCATGGTTTGAGGAACTGAAGCGATTTGATCCGAAGCAAACGATGGCGTTTGTTCATCCATTGCCGAAACGTTTCTCTGTTTTCGTTGCTTGGCAATTGGCTGTGCAATTTGGGGTGCTGCAGAAATGACGGGGGAACTTTCCTCCAATTTATCCTGCAGAATTGCGGTGCTTTTCGATGACCCTTTAATGGACATCGTTGGTTGAATGCTCGATTGACTATTCCAAGTCCAATAGGTCGATAGCAAACCTAGGCCCAATAGTATATACCACACATTCAGCGTGCGCCAATCAAAAAAGAAGAAACCTCTGCGATTGCTCTTTTTGATGGCTGCATGCATGATGTGCTCAGGAGCACTAACCTCTGCATGCTTGATTTCCTCGAATACCGGATGATTCCATTTTCTTTCGCTCATACGCTCATTGTTTTATTCATCTTTTGTAACTCATTTTGAATATGGACCTTGGCCCTGGACAATTGTGATTTAGAAGTATTGATATCAATCGATAACATTTCTGCAATCTCTTTGTGTTTATACCCCTCAATCACATACAAATTAAAAATCGTCTTGTAACCATGCGGCAACAGTTGAATGCATTTGGTCATTTCTTCCATAGAAAATTCCTGGTTCCATTCATCGTTGGCATTGGCCACCTCAAACACCCCTTCATCAATATCTTTCTCTACATGTTTCTTGATGGCTTTTCTATAAAAAGTAATGGAGGTGTTCACTGCAATTCTTCTCAGCCAACCCTCGAAACTGCCATCAAAATGATAGGTATGAATGTGATTGTAGATTTTTACGAAAACCTCCTGAAGAACATCTTGCGCGTCCATCTTATTCTTGGCGTAACGCAAGCAAATGGCATACAGCAAACCAGCGTATTGCTTGTACAATCGCTCCTGTGCCCAGCGCTCCCTTGCACAACAACCACGAATGATATCTTCCATCTGATCTTTCATGTAATCTTCCTTTCAAGACCTATCACAATATACAACGCTTTTTCTTAAAAAAAGGTTGCTTGACTACATAAACTTAGAAATGGCTTCTCCCCTATTCTTGGTCAAAATTCGATAATCCAAGAAATATACTAGCCTAAAACTAACACTACCACTGATGGGAATTTCAGCCGTGGTCTTGAAATCTTGGAGCAAATCACTTGGAATCTCTGAAACTTCGTCGATCTGGCTCCATTTCCAAGCAAAATTCAACTCACTTCCCGGAGTAAAATTCCATTTGTAAAAAAAGTCAATGGTGAAAGAGTTGAAGTTTCTATTGGCTTTGGAAAACGATTGGCCTTCTTCCCAACCTTGGTAGTCGGTACCGACCAATTCTCCTTGGTTATCCAATTCATAAAACCGATGGTACCGCGAATATCCCCAATAGTGTCGAACACGGCAATTGAATGACATGAGCGGGTTGACTGCATAGGTAGCAGTCAAAACATTGGTATGAGAAATGGCATCGCGTTGACCAAAAACAGGCGTTTCATCTTTGACATCATGAAAGGCGGCAAATCCGATGTCCCCAAAATGTTGCTGAAGACTGTACACGTAAATCAACATCCAATGGTCATTGATTCGGTAACGCGGCGATAAACGGAAATTTTGAACGGTTCTTCCATCATTCTCAAAAATACCATACCTCCCACCAACATCGATGGCCAACTGTTTTCGGTAATCTGTAGAGATCCAGCCTCCAATTTCTACATGTGCAAAATCATGGAATTTCATACCCCAAACCCTTGGTTCAAAGTAATTGTAGGCCCTTACAGGTTCGGTATGTATGGACACATTGTAGGTTGTAAATTTCTTCGTGTTTAGCCCGAGCTCCCAATCTATCTCCAAACTTGAAAATGCACGCGGTGCATATAAACTTTCTCGCGCAACATTGAGCTCACTCCACATCCGATTAAAAGGACCAAAGGGCTTGTATAGCCGATAGGCCAAATTGATGTATTGACCCCATGAGTTGTTCGCCTGCAAATAGCCCAAATCATTGGGGTTGTATCCATCACTCTCCATGTAATAACCAGTGGATCCCGTCAAATTACCGCTGAGTCTTGACAACGAGGCGCCATGTGAAAAACCTTTCTGATTCAATTTTTCCTTGGTAAAGTACTGCTCACCCCTGCGCAACGAAGATGCTCCCCAAGAAGAAATCGACCAATCGTTCGCTTTGTCCTTCAATTCAAAATTGTAAGCAGAAACATTGGCATCATAGATAGAACCTGCACGTGTCACATTGGTATTGGTGTAGGTGATGTACGAATTGTTTTTCAAATTTTGATCCATCACAAAGACATTGTAATTGGACAACGGCTGTGTTTCTACTTGCCGCTCCACTCCATCGGCATCTCGGATGGTCGCGAAAGAGGGCGCTGTTACACTATTCATCAAACCGATGCCCGTATTCCCCTTTGTTCTTCCCGATATTTTTGTACTATTGAACAATTGACTTTGCATGGGGTTACTCACCACTACATCTCCTTCATTCAATTGACCGTAGAGTCCATAAGCACCAATGGGGGTACCCCCTATGCGACGCGAATACAACACTCCAGATTTATTGAACAATTCTGTCCCCTCCATAAAAAAAGGACGGTTGTCTTGAAATTCAATTTCAAACGGAGTTAGGTTCAGAATCAATTGGTCACTGATGGTTTGTCCAAAGTCAGGAATCAATGTGGCATCCATGGTAAAGGCATCGCTGAGCCCCATCTTCACGTCCATTCCTCCGTTGTAGGAAAAGCTTGAGGGACTTCCTTCAGAATAATTGTAATAGCTACTCAAATAAGGAAACAAGAAGAAACGCTTTGGGGTACGGATATCTTTAATTCCCTTCAGCTTGCCCATTTGAGCCAGCTCGCCAGGACCATTGGGATTCACGGGATTCCATTGCGAGACTTCTCGGTGTCTTCTGATCTCTCGTGCAAAATTGATGTCCCATTCCTGGACAGTCTTTTCAGGAAATCGCAAAGCGGCGAAAGGAATTTTAAACTCGGCACACCAACCTTTCTCATCGGTATGCACTTTGCAATCCCAGACGGCATTCCAACTGACATCGGGCTCATCTCCTCCGGCAGTGACCCTGCCATCCCACTGTTCTCCCCAAGGTGAAACAGCAAATGAAAATCCATTGATACCGTCTTGATAACAATTGATGGTGATGGCACACCAATCGCTGTTGCCATCTCCATCTCTTCCTGAAAGTTGCTTTAAAATACTATCCTGCGCGTTGTCGTAGCAAAAGAAACCAATGTACAAAGCCTCTTGGGTGTAAATAACCTTGACATCACTAGACTGTCTCACAGGACCTCCCGGAACAGGCAATTGCTCAACAAAATCCGTTGCCGATTGCGCCTCACCCCATATTTCTGATTCCAATATTCCGTCCAACTTGGGGGGATGAAAAACCAGACTGGCCTCGAGCGATTTTTGCGCCCAACCAAAAGTTGTCCAACAGACAAAACACAAAATCTGCAAAACAATTTTAGGGGCGCCTTGTTTTTTCATCGGCAGCAAAAATAACCTAGTACTTTTGCACACAATGAAATTTTTAACGCATTTCTTATTTATTGCACTCCTCAACGTCTTATCGCTTTGCTCATGGGCTCAAGAAAAATTTTCGATCAGCGGCGAAGTCAGAGAGTCGCGAACGGGAGAAACCATGATTGGTGCTGTTGTTTTTCTTGCAGGCACACCTTACGGAGCGACAACCAATAATTTCGGTTACTACAGCATCACCGCGCCCAAGGGGCAATACACATTAAAAGTAAGCTTTGTCGGTTTTCAAGACATCGTTCAATCCATTGATTTGAATAAAAACATGGTTATTCCATTCAATCTGGAGGAATACAAAAGTCGAGATTTGGTAATACAGGCCGACCGCAACCGAAATACCGAAAGCACCGATATGGGAAGAATTGAGCTACCTGTGGATCAAATTAAAAAATTACCGGTGGTCTTTGGAGAGGTGGACATATTGAAAACAATAGCTTTGCTTCCTGGTGTTCAAAGTGCTGGGGAAGGAAATACCGGATTTTATGTTCGCGGCGGTGGAATTGATCAGAATTTGATTTTGTTGGACAATGCCACTGTTTACAATGCTTCTCACTTGTTTGGATTTTTCTCGGTTTTCAATGCCGATGCGGTAAAGAACATAGAACTTTTCAAAGGTGGCGTACCATCAGGATATGGAGGTCGCCTCTCCAGTGTCCTCGATATCTCATTGCGCGATGGCAATTACAAAGAATTTCATGGAACAGGCGGTGTAGGTACAATTGCCTCACGATTTACCGCTGAAGGGCCCATTAAGAAAGACACCTCATCTTTCATCATCTCTGGTCGAAGAACTTACATTGATTTCTTGCTAAAACCTTTGATCAATAGCCGTCCCAATATTCAAGGAACTGGTTATTACTTCTACGACCTCAACGCCAAGTTCAATTACAAATTGGGGCCAAAAGATTGGATTTCATTGAGCGCCTATTTGGGTAGGGATGTTTTCAGTTTTAATAGTGTTAAGGCTGGTTTTTCAACCAAAATCCCTTGGGGCAACGCCACAAGTACCTTTCGATGGAACCATGTATTCAATCCCAAACTGTTCATGAATACCATGTTCTACTTCACCGATTATTCATTCAGTTTCGAGGGAGGGCAGGAAGAATTCACCTTTGGTTTAAAAAGCGGAATACGCGATTATGGTTCTAAAATACAATTCAGCTATTTCCCCAATCCCAACCATAAAATAAAATGGGGAGTCGACTACACCTACCACATCTTCACACCAAACAACACCTATGCAAGCAGCGGAGATACGCAATTTAACCTGAACAATAGCAGCCGCTTGAACTCTCACGAAAGTGCTGTTTATTTCCAGGATGAATGGGACATCAATGAAAAGATCAAGGTCAATTTGGGATTGCGTCAAAGCTATTTTCTCCACACGGGCTCTTTCACCCGTTACATTTATCCGCCCTCAACGGGCCTTTTAGGAGCAGGATCACCCCAGACAATTCAGTATGGGAATGGCGAAAAAGTATCTGATTATTGGGGCATTGAGCCTCGAATTTCTGGTCGCTACCTCATCAAAGAAGGATCAAGCATTAAGGCCGGTTACAACAGGAACTTTCAATATGTTCATCTGAACAGCTTCTCGCCCACCTCCCTTCCCACCGATGTTTGGTTGCCCAGTACTGATCGCCTTCGTCCCCAATTTTCTGACCAATACAGCGTAGGATATTTTAGGGACTTCAAGGAAAACAAATGGGAGAGCAGCGTTGAAGTATATTACAAAGACATGTTCAATGTCTCGGAGTATCAAGAAGGAGCCGACCCTTCACAGACAGTCAACGACAACATCGATAATTTGCTTTGGTTCGGAAAGGGATGGAGTTATGGTGCAGAGTTCTTTTTAAAAAGAAATACCGGAGACTTTACGGGATGGATTGGATATACTTGGGCCAAAACAATGCGCCAATTTGATGAAATCAATGATGGACGACCCTTCCCGTCAAGGTGGGACAGAAGACACGATTTCAATTTTGTCATGAATTACAAAATCAATGAAAGAGCTGACATTGGTTTCGTTTTCGTCTATGCCACAGGCAATGCCATCACCTTACCGCTGTCTCGTTATTTCTATCAAGGCAATGTCATTGATGTTTATGGCGACCGAAACAGTTTTAGAATGGCCCCGTATCACCGCGCTGACATTTCCTTGAATTTGATATCCAAGAAGAGCATTGAAAGGAAAGAAATGGCAAAACTCAATCCCCAGCTCAAAAAACGCGTTTTTGTTTCCAGTTGGAATTTCAGTATTTACAATCTATACAACCGCAGAAATCCTTACTTCATTTATTTCGCTGCAGAGGGCGATTTCAGTCAAGGATCATTTCAAACCAAGGCCTATCAGGTCAGTTTGTTCCCCATCTTACCCAGTGTTACCTGGAACTTTGAATTTTAATGAAAGCGCTCGCCTACCTCAATAAGTATTTGTGGAAATACCGAGGCCGCATGATGGCAGGCTTTGTCTTTATTGTTTTGACCAATGTCTTTAATGTGTATGCGCCGCAAATCATTGGTGAAGGCATTGACTTCGTGGCCACCATTATTCGCGAGCAAGCCAACTTCCCCAACAAAGATGTGATGATCACCACACCTGAATCTTTGCATTGGATTAGCGCCCTTACAGGTTGGGGAGATCAACTTACGTTAAACGCGAGCAATTGGAAAGATACTTGTCTGTATATCGGGATTCTTCTCTCCTTGGGCTACATCGTAGTATACTTAATCAAAGGAATATTCTTGTTTTACCAAAGACAAAGCCTCATTGTGATGTCCCGCCACATTGAGTATGATTTAAAAAATGAAATCTACCAGCAGTACCAAAAACTTGATGTCTCTTTTTATCGTCAAAATCGGACCGGTGATTTGATGAACCGCATAAGCGAAGATGTTAATCGCGTCCGAATGTATCTGGGGCCTGCTGTCATGTACACGATCAATCTTGTCGTATTAATTGCCCTCTGTGCTGGAGTCATGTGGAACATTGACGCTACCTTGACTTTATACACACTCGGACCCATGCCCCTTATGATGATAGGTATATTCTATGTCAGCACCATCATCAATCGCCGAACAGAAAAAGTTCAAAAGCAACAAAGTAAACTGACCACCATTGTCCAAGAAACATTCAGTGGAATCCGCGTCATTAAGTCTTTTCGAAAAGAAAAAAAACTAGGAAATGACTTTCAAAAAGAAAGTGATATTTACAAAGGGCTTCAGATGAAATTGGTGAAGTCCGATGCATTGTTCATGCCGGTCATCAGCATTTTAGTCGGCTTGAGCACCATTCTCACGATATACATTGGCGCGACTCAAGTTGAAAAAGGGGTTATCACCATTGGCACCATAGTTCAATTTGTGTTTTATGTCAACCAACTCACTTGGCCATTTGCTAGTGTGGGATGGGTGACGAGTTTGGTGAGAAAGGCCGAAGCTAGCCAAACGCGCATCAATGAGTTCTTAAATGCCCAACCCATTATTCAAAATCGCCCTACCCAAAACATCAACATTCAAGGAAATATCAAATGGGAGAATGTCTCCTATACTTATCCCGATACAGGCATCAAAGCATTAAAAAATGTCAGCTTTGAGTTGAAAGCAGGTCAATCCTTGGGTATTATCGGCAAGACAGGTTCAGGAAAGTCCACTCTATTCCAATTGATGACACGGAACTTTGACCCTACGGGTGGGATCATTTCGTTTGAGAATACGCCATTGACACAATTGGACCTTCACCAAATAAGAAAGGCCATAGGATGGGTGCCTCAAGAAGTGTTTTTGTTTTCTGATACCATTCGTCACAACATCCTTTTTGGCAATGAAAAATCTTCGGAGCAAGCGATGATTTCCGCCGCTGATGATGCCGGTGTACTGAACGACATTTTACAATTCCCGCAGCAGTGGGAAACCGTATTGGGTGAACGCGGAATCAACATCAGCGGAGGACAAAAACAACGCATATCCATTGCTCGCGCATTTATCACCGAACCACAAATTCTGATGCTCGATGACTGTTTATCCGCTGTAGACACTGCAACGGAAGAAAAAATTCTTCAAGGCATCAAAAGAAGAATGAAAAACCGAACCAGCCTCATTATTTCTCATCGCGTTTCTTCCATTCAACACTGTGATTTGATCTTGGTCATGGACAATGGACAAGTCTTGGAGTCGGGGACGCATGAAACACTGATTGCAAATAAAGGCTTATATCATCATTTTTATCAGATGCAACACGAGCAACAAGCTGGTTCTTGATGCGTGTCAAATGAGATACTGACAACCGTCACCCATTATATTCTAGGTCTATTGCATCTTCGCCAGATAATTGCAATAGTAGTCATGCGCATAACCATTGACATCCAACCCGACACGACGCTGAATGAGCTGAAGCATGCGTTTGCTCAACATTTTCCTTACCTCAAATGGGAGTTCTTTCGTCATGCTCATCAGCACCATGAAGGATCTCACAAAAAGGACATGATCTTGGACAATCCCACTCTGCAAAAGATAACCCATCAGATTCAACAACATCACATTGAATTTCATGACACCAATTCCGTTCAGGACATTGAGCAGCTCATTTGGGATGCATTTGGGTTATCTGTTCAAGTGTTTAGAAAAAGTGGAAATTTATGGTTAGAAACCACCGTCACGGATCAATGGAGCTTGGCCTATCAAAATGAGCAAGGCAGGGAGTTAAGTGCACAATTTGACCGCAAGAAATAATCGTCCATGAATTGTTACCACTGCGGTGAAAAAATCAGTGGCTCGGTTGTTCAATACGACAACCAATCATTCTGTTGTCATGGATGTCAATCGGTGTACATGCTTTTGGAACAAAATCAAATGTGTGCATTTTATGACAATCCAAAAAGAAAACTGAGCAAAGCCCCTACCATAGAAAAGTTCAGCTTTTTAGAAAATCCTGAGATCGCATCTCAATACATCGCATTCAGCTCACCAGAAAAAAATCTCATTCAATTACGGAGTCCCTACATCCAATGCGCCTCTTGTGTATATCTGCTTGAGAAACTTCATTTACTGCATGATGGCATAATCGACAGCCGCGTCAACTTTTCGCAACAGCTGATCACCGTTCAATACCATCCGCAATCCATCTCTTTGAGGACCTTGGTGGAATGGCTCACTTATATTGGTTACGAACCCATTCTGGATCACGAAAAAGCAGACAACACGCTCTGGAAAAAAATGCAAAAGGAATATTGGATTGCCATTGCTGTCAGTGGGTTTTGCTTTGCCAATATCATGCTTTTGAGCTTTCCAGAATACTTGAACCTTGACATGGAAGATGCGCGCTCAATGACCATGCTTTTTCGCTGGATCAACGTCCTTCTCGCCTTACCTGCGCTCTTCATTGGTGGGCGAACATTTTTCCAAAAAACGATTCAAGGACTTAGGGCCAGAATCATTCCCATTGATGCACCATTGGTGTTGAGTTTGCTTCTAACTTTTGGGCGCTCGTTGTATGAGATAGCAACGGGAACTGGTGCAGGCTACTTGGACTCCATGACGGGCATTGTCTTCTTTATGCTCATCGGAAGATACATTCAGGAAATGACGCAACACCGTTTGCACTTTCAACGCACTTACAAGTCATTCTTTCCCATCAGCACATTGCGCATCCATCAAGGCCAAGAAGAGTGGATTGCATTAGAACAAATAGCCGTTGGGGACATACTCAAAATTCACTCCAACGAAATGGTTCCTTGCGATGGCAGTTTGCTCAGCGGACACGCGCTGATTGACTATTCTTTTGTCACAGGAGAATCAAAACCGCAGGCATTAAAGCAGGGGGATAAAATGTTTGCCGGCGGAAAGCAAGTTGGAGGCACCATCATCATGGAGTGCTCGCAAAAAGTAGAACACAGTTACCTCATCCACCTGTGGAATGATTACCCCAATCAAAAAAATAATGGAACGACAACTTGGGTCGACCGCTGGGCCAATCACTTCACCCTATTCCTTTTGGGACTCTCCGTACTTTCCTTTGCCTATTGGTTTCGTATTGATATGGAACGAGGTCTCCATGCGGCTACTACCATTCTCATTGTAGCTTGTCCCTGCGCATTGCTTCTATCTTCTGCGTTCACGCAAGGCGCCGTGCTCTATCACTTGAGCAAAATCGGTTGCCATGTGAAAAATGCGCGAGTTTTAGACACACTGGCTGAAGTCACCACCTTGGCATGGGACAAAACAGGAACTTTGACAACCAAAGATGTCCAAGCGGAATGGCTGGAAAAACCAGCCGAAAATCATCTTTCTTCCATTTGTATTTTGGCACAACAATCAACACATCCCATTAGCCAAGCGTTGTACAAAAAGACCAAGAATTATTTCTTAGAAATCCAAATTCAACAATTCATAGATGAACCTGGGCAAGGGATCTCCGGGATAATCAACGGAAAACGCTACAAAATTGGTCATGCACAATGGGTGGGACTAGTCCAACCCCAAGAAGCCAATGCGTACATTAGCTGCGAAGGTGAAATCATTGGCTCCATTGCCCTGTACCATCCCATTCGAAAAGGAATGAAGCAGGTACTTCATCAACTTCAGCGCCAATACAAACAAACCATCATAAGCGGAGATCCTTTAAAACTCTCCTCCGAAATGCGAGCCATCGTTCCCGTTGGATGCCATGCCTTTCATGGCCTCAGTCCGCAACAGAAACGAAATCACATCATTCAAATGCAAGAGCAAAATCAAACCGTTGTGATGATTGGGGATGGATTGAATGATGCCGGCGCTTTATCAAGTGCCCATGTTGGCATAGCCGTTACCGAAGATGCGTTTGGCTTTTCGCCCTCCTGTGACTTGATTTTAGAAGGGAGAAATTTGGACCAACTGCCGGCAATCATCAGCTATGCAAAAACGCAGCAAAAAATTATTCGCTGGAGTTTTTTGATTGGTTTACTTTACAACATCATTGGTCTTGGTATTGCGGTTCAAGGGCAAATGAATCCTTTGATTGCGGCCATACTCATGCCTTCTTCAAGCATTACCATTATGGCCTTTACTTCTTCGATGGCATACTGGAAACGGCCTCATTAAACAAGGTATCCATCAATCCTCCTATATTTGTGGCATGCTGGATCAAGAAATCAAAATCAGCCCTTCATCCACCATTGATGTCTGGGGTAAAATCAGTTTGGGCACATTGGTCATGGGTCTGTTTTTCCTCCTTCCCAATCGTTGGGAAGGAATGCCAATCCTACCCTTTGAATGGGCAGGGATAACATTGGTAGCGCTCACACTAAGCTGGCGAAAAGCATTGGCCTCCTTGCTGATTTTTCAGCTATGCGTTGTCATGTTTGCCGTTTTTATCCAAGGCTATTCGATTAAAGCACTGCTTTCTTTGCCAGGCATGATGATGGCGGAAATTGCTGCAGTTGTGGTGACAGCGCGATGCAACGAATGGAAAGAGGCCTATCTACCATGGTGGAATTTTATGATTGCAGTGCTCTGCATGACCATTATCCTCTTGGGATCCGCATTTTGGATGAAATCCCTAGGTGATCAAAACTGGCACCAACTCATCAAAGCCATGTACACAGGTATTTTGATGCTCTGCGCGTTTTTACTCATTATTCAGCAATTGATTTGGAGATTGATTAAAGGAAGAGAATTTTATTACAGAAAGAAATGATTGACTACAAAATTCACAATGGCATTGCCACCATTACACTCAACAGACCGGATAAATTCAACAGTTTCAATCGGTCCATGGCAGATGCCTTTAATGCTGCTTTGCTCGAAGCCAGCACCGATGAAAACATCCGCTGTGTCGTGATTACAGGAGAAGGAAAAGCTTTCTGCGCAGGTCAAGACTTGCAAGAGGCCATTGACCCCAATGGCCCAGGATTAAAAAAAATCATTGAAGAAGGCTACAACCCTTCCATTTTGCGCATCACGGAAATGCCCAAGCCGGTCATTGCTGCCGTTAATGGTGTAGCGGCTGGAGCTGGAGCGAACATTGCCTTGGCTTGTGATTTTGTCATTGCCAAACAAAGCGCCTCTTTCATTCAAGCTTTTTCTAAAATTGGGTTGATCCCCGACAGCGGGGGCACTTATTTTTTGCCTCGATTGATCGGATACCAAAGAGCCTTGGCTCAGATGATGCTGGGAGATAAAGTCTCTGCAGATGAGGCCATGCAAATGGGCATGATTTATCAAAGTATCGCAGATGATCAATTTTCAAATGCAGTGGATACACTGGCTAGCCAGTTGTCCAACATGCCAACAAGGGCTTTGGCACTTACCAAATTCGCGCTTCAAAAAAGCATGCAAGCTGACTTACCTACCCAACTCCAAAACGAACTCAACGGCCAATTGGAAGCAGGGGCTACTGCAGATCACCAAGAGGGCGTGCAGGCATTTTTAGAAAAAAGAAAAGCGATTTTTCAAGGAAAGTAAGTCATGTCAGAAAATTGGATCAATATTCAAGATGCCCTACCGGCTGATGGTCAGCGGGTATTGGTATTTGTTCCCAACAACAAACATTTTCTCCCCGGTAAAAGCGGCGAATTTGAAATGAGAGAGGTGATGATCATGAAATTCTGCCAAGACTTCTACCCTGCAGAAAGTGAACGAGGAATAAAATATGGGGTTCATTTTTGGTCGGGTGAAGGAAATAGCAATTGCTTTTTCGCAGCTGTATCCAAATGGATGCCCCTACCAGAATAGCCGATAATGATAAAGATTATCGAAAAATCAGCGCCCCTTTGTCATCAAAACTCCATTTTGATGGTGTTGTTATCCATAACAACCGACTCAATGGTATTCACCTGCTCTAAGTCAAAAGGCTTACTCAATCGGATGTAATTATCGGTGTAACCCATCATTCGTCCATCCTCATTCACACTTTCCCAAAGAATGGATCTTTCTTGTTGAAAAAAACGCTGGTAAAAGGCACGCTTCTTTTTTTCAGACAGCATTCGCAATTGCGCAGTGCGTTGATGTCTCTTCTCCATTGGAACAACATCTTCTATTCGCAGGGCTGTCGTATTGGCTCGCTCACTGTATGTGAAGACATGCAAATAGGAAACCGGCAAATCTTGAATAAAATTCATTGTATTTTGAAACAACTCGTCTGTCTCGCCGGGAAAACCCGTAATGACATCCACTCCAATGCAAGCATCCGGAATGAGGCGATTAATGCTGTCGATTCTCGATTGATACAAATCCGTTCTGTATCTTCTGCGCATGGCACGAAGAATCTCATCATCACCACTTTGAAGCGGTATATGAAAATGCGGCATGAACTTCTTTGATTGGGCTACAAAGGCAATGATCTCCTCAGTCAGCAAGTTGGGCTCTATGCTCGAGATGCGATACCGCTCAATGTGCGACAGTGCATCCAATGCTTTAATCAAATCTAAAAAAGTTTCTCCATTGGCCGTCCCAAAATCTCCAATATTCACTCCTGTCAAAACAATCTCCTTTGCTCCTTTCTCTATGGCCAATTCAGCCTGCTTCAATGTGTCCGCAATGCTCGCGCTTCTTGACCTACCCCGCGCCAATGGAATGGTACAAAAAGCGCAGAAATAATTGCACCCGTCTTGAACCTTCAAAAAAGTTCGTGTGCGATCTCCCGAAGAAAAAGATGGAACAAATTCATTCACCTCTTTGATGTGACCAACAACAATCTTCTGCCTTTCCTCAGCACTCCTCTGAATGTGTTGTAGGATATTGAATTTCTCGTTGGCTCCCAATACAACACTAACGCCTTCTATCTGGGCAATCTCCTGTGGTTTCAATTGGGCATAGCAACCTACCACAGCTACAAAGACATCTGGATTGGTTTTAATGGCTCTACGGACAATATTGCGGCATTTTTGATCGGCCTGGTCGGTGACACTGCAGGTATTGATGACCAAAACATCCGGATGCTCAGTCATTTCTACTTTCGCATAGCCTGCATTGGTCAGGATTTTTGAAATTTCACTGGTTTCAGCAAAATTCAATTTACACCCCAGCGTATGAAATGCCACTTTAGGTCCTGCTGCGCTCATGGTATTTCTTTAAAAGAAAAATGGCTGTTGTCCCTCCGACGACCATTACCAAGGCAATGACCATGGCCTGCGTCCATTTCATGCCCAAATACTCCACAAAATTATTGACCCTTATTTGCTCAATGAAAAAACGTTCAACACCATTCAACACCAAATAGAGCGAGAAAATGACTCCTGGAATTTGGATGCGCTTGCGCAATGACCACAAGATGAAAAAAATCAAAGTAGCCAATATGGTCTCATACAAAGGAGTGGGGAAAACAGGGATTTCTAGGTGTGTTCCGTAACCCGGAAAAATCTCCCCTTGCTCAATGGGAACACCCATTCCCAAAACATTATTGGGATAATCATATGACCAAATCCAATCCGGTAAAAACTGCATCCAATTGGGCATAGGAGAGGGATTATCGATGCCCCAATCCCCATCCCCGCTGGTTTGACATCCCATTCGTCCTATTCCGTAGGCCAAAATCATTCCCGGAGCAGCTGCATCCGACAGATGCAGGAGGGGGAGTTTCTTTTTTCTGGCATAAATCAACACAACGATAGAACCAACGATGATTCCACCGTAAATGGTCAAACCACTGGTGAAGTTTTCCAAAGACGGGTTGCTAAAAAAGACAACCATTTCATGGGGATTCTCCAGTAAATGAAACAACTTGGCGCCTGACATCCCTGCAATGGCAGCAACAAAAGTGATAGATCCCACCAAAAGGTGCGCGGGCTCCTCCACCCACTGCTCTTTTGGCTGAGGCAACTGGGATTTTTTATCTTCCCAATATTTCCAACCACCCAAAGCGATGGCCAACAAAAAACCCAATAAAGGATAACCTTCGCCCGACATCAAAGCCTTCTGAGCCATGCCATGTGCGAAAATCACTTCGCTGTTGACAAATAAGAAAATCATCTTCCAACCCAAGAAAAAACCCAAAAAAGCGTTGGTCAAGATTTCGCCCCATTGGGGGCCTGAGCCAAGAATTTGTTTGACGCGCTGTGCAGGAAATATTCCTTTCTGCTCCATGCGTTTCATTTCCATCTTGAGCAGTACACTGGCTGTAATAAAAGCCAAGGCAACAAAAAAACCGAAGCTATTGACCAATTTAAGAAAAGGCAAATCAAGACCAAAAAGGTCTAAAAGTGCATGATAAAGCGTTGGGTACATAGGACAAATATAAGGCGCATCAGTTGGCTGATGAAAGACGCTCCCATTCTTCTATACATGTTTTCCCTTTATCATCTGCGTACCACTTGTGAATCAGGGTAATGAAAGTTTCCTTCGCCAAGCCCTCCGACTTCCAATTTGTTACCATATTCTGCAGAATCTCAGGCCTTGCTCCCCACCTGGTCACCACCTCAAAATGCTGATTCAAGAAAATGAACAACGGAACTGCGCGGGCCCCATTGGATAAAAATTGATCCATCAACTCCAAATTTTCATCGCGAAGAACAATGCGCAACTCATGACCTTTGGCCACTGCCCACTTCTGCATGTAGGGCAATATTTGGGCACTATCTCCGCACCACCCTTCGGTAATGACCAATATTTTATGGGATTCGTTGGCCAAGGATAAGTCAGGCAGCATTCCATGCTTATCGATTCGATTCATCCGCTGCTCGTTCAAGATACTATAAGCCAATAAATCAGCACTTTGATTGGGGCCAGTAACTTTATCTTGAGCATGAAGTTCATGCATTAACGCTCTTAATTCAGCATAGGTATAGGCCTTTTTCCAGTAGGCTGAGATGTCCAAATGATTCATTGCGCGAAAATGCAAAGAATTAATCTTGCGCACCAAATCATTTTACACAGAAAAAACTTGATTGGTTAAGTATTTCGTCTATATTTGTTTAACCCTACACAAGTAGGTTTTAATTTTTTTAATTTTTATTACATGAACATTTTTGTTTCAGGCTTACCCTTCAGCCTTACTAGAGAAGAGTTAGAAAGTGCCTTCCAGGCATTTGGTAATGTAACCAGCGCACGCATCATCAAAGATCGTGATACTGGACGTTCACGTGGTTTCGGTTTTGTAGAAATGGATAGCGACGACGCTGCTCATTCTGCCATCTCAGCATTGGATCAAAGCGAATTGAAAGGTCGCCGCATCAATGTGAAAATTGCTGAAGAGCGTGCTTCAAGATGATAATTGTTTACCCGTAACATTGAAAATCCGCTTTCGAGCGGATTTTTTTTTTGAGATAAATCAATTCATGACAAAAGGAACCTCCAAATGAAAGTCAGGTACTTTGGCAATAAACAATTCTTTGGTTACGCCGTGTTGCATCGTATAGTAACCGGTCATCCTGCCGCGAGGACTTCTTAGATCACATGCCGAGCTGTATACAAAGGTCTCATTGGCTGCAATAAACGGCTGTTCTCCCACAACGCCCGCCCCTTCTACTTCACGGCAATGACCAGATGAATCGAATATGTCCCAAAAACGGCGCGTCAACTGAATGGGGAACTCATTGGTATTGGTGATGGAAATCTCGTAAGAAAAAACAAAACTATTGAGCACAGGGCTTGAGATACCTGGTTCATATTTGACCAAGACATCAATCTTTACTCCGGCTGTGGTAAGCGTCAACATAGAAAGCGAAGATAATCCATTTATCGCTTCTCATTGTTGATAAGTCATTGAATTATTTGAAAACCTATGGTTTCCTATCGGGTGTTCACTTTTACTTTTCGAAAGAATATAAATCATCAGCAAATGAAGAAATTTTTAAGTTTCACCGTTTTGGCCTTTTCAATAGGAATGGCCATGGCCCAGTCGACAGAACAAGGACGCAAACCATCTAGATGCCAAGATAGCGATGCCGATTTTGTATACGAGGCCGATCGTTTTGCAGATATCCGTATCTTAAAATATCGCATTCCGTGTTTCGATCAACTCACCACAAAACAGAAGACATTTGTCTACTATCTTACGCAAGCTGGGCTAGCAGGAAGAGACATTATGTGGGCGCAAAATGGCCAGTATAATTTATCCATTCGTCGCATTTGCGAAAACATTTATACGGGGTATAATGGCGACAAAACTTCCAAAGATTGGTTGGCTTTTGAAACGTATCTCAAACAATTGTGGATGAGCAATGGCATTCACCATCACTATTCCAACATCAAGCATCAGCCTCAATTTTCCGAAAAATATTTCAATCAATTGTTGGCCGATACAAAGGTTGTATGCAACGACAACTTGAAAAAAGTAATTTTCGATCCCACTGTAGCCGCAAGAAAGGTTGAAAAAGATGCCAGCAAAGGATTGGTCGAAAATTCAGCTGTTAACTTTTATGGTCCGGGGATAACCACGGCAGAGGCAGTAGCCTTTTATGAAAGCAAAATCAAAAAAGAAGACAGAACACCTTTGTCTTATGGCATCAACGCTGATTTGGTCAAAGTGAATGGGGAATTAAAAGAGGAAGTATACCGTGTTGGGGGCAAATACGGTGAGGCCTTGGAAAAGGTCGTTTATTGGTTGGAAAAAGCAGAAGGCGTAGCCGAGAATGACAAGCAAGCAGTGGCATTGAGAAAGCTGATCTTGTTTTACAAAACTGGTGATTTAAAAGCTTGGGACGACTTTAATATACAATGGGCCAGAGCTACAGAGGGAGACATCGATTTCATCCATGGCTTTGTCGAAGTATACAATGATCCATTGGGGAACCGCGGATCTTATGAGGCCATTGTTGAAATCAACGATTTCGAAGCCAGCGCACGCATGAAAACCATGATGGACAATGCACAATGGTTTGAAGACAATAGCCCAACTGACAAGGCATACAAAAAAGACAAAGTAGTAGGAATTACCTACAAAGTGGTCAATGTTGCAGGAGAGTCAGGGGATGCCAATCCTTCCACTCCGATTGGCGTTAATCTTCCCAATGCGCAATGGATAAGAACCATGCACGGTTCAAAGAGTGTTAGTTTGGGAAATATTGAAGATGCCAACAACAAAGCAGGCGGTTCTGGTATTCTCAAGGAGTTTGCTTACGATGAAGAGGAGATTAAAAGGGCAATTCAATATGGCGAAACAGCAGGAAAAATGCACACGGCAATGCATGAAGTAATTGGACATGCCAGCGGAAAGCTAAAGGATGGTGTTGCCCCATCATCACAGACGTTAAAAGAATACGCCTCAACTATCGAAGAAGGTCGAGCTGATTTGGTTGCATTGTATTTTATCATGGATCCCAAATTGGTTGAATGGGGATTGATGCCCAGCCTCGAAGTCGGAAAAGCGGAGTATGACGGCTATTTCAGAAATGGACTTTTGGTACAACTGAGAAGATTGAAAGTTGGAGAAGAAATTGAGGAGGCGCACATGAGAAATCGCGCTTGGATTTGCAATTGGATTATTGAAAAAGCAGCGAATGACAAATCAAGATGTGTCATGGTTGTAGAACAAAATGGTAAAAAATATATCAAAATCCGTGATTACGATAAAGTGAGAGCACTGGTTGGGGAGCTATTGAAAGAAGTTCAAAGAATTACATCTGAAGGTGATTATGCCGCAGCGCGAAAATTGGCCGACGGTTATGGCAAAAAAGTCAATGCCAAGATTCACCAAGAAGTGCTCGATCGTTCAGACAAACTAAACATCCCGCCCTACAATGGATTCATGAATCCAGTTCTTGTCCCTGTGAAAGACGAAAAGGGAAACATCAAAGATGTTCAGGTCACCTACATGGATAGTTTTGCCAAGCAGATGTTGATGTACAGTGAACAGTATGGTCACTTGAAATAATGTGCAATCGAACGAATTCAAAAAAGGCTGAAAATACTTTCAGCCTTTTTTATTTCTTCACCATCAAATAATGCGTCCCGATAATCGGAATCTCATACGATTCCGATTTCACTTCCCATCCACATTTCAAATAAAAGGGAACAGCCACCTCACGGGCGTCGCACCAAAAAGTCATTTCAGGAAATTGTTGCTCCACAAATTCCAAAAGCTGTTTGCTGACGCCGTTCTTTCTAATAGAAGGATGGGCTGCCATCGCACGCAAGCGCAAAGGAAAATCTTGCCCATCGATGTGTCGCGTTTCTCGCATTACGGTGCAACATGATACCAATTCACCGTTCTCATCTCTGGCAGAAAAATGACTCGTATCCTCATCAAAATCTCGATCCAATAAGCAATGCTCTATCGATTGCTTGTGTGGCCATAAAACCAAAAAGCGCAATGAACGTAGGTCCATTGCGCTTTCTCTTTGAAAACTATAAGCCATTTGTACTTTATGCCAAAACAGCTTTTACTTTATCTGCAGCCTCCTGCAAAGTAATCGCGCTATGCACAGCCAATCCACTGTTGTCTATCAATTGCTTGGCTTCTTCTGCATTGGTCCCTTGCAGGCGCACAATGATTGGCACCTCAATGTTCCCCATGTTTTTGTAAGCATCTACTACACCTTGTGCTACTCGATCACAACGCACAATTCCACCGAAAATATTCACCAAAATGGCCTTAACAGCCGTGTCTCTCAAAATCATGCGGAAGGCTGTCTCTACTCGCTTGGCATCTGCCGTTCCTCCAACATCCAAGAAGTTGGCAGGGTCTCCTCCGCTCAACTTGATGATATCCATTGTGGCCATGGCCAATCCTGCTCCGTTCACCATGCAACCGACATTGCCATCCAATTTCACATAGTTCAGTCCGGCAGCTCCTGCCTCCACCTCAATGGGATCTTCTTCCGTCACATCGCGCATGGCCAAATAATCTGGATGACGGAACAGACCGTTACCATCAAAAGTCACTTTGGCATCTACTGCAATAACTTTATCATCGGAAGTCTTTAACACGGGGTTAATCTCGAACATGGAAGCGTCACAACCAACATAGGCGGCATACAACGACTTGACAAACTTGCCCATTTGCTTAAAGGCCTCTCCACTCAAACCCAAATTGAAAGCAATTTTTCTAGTCTGAAAATCGGTTACTCCTGTTAACGGATCAATGGTTTCTTTGAAAATGCGCTCTGGTGTGTGTTCAGCGACTTCCTCAATGTTCATTCCCCCATCTGGTGAATAAACAATTACATTGCGCCCTTGTCCTCTATCCAAAAGGACTGACATATAAAATTCTTTGGGCTCACTTGCTCCAGGGGCATATACATCCTCAGCGATGAAAACCTTGCTTACTTTCTTGCCTTCTGCCTTGGTCTGCAAGGTCACCAAATGACCTCCCAAAATTCCGGCAGCCTTCTCCGGTACTTCATCAATACTCTTGGCCAATACCACACCACGAGATCCCGTTTCGGTCACCGTTCCTTTTCCTCTTCCCCCCGCGTGGATTTGTGCTTTAACAACAAACCATCCGGTGCCTGTTTCTTCTTTTAATTTAACAGCAGCGTCCTTGGCCTCTTCAGGCGTAGCTGCTACATATCCGCGCTGCACGGCAACACCGTACTTGGCCAAAATACTTTTTCCTTGATATTCGTGAATGTTCATGGCTATAAAATTACGATTGCGAAGGTAAGGGAAATCCTGCTTTACTTTGCATTTGTGATTGAGATCAAAAATATAAGAAAATCCTATGGTGATTTGGAGGTGCTCAAGGGCGTCAACTTCAGCATCGCTCAAGGCGAAATCATGGCCATTGTAGGGGCATCCGGTGCCGGGAAATCAACCCTGCTTCAAATCCTGGGAACCTTAGATGTGCCAGACCAAGGAGAAATATTATTCAATGGCCAATCCATTTTTGGACTAAAAAATCAGGCGCTCAATGCATTCCGCAACGAGCAAATTGGATTCGTTTTTCAATTCCACAACCTTTTACCAGAGTTCACCGCACTAGAGAATATCATGCTTCCAGCACTCATCAAGGGGGACAAGAGCAGCGATGCAAAACTGAGGGCACTCGATATCTTAAAAAAACTAGATGTGGCGGACCGCGCATCACACAAACCCAATGCCCTTTCAGGTGGTGAGCAACAGCGCATGGCTGTGGCGCGCGCACTAATGAATAAGCCCGCCATTATACTCGCCGATGAACCTTCAGGTAATTTGGACAGTAAGCATGCAGAAGAATTGCACCAATTGTTTTTTGATCTCAGAAAAGAATTTAACCAAACCTTTGTGATCGTTACCCACAATGAAAAATTGGCGCTCCAAGCCGATCGCCGATTAACCATGACGGATGGCCGAGTTCAATAATTTTAGCACACTCCTTCTTATCTGATTATCTTTGAGGCATGCAATTTCTGCGTCCTGAAATGTTGTGGGGCCTCTTGGCCTTGGCCGTGCCAATAGCAGTGCATTTGTTTAATTTTAGAAAACAACGCATTGTTTACTTTCCCTTCACTTCTTTTCTAAGAGAAATAAAAGAAGAAACGCAACAGCAATCCAAGATCAAACATTGGCTTATTCTTTTACTCAGACTTTTGGCCATTTCACTCATTGTCTTGGCTTTTGCCCAACCGACATGGAACAACACAAGCGCTGCAGGTGGGAAAAAAAATATCAGCATTTACATTGATAACAGCTTTAGCATGGAAAACCAAAAGGAAGGAATTTCTCTTTTGGACAAAGCCAAGAACAAAGCCCTCGATATTGTCTTTGCGCATGGAGAAAATGACAATTACCAAATCATTGCCAACGAATTCTCTGGAATACAACAACACTTTGTCACAAAAGACAAAGCACTTGAAATCATTCAAAGCATTCAAACATCTCCCATTTCCAGGAAATTGAGTGAAGTTATCGAACGTCAGCAAGACCTAATTGGCAAAAAATCTGAATATCCCAGCGCATTGTATCACATTTCAGATTTTCAAAAATCACACCTCCAACCGATTAAAATCTCCAACAACTCAAATCTTCCAATGCGTTGGGTTCCTGTTCAAAACGAGTCCTCTGACAATGTTTACATTGACTCTATTTATTTTGAAATCCCTTATCACAGCCCTTCTCAAGAAGAAATACTGCACGTAATCCTCAGAAATGCTGGCGACAACCCTGTTCAAAATTTACGTTGTGAATTTTCCATCAATCGCCAAATCAAAGGAGTAACAACAGAACAATTGTTGGGACAGGAAAAAAAAGAAGTCCTATTTCCATTTACCAGCAATGGTGAGGGCATTCAAGAGTGCAAAATCAACATCAACGACCAACCCATTGTATTTGACAACAACTTTTATTTCACTTATTGGATCGAAAAGGAGCGCCCGATTGGAATCATCGCCGATCAATTTTCCCAATCCCAAAAAGTTTTTCAAAATGATGTTCACTACCCTACCAATCTGCAGCAAGGCAATAACGCCAACCTCAATGGCATCATCAACAACCCCATTTTGATACTTGAGAATCTTGCCCAACCCGCAAGCGGATGGATTAGCAGTATCAAAAAGAAAATTGAAGAAGGGGGAACACTCATAGTTATCCCACCTGTTCAAAACCACAACAGTGCTTGGGACAATCTTTACACCCAATTGGAAATTGGTCAAGGATGGTCTTTTTCCAAGCAAACCATCAAGGGAGATCACATCGATTTCAACCACCCTCTATTCAAAGGCGTTTTCACCAAGTCTGACAACTTTCAGCTACCGCAAACAAGCGGATACCTCAATGGAAAATGGAGTGATCAGGTAATGGGTATGATATACTACCCGGATGGAACGCCCATGCTTTGGACCAAAAAACTAGGGAAAGGTCAGATTTTTGGATGGAATTTTAATACATCCGAAAGTAATGTTTTCCGCCATAGTATTTTTCCCATCGCCATGATTCGTTGCGCAGAGCTATCCGGAAATCAGCAACCATTGTATTTTACTGTTGGTCAACTTGCCCCTTTTACCATTCAGAATTTAACGCTAAGCAATGATGATCAAATTATTTTGCAAAGAGAAAGCAGCAACGAAAAAATCCTGCCTTTGGTCAAAAGCAATGATCGTCAAATTTCCATTGGCATCGGACAACATCTGTACAACAGTGGAATCTATCGCGCATTGCAAGGAAACACCGCTTTGTATTCGATTGGCATCAATTACAACCAAGAAGAATCAGCACTTCAATTTTTGAATGAGTCTGATTTAAAAGATTGGATTGCAGAAAATGCATGGAACAATATTGAGGTAATAGACCCTGAGGTAGAGAATATTGGCAATTATGTCAAAAAACTAGATGAAGGGAATCAACTTTGGTGGTACCTCATTGTATTTGCTTTAATTTGTTTACTCACTGAAAGCCTTTTGACTGGACTATGGAAAATGTAAAATCAGTTTATATCAAAAATGCTAAGATTGTCGATCTGACAAGTCCATTTCATAACAAAACAATGGACATTATCCTAGAGAAAGGCATTCTTAAACAAATAGGCAAACAGCTAAATCCGCCGAAGAACGGCCTTGTTTTTGACCAGTCAGAACTTGTCATTTGCCCTGGGTTATTTGACATGCAAACCCGTGTAGGTGAACCCGGAAATGAGATGGCAGAAACATTTGACACCGCCTGTCTCGCTGCTGAGCAAGGAGGTTTTACCGACTTACTTGTTTATCCCTCTCATCAACCTCCAACTTGTCAAGCGGCGCAGATATCGTACATTAAACAAAGTGGAAGAAGAGGAATCGCACTTCATCCCAGCGGTTGTATTTCAGAACAAATGAAAGGTCAACAATTGGCCGAGTTGTACGACATGACGCAGGCTGGAGCGCTGGCTTTTACAGATGACAAACAGCCCATGTCGACTGCTCTCATGATCAAAGCGCTTGAATACGTTAAAAGTTTCAACGCCTTATTGATGGTGTTCCCTCTCAATCATCAGGTCAATCCACATGGGTTAATGCACGAGGGCCGCACATCCACCAGCATGGGAACAAAGGGATTAAGCAGCTTATCAGAATACATGCAAATTCAGCGAGATATTGAAATACTAGGATACACGGGAGGCCGAATTCATTTTTCAAATATTTCTTGCGCGGAGAGCGTAGAATTGATTCGCAAAGCAAAAAAGAAAGGCCTCAATGTAACTTGCGGAATCTCAGCCCATCAATTGAGTTATTTGGATGAGGATCTCACTTCATTTCCCTCCAATCTCAAAGTCATGCCACCATTCCGTACGCAGAAAGATCGAGAGGCCTTGATCAAGGGTTTACAAGACGATACCATCGATGTCATCGTAAGCGATCACACGCCGGTCATCATTGAAGAAAAAAGTCTTGAATTTGAATTCGCTGCTTTTGGGAATAGTAGCCTTCCAACTGCTTTTTCAGCAGCATTCACCGCGTTAGAAGGAGACGTGGACATTGAAAAAATTCTTGATAAAATGACCCATGCACCAAGACGAATATTGGGTCTAGACACTCCGTGCGTTGATATAGATCAACCAGCGCGTTTCACGCTGCTGAGCACTGCTGAAAATACCAACTGGAATAAGAAAGATTGGGGGTCCAAATCGTACAATTCACCTTTTATTGGAGAAACATTGAGAGGCCGTGTGGTGGCTACTTTGATTCAATAATTGGTATATTGTACTTCTTCCCCTCCTCAGCGCACTCTACGTGCTCAAAAATGCCTTTGGCTTCTGATTCAAAGAGACTCAAATCTGAATAACGGGCGCTGAAATGTCCAAGAATCAATCTCTTGGCCCCGTAATACTGAGCAACCTCAGCTGCCTGTCGTGCAGTACTGTGATGGGTTTCTTTTGCTCGTTTGGCATGCTCCTCCAAGAAAGTAGCTTCATGGTACAAAAGATCCAAATGCTGCAAATCATCATCTGCAATCTGCAAAGGCAATGTATCCGTGCAGAAAAAGTACTTTCGAACACGTTGTCTCGGAAGACAAACCTCATTTGGATGAATCACTTGTCCATCTTCTCTAACCACAGCGCTATCCTTTTTCAAAATCAAAAGTTCATCCAGGGTAAGGCGGTGCGAAGAAATAAAAGATTTGACAATCTTTCGTTCAATGGGCTTTTCCTCAAACAAAAAAGCATTGCAAGCCATTCGGTGCTTGACAGGAACGCTTTTGACCTTTAAAAAATCATTCTCCCAAATCCACTCAGCCTGGGAATGTGTAGATATAAAATGGAGCGGAAAGGACAAATACGTATCAGAAATCTTGAAACTCAAATCCAACCAATCCTTTAATTCAGGAGGGCCGACAATCGTGAGCCCGGCAATCCGTCCCAACAATGAAAAAGTACTCAGTAATCCAATCAATCCATAAATATGATCGCCATGCAAATGCGAAATGAAAATGACTTCGATGCGCTGCATTTTAATGCCATACTGACGCAATTGCATTTGCGTTCCTTCACCGCAATCCAATAAGAAATAATGATCACGCACAGAAACAACTTGGGCTGTGGGGCGTAGACGCAAAGTTGGCGTCGCTGCTCCACAGCCCAATATGGTAATATCAAAGTTCAATTAGTGCTGAACTACAATCCTTTTGGTTGATCGGCTTGAACCGTTTTGAACACTGTACAAATAGACTCCTTCCTCCCAATCTTGGGTATCCATCCACAATGTGTTGAAACCTCTTTTGGCGGCAAATGACTTATTGTACACCAACCCTCCCAAAAGGTTATGCACTTCCACTTTCACCATTTCTGAAATAGGGGATTCGAAATTCATGTTGAAACCCGCATTGGATGGATTGGGCTTGGCATTGCTCAATTCAAATTTCATGGTGGTATTCTCTGCAACTGAAACAGTGCCATCCGTTACGGTTAATGTATAACCTGCAAAAGAGTAATCCACTGGAACAGGGAATCCAAAAACCAAAGCGGTTGCCACAACATTGACCTCAATACTAAATACACCCAATTGATTTGGAGTACCAGACAATACAGCGCATTTTTGCTGATTGGGTAAAAAAGTACAATTGGCAGGATTGCAGGCGTGGGACAATCCCAAATTACCAATGGGCAAACCATTGTTGTAAGTGATGCTTTCCAATGTCACATTTGAAATGACATATCCCGCATAGGCTGGATCAATCAAACCAGCATCATTGGGAATCATGAAATACATCACTTGGTTGTATGGTTGATTGATCACCCCGTCCGCCAATCCAACAGCGGTATCTGGATACACACCGTAAAGGGCTCCACCAAAATCGTAGGCCATCGGATCACACTGAGCGGTTGAAACCAATGACAACAAGCTTCCAAAAACAATAGTAAAAATCTTTTTCATCTTTTTTATGATTATAATTCACGTTCTACTTCTTCCATGTAAACCAAGTCTATGGCCTCGTTCACCGTAGGGGTAATTTTCAACACAGACTCCAATTGAGATAGCGTAATGAGTTTTTTTACAGAATCTTGAAGCCCGGTTATCACGCAAGACCCATTGGCATCGCGGCACAGACGATTGGCAACCAAAATAGCTGACAACCCACTTGAATCAATGTATCGGGTTGAAGAAAGATCCAAAACGATGTTTCGAACTCCTGCTTTATTCTGAAGGACAATCTCACTCTTGAGCTCAGGCGCTTGAAGAGCATCTAATTTCTCGACATTGGTAGAAATGACAACCAATTTGTCTTTGGGTTCAACAGCGAATTTCATTTGTTGGTGTTTCCACAAATATAACGAGAATTTCTAAATTTCCTAATTGCGCTGAATTCCTTGCGCCAGAAGATAAATAACCGCCATTCTCACGGCCACACCATTTTCTACTTGATCCAAAATGATGCTATTGGCCCCGTCCGCAACCTCTGAAGAAATCTCCACTCCACGATTAATTGGACCTGGATGCATCACCAGAATCTTTTTCTTAATCCTTTCTAATCTTTCCACCGTCAATCCGTATTGCAAGTGATACTCGCGCAGTGATGGAAATAAGCGCACATCCCCATCTTGCCGCTCCAACTGGATACGCAACATGTTGGCCACATCGCACCAAGCCAAGGCTTTATCAAAATCGTACTCTACTTCCACACCCAACGATTTGATGTGTTTGGGAATCATGGTACTAGGACCACAAACCATGACTGATGCACCCATCTTCTGCAGACAATCGATATTGGACAATGCTACACGAGAATGGGTGATATCCCCTACAATCAAAACCTTCTTTCCTTTGAGATCGCCTAAATTTTCGCGGATGGAATAGGCATCCAAAAGGGCTTGTGTCGGATGCTCATGGGTGCCATCACCTGCATTGATAATGGGCACATCAATGTGTTGACTTAAAAATAGAGCCGCACCAGGAGATGCATGTCGCATCACCACCATGTCCACCTTCATCGCCAAAATATTGTTTACTGTGTCTACCAAAGTTTCACCTTTTTTGACACTGGAGGTGGCCGCTGAAAAATTCACCACATCCGCACTGAGCCTTTTCTGCGCCAATTCAAAACTGAGACGTGTTCTGGTCGAATTTTCGAAAAACAAATTGGCCACTGTCACATCTCTCAAACTAGGAACCCGCTTGATGGGCCGTTGCAGGACTTCTTTGAACTCATCCGCATGCTCGAAAATCAATTGAATGTCTTTTGCTGTCAAATCTTTGATTCCCAACAAATGCTTTGTAGAAAGTAGTTTTTCAGCCATTATTCTCTTGTTGTAACAATACCTGTGATTCTTTTTCTTTTTCTGATTTCCATACCACCCGAACTTTCTGTCCGTCGTAGTGGTCGACACTTTTACCGATGATCAAAGGTTCAATGGGCAATTCTCTAGAGAATTTTCTATTGATTAAAACCAGTAGATCAATTTTCTCTGGGCGACCATATTCCAACAATGCCTCTATTCCAGCGCGAATGGTTCGCCCAGTGAATAATACATCATCAATCAACACTACTTTCTTCCCATCCAAGTGCACCGGAATCTTCGTTGTGTAAGCCACCAACTGTTTGTCTCCCCTTCTAAAATCATCGCGATAGAAGGTCGGATCTACACATCCATGCATGATCTCGATGTTGGGATGAATCACTTTAAGCTCGTCAATAATGGCATCGAGAAGGTTGATTCCCCGTGGCTGAAGACCAATAAGAACGGTGTTTTCAAAAGGAAAATAATTCTCGGAAAGCTGAAGACACAATCGTTTGATGACGACACCCAAAAGTCCTTCATCCAACAAAATCCGTTTCTTAGACATAGCACAAATTTAATGCTTTCAATCTATTCTGGTGAAATAAAATGTATGTCATCATGCCTTGATTGGATGTCGTTCTTAACAGATCTCAAGCGCAGGGCCAATCGCAAAAAACTTTTTTCATCTCGTTCCATCATCCATTGAACAGCAGACTCATCATTATCTGCGATGCGAGCTACCTTTTCCAAAAGACCAAAATCAAATTTCACCAACCACTGACACGCTTGCTCTCTTCCCTCAGCACATTCTATCATGGCCATCAAGTGAGGAAATTTATTCTGCAGTAGCCACTCACGAGCTTCATTTTTATGATGCAGCGCAAAAACAAACAACCCCAACTCTGGGTATCCATTGGTCATTAACCAATCCCGAATATCTTTGTTTCCTTGAATGGCCTCAGACCAAGCCAAAATAATTTTTTCAGGATATGCCACTGTTTTTTTTTACAAAATAAAAAACAAATCCCTAACAACCGCCGTTATTTTGCAACGATTAAGAAAATGATGCGTTGCACTTTGCTCCTTGCCTGCTACTTTGCGTTGTCGTTTCAGACAACTGGCCAAATCATTTTGGGTCCGGAGGGAGAAAAACTCATCAAAAGTCCTTTCGAAGTGGTGGATCAAGGTTGGGAAGATCGCGGAGCCTTCTCTATTAACAGCACCCAAACCTATTTATCCCATTGGGCGTCTGGAGGTAACAGCGCTTTCAACCTGACAGGATTACTCAATTACGGAATATTTTACCGAGACAACCGCCACAGTTGGGACAACATCATCAATGCCGCTTACGGGCGATCCGTCATTGAATTAAACCAACCCTCTGTCAAGACCGATGACAAATTGGATGTCACCACCAAATATGGTTGGAGGGCCAAATACAATTGGAGTTATACGGCCATGATCAACTTCAAAACACAGTTTGCAGGCGGTTACGTTTCCGGAGCGAGAGGATTACCTGATGTTCAGAGAGGAAAAATATCTGATTGGCTCTCTCCTGCCTACTTTACCGCAGCATTGGGAATGGACTACTTGCAGCAACGAAAAATCACCTGCTTCATTTCTCCATTCACCGGAAAAGGTACCATTGTAAAAAACCAGAGATTGGCAGATATGGGACAATTTGGTGTTAAACCAGCCATTCAAGATAATGAGGGAAACATCATCATCCCAGGAGAGAATCTCAGAATTGAATACGGTGCTTACATACGGCTTGGTATTTCCAAATCGTGGAAAGAACAATACCGCATGGATACCAAACTTGAATTGTTCTCCAGTTATCTGAACAATCCGCAAAACATTGACTTCAACATGGAGAGCGTTCTCAACTGCAAAATCAACAAATTCCTGGGTTTTTCGTTGACCATGCAAATGATATACGATGACGACATTGTGCTGATTAAACAACCGGCGGGATTTGATCAACAAGGCAATCCAACCAAGGAAATCAAAGGGCCAGGACTGCAATTCAAAGAAGTTTTGGGCATTGGTTTCCAATATTCTTTGTAATTCAAAAGAAATTATCTATATTTGCATCCCAATTTTTAAGAAAATGAAAGACGGAATACACCCTGAAAACTACCGATTGGTTGTTTTTAAAGATATGTCAAACGAATATGCGTTTTTAGGCAAATCAACCATCAACACCAAAGAAACCATTCAATGGGAGGATGGCAATGAGTATCCAGTTGTTAAGCTGGAGATTTCTCACACATCACATCCTTTCTTTACAGGAAAAGTTACATTGGTGGATACTGCTGGACGTATTGACAAATACAACAGCCGCTTCGCCAAGTTCAAAAAATAAATTTGCTTTTGCAAAGTTTCAAGGGGCTCAGCGCCCCTTTTTTTGTTGATACCTTGGATGGAACATTCCAATCTCTTCTCTTAGGCGTTGACGATCCAAATGGGTGTAAATCTCGGTTGTTGTAATGGACGCGTGTCCCAACATTTCTTGCACTGCCCTCAGATCTGCTCCTGCCTCTACCAGGTGAGAGGCAAAGGAGTGGCGAAAAGTATGGGGCGAAATGGCCTTTTGTATTCCGTTTTTTAGCGCCTCTCGTTTAACGATATTCAAAATGGTCATTCGCGTAAGTCGGGTTCCGCGTTGATTTAGAAAAAGCACATCTTGAAAACCTTCTTTCACCAATTGGTGATTTCTCTCCTTGTCAAAATAGAAATTAATCCATTTGATTGCTGTATTGCCGATGGGTACCAAACGTTCCTTGTTTCCTTTGCCCAGGATTTTAATATAACCTTCCAAGAAAAAACAATTGGAGATTTTTAAGGTTAGCAACTCCTCCACCCTCAAACCGCAACTGTACAACACCTCCAAAATTGCGCGGTCACGATGACCTGCTGTTGCCGATAAATCCACATGATCCAATAAGGCAAAAACTTCGGATGGATTAAGAACATCCGGAAGATACTTTCCCAACTTCGGACTGTCTATGTTCAACATTGGATTTCTGGACAGTCCATTCTCGATTACCTGAAAATCGTAAAACGCCCTAAGCGAGGATAGCAATCTATTCTGCGAGGTTGCGGCAATACCATGCGAAACACAATAAGCCAAGAAATCACGAACATCCTCTTCCCCAGCTTGCGTGAGCTCCTTTCCAGCATCTTTCAAAAAACTGCCCCACTTGGTCAAGTCATATTGATAAGCTTCCACACTCTTAGGGGAAAGTCCTCTCTCCAAACGGAGATATGTGGTAAAAGCCTTTAGTTGCATTGACATGTCCTCTCATTAAAACGGAAACCCTCCACTAGGGAGGGTTTTCAGACATCATTACCTAAACAAATTCTATTATTAACCAAAGTACTTAGAGAAAGCCGTTGCTCTACAATAAGTATGCGTTCAATCTTTTATTGCACCCATTTTTGTTGGGTGATCATCAATGCCTCTTGCACCGTTATGCGATTTCCATCTTGATAGGCCGTAACAAAAGGGCCTGGCAATTTCGGACATTGGGCCGTTAAATTCACGCGTTTATCACGTGCCTCTTTGTATTCAGAAAATTGTCCATGTGTCCACTTCATCCACCCTTCATGATTTTCAACCTGACATTGTCCATCAAATCCAAACTTATTTTTCCATTCTTCCTTTCCAACACTTCTGTGATTGGCCAAAATCTGAACACGGTACTTCACCCCTCCACTGCTCATTGTGTTCAATTTACCCTCCTTGTTTTTGGCAGGTGACTCTTTTAAACGTTCTTTGGGGGCCTCTATTCTCTTTTCAGCCACGGGCTGCTCTTCCTTCACCTGAACGTTGGTCCCTGCGCCATTAACTGCCTCAGCCGTATCATTTTTTTGTTGGTCAACACTTTTCTTTTCATCTCCAGCGTTGGCATTTGGTGCCACCCGAGAACCAGCCATTACAGGAATCTCTCGAGGCTGATTGTCCACAACAAAACTCAATTTACCATCGATGGTCAAACCATTCTCCGGCAATGTCCCGCAAGTTAATTTGTATTTTACAGCAATTACCTCCGCACCTGGTACCTCAAACCAAACGTATTTGATGTTTCCCCCATCAACCGTCACTGTGGCCCCTCCGTTTTGCAGTTTTGAAATAACACAACCTTCTGTGGCCCATTCTTGTAACTTTAAAAATCCCTTCAGACCATTTAACTTTACCAACAATTCAACCACAAAATCGTCACCTACTTTGTTAATGAAACGCTCACATGTGGGCAACTCATTGTTGGCATTCAAAGTTGTTTTGTATGCATAAGCCAACATTTCATCTTGCGTGACCAACATCTCATTTTGTGATGACCCCTCCTCCAAATTACTCGAAACGGCAATGTCCTTTCGTTTGCTATTCTGTATAAAAGAGAAAATTCCCGAAATATCATTTAAGTCACCTTCTGCACCATTTTTCACCAATTGATATGTGATTTGAAATTGTTCCACTTGGGGCAAATTCATCCAGACAAATCGAATTTTTTGCTCTGAAAAAGTGAATGATGCTCCTTTGGTCTCCATCGCGCGAACAATGTATCCTTTGGGAATATTGATTTCGAGCTTCGCAAATCCCTCCAAGCCAGACTTATCTATTTTAACCTTAACAATGCTTGTTCCGTTTTTTGTAAATGTCAAAGGAATCTCCTGCTTCACTGTAGGCTCATCCCAGTCCAAGCTGAATAAACTCATCAAGCTGATGGTTAGGATATGGAATGAAATCAAGAGAATGCGCATGTTTATTCTTTTTGTCGAAACAAAAATGAAATTTGTTGTCAACCCTTTTCTGTTTTGTTTCAACATTTGCAAACAGCAAATTGTGAATTGCATGAGAACCATTGTACAAAAAGTCAACGCCGTTAAAAAAGTATACGCCCAACTCGACAAAAAAATAGATGATCTTCAGAAGGAGTCTGGCTTGCATTGTCCATCAGGTTGCGGACAATGTTGCAAGAAAGCGGACATAGAATGTACGCCCGTAGAGTTCTTACCCATGGCTTTGGATTGGTTGGATGAAGGTGTCCTATGGGAAAAACATGATGAAATAAAACAATTGAATACGCCGCTTTGCTTTGTATATCGGCCCAGTGTAACCTCCTTTGGCGGACTATGCAACAATTATCCGAACCGGGGATTAATTTGTCGATTGTTCGGCTATTCTGCCCGAATCAACAAGGAAGGACAAAAGGAGATTGTTACTTGCAAAATATTGAAAGAGGAACAATCAAGTGCTTTGGATAAAATTGCATCGAACCCCAAAGCCATGCCGGTCATGACCGACTTCGCTACAAAGATGTCTAGCATTGACTTACAATTGAATACACACATGCCGATTAACCAAGCCATGTTGCAAGCCATAGAAACCGTTGGGGCCTATTACGCTTATCGGACAAGAAGAAAAAGGAAAAAATAAAGGTCACCCCAATGATAAGATGACCTTTGAAAAAACCTGCAAGGAAAATAAGATACCGGTCATCACCGGCAAACCAATGATATGACGGAAAGATATCTTACAGGTTGCCTTTGTTTCGTCTTCATCTCATCGCTTCTTAAAGGTAGGCTGTTAGTAATTGAACAACATGCACAATCTTCTGTTCCTGTCGCGCGTTATTTTCGTTGAAATGAAAAAGCAACGTGCAGGCATCTTCTTGATGGTATTTATTTTCCTGACCACTTCCATTTATGGGCAAGAAAAAGTACGTATCGGTTTGTTTGCCCACAAGGAATTACAGGAAGTTCAATTCGCGATTGATCTTGGTGGTGCATTGTTGCAATCTGACGACTGCTCGTTCATTCTTCCTGCGGGTTCCACCATTGTATTACAAAACAACAATGGAATTGTCTCTGCCCATGCCGACACCCTTCATTGTAATGGAAAAAAAATCAGTCTACAAGCTACAAACGTAGAAACGATTTTCCAGATTCAATTTTCGCCCAAAACCAGGAAACTAAAATATGGCGAACAACTGGAATTCCGCGTGACCAACAACCGACTTGAAATTGTCAACGTCATGCCGCTGGACACCTATATTTCAGGAGTAGTAGAGGCTGAGGGTGGTCCCAACCATGAATTAGAGTATTACAAATCACAAGCCGTGATCAGCAGAACTTACTTATTGAGTCAATTCTACAAGCACATTGATGATGGGTACAATCTGTGCGACCAAACCCATTGTCAGGCATTCAATGGTCTACCCAAACATGAATACATCATGACCAACGCCGCAGAGCAAACCAAGAGTTTGGTCATTGTAGATGAAAATGCCAATCTCATCACGTCTGCATTTCACTCCAATTGCGGAGGGCGAACCAATAGTTCAGAGTATGTCTGGTCCAGAGCACTTCCCTATTGCCGAGAAATCGTAGATACGTTTTGCATGAAAATGCCCAACAGCAATTGGGAAAAACGAATTCCTCTGCAAGATTGGAAAAATTATTTGGGAAGTAAAAAACTTTCTTCTTCGGACAGCTCCAATTACGCTTACTTCCCATCTGAAAAAGAAATATACTACCGAGAAGGAGAAACAAGGGTGCCCTTGGTAGCCATGAGAAAAGACCTCAAATTGAAATCCACTTATTTCTCTGCACATCAGGAAGGCGACGAAATGATTCTCATTGGCCAAGGCTTTGGTCATGGAGTTGGGCTATGTCAAGAAGGCGCCATTCGACAAGCTCAGTTGGGTTTTAATTTTGAGGACATCATTCACTTTTACTATTACAATGTCAAAATCATTCCGTACCAATACATCGCATTTTTCAAGCGGGAATAAGCAATAATTGAAGGAAATATGCGTAATTCGCAACGTGAATCAAAAGCGCATTGGAATGGTAATCGCGTTGGCCACCATCTCGTTGATGGTGTTGACCACTGCATGTAAAAAACAAATCTCCATAGATTCATCGGGGAGCTTGAACTACAGCAATGACACTGTGTTTTTTGACACCGTTTTCACCACCATCGGAAGTGTCACCAAGACTTTAAAACTGTACAACCCTAATTCGGGTAGCATCCGAATTGATCAAATTAAACTGCGGGGTGGCACACAGTCGCATTTCAGAATGGCGGTCGACGGGGACAATGGTGTTGCCTTTGAGGATGTGGAAATTTTACCCGGAGATAGCGTCTATCTTTTTGCTGAAGTCACAGTGGATCCAACGGACGACTTCTTTCCTTTTATTGTCGAAGATTATATTGACATTCAGTACAACGGAAAAAATGAGTCGGTTTATCTCGCTGCGTTTGGACAAAACGCGCATTTTCACGGAGGGCCAGATCAGCTCACCACCCTCGTTTGTAATGAAGTATGGACAAACGATCTTCCCCATGTCATTTATGGCGTTTTGGAAGTAGAACCTGGTTGTCAATTGACCATCAATCCCGGCACACAAGTTTATTTACACAAGGGTGCAGGAATTTTGGTCAATGAAGGTGAATTGCATGTTCAAGGTGAATTGGGAAATGAAGTGGTTTTTCAGGGCGATCGTTTGGATGCGGATTACACAGATCTTCCGGGACAGTGGGGCACCGAGATTGATTTTCAAATTACCGGCAACCAAGGGCCAGACATCTACACTTTATCGCGAGGCGGAATCTGGATTTATCAAAGCACTGGTTCGACCATTGACTATGCGATTATAAAAAATGGAAATACCGGAATACAAGTAGACACAACAGGCACCAGTGATTTTGCCTTGACCATTTCCAATACCAAAATCGACAACATGGCTGGTGTGGGTTTATGGGGACAAGGTGCACACATCAAAGGACGAAATCTTCTGATTTCCAACTGCGCGGAAGGCTGCGCTTACTTCTCCATCGGTGGAAAATACGTTATGGACAACTGCACCTTTGCCAATTATTGGAGTGGTAGTACCCGCACAGCGCCGACATTAGCCTTGAATAATTATTACAAAGACATCAATCAAGTCATTCAAGTTCGACCCATCTACAATACGGTATTTACCAATTGCATTGTATACGGAAACAGTGCTGATCTGAGTGATTTCAATGAGCTGGTCATCGACTTAGAGTACCCTGAAATGCAAGATTATCTATTCCAATATTGCCTATTCGATTATGATGGTGCTACCACAGAAATCAATCATTGGGACAACAACATCAACCAACAAGCTCCGCATTTTTGCGACGCCAATGATGGCAATTTCAAGATCAATCAAAACAGCACCCGCATGATGGGAGGACCTTTTGGCGGAGGGCTCACAGATATCTTGCAACAGGAAACTGGCTCTTGGAAAGGCTGCTATGATTACACGGGCAGTTGTGATTAACAGGAATCTATTATCTTTGAACGAAACCGAAATCATAGAACACAACAACGATGGAGCATTTTGATATTGACTTACAGCGCAAATGGGAGTATGAGAATGGATTTTATTTGAGTTGTGAAAATGGTCGTTTGGGCAAGTTGCTCAATCAACTGGAGATATACAAACAGATACTCAATCTACCTGGCGATGTGGTCGAGTTTGGTGTTTTCAAAGGTGCCTCATTGGTTCGGTTAATGACCTTCCGTTATTTATTGGAAAACGATTTCACCCGCAAGGTCATTGGCTTTGATATGTTTGGTAAGTTCCCGGACAATGTCAAATTTGAGGAGGATAAAAAGTTTGTCAAGAATTTTGAAACCGATGGTGGATGGGGCATACACGAAGATCGCCTGCATGCCTTATTGAAGAACAAAGGATTTCAGAATTATGAATTGGTTCAGGGAGATATTTTGGCAACCTTACCCGCCTACATCGAAAAAAATCCAGCACAGAAGATAGCCTTACTGCACATCGATGTCGATGTGTACGAACCAACAATGGCCATATTGGAGCAATTGTGGGATAAGGTTGTTCAAGGAGGAATCGTTATGCTGGATGATTACAGTGCTCGATATGGGGAGACCGTTGCTGTGGATGAATTTTTCAAAGACAAGAATATCACCATTCAAAAGCCTCCATTCAATTTTATCCCCGCTTACATCGTAAAGGGTTAGTGGTCTTTTAGATCAACGCCACCAGTTGCTCGATTTGATCTTTGAATCGGCCCTGTAAATTTCCTTCTGAATCCCACGCCTCTTGAATCCCGCTCAATTTGGGTTTAAAATAATGCGTGTGCATTTTGACATAGTGAAAAATACCCGTTAAGTGCTCTTGACCGCGGAGGTTGCCCGCGGCACCTGCAGAAACCCCGACGATATAAGCCATTTTATCTTGCCAAATCTTTTGTGGAATGGCATCGATGACCAACTTCAGAATACCAGGGAAAGACCCGTTGTATTCTGGAACAACGAAAACCAATTGTTGA
>JACCDJ010176516.1_pt1 | contig 48151 bp, 51 predicted proteins | sample 7444481 | NCBI WGS metagenome assembly JACCDJ01 (sample SAMN15323435, study PRJNA562643) | freshwater metagenome | isolation source: river surface water | place: USA:Blue River Watershed | collected 2017-08-15
GATGAGTTTGCCAATCTGATTGTGACTCTTGTTGAGATGATTGCCACATTTGCTGATGCTGGTCAGCTCAGGGCATTTATGACTCTTTTGTCTGGATTAGCAAAACTTGCAGGTGCAGTGTTTAGAACATTCCAACCACTCATGCAAGTTCTAGGACCACTGATTGGTGTTATCGGCGCGTTAATTGTAGCTAAGAAATCTTTGATATTTGTCACCAAAGTGCTTGGTGGTACTTTTATGTCTCTGGCTAAGATTGGCGGATGGCTGACTAGAGTTACTAAAGGCCTAATCCTAGCCAACCAAATGCAGATGGCTCAGGAAACCCTAAGTATGCGCCTCAAGCGTGCTTTAATTATGCTAACTACCGCTGAGGGCAGAGCAAAACTTAAGAGCGGTCTACAAACTATATTTACTGCTGGCGCATCTCAGAGGGCGGCTCAGGCTGATGCTCAGGCTGCTATCGCCAAGGCAGCTGCCACTGGAGCTACTGTAGCTCAGACTACAGTGACGACTGCAGCAATTGGCCCTACAATGGCTTTCTCCGCGGCAGTGAACTCGGCCATTTGGCCGCTTACTCTGATTGTTCTTGCTATCGCGGCAGTAATTGCAGTAGTTATTGCCTTGGTGTCTTGGTTCAACCAGATTAAAGCCGACAACGTCAAGAAGGCTCAGAAGGAGATGGACAAGAGCTTTGCTTCTACCCGAGGCAAAATCATTGGAGCAACGGATGCTCAAAAACAGTGGACTGCTGCTCTACTATCTGTCCGTGATGACCAGAAGAGCGGCATCGAGTCAATTAAGGATGTCGGTAAAGCTCTAGACGGCAGTGGAGATAAAACTAACAACGCCAAAGAAGCTATGAACGCTTACGCTGGCTCGCTTGCTAAGGTGTTTAAGAAGAGTCTCCCTGAAGGTCAACGCCAGTTCCGTAACATGGTTTATCAAGGCCGCATAAGCGAAAAAGCCACTCGGGACCTGATTCTTGCTAACGAAGACATGATTAAGTCTTTGGAGAAGCAAGCCAAGGCAATGGGTGACACCATTATGAACGCCGATGGTACAGTTAACGCTGTTAAAGCCGTTGACTATGCCATCGGTGAAGGAGCTGCTGCAGTTAGAAAAGCCACCATTGAGCAGCAAAAGTTTGCTGCAACTTATAAGAACGCTGTCAAAACATTTATTGACAACTCGGACGCTATTCAAAAAGCAACCAAAGACAACAAGTTTGACCTTGATGTCTATAAGAAAGAACTTGAAGGCCAGGCTAAAGCTCTAACCAATTGGCAAGCAAACATTTCTAAGCTAAACGCGACTATGACCAACAAGAAGGTTCTACAAAACCTTATTGGTCAGGGTGCTGCTGGTGCTAATCTTGTTAAATCTCTTGCCGAGGGTGGAACAGAGGCTATCCAGAAGTATGAATCAGCTTGGGCCGCTGCCGCGGAAGCTAAAGAAAACGCTAACCTATTTGCTGACGCTTACGGAAGCACTACCGCAGTTGAAAACATTGTTAAGTCTATCTACAAGACTTCCGACCGCCAGCTGAGCAGACTTCAGGAGGCAATTTCTAGCGGTGCTGGTGCTTTTGAAATTGCTGCTAAATTTGGAATTAGCGAAGAGCAGATTCTTGCAGAGCAGAAGAGAATTGCTTCTGCTGTTGACGAGGCTCAGACTGTTGATATCAAAGCTAGCTGGAACCAGGATAGCCTTGATGACGCTAAGAAGCAACTGGATGACCACATGGGTGTTCAAAACTGGGTAATTAGAACAGGCGAAAATAACCAAAAAGACGGTGGCTTAATAACTAGAGCCAACGGCGGTATTATTGGCGCTGTTCAGCGGTTTGCTGACGGCTATAGCGGTCGTGTTTCTGGACCTGGAACTGCTCGCTCAGACCAGATTCCTGCCATGATTTCTAACGGTGAGTTTGTGATGAACGCTCGTGCTACTGCTGCTAATCTTGACCTTCTCAACGCTATGAACAGCAACAAGAATGTTTCTGGAATGGCTGGCAACCAGGTTGGTATCACCATCAACGCTGCTCCTGGCATGGACCCGACTCAAATTGCTAAGGCTGTTGCCGCTGAACTAGACAACCAGCTATCTAGAGGTTCTTCAATCTAATGACTAACAAACTTTTCAATACCAGCTTCTCCGTCAATACTGATGGCTGGGCTGCTCGTAATAACGCCAGCATTGTTCGCACCACTAGTGACACGTACCTAGGTCGCGGAGCCGTTGAGGTAACGTTGAGCGACTCGACTGCTCAGAGCGGTGTCTACAATCTAAACGCTAAGACTGGGTATGTTCAGGGTTCGCAGATAATCTTTTCAGCATACGTAAAAGTTCCAGAGGGTTCTCCTGATGTAACTGTGAACCCAGTTATGTATTTTTACAATTCATCAGGAACATATCTTTCGGGCACAGTCATAACTGGAGCAGACTATGACATTTCCAGCTCTGACGGCTGGGTTAGAGTTTTTGTAGTTGGATTTAGCAATAGCTCCTCGGCTGTGTCCGTAAGCGTTGGTGTGCAGGCAGCCTCGTCCTATACTTACGTTTCTGATGCTAAATTCTTGGCTGACGCTTTCATGCTTGAAGACGGTGGAGTTCTTACTGCCTATACTGAAGGTCAAATCCCTCAGGATTACAAGAACAAAGCTACAAACCTAGGTCTAACGAAGCTCCCTCAGCCTCACCTAACTGGTATGAAGTTGAATGCGGATGTTCGCATCAACGGACTTACGCTCAATACAATCGACGAAAACGACATTGTTTGGGTTTGCACAGATATTCAAAACTGGTGGAACCTGCCTGGCATCGAAACTCCAGATATTGCTCGTGGTCTCGATGATGGCTCTTATGATGTCCGCGGCCGTCGAACTGCACGAAACATCACGCTTGCTGGTTCAATCCTTGTGCCAAACCCAGCGTTGGCTCCTGCAGCTCGTCAAAAACTTTTGGAAGCAGTAGACCTTGTCTATACTGGTGGCTGGTTGTATGTTGACGAGTCTCCTACTAAATCTGCATACGTGCGTCTGGTTGGACAACCTACGATTGATTCGGTCAGCCCCCGTGGTCGTATTAACTTCTCTATCCCACTTCGTGCTGGTGACCCAATCAAGTACAGCTGGGAAGAGTCCAACAATGATGGCTATACTGCCGTTGGCATGTCTAATCTAATTACCAACCCTAGCTTCGAGGGCGGGTCTACAACTAAATGGGCATCTGGTGCTGGTTCATCAGCGGCTGAAGCTTCGCTAGACTATGCCTACGACGGCACTTACTCCTACAAAGTCACCTCTGACGGTACTTCGGCTAACTTTGGAGCGTACATTACTGGCGGCAACAGGCTTAGTGTTGATGGTGGAGATACCTACACCTGGTCTATGTATGTTCGTGATGGCAACACTGCCGTAAACTACCAGGCTCAGGTTGGTTGGTATGACAGCAGTGGTACTGTTATTGGAAGCGGTTCTAGAGGCACTGCTACTGCAGTATCCAATAGTGCTTGGACTCGTGTATCTATGGTAGCTAAGGCTCCAGCTAATGCAGTGAGCGTTCAGCCAATTCTCTATGCAACCACGGCTCCAGCAAACGGAACTATTGCCTACTTTGACGCCGCCGAGTTCCGCAAAGACACCGAACTATCTACGGCCTACATCGGAAACAATGCCTCCAATCTAAACATTGTTAACGACGGTAACGCTGAAGTTGCTGCTATCTACAAGCTGACTGGACCGATTACTGCCCCTGCCTACATCGTGTCAAACAACGCTGCTGGGCTAACTCAGACGTTAACTATCCTAACTAATCTGCGAGACAACACGTACTCCGAGAGCATCACAGCAAGCGAATTTACTGCTGGAATTGCAACCATAACTACCTCGGCTGCTCACAGCTTCCTGGTTGGCGATGTAATCACGGTAAATGCATCCAACAACTACTACGATGCAACCAGCGTTACTATTACCGCAGTGACAGACACCTCAATAAGCTATGCTAACCCAACAGCAAACATCACTAGTATTACGCACAACTCAAACCTGGGAACAGTTACTGCAACGGCTCATGGTTATTCTGCTGGAGACACGTTCTATATCAGCGGCTCTAGTAACCCTGTATTTGATGGTGCCTACACAGTTGTAACTAACGTCAGTGCAAATGTGTTTACCTTCACTAAGACTGCTGCCAATCAGACCACTGGCTATGGTGGAAAGATTTCTCGTCAAATCACGTACTCGGACCTGACTACGGGAACAGTTACACTGGCTCAGACTGACACCTTAGAGATTGACACATACAACAAGACTGTTCTCTATCGTGACCTACCTGATAGCTCGCGTTCAACCCTGGCTGTGAACGTTGACTGGATTAAGTTGTACCCAGGCAACAACATTCACACGTTCTCTACTACAGGCGGCACGGGAGACGCTGAGGTCAAATACCGCTCTGGCTGGATAGGGTAGAATAGTCTTATAAAGACGATTCGACGTGAGGATGTAAATGCCAGACGGCCTTCTACCAGTAACTAGCGCAGCTGCCCCGCGCTACCGTTACTACACGGTAAACATTGTCACCAACACTGTGATTGGTGAAATTCCGTTTGAAGACGTTAACTTTACTCGCTCAATTAAAACTGCTGGCCCTTTTGATGGAAAAATAACCATCTCGGAACAGACTAATAATCTAGACCTCTACAACTCAACCATGCCTGGTAAGACGGCTATCTATGTTGTTCGCGATGACCAGGCAGTGTGGGGCGGAATTATCTGGGGCCGCACGTATGATTTGCAAGGTCGAAGCCTGGCTATCTCTGCCAGTGAGTTCACTAGCTACTTCGGTCGTCGACTTATTTGGAAGAGCTACTCAAACAGCTTTAGCTCGCAGTTGATAAAGCGTTCTAAAGATGGATATGTTCTGGTAACCCTACAGAACAACACTCTTAAAGAAGCACTCCCTGTGACGGATAGTGCTAACAACCCAACTTATGTGTCAGTTAACTTTGTTGACAGTGCTCTGCGTAAGTACAGCGGATTTTACCCAGTTGTAGGTAAGGACTCTGCCCCTGCCGCTCCTGCCAACCCTGGCTTAACTGCTTTCTATGTAGATATCCCTAACCTGCCGCCGCTAGGTACTGGCGTCTACGATGGTGTTGGAATCACTATCAACTCTGACACGTATGCTTATTTGCGTGACCTGCTTGAGGCTACCCTAAGCGACTTCATCAGCATTCAGTTCCCTAATGAGGTCATCACTCCAGGTATCAAAGTTCCGTATCGAATTGCAACTAAGCAACTCACTATTGCAAACTCGGTTTACGGAACAGCCACTCTCACGACTTCTGACGTACATGACCTAACTGTTGGACAGCGTGTTGAGGTAGTCAACGTTGATGCTATGTTGGATGGCCAGCACATTATCACCGAGGTTCCAAACAAGTTTTCGTTCAAGTATGTTCTAGATAACCCAATTAGCCGTAGCGACTACGTTAGCCCTATCTACCTGGACAGCAGCCTAAGCACTGCCACCGATGTGGACAATGTCATAGACAAGGTTAAATATCGAGAAGTCATTCAGTTCTTGCCTCAGTATGTTAAGCGTCTATCTCGTTCGTCAGGTCTTGTAACAGTAACCTTCAACTCGGTTCACAACTTTAAAAAAGGTAACAAGGTAATTGTTAACTTCGAGAAGAGCAAAGCAACTATCTTCAAAATCAAGGTAGTCAAGAAAAACGCTAGCGGTGCAGTGACCTCCAGCAAGATTGAAGAAGTAAATACTTTTGACTACACCAAATACAACAACACTGTGACAGTCGAGTCAGCCACTCCAACAACAATCACATACCTAGACCCAAACCCAGACTACGCTGACTCTAAGTACGACAGAACCGCAAACACTGTTACCATTGGTAAAAACTCGGTCAAACTAGCAACTGAATTACCTCTGCTAAGGATTTACCCAGAAAACTCGTCTGGCTACAACATTGGTGACGACATCAGGGTTGATGGTGTAGATGAAGCTGGCTGGGGTTACCCAATCTATGACGGCTACCACAAAGTCTATGACGTTGACCCAGGTACTGCGCTAAGCATCGACAAATACAAGGTCGAGTCTGAATATATAAATGAAGACGAAAGCGACACTAGCTACTTAGGAACGGTGGCCTATCTCTACACTGTAACTGACCCTGCCTATGAAGGAGGAGACTGGATTACAGTTAGCGGGTTTACTTCTGGACCAGCGAAACTGAATGGTAGGTATCAGGTACTTGTCGATTCTTATTATGAGCCTAGCCTAAGCCGTTATGTCATTAAGTATGTGAAGCCATACTCTACTGTTTCTCTAACTAACGTCACTGGTGTGTCCGTTATCAAGACTGGAGCTTCCTGGCTCGTCTACCAACCAGCAACAAGTGAGACAAGGTATTCTCTCAAATCTGAACCAGATTCCTCTACTGCTATTTCTGGTCTGTACTACACTCCTGCAAAAGGTAAAACAGCAAATAAGGTCACTATCACCACTAAGACTCGACATGGCTTAGCTGTGGGCAGTACCGTTGACATTTTCTTTAGCTTGGACAGCAAGGACGACAAGACTCAGAAGATTTATGGCGGCCGTGTTACTGTCACTTCGGTTGGCGATGTTGATGAGTTTAGCTATACCCTAGTCAAAGACAAGCACCCTGAGCCAGCCCCTAAAGACCCTACCAACGGAACTTTAGCAAAAAAGGGTACAGTAAATAGGATAAAGCACTCTGTACTAAATCCTCCGCACATTTCAGTCCCTATCGAAGGTCTTAGAGCGGAATCCATTCAAAACGGTGGTTCCCTAGTCACCATCTACTCCCCAGACCACGACTTAAGCGTTAACGATTATGTCTCGGTGTCGGTAGACGACAAGACGTATAGTGCTTATAGCACTACAAAAACTCCTGTAAAGGTGAAGCAAGTAGCTGAAAACTACTTTAGATATGAGTCTGGTGCTCCAACAATTGCAGGAGACGTGGCTTCTGTAACTGGTATTAAGTATCTAGAAAATGGGTCAAAGATTCGTCTTTTGATTAACGAGTTTGGAACATATAGCTCAGTAAGTACCACTGCGTCTTCCATGACTTTTAGCCCTGACACGGGTCACATAACATTCACTACGCCATCGGCTCACGGGTTGGTAGTTGGTCGTAAAGTTAAAATCTCTGGATTTCCTGACCCAGTCACTCAGAGTGTGTCTGGAACAACTACTTCTAAGACTATCTCCACTAGCAGTGTCATTAGCTATAACTCTTCTAGTAAGACTGTGTTTATTCGATTCAGCACTGAACACGGGCTGAGTGAGCTTGAAGACATTGATGGAGCCACGCTAACTATTGCTGGAGCTAATCAGGCGGCATCATTCCCTGCTGGAACGCCAAACTTTGGTGGAGTTTCGCTAGCTTGGTTGAATGCGACTCACACCATCACCGAGATTCCAGACAAGTATTCGGTTGGCATCAAATACTTAGGCGGCTCGACAGACTGGACTGTCTATGTTAATAGCTACGGTCTTGGCTCGCCTACGACCGTGGATGTCACTTCCGCTACTAAACCTGCCATGTTTGTTCCTGCCTCTGATTACTCTAAGTTCAACTTCACTGCTGACGTTGTTCAGGTTCCGAGCACTACAAAGATTGTATTCAACTACCCAGACTCGGCTGATGATAACTTCACTGGTACTGTTACCATGGCTTCGTTAGGTATTACTGTAAACGTAGTTGCCCCTGCTCAGCGGGGGTCTGGTGCCGAGCAATTGGAAGCGAATGACTTTATAAGACTGTCTGGCTTTACAGATGTCGGTACAGATTTATATTCAAAGCTGAATGGTGACGGGTATAAGGTTGTTTCAGTGGCCTCTGCAGGAGCGACCTCAAACTACATCACAATCATCAACCCACTAAGGTCTGGCGGTAAGCCAGTAGCTTACTCCAACAGAACCCTATCTGGAACTCCAGCCGCAACTAGAGGATACGATGTTGGAGGTAGCGTTGTTGTTTCCAACACTCAGGGGTACGCTGGTGTAGATAAGAACGCTTACAGCATCGAGCGAGTTCAGATGGGAGCAGTGGTAAGCACTACTGGAACTATCGGAACTGTGACAACTTCTGGTGGCTATTATGTTGCCACGATTACTTCGATGTCTAGTACCACTGGCTTGTCGGTAGGCGAGGTTATAACAGCTACTGCTGGAACTGGAAATGTTGGTTCTGGAACGATGACGGTAGTTTCAATTGACAGCTCTACGTCAATTAGTGTGAAGTCAACTACAACATTCACTGCTGGCTCAATTACGAACCTGAGAGGCCTGGCTGCCACAGTTACGCTTACTGGTACTCACGACATGCTTGTGGGTGAGTACGCCAACATCCGAGTCTTCAATGATGATTTTGACGCCTTCAGTCAAAACAACAGAGATGTAACTCTAATAGACGTAACTTCTAGCACAGTTAAGTACAACGTTAGAAAATCTACTGACATTGAATATGTCTCCTTTGCAGCTGGGAAAGCTACTGTCTACTTTGTTGAAGGGGCAAACGGCTCCCACGGCTACAACGTTGGTGACACCGTAACTATTGCCAGCGTCCCTAGCCCATACACTGGATTCAACGCTACTGGCGTGACTATTGTTGCTGTTGGTCCTACCAGCATTACATACGACGATGCTTCCTATACTTCTAAGATTACTAAAACCGCTGTCTCGGCTGGAACAGTCACAAGAACGGCTGTAGTGGCAATCGATTCTAATGTTGGTGGTGTACTTACTAAGGTACCAACTATTACAAAGATTCCAGCAGTATTTGCCAGAACCTATGGCGAGTTCCCTGGCAACGCTAATGTTGGTGGAATCACGCTCTCTACTCAGGAGTACAGCAACAAAAACATGGAGAACTCTCCACTATACGGAAGTAGGCTCCAAAGCCTGTCTGAAGTTCTGGAAGCCTACTCCAACACAAAGAGCGGTTTTGATTATCGAGTAGATGTTGCACTGGAATATGACGCTAACGGAAACAAGGTGTTTACAAGAACTTTTGTTCTTAAGCCGATTGTTCCGCAGAGCCTTACTGACTACCTAGCTACTCTTCCAGACGGAAAGCTTGCTAGAGGTCAGGTAGCTACGCCTAATGCTTTTGGTGCAGACAAGGTTGTCTTTGAGTACCCAGGTAATATCTCGAACGTGAGCCTGGCCGAGAAAGCAGAAAACGCAGCAACTCGTGTGTTTGTTAGCGGTAATAGCTCTGGCGCTGGGGCTGGAGCTGAAGCACCTTACTCGGCAGCAGCGGCTACTGACCTACTTGCCGACAACTGGCCTCTTCTTGATAAGAAAGAATCAGTGAAGTGGCCTAGTGGTACTTCCGATGAGGAAACTACTAACACTTCTCAGACCGATGAGTGGGGCAACCACGACGATGAGACTGACTACCACGCTAGTGCTGTCAGGTTCCTAAGCGAGTTCAGACCACCTGCTGGTGATTTTGTGATTGACGTAAACGGTTCCTTGACTCCAGTAATTGGCTCATATGACCCAGGTGACTGGTGCAGTATCATTATTAATGACAACTTTGTTAAGACGCGTCTGAACAGCGTACTTGAGCCAAGAAAAGACGTAATCGTGAGAAAGATTGATGCTATCAAGGTAGCTGTGCCTAATAACCCAGCGTTCCCTGAGAAAATCAGCCTCACCCTAGTAGCAGACTGGGAGGTAGACGCAGTTGGCAAGTAGAAGAATGAATAGGACCAAGAACTTTGGGTCCTACCTAAATGCACTGAACTCTCAGGTATCTGACGTAGCCGCGCGTAATGAAATTACTAGCATTAGTGCTGGTGCGATTACTGGCGATTCTCTAGCCGAGAACGTAACACTATTTGGAAGTGCAATCCAAAGCAGTGACTATGTGTCTGGCTCTACTGGTTGGAAGATTGACGGAACTGGTGTAGCTGAATTTGCTGACGTCTATGTTCGCGGCGATATCAATGCCGAGACTGGAACCATCGGATATTGGAACATTAGCTCTCCTGGTGTAACTCGCACAATCGGTGACCGAGTGTTGTTTGGTACGTTCCTTGAGAGCAACGATTTCGGTCAAAGAGACGATGAAATCACCGAAGGTGTCTACGTTGGCTTATTCAAGTCTTATTTTGAAGATGCCTCCCCTGTAACTTCTAGAACTCGAACTAGCAACCTAGCAACAATTCTTATTAAGAACAACGCTTACCAACCAGGTGACAGGGTCTACGTCACTATAAATGAAGATACCTCCTTCAACAATGGTGGCCTACCTGTAACCGTAATTGCCAGTACAAGCGAATCAATCACTTACTACAACGTTGGCTCTGATTTCCCTACCTACGACGTAAACGGTATCCCTGCATCTACAGTCACTACTGGTGAAGCAGTTCTCTATAATCCAGACGTTGCTGGTCTCTACATTCGAGACTACGGAAAGGCTGCTCTAGACTACGGCTATTTTTCAAACCAGGGTGTAGCGTATGTAAGTGCTAGCCGCGTCAATCTAGTTCACAACCCGAGCTTTGAGTTTGACCAAGCAGCCAGCGTTACTTCGATTTCTGGCAATGGAACTACCGTTACTTACATCGCTAGTAACAGCTACCAAGCTGGTCAGACAGTGACTATTACTGACTCTGACGTCGAGGCATATAACTTGACTGATGTAGTAATCGCCAGTGCAAACTCCACGCAGTTCACTGTCACAAACTCAGCCACTGGAACTGGTAATACTGTTGCTAACGCTGTGTCTCGAGCAGCTAGCAACTCTGCTTGGACTCTTGGAAACACTACTAGCAACAGCGCAGTTAGTACGTTTAAGTACACCAGCCTAGGAAATCAGCTTCTTACAACAAGTACCTATGGTGCGTACTACTCGTATTCGGCTACTACCCCCTCGGCTTCTAGATACTTCCGCGGAACAATTGACTACTCTAAAGGCGTTACCTACAATGTCTTTGACGTTGACAAGGTTCTGTACCTAAAGTTCGATGCTCACCTAAGCATCTCTGCCTACTATGCTACCTACAGCAGCCTAACTGCTACTACAGCAAACTGTGTAATGACTACAACTACTGCCCATGGGTTTAGCGTTGGTGACCTTGTTGCAATTGACTTCTCTTTGATTGATGCTGCGGATGCAGAATTTGTTAGAAACTCTGTATACCCGTCTCTAGGTTTTTCAAACGCGACTACAAACATTGCAGTAGTTGAAGTTATCGCACGAACAAACACAACTTTTACATACGCTAACCCAGCTGGGGTTACTATCACTAGCGGTGTAACGCCTACCTCCAATGGTGGGAGAGCTAATAGAATTTACAAAATTCCATACGCAGCGATGGACTTAAGTCAAACAACCTTTGAATTTAGTAACGGACAAGCAGTTGCAATTGCAAACGTCATAAATGATATGACTACTGCAGCGTGGACCACCACTGCAAATAAGTATCTGTCAGTTGACCCGCTTAATTACTTCTTGCAGTACATCGACCCGACTGATGGCATACCTCCATTGCAGGAGATTTCAACAGTGCCGTTAATGATTGATTCGAACAAGCTACGACTCGAATACAGCACTAAAGATGCCGCTGGTTATGCTGCTAAAAACAACATCACGTTGAATTTGCCTACTGTTATGTACGCTCAGGGAGCAAATGCGGCTGCTGGAACTTATACAAGTACTAACGCCTTTATGATGAGTTCTGTAGTTTCCGTAACTGCCATCTCTGGTAACGGAACCACCGTCACCTACACTGCGTCAAATAACTTCCAAGCAAATGACCGAGTGACTATTACTGGTGCTAGCACTACGGCTTACAATCTAAGCAATGCTAGTGTTGCTTCAGCAAATACTACTCACTTCACTGTGACAAACTCGGCAACTGGAGCTACATCAACCGCTACAGCTACTGGCTACCGAGCTGGTAGCGTTTTCTTGGATGCTGTATCCTTCTCGACTGAACCAGTTCCATTCTTCGGTGACTCTTCCTTGGACTATGACTGGGAAGACCCGACATTAAATAGCACTGCTCAAATCTCAATACAGGACACTAAAAAGTGGATTGACATTAATCTGGATGACCAGACTGGTTCAATTTCAAACCTGGACTATCTTGGATTTAAGCAGACCAGGCTAAGCCTTCCGCTGTTGTCGCAGCCTAAGATTAGTACTACTTCTGATTACAATTCAGACGTTGGCTCCTATCACTCGCCACTGTATGATTACGAAAACTTGGAAATCAGTGGAGGTATAGTCTCCAACCTAAACTTGGATGGCACCTACTACAACGTCTTTGAGTCAAAGATTAATCTGTCTTCGTCCAGGACAAAGTCTGTTTCTCAACTGATTGCTACGTTTGACGACAACCTACCTTCTGCGTCTCAGTCTGACACCGCGTCTGTTGTTGCATCTGTGGACAGCACTGGTGCTTCAAATGTAGATGTGACAGCTGACAACGTGACATTAAACGGAAATGTTACTATCCCCGACTATTTGTATGCCACGTTTATCTTTGGTAGCAGCTCTATTCTTGGCGTAAACGTTCAAGACAACTTAGATGCTGGTGCAAACTTCTCGGTTCAGGGTGATACGACTTTGACTGGGTATACAACTGTCAACGCAAGCACCGCCACCTACTCGACTACTGACTCGACTAATACTGGTATTTTCCTTTCTAGCTCAAACTTTGTTGCAGTCCAGCGAGACAGTGCGACTCCCCTGTTTGTTCATCGCCAGACTAACGATGGTACGCTTATTGACTTTAGACGAGCTGCTGCATCAGTTGGTAGCATCGCGGTCTCTGCTGGAGTTGTTTCGTATAACGCATTCATGGGCTCGCACTACACCGAAATAGATAATCTAAATACCGAAACTATGCTTCGTGGAACTGTTGTTGAGTCGCTAGACGAGCTTGTAACTGAGATGTACACCCAGCAAGACCGTCTACCAAAAGTCAAAGTTTCTGATACTGCTGCCAGCTCCAAGATTTATGGGGTTTATGTTTCGGCTGACGTCGATGAAGGCACTGCCAATGGTTGCTACGTCGCGGCACTTGGAGCTTCGTGGGTCAGAGTTGCCTCTGGAGTTACTGTAGCTAGGGGTGACCTACTAGAGTCTAATGGAGATGGCTGTGCCAGAGTACAGTCAGATGATGTAATTCGTTCGTCTACTATCGGAAAGGTTACTTCCACAGCTGTGGTTGAGACCTACGAAGATGGTTCTTACCTAGTACCTTGCGTACTGTATTGTGGGTAGCATGTACAAAATTATGAAGTCCGTAGACGCTGATGGTAACGAGATTTATCAGGTGTTTAACAACATCAGCAAACGTCTAGTCGGTACATACTCGACCTATGAAGAAGCCAGGAAATCAATCCTCGGTAAATAGCTGACTAGCTTTCTTTTGCATCAGCTTGTCGTGAGCTTTTCTAGCAGCAGCACGCTTTTTAGTTTGCTCTTTCTCGGCACGAATCATACGCTCTGCTCGTTGAGCGTGGTACGCGTCAACAGCATTAGCACTTGTTCTACTCTGCCACTCAAAGCCACATTCGGTACATTCAACCATTCGCATAGTTGCCCAGCGTCCACCATTAGGGCGTTCGACCGTTTTTGTTACTAGGTCTATTGTTCCAGTGTCACATCCTGGGCATTTTGGAAAACGCTTGCGACGCATCTCCTGGCCTTCCCAGTTGATAGAAAGTGTTCGCTTAATACGACGCTCATCCATACCGCCCCAGATGCCGTAAATTTGCTTATTCTCTAGAGCGGACTTGGCGCACATTAGTCGTACTGGACAGTCCATGCAGATTATTTTTGCCGAGGCTTGTTTGTTTTTATTAGTCGAGAAGAAGAAATCTATCTTGTCTCGATTTTCTGGTTTGGCGCAGGCTGAGTCTTCGTGCCAATCTTCGCTAGATATCACTCGTAAGCCACCTCTACGAGAGTAATCTCGTGAATCGTGTCTACTTCAGTGCCTTCGGTAGTGTAGCCTTCGTCGTCGCAGATGGTCCAATACATGTCACCATCGACTGGACCAGCATAAGACTGCTCTATTTTGCCTTCGTCTATGAGCTTGAATGCTTGACCAAGCGAGGACACAATTCCGTCTCGCTGTAGACAAGATGCTAGGGCTCGCCTAACTATCTCATGCTCAACATCAACATGGTCTTCGGTATAGAAAACTACTCCGCTGTCACCAAACGAATAGTGGTAGGCATAGCCTTCCCATTCAGACCAGAGGGCCTCGCCTTTTCTAGAATCTTTCATGTTAAGATTCTAACTTGTCCAGAGAGCTTTTGTATGAAAAACACTCCGTAAAGGTGAAATTAATTTCCTGGCGTTAAAATAAAACCGTTCTTGACTTGTCCGTCAACAATTACAGTATATTTACCAAACTGAGTCATGTCTTCCTTCTCTTCAAGGATTTCTACTCGCATTTCAGTAGTGACTTTTTCTGCCACTTCTGGCTCTGGAATTCCTAAGAAGTCAGCAATGATTTCTGTCGCAAATTTGTTTGCTTCGACAGCATCGTCTGCATTGAACTTTAGGTGGAAGTTAATGCGTGCCATTACTTAATTCTCTTCTCGAGCTTGTATGGTGAGTAGTGAACGCCATCTAGTACAGGTTCCTTACCATCAGTCGACTTGAAAATGATGTCACCGTATCGAATAGCAGCTACTTTACCGCGACGCCCGTTGTGCATTGCACCAGTTGCGTCATCGAAAGCGTTAGTAAGAACTCGAACTTCGTCACCGACAGTAATCTGACCTGGCTGAGCAGGAATCCAGACCTCATCTGGAGACTCTTGACCAGCTGTTAGAGCCTGGTTTAGGGCAAGCTTACTGAATACTTCTACGGCTTCTTTAGCTAGCGCTGGGGACAGGTTCTCGCCTTCCCATAGCTCAAGGAGCTTTAGCACGGCCTTACCTGAGCCAATCTTTACCTTGGCTTCTTGCATCTGCTGGCGTACCCAGTCAAAATTTACTTCTGGCATTTCTTCTCCTAGTTGTTTTTTAGTAGGTTTTTTAGAACGGTTAATGATTCTTCGATTTCTGGAATGGCATCCAGATACGTCTGACGTTGCTCTAGTGCGTGCATGTATCTCTCTTGCGCTGTCATCTCTTCAATTTGATAGGGAAGAAGTGCCCAGCGTGGAGAGATTTCTGCTGACTCACGCCACTCGGTAGCTACGGGGGTCAGGTTGCTTAGTGCCTGAACCAGCGAGTATGACCACCAGGTCCCGCCTGAGCGTTCCTGAGGGGAGAGCAGTAGACCAATTGAGTGGTGGATGTTGTAGAGAGCTTCTTCGTCTGTGTCGCTCTTCTTCTCACGAAGTGGTTTGATTGGGTGCTTTACTGTTTCGGCCACTTTCTCAGACCATTTTGATGTCAGGTTAGTGGAGACCCAGGCACTGTCTTCATTTTTAGCTTCGTTGATTGGGTTTGTGTGACTGTAGTAGCGGTCAAAATTGAAGCCAAGAAGACTACTAGCAGCTCCAGATGGCAGGTTAGAAGCGACAGATTCGTCGTCTTTCCAAGGCAATCCAGGATATAAAGTGATTGGCCAGGACTCGGTCAGGAGAAGCCTACAGGCGGTCACCAGACGCTCTAGGACGGCTTTTGAGCGGGCCTCTAGGTACTCGGAACGCTTGGAATAAAAGGGTTTTACAAGGCTCTCAGGGTTGTTTACGACCGAGTTTAGGCTTGGCTCAATCTGCCACTGCTGAGGGCTGTCGACTACTAATTTAAGTTTAGGGGAGCTGAACATTAGCTCAAGTACGCTCAGGGCTCCGTAGGCTTTATTAGCACTTACGGACGTTGGCGGAACAATGCCTACAAAGATTGCATCAAATTGTTCTAGGTATTCTTTGGTCCATAGGACGCTTGCTGGTTGCCAAACTACTTCATGCTTCAGGGTCAGCAGAGCGTCATTCAGTGTGCCAAAAAAGTTCTTGTTTTTCTTATTGGCTTTTGGAGACGTGTGGCTTGATGCCATACCAGTTAGAAGTATTTTCATAGTTTCCTTTAGTAGAAAGGGGGCATCACTAGGATGCCCCCTCCGCTACATTGTTTTAGAACGGTGCGTCAGTCGCGGCCACTGGAGCAGCAGGTGCTGGAGCAGGGGCAGGAGCTGGAGCAGGTGCTGGGGCTGGAGCTGGAGCAGCAGCCTCAAACGGGGTTGTAGGTACAGCGACCTCAGGAGTACCAGCAGGAACTACGTAGTACATCTTGATTTCGTTCTTCTTCGAACCCTGCCAAACACGCGAGCCAACCTGGCCACGGAAAGTGCGGTGAAGAAGAGCAGACTCAATCTGAGCGTTGCTTGGGTTCTGGTCGAAGAATGACTTGGCAAGACCAAGAGCACCCATCTTCTTGAAGAACATACCTAGAGCAGCGTTGTTCTCAGGTGAAACAACTAGGTTGTCCCATACGAGGCGCTTTGCGTGTGGACCAGACTGCACCTCGGTCTTGAGGGCAAACATAGTCTTGCCAGAGGCCGAAACCTTGGCAGTGGCTTCGACAACCTTTAGGTCGTAGTCGCCGTCTGGTAGTGGCTCGTAGCTTGCTACGTCGCCTGCCTCTTTGACGAGGTCGCTCCAATTTAGTGAGCTCATAGGGGTTAACCTGCTTTCTTAGTGGTTGGTTTAGTTTTCTCTCCGAAAACCATGTCGAGCATACGCTCAATGCCAAGGTCTTGCTGCTCGACAATTTTGCCGAGACGACCTTGTACACGCTCACCAGCTTCGTACTCTGGTGTGCGCTCTACATACATGCGGCGTACCTTGTAAGGAGGCTGCATCGGGTCTGGGTTAGGGACCTGCTCCACGGCGATTGCGCCTAGGATGTCGTAGAAATATGGTGCCTGAATTGCTAGCTGACCCTGTAGGTAAGGACGGTATACGCCATCCTGACCCTTACGGGACATAGCAGTCAGAACAACAGCCTCGAGAGGCTGAGTAGGGTGATTCGTCAGGTCACGTAGGTCGCGCAGAAGAGCACCCATGTGGCGAAGTAGCTCGCCCCACTGCTGCATCTTCATCTGCTCTGTGCCTGCGATGTTGTCCATGCACTTGACCTGGAGCTCCGAGATGGAGTCAATAATCAAAGACTTGAACTGGTGCTTACCGCTCTGAAGCCATTGAAAGGCTTTCATAACGACATCGTAGTCACGAACCACTACTACGACAGTGTCCCAGGTTCCGTCAGCCACAGGTGGCTCTTCGCGGATTGGGTCCCAGTACTTGACGTTAATTGGGAGGAATCGGTGTCCACCCTCTACGTCAAGCATTAGGCGTGGGTAAGGTGCTGTAACAGCAAGGCTGGACTTACCAACCTTGGATTCGCCGTGAACCATAATTGTCAAACTGCGTGTTACTTCTGACATTACTCACTTCCTTTCTTCTCTTCGGTATTTCCATAATAGTCGTAAGGGTTACCAACCGCAAACGAATCTTCAATAGCTGCTTCTGCAGCTGAGCCGTCGTCCACTAGTGGACAAACGGAGAAGAACTGACACTTCCACTTGCAGTCACGACTTGGGCGAGGGTAGGCCACTTCTTGGTGGTCTGCGCCTTTGTCGAGAGCATCGCGGACGTTAAGCATATCACCGACGGAACCCTGGAGTCGCTTCCAGAAGTTACGCAGTGCGTAAATGTTGTGGCGTACTTCAATCTGCTGGTAGAAAGGCGGACGTGCATTGGCAGTACGCTTTACTTTCTTTAACATCGTGAAGATACCGCCGTCTGAACGCTCGCCTTCGGCGTTCTGAGCAGCTTCCAAAACCATGTAGGTAAGAATCTGTTCATTCATGTGAGCAGTCGCACCGAACTCGGTGAACGAGCCACCCACGGTCTTAAAGTCACGGAACATGCGAGCACCGTCAGACTTGCGACGAACACGCATGTCGAGCTTACCTTGTAGTTCAACGCGTCCGTCAAACATTGGCATCGAGATAATCTCTTCGTTCGAGATACGCTCTAGCTCAACGTCAATACCTTCGTCTTCAACCCACTCTAGGTAGCCTTGAAGCATGATGTGTCCGAGTTCGGCTTCTGCTTCTAGGTCCGAGGTGTCGCGGTATGAATCCATCAGAATCTTGCGGTCAGCAGCTACAAGCTCCGAGTGAATCTCGAGCAGGTCGAGTTCCATGTCTGACGAGTAGTAGCGGTCCATAGCTTCGTGGATGCGGGAACCAAGTGCAAGTGCTCCAGTGAACTCCTGCTGCTTTGGCTTAAGACGGCGGTAGTAACCGAAGTACCACTTACGACGGCAGTCTTTGAATGTTTGAATCTCCGAGTTGGAGATGCGGATTGGTTGTACGTCTGTCATTTGTCTCTATCCTACTTCTCACTCTTGAGCATGTCAAGTAGCTTAGCCCTGTCTTTTACAACTTGCTCAAAGTTGTCGGCCTTAGTGTCGAGAGCCTGGATTACACGCTCTTCGATTGTGTCTTCGGTCACGTAGTCAGTAATGAGAATCGAGTCGTGAATCTCAGAACCGATACGGTGAACGCGGTCCAGTGCCTGCTTATAGTCGACTAGCGACCACGGACGCTGGAGCATTACTAGGCGACGTGCAGCTGTAAGGGTTACACCCACACCGCCAGCCTGTGCAGTGAATAGAATCCACTTAATCTTGCCTGACTGGAAATCATCAATAGCCTTCTGACGTTCGTCTTCGGACTGAGCACCAGTGATTAGACCGTGCTCGATACCTTCCTTAGTCATGCGTGCGCTGAGGAGTTCGATTAGCTGACGCGATACGGCGCAAACAGCAACCGAGTCGCCTTCGTAATCATCGTTCTTGATATCGTCCATCAGAGCATCCACCTTACAGGAGGGGTCCGACAAAACAATCTTCTCTTCGCCAGTGACTGGGTCAATAACTACATCTGCATACGAGCTAGCAAGTTGTAGCAACCGCAGGGTCTGAGTCAACGGGTTCGGAGCGACTACAGCATCTCCGACTTCGCCATCAGCTTTTTCTAGCAGGGTAATCATGTTCTCGCGCATCTGCTTATAAGCCTTAGCCTGCTTAGCGGACATCTCGACATCGCGGCGAGTAGTCATAACTTCTGGCAGCCAAGGAAGTACACGAGCCTTTAACATGCGACGCATGCGTGGGTTGATGGCTGAGTAGAACTCTTCCTCCATGTGAGTCTTCACACCAAGGACCATCATCCCACCGAATGCGTTTAGCATGACGTTCACCATGCGGTCAATCCAACGAGTCTTGCTAGGCCATTCTTCTGGTGATAGCCAGTGCAAGATGGCCCACATGTCAACAACGTTGTTGGCAATAGGTGTACCTGTTAGGGCGTAGCGAATGTCTGCATCTCCAGTAGCAGCCCACAGTGCTCGAGACTGCTTAGACTTAGGGTCCTTTGAGCGGTGCATTTCGTCAGCAATAACCGCTCTAAAGTCGATGGCGTTTAGCTCTCGGTGGTGGACTTCACACTTAGTAGGAGTGACGCGAGTGTCGTGTCCTCCACAGTCTGGGCAGCGAGCCAGGGCAATCGAGCCATACGATGCAAGCTTCGAGTGCGAACGTAGTGACTCCCAGTTGATTACATAGACATCGGCAGGCGTCTCAAACTGGTTGCGACGCTGGACAGCTGTTCCCTTGATTACCTGAACATCTACGCCAGGCCACCACTTCTCGAACTCACGCTTCCAGTTCTTCTTGAGAGTATTTGGGCAGACAATTAGCGCAGGGAAAACATCTTCGCCAATGTCGTGCAGACGCTTCAAAGCACGAATAGCTTGAGCGGTCTTACCAAGACCAGGTTCGTCAGCTAGAAGTGCTCGGCGGGCTGCAGCCAAAAACTCTACACCCGCACGCTGGTGCGGAAACAGGTCAGCGTTCTCGGTGAAGTCGTCTGGCATTGTTTCTGCCTCGCGCAGAGCGTTAGCAGGAATGATGCGAGTGTTGCGTTCGTTGATTGCCCAGGCAGATAGTGCTGGACCAATCTCTAGGTTCTCTTTGAAAGTAGAGCGTAGAGCGAGGCAGCTAGCCCACGAGGTGGGTAGTCGCCAAATCTGCTCGCGGGCAGACCAGGTAGCTCCAGGGATACTTTTGCAAAGCTCCTTCAAACGCCATTCAGCGTTGATGATGATGTGTTTGCCCGATTCATCGAGCTCTACACTTACAGGCACGTGGCCTTCCTTTCGTCTCTACATACATACTAGCACAAAAAAGTGCGTGTGTTAAATTTTTTTGCTAGTACCTTTTTAGTCTAGCAGGGCAACTGGCTTCCAGCCACTTTTCACCAATCTTAGCAAGCCGTGTCGGATTGCGTCAAGTGCGTGTCCTTCGCCACCTTTGTGCCAGTACTCAATCTTTTTGAGCTTCTCGTTTGGAAACATAGCCTTGGCATCGGCTGGGGATTGGAAATAGATGTCGTCTGGAGCCATGCCCATATCCATAATGCACTGCTTGAGAATGCCAATCTGCTCAAGAGAGTAGGGAGCCTGCGAGTTACGTACAGTTTGAGCGTTGATGGTGAATCTCTCACAAACAATCTCAATCGGTAGTGCGTAACGCATGGCATCTGCCAAGGCTTCTCGAATTGGCTTAGCAAACTCGGTCTGCTGATATTCACCTGACCAAACGAGCTCAGGCTCACCGCCGTCAAAATAGCTAAACAATGCAATACCGCTGGCTTTGCCAGGGTCAACTGCTAGAACAAGTTTACTCATTAGTACTTCTCTCCCCAGTTTTCAAGTGGGCCATCGACATCGGCAGTAAGAGGCACTGCCCAACCTTCGCGTGTAGTCATGCACTCACGAACAATCTGCTGAATCTCAGCGGCATCTTCGCGTGGTGCGTTGAGCACAATTTCATCGTGTACAGGGACGATAAGCAGTTCGGTAAGGTCAGCCTGGTCTAGCTTCACTAGGTTTGACTTAAAGACTTCAGCAGCTCCACCCTGTACTAGGTAGTTAACTAGCGTGTATACGCGGTCTTCGTCGCAAGGTAGGCGACGTCCAGTCCAAGTGTTGACGTAGCCTTGACCCTCTTCGCGTAGACGACGCATACCTACGTCTTCTACTTTCTTCTGGAACAGAGCCATGCCAGGGAATCGCTCGTCAAATGCGTTAGATACTGCACGCATCTGCTCTTCTGGCACACCTGCGGTAAGAGCCTGCTTAGCAACACCCGCACCATAAAGGCGACCATAGACTACACCCTTGATTAGGCCACGACGCTTATCCGACTTCTGCATGCCAGGGTCATTGTAGATTTCACGACCAATCTCGGTAAACGGGTCAGAGCCAGTAGCATCTGCCATGTTGAATAGGTTGATTAGGTTCTCATCCTGCGACATTGAAGAGAACATGCGGAACTCAACCTGGTCAAGGTCGGAAGTAATAATTACGTGGTCGTCGTCCTTAGGTAAGAACGCACGACGAACGGTGTCGTCACCTTTAGGCAGAGTTTGAAGTGCTGGGTTCTGGATAGACATACGACCAGTACGAGCACCAAGAGTCTTAACCGATGGGTGGACAAAGCCATTAACGTTGTCGTTGATGAAGTTAGAGAAGTATGTAGACGCAAGTTTGTCTGCCTTACGCTGCTTCAAAACGGTATCCGCAAGTAGTTGAATCTCAGGGGTTCCGTCACGAAGAAGAAGTTTGAGCTGGTCAGCCGATGCTGACTTTGCTCCGCTAGGAGTGGTCTGCGTAATTTCTGCACCTAGTGCCTCAAATGCACGGACCAGCTGAGCGTTGCTTGTGATTGAAAGACCGTTGTAGTTGTCTTTGCCCCACTGCTTTACCTGCTCGGTGTAGTCGACAAGTTCCTGATACTTACGCTTCGAGTAGTCAAGGTCAAGACGAGCACCGTTTAGTTCCATGCGGGTAACGATGCGTCTGGTGTTCATTTCAAGTTCGTAGGCGCGAGAGTATGGCTGACCAGGTCCGCACTTATCCCAGAACATCTCCCAGAGACGCATAGTCAGGATTGGGTCAAGAGCACCATAAGCCCAGTAGGGCTGGTAGTTGATTGGAACTGTCCCCCAGGTCCAGCCGTTCTTGACTAGCCCATCGTCTAATTGACTTTGTAGGGAAGCAGCCTGAGGGTCTACGTACTGAGAAGTAAGACGTTTTAGAGCACCTGAGCCCAGCGGGTCAATCAGGTGAGCCATAATCATTGTGTCGTGAGCGCGTTCCCACGGCATCTTCCATCGTGAGTGGACATCAAACCAGCGAGCTTCAAAGGCAATATTGTGGCAGACGATTGGACCATCGAACTTGTCCATAGCTTCATAGAACACACCATTCCACTCAGCCCAGGGGATAGACCAGCCAGTCTGGCCGTCACCAACCTGAACTAGGCGTAGTTGTCCGTGCCAAGGAGAAAGAGCGTCATCGCGCTTACCGCCTGGGAGTTCTCCAGTTTCGGTATCAATCGCGATGGCGTTGTGTGGGCGTCGTTCGCTTAGCCAGTTGATAAAACGCTGAGCCTGCTCAACGCTATCGACTAGTTCCAGTCTGATATTTCCGAGGCCTGTCATTTTTGTCCTTAATCGTCTCTACTGTGATGTTACACCTAACTAGGTAGTCAAGCACAACTTCTGGTTTTCTGTGTGCGTCTTCGTCTCTCACAATCGCTACGACTCTCTTCAACCCTGAGTTGGAGATGAGTTTAGCACATTGCATGCATGGTGCGCTAGTCACATAGATGGTTCCGCCTTCGACAGCTGAACGGTCTACATAAAGTAGTGCGTTTGCCTCAGCGTGAATCGAAGGGCAACCTTCATATGCTGAAGTTAGTTCTGTTTTACCTTGAGCTCGCTCACACCAGTTGATGCACTCGCCATTTAGCATTAGGGATGCGGCTGGTCCGTTATATCCAGTTGCGGCAACTCTTTTTTGAGTGTCAACAATCACTGCACCAATTTTAGCACGAGAGCATCTCGAACGCAAGCCGATGGTTTCAGCTACCTGCATCCAAGTTGCATCCCAAGTGGGACGTTCAGTCATTACGGGATAATCTCGTACTTGTAGATGTCCGCGATGTTCTCGTCGTTCTTAGATGCTTCTTCGAGAAGACGCTGAGCAACGTTAGTTAGGTAGCGAGCTCCGCCATCGTCGTACTTGTAGAGAGCATCTAGAACGGCTGCAGCTTCTTCCGAAACCTGAGCCCAGTGTCTGTGCTTCTCTGGAAACACCAAATCAGCTTCTTCAGTTGGTTCACACTCAGCGCACGGGATAGCGTGCTCTGGCAGGTCATCAAAAGCGATTTCGCTGAGGCCATACCTCTTTACTAGAATACACGCAGAGCCGTGGTACACCAGTGACACACCAATTCGAGACAATATGTATGAACCACTCTCCGTGCGGTAGAGCTCAAACTCAATCCAACGAGTAGAGCCTTTGCGCCAAGATGAGGACTTGCCTAGCAATCTCCCGTTAAATTGAAGCGTTCTCGCTCCGTCTTTAACCTCAATCACTGCTATTCCTTAATTTCTTTCTTAGCGGAGGAAGCCTTAAGTGCTTCTAGCTCGGCCTGAAGTGCTTCGTTTTTGTTTCGCTCTAGCATGAGTGCTGATTCTAGTTCGGCTGCTACGCTCATGGCTCTGTTGAGCTGGTCGCGAGTTACCTTAAGCACGCCTGAGATGTATTCTACGTTTTCTGACATTGTCTTTCCTTATTTTGGAGGTATAACCCTATGATACACCGTTTACTTGGAGCCCATTCGGGTTTTGATTTCTGTGGTACTAATTCCCTTTGTGTAGGGAACATAGATTAATCCAATGCCACGCTCGTCCAACCACTCCTGAGTGAAACTCATTTGAGCGTAGTAATCTTTCTTAGCCCAGTCGGACCCTATGATGATGTAGTTAGGCTGAACCATCTCAATAGATATGCGCGAGTCAGTTCCGCCAACATTCGGAATGACGTCGTCTACCCAGCGGCACGCTAGTAGTGCCTCTCTGCGTTCTTCGTAGTTGAGGATTGGCGGCTTACCTTTATATTGCTCTATGAATTCGTCTGTGTTAAGAGCAACAACTACCGTGCCAATCTCGGCTGCTCTTTGTAGTAGTCGGTAGTGTCCCTTGTGAGGTAGGTCAAAGGTTCCACCAGTGTAGATAATTGGTTTACTCATACTGCAAACTTCTCCTTTAAGTTTAGGTATACATCTTTGACTGACAATGTTTGTCGATGGATAGATTTTGCAACAATAATTTTTTGAATTCTGTGGATAACCCCTGGGTCCATACCAATCGAGCCAGCAAAATGCTTGGACTCGTCAGTTATAAAATTCATTTCTTGTGTGGCTGCCCTATGGTCATAGCTGCTACTGCTTGGGTGATGCATAACTAGGTGGTCTCGGTAGATTTTTTTATTAAGGTAGATAGCAAAACTGTTGTAGACAGTGTCTAGACCCCAGCCAGATTTCATGGTTTCAAAGTTGATTCGATTGGTTCCTCTACCCCATAGGTAAAAGTCGTACATCAACTGAACAATTGCTCTGCTCAGGGCAACAATGATTCCGTTAGTGTGCGTGGCTAAGTAGAGGTTGCTGTGTAGTACCGATTCCTGAATAAAAGAACCACTCCCAGAAAAGCCATCATTATCGAATGATGGTGCAAAAACTGCTACACCTGAGTCAGCAGCAAATAGTGTTTCAACCTTTTTGGTGTAACCAACGTAGTCGTGATATGGCACGTCTCCAGCGTTGAAGATAAACACTTCTTTATCTGTTTCCAGGAAGTCTGAAAGAGCGTTGTAGAAGTGGCCGTAGTATCTAATGTCTTCTGACCGTTCCCAATTAGGGCTCTCATAGTCGTAGGAAGATACGTTAAAAAACTTGTAGTCGATATCAGAGCCGCCTAATTGCGATTCGATATTTTTGCAGTTGTCTAATGCACCGTCCCAGCAGATGATGTAGGTCTTGCTAGACATTACTTCCTTACAGGCAGCACGCTCAGGAACTCGCGAGGGTCAAACTGACCGCCGATGACCATAGTCAAAAGTCCTGGCTTTGATTCCATACCAGCAGAGTCGCGGAACCACTCTGACCCTGGGTCAGTTGTTGGACACTGAACCCAGAAGCGGTGAGCGATGTCAGCACACTTAAAGTTGTGGAAGTGGCCTGACACCCAAACATCTGCTAGACCAAGAGCAGTCTGACCTGCAGACTGATTTGCTAGATACTTGTGCGGGTCTCGAGCCTGGTGTCCGTGGAACAATCCAAGCATTGTGCCATCAACATCTACAGTAAGAGTCTGGTGTCCAGACGCTGGGTAGCGGAACTCAATGTGTTGGAGTGCTGGGTTCTCAGCGCAAGCGTCTTGAACTGCCGAGGCAATCTCAACGTTCCAGCCATCAGCTGGGTCTGCAGCAACTTGACGAGTCACTTCGTCGTGGTTTCCGTTTACCACAGCTACGGTCATACGCTCAGCCAGAGGAGCAAAAGCTTTAATCTGAGCCATGAGTAGGCGACGTGCGACACGTACCTGCTCAGTGAGACCGAGGTCAGAGGCCGCTTGCCCTTGTAGTCGTCCGTTCTGGCTAACAATGCCTTCAACGTGGTCGCCTGGAAGTCCAAGAGTGATTGAGCCTAGGTTCAAACCCATCTTCTGTAGTCCATTGAAACGGCTGACAGCTGCATCAGTGAGGTTTAGGATTCGGTCAACGGACTGCTCTGTGCCGTTTCCATTTGCCTTCTTACCAATTTGCTGGTCGCTAGGGAAGGCTGCGAACGAGCCTTGACCAGTAGCGGTTTTAATTCCACGCTCGGGACGCCACTTCTTAATTTCGTCCACAAGCTTTTCTGCGTCTAGACGGTCAGCAAGAGCGACCTTTGCTGGGACAACATTGATGCGGAGTGATTCTAAAAACTCACCGTCATACTTCTGCCACTTACCGCGACGAACTGATGTAATCTCCCAGTCGTTTGGGTTTAGGTCGAAGCTTTCTAGAATTTCACGAGCGTCTTGAGGCTGACCAGCAGCTTTTGGCTCAGAGATGATAAAGCCACCAGACATGTCATCAACGTCCATGCGTGGACGCCAGGATTCTGGTGTGCCTAGTGATTTGATGTCAGAACCAGATTTACCTGGGCTGACTAGTTTTTCAAATTTGTCTGAGAGGCTCATGCTGAGACCTTTCTATTGCATGGGCAGTCCGCTCGACGGTGGCGGTCGACTGCGCTATTAGAGAGGTCATAACCTTCTTCGCGGAGAACCTTTGCAATCGCTGCATTGTTTAGGCGATTTGGAGTGCCTTCAGGAGCGTCAAGGATTTCTTTTAGAAGTGTTCGGTCTGCGGCTGGGACTTTTTCATCAGCAAGGATGGTTCCAATTTTGCAGAGCGATTTACTGGTTGCATTGCTGGCTTCTGCCAAGCGTTGTGCGAGCGACATAGCGTTCCTTTCGTACTTCGTCTTTGTCGTCTCTGAGTCTACTACACAATCGGGAGAATGTGTCTAGTATTTAGCTAGCTTTTTTTCGAGTCCTTCTCGCCTTGATTGGGGTAGTTTCTGAAGTCATGTCTAGTGCTGGAACGTAGCCAGGGTTATTGGAGAGAAGAAGTTGCTTGATGAATTGAAGCTCGACGTGGTTTTCTTTTGATGTATCCGACGCGCATTTGACTTGGTCCGCCAAGGAACTTCCGCCATTAGGCCAAAGCTGGTGCTCTACTCTGTCAAGTCTTTCGGAGATTGTGCGGCCCTTTTCATCTAAACCAATTGAATCGCTAATGCGTCGTGCTATTCTGTAGGTTGCAACGATGCCACCAATAATAACTCCAACTGCGGTAATGACCGCAGAAACGGTAAAAATGAGCTCCAAAGGCATGAGTTATACTGGTATCTCCGTAGTAGCGATTAGGTTCGTATCTACCATTTTACCCTAATAGGGTCGCCCTGATTCGGCAGGTTGTTAGGTCAACCATTCTCGGTCAGCTTTGTGCCTTCGCACACAAAAATTCGCACTTAACTTGCAATAGGCTGATTTTCCTGTATCCTGTTGGAAGTAGATTCAGGAGAGATAAATGGCCGATTGGAATTCAGCAGGTGATGGACGCCTAGGTAAAGGCGCTGGCTGGTATGCATCACAGGGGTGGAAAGTATTGCCTTGCCACGGTATTGCCGATGGAGGACGCTGTACTTGTAGCCAGCCTCACGGTGAACCTAAAGACGTAGGTAAGCACCCAGCTATTCGTGAGTGGAACATCAACGCTACCGACGATGCCGCCACCGTATCTGGTTGGTGGGAGCGCAACCCTGAATACAACGTTGGCGTTTTCTGTGGCCCGTCTGGATTCTTGGTAATCGACGTTGACCCGCGCTCTGATGGTATCGAGTCGTTTGACAAGTTTGAAGAGTTGCTAGAGGGGGCTCTGCCAGCAACTGTAGAAGCCGAAACTGGCGAATACATGCACAAGGGGAAGATTGTCCGCGGTCGTCACCTCTATTACAAGTGTGACCCTGAAGAGCAGTTTGTCGGAAACCTTATTAAGAACGGTCTTAAGGGTATCGACATCAAACACAACGGATACGTTCTCGTAGCTCCGTCACGTCACTTCTCTGGTACCACTTATGACTGGAAGCCAGGCCACGCTCCATGGGAGATGGAAATGGCAGACGCCCCAGAAGAACTACTTCAGGCCATTCGCAAGAAGTCTCGCAAGGGTTCTGGCACTAGCTATGGTGAGGGCAGCTGGGACTGGTTAGGTGACCTCGACTTTAAGGGTGAAAAGGTTGATGTCCAGAAGATGCTTGAAGAGGGTATCGATGAAGGCTCTCGCGCAATTGATATCTACAAGCTTGCATGTGCTCTAGCTAACAAGTTTGGGACCAGCCCAGAAGCACGCATGGTTGTTGAGACCACGATGATGCGCTTTAACCACGAGAAGGTTCGCCCTCCGATGGAGCTTGAAGGTCCAAACTCGCTACTTATGCACACGCGTCGTGCTCTTGACTTTGTTGCCGAGAACCCTAAGACCAACCGCATGTGGGATGGTCTAGCCGAATGGGAGCAGGGCCAGAAGTGGGCGCAAGATGCATCTAGCCCAGAGGCTCAGGCTCAGCTTTCGTCTGGTCAATCCAGCAGCTCACGCGGACCTAATGCTGTAGGTAGTGCCGTAACTCGACTAGTCGAAGCAGGCCTCTCTGTAAGCGATGCAATTAACAACGGAAACTTGGATGTTCCAAAAGACCAGGATGCCATCTCTGAAGAAGATGGTGGACAGCCTGGAAACCGTACTCTTACCGATACTGGTAACGGTCGTCGTCTTGTAGACACTTACGGTTCTGCTATTCGCTACACTCCTGGACTTGGTTGGTTCCACTGGGATGGCACTTACTGGAAGCCAGACGTAGAGAACCTGGAGATGATGGAGCTCTCAAAGCGCATTGCTCCTGTTATTGCATCCGAAGTCACTAACTGGGGCGAAGATGAGCAGGCTAAGAAGCAAGAAATTATTAAGTGGGCTAACCAGGCTAAGTCCAACACCCGCCTAAAGAACATGATTGTCAGCGCAAACTCTGACCCTCGTGTTGTGGTTGGCGTAGAGCAGTGGGACGGTGACTCCAACTTGCTTGGTGTTCAGAACGGCGTTGTCGACCTACGCACTGGTGATTTGATTAAGGGTCGTCCTGACCTCTACATCACTCGTCGCGCTCCTGTTGCCTACACCCCTGGTATTCGCAACCCACGCTGGGAGCAGTTCATCGACTTCGCCACTGGCGGGGATAAGGAACTTCAGGAGTGGATGCAAAAAGCAGTTGGCTACACGCTCACTGGTAATAAGAACCACGACCTCATGTTCTTGGTTTACGGTCCCGCTGGTTCTGGTAAGAACACCTTTGTTGAAGCAATCGTTAAGGCTCTTGGAACCAAGCAGTATGCATGGCCTCTAGATTCTGGAGTTCTTGCAGCTGCCGATGGTTCAGCGAACCGCTCGGACGAATACCACTGGGCGCAGCTTCGTGGTCGCCGTATGGTTTGGGTTGACGAGCTTCCAGAGTCTGAACGTCTCAAGGAGAACTCGGTCAAGAAGCTTACTGGTTCGTCTGAAATCTCGGCACGTTCGCCAGGTGAGCAGCCGTTCACCTTTGAGGCTCAGGCAAAACTGTGGGTTACTACCAACCACCGTCCTGTGATTACTGACGATGCTATGTGGCGTCGTCTGCGTCCTATCCACTTGAACCACGTTCCAGAGAAGCCAGACCCAGACTTGAAGGCTTATCTCTTTGACCCAGAGGGCGGTCTTCCTGCTGTCCTTGCTTGGGCTGTTGAGGGTGCTGTTAAGTATCTTGGCTCTTCGGCTAAGGACCCGCTAGAGATGTGTACCGCTGTTCGTGAGGCTGCTGAGCAGTATCGCAAGAACGAAGACCGAATTGGTCTGTTCCTTGAAGAGCGCGTAATCGCTTCTGAGGAAGCTGCTGTCCCTATCCGTGACCTCTATGGAATCTACAAGGGTTGGACTGAAGCTCGCACTGAGCGTCCTCTATCTCAGACTAACTTCCAGCGTCGTCTTGCTGACCGCGGAATCAAGATTGAGGGTCAAGGCTCTAACGCTATGATTCTGAACTATGTTCTACGTCCTATGGCAGTTCCAGACAACACCCAGCCGAACTGGGGAGCTCTAACTGCGGTAGCGAAGAATTTCTAAAACACGCCTTAGTTTTCTAACAGTAAACTTTGTAGTGTTGTAGAATACAAACTGCTGGGGAGAGGAAAAACTCCAGCGCGGGGGGTTAGGTGTAGTGCCTGGCCCCCCAAACCACCCTCTAGGAGTTTTATGAAAATTTGCATCGCTACCCCGATGTATGGCGGTAACGCCAAAAGCACATACGTTTCTTCTGTATACGAGTTGATAGCTGCGCTCAATCAGCGTGGACACCAAGTCTTTCAGACTGTAATTACTAATGAGAGCCTTATCACTCGAGCTCGTAACACTCTTGTCCACGAGTTTCTAAAAACTGATGGCGATGCTCTTTTGTTTATTGATGCAGACCACGGATTCAAGGCTGCTGAAGTTGTGCAGATGGTTGAGTCAGGCAAAGACCTAATTGGTGGCATCTACCCGATGAAAGCAATCAACTGGCCTAACGTTCGCAAGGCCGCTCTGGCTGGTAAGGAAAACCTAGAAGAATACGCTGGATACTTTGCCGTAAACTTTCTAGCCGAGGAGCAGACATTCAAGTACAACGAACCATTTAAGGTTCGCGATATCGGTACTGGAATGATGTTTATTCGTCGCAACGTGTTTGAGGCCCTAAAGCCAGTGTGTAAGACATACAAAAATAACTCAATCAACAACGGCTCGATTGAAGACACCACTATTACGGAGTACTTCACTACATTTATCACTCCAGACCCAGAGAACATCTTGCTCTCTGAAGATTACGCTTTCTGCCAGATGTGGCGTGAGCTTGGTAATGATGTTTGGGCTGCTCCTTGGGTCAGACTATCGCACGCTGGAGACTACAGCTTTGTTGGAAGCTTCTTGCGTATGCTGGAAATTCAAAATATGTCTACTGAGGTTCCTGTAGAGAGTCAAACAGATTCTTCACAGTCGTCGGATACCACTTCCTAAGATTCTGAGTAGGAATCTCGTCGCGGTTTAGGCCGTCGGCAATTGTTTTAAACGAAGCCCCTGAAGCTCTTTCAGACAGAATTCTCTGTTTGATTTCTTCAGGGGTTTTGTTACGTGGTCCCATATCTACGCCCCATACGATTCCGCGAGCGCGGCGGTCTTTGTGGACATCACGCTGTCGCTCAGCGATAATTCCGCGCTCCATCTCTGCCAGGGCAGACATAATGGTTACAACAAATCGGCCCTGATAAGTTGCGGTGTCTAAATTAAGGTCAAGCATGATTAGTCGCCAACCGTTTGTATTTGCTCGGTCAATGATACTTAGAAAGTCTTTTGTAGAGCGAGCCAGGCGGTCGATGCGGGTAACGAATAATACTTTTGCTTCGCCTTTATCCAACCGCTTCAAAGCGTCGGTGAGTGCTGGTCGTCCAGAGATGGACTTACCAGAACGGCCTTCTTCGCGGACTAGTTCTATGTTAGTGAAACCTGCTAGCTCGGCTGCTTGCTGAAGCTGACGCTCCTGAACGTCAAGCGAGACGCCATCGTTAACTTGAAGTTGCGTCGATACTCGAGCGTAAAGTAGTGCTAGTTCTTTGTTTTCATCCACTTACTAATTATAAGTCAGTAAGAATTGTGGTAACTGTCTGGTAGAGCGACTCGAGTCCGTTGTAGTTACGAATTAGGTGGTCAAATGCGTAGTCGTCAAGTGCGTGCTCAGAGATGTGATTGTTTGCTGGCCCTGAGTCGAAACGCTCTACACGCCAAATCTCTCCGCCTAACTCTTTGATAGCGTTAGCTTCGTTAGGAAATCGAACGTCAGCAAAAACAACTTTGCTACCGTCTGGGATGCGGCTAAGTGCCATATCTACCCAGAAGTTTTCATCCCACTGGACGCGGCCAACTTCAGTTCCAAAACGTTGAAGCAGTCCTCGGATGTCTGGACTACGTTCTTTAATTCCTTCCCAGCCATAAACATCAATTGCAACTCGAAGAGAAGTGTTTTGGACTTCATTAACTGTGATGCGTGGGTCTAGAGCATAGAGAGCGTCTTTCATTGGTGACGCTAGAGACATCTTGACGTAGCCGTGGTTCTCTACCATGTGGTCAGCAATAGTATCTTTACCAGCTCTTGCCCAGCCAGAGATGCCGATGCAGGTTACACGTGGAACCAGCTTGCCATCTTTGAGAACCATTAGCGGGATGCCAATGGCAGTTGCAACGTGAACTTCTAGTTTTGCTCCCTTGGATTTCTGCCAACCTGGGAGAACACAGAGGGCATCTACCTCCATAACGTGCGGTAGGTCACGACGCATGTACCAAGACCACATGTTGTTTGGTCGGTCAGGTGAGCCAGCTGATTCCAGGGCTTCTTGAACAGTTGCTCCGTCGTTGTGTGCTGGATTGATTACTTCGTATCCTAGCTCAAGTAGCTGTCGCTCAGCTTCAAAGAAAGCTGGGAAGTTCCAGTCTTCGTAGCCGCTCATTGGACCTGCGATGTATACCTTCATATTAGTCCTCGTCTTCAATCTCTAGCTCTAGGCCAGCGTCTAAGTCTTCTAGCTTGCTGTTGATTACGGCCATGTTATACCCGTCTTCGTAGCCTGCCACAAAAGCTTCCATCTCTTCTACTGATGCCTCCCTAACTACAAAGTCAGTTCCAGGGATGCCGTTAGTTGCTTCAATCGGGCTAGCTGCTCCAATATAGGCATAGTCTTCATCCACGCCTTTTGCTAGGTCAATGTACTTCCAGTCAACGCGGTAAAGTTTTCTGTTGTCAATGTCATCACTCATATTAAAAGTCTATACCCGTAGAGACGAAAAAACCACTCCGAAGAGTGGCTTTCGTCGCATGTCGTCTCGCTGGAACAACTTAATGCATAACCACATTCTAGGGCAAAAATCTGGCTCATGTCAAGCTGTGAGATAATTAAGTTACAACTTCACAGGAGAACGATGAGCAAACCGAATAACCAATGCAGCGTCTGCAAGGAACTTTTTGTAGTGGATTCGTTGGCTCGGATATGCGAAATGAAGCACGATGGAGTTGTTTTTATTAGACCCGAATACAAGCCTCGTCCAGGGCAGAGACCTAAAGAGGGTTAGGGTCATCTACCGAAACTATTTCGGTAATTGCTACTGAACAGTTACCGCACACGGGGTTTGGTGCAACGTTTTCTTCAGTAATTATGTAGTTGGCATTTCCTGCATTTAAACAGCCTTCAGTGCGGCAATAGCAAAACCAGTGAAATCTATCCATTAAGCCCAGCCTCCAATGTTAACTGCTGCAGTGTAAGTTCCGTTTAGTGGGGTTACCTTCATAAATCCGTCTGGCTGCGCTGTCAGAGTGACTGTTGCTGGTGTGGAACCATTTACTACCGTAAAGATAGGGTAGAAAGTAGCCGTTGAAGAAGTTCTAATGATTCCCTTAAACCAAGCGCGTGTGTAGTATCCGCTAGTTGGGTTGCTCACTAGGCTTACTGTTCCTACCGAGGTTCTGGCACCATTTGTAGGAGCAGCAATAGTAGTTAAAGCTGCCTGGTTAGCGTTGTATTTCTCATCAAAAAGCATTGAAGCTACGCCTGTACCAGTGAATCCGAATCTCAGGGTAGACGCTGGGTTTACCGTGCTGCTCACCTGAACTACTACAAACCCCTCTACTTCAAACGAGCCAGCTGGAAGAGTTACCGCGGTTCCAAGCGGGTTGAGAGTGATAGTAGCTCCACCTGTTGAAGTAGATGTTGTAGGCGAAGTGTTGTTTGAGTAGACCATTGTGGTCGGAATCAAACCTCTACCGTAAGTAGTGCTTGTTACTTTTGGGGTTCCGTAGAATACGTTTCCGTCATATTCGACGGCTCCAGCTTCAATAGCCGACAGGTTTGTTCCTGAGGCAAAGTAGAGTGGAGCGTCTCCAGCTGTAGAAGCACCAGTTCTTAAGGTGGCGCTTCCAACCATAGTCAGGTCGTTACCTACGCGAAGGTTGGTGGCTACGTTTGTGGTAGTAGCGTTTAGTGTGATGTTGGCAACTGGGTTAGCATTTGCGTAGCGGCCCATAAAAATGTGACCAGTACTGTCATTTGAATCTGCTCCAGCTTGAATATAGAACAGGTTTCCAGAACCAATTACACGACCGACAACGCTGTCTGCATCTTCGATGATGAAGGATGTTCCAGCGTTTAGTGTCATACCATCGAGCGAAGGGTTTGTTGAGAATACTAGGTTGCCAGTTCCAGTCTCGGTTGTCATTACGTTTAGTAAGTTAGCCGAGCTAGGTGTTGCTAGGAAGGTAGCAACGTTTGCTCCCAAGCCACTCACGTTTCCTACCGCTACAGCGTTAGCAAGGTCTGCAGTTCCAGCAAACTCTGCCTTCAAGTTAGTCACCTGAGTTGTCGATGTGACGGTAAACGGCGCAGTTCCAGTTGCAACAGTAGAGGTTAGTGTGGATGAGCTAACGCTAGTCATACCAGAAATAGTTGTTGTAGCTGCTGCACCGAGAGTTAGGGTTTGCGCTCCAAGAGATACTGCGGTGTTAGCCAACTTAGCATTAGCGATTGACCCAGCTAGCATCGTGTTAGTGACGGTTCCAGAATCGCCTGTAGTTACAACTGTTCCTGTAGTTGCGGGGAGGGTTACTACAGTTCCTGTACCAGCCGTGGCATTAGCAAGAAGTTGAATTGTTCCAGATGTAGAACCAGGGAACGTAACGCTTGAGATTCCAGTAAGACCCTGGTTTGCCGAAGCTCGGTTTAGGGCGACTGCGGTAGTTCCTACATATGCGGTTGAGTTACCAAGGACGGTGCTGGTTAGGGTTCCAGTTACGTTTGCGCCTGGGATGTTTGTAAGCGAAGCACCAGAGCCAGAGAATGTGGATGCGGTAACTACGTTTGCCGAGAAGTTTCCAGTCGAATCTCTGAGCACAAGTGTTGATGCACCGTTTGCCGAAGCTCCGTTTGTCGCAATCGCGATTGAGTCTGCGGTTGCATCACCAGTAATGCTGATACCAGTACCAGCAGTAAGAGTTAGGGTGTCGGTTGAGGAATCAGCTACAGGGTTGGTCCCAGACGGGGTAGCTATGGTGGCAAAGGAGTTTGATGCACTTGCACCTCCGACTAGGTTAGTGCTTGCTGCTGCTCCGCCTCCAGTAATGTCAACGTAATATCCTCGAGCATCTCCGCCCTGCTCGAAGAAGCGAAGCTTGTTCTGGTATACGTCAATAGTCACACCGTTGGTAATGCTTGTATTTGTTACAGCATTCGAAAGGAAGATTTCTCCACCTTCATCGCCAGAAGATGCGGTTATCGAAAGTTTTCCAGCAACGTTTGCATCACCAGTGGTTGAAATGTTTCCAGTAAAAGATGCTCCAGCGAGGTTAGCTTTTGCATCTAAAGAAGTTTGTAGGCTAGTTACGTTTGCAATGCTGTGAGTGTGTCCAACTACCGAAAGGTTTGCCTCTGCTGCTGTTTGGTTCTTCCAGATACTTGAACCAGAGTCGTAAGCCAGTACTTCATTGTCAGCAGGAGTTCCATCAATTAAAACATTGTGGAGTTCGTCTAGCTCCCAGCCGTTGCTGATGTGGACAAAAATCTCGCCAGTGCTGGAGTTGGCACGAGTGACGACACCAAGATATACGAGGTGAGTTGGAGCAACTGGCTTATTTCCAGCACCAGTGACAAAACCACCAGCAGTGGTTCCCGACAGCCATACTGGGTCTCCAGCAGTTGCTCCGTCGGTATTGATGTTTGTTACTAGGCCATTGTTTACACAGTAGCCAGTTTCGTTAGCTGCAAGGTCTGATTCTAGGAATCCAAGCACCTGAGAAGAGTAGGTGTCGTTAGTTGCAATTGCCTTGTCGACAAGGATGTTAGTTCCGTTAGCACTCTTTGTATAGACAACGGTTCCTTTGGAAAGCGTTACGCCAGAGTCGTTTTTAACGAGATGCTTAACGGTAGACGTTTCGATGGATGTCTGGTCAACCCACTGGGTGTTGTAGTTTGTGCCGTCTACTTTAGTTAGAAGCTGACCTGTAGTTCCGCCAGCTGGCATACCGTCTCCGACAATTTGAGACCATGAAGTGCCGTTGTGATTGTAAATAAATCCATCACTGGTGTTATAAAACAGGTCACCAGCAGAGCCTGTCGCAGGGTTGGATGCTCCTGACGGCAGACCTACAGGTGTGAGAAACTTTCTAGCCAAGGCGAACCTCTATTGTTTGTGTGTTACGACTAGCCTACTACTACAACGCGGTAAGAGTCAGCTGCGACGTTAGATGCAGATACCCAAGATAGGGTGACTGCAGCAGTGTTGGTACGAACGACATCTACCTCAACCTGAGTGTAAGAAGCTAGCTCATAAACCTGAACGGTTACATCGCGAGTTCCTAGGTTGTGCGTTACGGCCCATGTCACTACGTTGCTAGTCGGCTCTAGTAGCGTGTTGCTTGCTGCGTATGTAGTGGTTAGTGTCGACACAGCGTTGTCAACGTAAGACTTAGTTGCAGCGTGTAGCGAGTTGGTAGGGTCAGCGTTTAGGGTAAGAGCACCAGTCATGGTGTCGCCAGACTTGCTCACCTTTGTGCCAATCGAAGTGGTGATGGTGCTCGAGAACGAAGCGTCATCGTTGATTGCGGCAGCCAGCTCATTCAGAGTGTCTAGGGCGGCTGGAGCAGAGTCAACTAGGTTGGCGACAGCAGTAGCAATACGGTCGGTGATGGTGTTTCCAGTAGAACCGTTAACAGTAGCGTCACCGATATATTGGTCTAGGTTGTTTTGGGTCAGAATGTCGTTTCCAGCTACAGCTGAACCAATGTAGGCTTGACCATCTGGGTTAAGAATGATGTCACCAGTGCTAGTGGTCAGGCTGATGTTGTTCGATGCCGAGATTTGTAGGTCATCGTTGCTTGCCGCGATAGTGGAAGTCTGTCCACCATTAACAAACCCGAGTCCAGAGGTTCCAATAGTCTTGTTGGTTAGGGTCTGAGTGTCTGATGTACCGACAATTGAGCCAGTAACACCGTGTGTTGTTGTGTCAGACTCGTGAGTGGTTAGGTTTCCAGCAACTGTCGAAGCTGCTCCTGCTGCGTCGTACCAAGTGTCGGTGGTGGTGCGGTCGATTTTTAGTTCTGTGGTATCTATTACTAGGCCACCAGAAGTCTTGAGGTCAACCGAGAAGACACCAGTAGATGAGTTGTAATCTAGACCGTCACCAGCAGAGACAGCTGAGCGAGCTGCAGTGTTAGAGAAGTATAGGTTAGTTGTTCCTTGAGTCAGGTCATCTGTAGTTTTACCAGTAAACTGGTCAGCAACCGTAAAGTCAATTTTGTTGCTGGCGTCAGTATATGTGACGGTAATTCCAGACTGAGTTCCAGCAGCAATAGCGTTGCCAATGGCGTCCTGGGTGCGCTCGTCAGTGTAGTAGAGGTTGGTACCCTCTTCAATGTCACTAGTAGTCAGCGCGTCAATTGCAGCGTTGATTAGCGAAGTAACATCTCCACCCTCGGCTAGCGATACCCAAGCGGTACCGTTCCAAAGTGTTAGCTGATTGGTGTCGGTGTCGTAGTAGATTTGACCAGCGACTGGGCTGCTAGGAGCAGTCGACAAGTTTTGGATGCGGGCATTTAGCAGCTCATTCTTGTTTAGATTGAGCCCAGTTAGAAATGAACGAGACATTTATTTTCCTTAGGAGAGGTGTGCTTTTCCAGAGAAGGCTGCTGAAAAATTAATTGTTAGCGAGTTGATGTCGTTATGTACAATTTCTCCCTCTACCATTGTATCTGCACTGTTATATACCGATACATTTGGGAAGAACCCCAGGGAGTGGGTTATGGTCCATACGTTTGATGTTGCTATTTGGTTGTGAACATACGAGACTAAGTCGACAACTTCCTCTGCTGCGATACCGTCAGCTCCTGCTGGACCAGCTGGGCCAGTTGCTCCAGTCGCTCCAGTCGCTCCTTGAGGGCCAGTCGGTCCTTGAGGACCAGTTGCACCCTGCGGTCCACCTTGAGAAATCTCAATCTTGGTGATTTGTTCCTGAACAACAATTTTGTTCTGGTCACGCTTGTCAACTATGACTCTGTTTGGTTTGTCGTTGCTTTCAATAGCCACTATCGGGTCACCTCAGCCTTTACTACGAAGTTTCCCTCGATAAGGCGGTCAACAACACCCCCGCCAGAAACTACTTCTAAGTCGTAAACATAGATTGCTGGCGTTAGATTGGCTGTGTCTGCAGCAGAAATGGTTAGAGTAATCTGTCCCTTAGTCGCTGCGTTGCTTCCTAGCGTAATTCTGGAGTTAGCAGTTGTAAGAGTAATGACGGTGTTGGCACTTTCTACAGTTTCACGGACATGCATACGGGCGGTGTAGCCAGTTAGGTCGTAAGCAGCGTTCGCTGAGTCCTTCCAGGTGATTGTGCGACTAAAAGTTGCACCCTGGTTGCATGTGAAGTTGTGAATTCCTGTAGGTCCACAGCAGCTCATTTTATCTCATTTCGGGGAAAGTTACTCAACTCTTATTTTACATCATTTTGGCCGTTCTAATGTGGGCTTAAAGCCTGGTAGTATGCTTGTATAGACCTATTTACAGATTGAAAGAGTGCAATGACAAGAGCAATTCAGGCTCAGTATCCCAGCATTAAAGATTTTGGCGGTAAAACGGAAGAATTTCTCCGCTTTGTAGACCCAGAGAATGATAAATGGTCAGCTTTTAACCCGTGTATTGCGTTCTCACCAGCCTATGGCTATGCCATGACTATTCGCTCTAGTAACTATGTAGTAAACCAAAAGACTGGAGCCCTCAACGTGGTTGCTGGGGGTAGCATGCTAAAGAGCGAAATCTGGTTTGCTCACCTAGACCAGGACACCCTGAGAATTGCTACTAGACAAAAGATAAGGTTTGACGGCTCTGGTCCCTCGATTTCTAGGGGTTTAGAGGATGCAAGGCTGTTTTGGCGTGATGATTCCTGGTATTTCACGGCAGTAATGCTTGAGCGTGAGCACACGCCGTTTAGTCGAGTAGCTTTGTATAGATACAACCAAAACACAAACTTGGCGACTTTTGTAAAGAAGTATGACGGATACGATGCTTTCAGGGCAGAAAAGAACTGGCTAACTACTGACTCTCCAAATCCTAATTTTGACTTCGTCACTGGGCCTAGGACTACCTACAAAGATGGAACTTTTACATCTAAAGCAACTAATCTACAGTCTTTAGCTGGTCTTAGAGGTGGAACCAATCTTCTGAGCCTAGGAGATGGGACATATCTTGGTTTAGTTCACTTTACATACTTGAAAAGGTACACGGAGTTTAACAAAAACACCTATGCCTATACCGACGCAATCCAAAAGAAGTACACCCACCAGTTTGTGCGCTTCAACAATTACGGAAGCCCGATTGAGATTTCTGGTGAATTTATTTTTGACGGTCTTGGCATTGAGTTCGCCGCTGGCATGGTTAAAAAAGATGGTGAACTTGTAATCACTTATGGAGTTCACGACGCTGCGGCTCGTATGGCAACTATTTCTGCGGATGCGGTTATGGGTATTTTGGAACCTATTGATGAAATTTACACGCCAGTAGCGATACCTAGAATTAACTAAGGAGACTTATGAGCACTGATTCTGATTTACTCGAACTGACTGACCTTGATTTAGACGAGGAAAACAACGAGCGTTTTGCTCATTACGCCGAATCCTCCGAAGTGACAGAGGGGTATATTATGGGAACTCCCGTAATAGCCCTATGTGGAAAAATCTTTGTGCCGTCCAGAGACCCTTTAAAACTAAGGATTTGCCCGAGTTGCAAAGAAATTGCTGAGGCACTATTCTTGTCAACTGAGTAATACTCACCCTTCTGGGGTCGAGGTATACTTGTAAGACAAACAATCACCCCTAAGGAAGCGGTACATCTGCATGTTCTCATTTAAGCTAAATGAAGAGTTCGTAGCAGAGTACAAGTCCAAGGAATCACCTTTCGGTTACAAAGATGCTGCTGGCAACTCTGTAGGCGAAATCACGTTCCTTCGCACGTACTCTCGCAAAAAAGAAGACGGAACTAAAGAGACTTGGGCGGAGGTTTGTGAGCGCGTTACTAACGGAACCTATTCGATTCAGAAGGACCACGCACGCGCTAACCGTTTGCCATGGTCAGACGCTAAGGCTGCTGCCTCGGCTAAAGAGTTCTTTGACTCCCTGTTCCACCTCAAGTGGTCGCCTCCAGGTCGCGGCCTTTGGGTTATGGGAACTCCAATCGTAAACATTCAGAAGAACTCGGCTGCTCTGCAGAACTGTGCTTTTGTTTCTACTTTGGAGATGACCAAGCAGAACCCAGGTAAGCCATTCGCATTCCTCATGGAAGCATCGATGCTCGGTGTGGGTGTTGGCTTTGACGACAAGGGTGCTGACAAAGGTTTTGAGATTTACGAGCCAGGTGCTCCTCAGAACTACGACATCCCTGACACCCGTGAAGGTTGGATGGAGTCAACGGTTGCACTTATCAACTCGTTCCTCAAGCCAGACCAGCCTAAGTGGGACTTTAACTATGACCAGATTCGCCCATACGGTTCGCCTATTGCAACCTTTGGTGGAACTGCGTCTGGTCCAGACCCGCTGATTGCGCTTCACAACAAGATTAGCCAGATTTTCTGTGGCCGTAAGGGTCAGATGTTGACGACTGTTGACATTGCTGACCTCGGTAACCTGATTGGCCGCTGTGTTGTATCGGGCAACGTTCGTCGTTCAGCTGAGCTACTTATCGGTCGTATTGACGACGAGGACTTCCTAAATCTCAAGAACGCTGAGCGTTTCCCTGAGCGCAACTCCTACGACCCAGAGATTCCTGGTTGGGGTTGGATGTCAAACAACTCGGTCATGGTAAACGTTGGAACTGACTTCTCGAAGATTATCGATGGAATCATCCGCAACGGTGAGCCTGGCGTTATCTGGGAAGACATCTCTAAGGCTTACGGCCGTCTAGGTGACCCAATCAACAACAAGGACCACCGCATTATGGGTTACAACCCTTGTGCAGAGCAGTCACTCGAGAGCTACGAAATGTGTACTCTTGTCGAGACCTACCTCAACCGCCACAAGGACTTGGAAGACTACAAGCGTACTTTGAAGTTCGCTTACCTCTACGCCAAGACTGTAACTCTCATGCCTACCCACTGGGAAGAGACCAACGCAATCATGCAGCGTAACCGTCGCATCGGAACCTCAATGTCTGGTATCGCTAACTTTGCTGATGTTCACGGTCTACCAACTCTTCGTACTTGGATGGACGAGGGTTACGCGGTAGTTAAGAAGTACGACACCGTCTACTCGGAGTGGCTAGGTATTCGTGAGTCAATCAAGACCACTACCGTCAAGCCTTCGGGAACTGTATCGATTCTTGCTGGTGAGTCGCCAGGTGTTCACTGGACTCCAGGTGGCGAATACTTCATGCGTGCTATTCGCTTTGGTAACAACGACCCAATGCTGGCTCTATTCAAGATGGCTAACTACACTGTTGAGCCAGCTTCGGAAAGCCCAGACACTACTTCGGTTGTGTTCTTCCCAATCAAGTCTGGTGCGAAGCGTGCAGAGCGCGACGTCACTATCTTTGAGAAGATGGCTCTGGCTGCTACTGCTCAGCGTTACTGGTCGGACAACTCTGTGTCGGTTACTGTAACCTTTGACCCAGAGACTGAGGCTCAGCACGTTGAGTCAGTACTTCACATGTATGACGGTCAACTGAAGACTGTGTCGTTCCTACCTTCAGGAAACCACGTCTACCCACAGATGCCATACACCCAGATTACAAAAGAGCAGTACGAAGAAGCAGCTGGTAAGTTGTTCCCTATCTCTCTTGCTGGCATCTATCAGGGTCTCGGTATCGAGGCTATTGGCGATGCCTACTGCACCACGGACGCATGTGAAGTCAAGTTGATTGTGGAGAACCAGAAGTAATGGTAATCGTATACAGCAACCCAAACTGCACTGCTTGTGAGCAGACCAAGCGATTCCTAACAGTCAAGGGCATCGAGTTTGAAGCCAAGATGATTGCGGATAGCCCTGAAGTGTTTGACCTTATCGAGGAGAAAGGCTACGCATCTGCACCTATCGTTGTGGTAGGTCAGGATAGTTGGTCTGGATTCCGTCTAGATAAGCTCAATACTCTGGTCGAGCAAGACTAGTAACTGCTGAAAGCCCCTCCTTCGGGAGGGGTTTTCTTTTATGCGGTAGAATTGACAAATGGCAATTATCTATGACTACAAATGCTCGGAAAATTCAGAGCACACTTTCTCAGAATCTCGCGGAATGGACGAGGAGCAGAAGCAGCTAACTTGCGCTGAAGAAGGTTGCGACGGTAAACTATTGAGAGTATTCAGCGCACCGAAGATTAACTTCAAGGGCGGTGACTTCAGCACAAAGAAAACCTGGGTTTAGAAAGAAGCATATGAATCTCCCACAGCTCCCTGAAGATTATCCTGACTTTGAGGAGCACGGAACTCCCCCATGTGCGGAAACTGACCCAGATGCTTTCTTTTCTGATGAGGCCCCTGATGGCTCTATGGTTAGACGTGGTACCTACACATACGAACGTGAAGCTAAAAAAGTTTGCTTCTCCTGCCCCTACCAGCAGTCCTGTCTTGCTTATGCTATGAACCACCCAGAAGAGCTTGGCATTTGGGGTGGAACGACTGAAAGACAGAGAGCAAATGCCCGTAAAGGTATTCCTCTAAGGCTCGTAGTTCCCCCAAAACGCCACAGGTAAAGTGCGGTAAAATAGAAGTAACTCTTGGGAGAGAGGGTTAATAAACCCACCTATCTCTTGGGAGAATAACATGGAAATTGCAAAGAAGATTTTCAAGCGTGCAATCGCGCTTGTCATCCTCAAGGTCAGCGGTGTTCTAGCCGCTGGTTCGATTGCTGGAGTTGAACTCTGGCAGTCCGCTCTTGTTGCTGCTTTTGTTGGAATTATGGAAGTTGCCGAGTCTCTATCGCGTGCATACGTTGTAGACGGCGTTCTAGATGAAGATGAAATCAACATTGCGTTCGCATCATCGGCTGAAGCTGAAGTTGCTCGCAACAAGAAAGCCAACGACCTCTAAACAACACAAAGCAAATCCCTCTGAGAAATCAGGGGGATTTGTTGCGTTGGGGGTGCTATCTGTGTTAGCCTCTTAGTGCTGCAATCCCGCAGCAAAAACTGATAACAACTATCAAGGCTTGTTAGTTATCAGGCGCACAACTGAATAGCCCCTCACTTTGTTAGCGCGGGTGAGGGGCAACAGTTTTCTGTAGAAAGGCAGCGCATGGATTTTGAGGAATGGCTCAAGTTTGGATTTGACCAGGGTTGGTGCGGTCCAGCAGTTTGCGAAACTCACGATGGTGTTCCGCTAAGTGAGAAGGAAGCCGAAGAGTTTGAAGAAAGCGACCCGTGCATCCACATCATTCGTCTATACGAAGATGCAGAGCACAAGCTTGAAGTAGAAGACGCTCACGCAGCATCGGTGTGGCGTGCAACTAATCGTGGCTACTCAATCGAGGAGCCAAACAAAGAAGAGGAAGGTCAGTAATGGCTAAAGGAAAAGGCGGAGGCGGACAGAAGTCTGGCCCAGCTACCAACGATAACCGTCCAAACGGTAAGGCTTCAAAGAAGCGTCCAAAGATTTTTGACGCAATTAAGCGTCGTCTCGTTACCAAACAGTAGTCTGGTACAATTTAATTACAACTAAATAGTGAGGGGATGCCTGGTTTCGACTGGCATCTGAAGTTTGGTGAAGCAAGCCGAGATGGCGGAGTCTCGTAAAACCGCTAAAAAAAAATAAATGCTGAATCACGTTCATCATTCGCTCTAGCTGCGTAATCTTAGGATTCGCCGTTAGGCCCCTGACAAAGCAGTAGTTCTAGCTGGGCAGTCAGGTTTTAAATAAATAGAACATTGCACCAAGGTAGCAGCAGGATACCTCTAACATCCCGCCTTCGCAGTACCGTGGCTGGTAAAGCCTAAGCTTGTAGAAGAACAAACAGACTATGTCAGGACGCGGGTTCGATTCCCGCCATCTCCACAATATCTCGGTGTAGCGTCAACTAACTCAGCCGAGGTAGAGCAAGACTCCTGAACCGAAGGTGTTAGTAACTATCGGGAATTAAAAGTCTTGCGTTTTGACCATTAGCTCAATTGGCAGAGCATTCGGCTGTTAACCGAAGGGTTCCTGGTTCGAGTCCAGGATGGTCAGCAAAAAGTTTCAAAATGGATTTGACATCCAACACCAATGTGTGCTACCTTGTCTTTACACGCCAGTACGTAGTAAGGAATGACAAGTGGCTGCATATCGCAAAGAGCTCCAAGAGCTAATAAAGAACGCTGAAAAGCAGGGCTGGATAGTCTCTGCTAATAAAAACAATCACTACAAGTGGACTTCGCCAGGCGGAGCCTTCTTCTTCTCTGCAAGCACGCCCTCTGACTGGAGAGCACTCAAGTACATTGTCCAGTACCTACGCAAGTACGGTTTTGAAGAGAAGAACGCAAAGAAGTCAAAATGAGCAAGATGTCAAAAGAAGGACCTTGCCTAGAGCCTGGCTGCCCTGTTGACAAGCGATTTGGTCACGGCCTATGTGCCAAGCACTACTTCCGCAAGCGTCGTGCAGAGCAGAAAGAAATCGAGGGCCCTAAGGACCGAAAGATTCCTGAGAACATGTTCAACGGAGTAGTATTAGACCCCGATGACTTTTGGGAGTTCGTGAAGAAAGAGTTAGGAATCAAATGAGAGAGTTCAAGGACCCCTACTACGCGGGACCCGAATGCGTCTGCTGTAAGAAAGAAACCAAGGAGCAGGAGGAGAAGATTCTTCTGGTCGTTCGTCAGGAAAGGCGCAAGTGGGCTGCTGGCAGTACTGTTGCAAAAGTCCTAGACAAAATCATTGACACCGTAATCTACAAAGGTAGGATTGACTAATGACTAGTTTTGAATCAACCGAGGCTCCATTCGTGGAGATTGACACTCCTGCTTTCCGAGCAGTTGCTACCAGCTTTACCAGACTTCCGTTCCCTGTCGTGTTCGAGGCCCTACAAGGACTACAGTCCTCTGAGTCAATGACGCAGATGGAGGGAGTGGTCAAGGCCCTCAAGCACGCCCTAGAGCCGAAAGACTACGAACGCCTTTTGGGGCTGAGTGTGAGCGAGCTCGCGGCTGTTATCCGTGACTGGGTAGAGCCAATTAGCGGTATCTAAAACGGATTCCGTATAAACTTAAGTTTAAAATTACATAGGGAGGATTTACCTTCTGTTATGTACGAAGTTGATACCTTAGTGGCTGGAGGCCAGTAAATGAAGAAGATTACCAAAAAGCTTAAAAAGCTGATTCAAGAAGCCTATGACCTCGGTTGGGACGAGGGTTGGGACTCTGGCTACAACGCCAATGACGACAGTGACGAGAGTTACGACGCAGGAGTCGAGGCTGCTAAGGAGAATGTCCAGACGCGCCTAAAGGCACTGGAAGAGCTTTACATGCAAACTGGTAAGGGAACCAAGGCTGTTGCAGTCCGAGAGATTGCCGAGTTCCTTGCTTTTGAGTACGACCCAGAAAAGGCTATGGACGACTACAAGAAGTCCCTAGACAACGAGGGCTTCTAATGGCTAAAGACCCTTACTGCCCAGATTGTGGTTTCAGGATGATTGAGATTTACGAGACCGCTACTTCCACGACCTACCACTGCCTTGGCTGTGGCGGAGATACGACAGTTAGGAAGACTCAGTGAAGCCTGTTGTTGGATATCCATGTCGCAAGCATCGTATAAGATTTAAAGGTAGCTACTGCCCGAAGTGTTATAAAGAACGCAGAGACGCAGAACAAGCAAACAAGTCCCTGTAGCTCAGTTGGTTAGAGCGCCGCCCTGTCACGGCGGAGGTCGAGGGTTCAAGTCCCTTCAGGGTCGCAATGCCCCAATAGCTCAACGGTAGAGCATCTGTCTTGTAAACAGAAGGTTGTGGTCTCGGAATCCACTTGGGGCTCGATGAATACATATGAACGCCCTTGGGGCAGTTATGAGATTCTGGAAGACAAAGAGACGCCAGTATGCGTAAAGATTGTCACCATCAATCCTGGCTGTCGCCTGTCGCTACAAAAGCACGCTAACCGCTCGGAGAAGTGGTTCCCTATCGACCCTGGGCTGCTTGTAGAAGTAAACGGGGAGACCCTGTCGCTGCACGTAGGCGAATCCATTTTCGTCGCCGCAGGTATGGTACATAGAATCAGCAATCTCGGAGACAAGCCAATTAGACTTGTGGAATTGATGTATGGGGTGTATGCTGAGGAAGACATCGAGAGATTGGAAGATGACTATGACAGAAGCTGAGAAGGAACTAGAAGTAGTTCTGCAGAAGATTCGGTACGATAGACAAATGCAGAAGAAGCGTCTGTATGAGAGTGCCAAGAGAGCACGCAAGGCAGAATCCAAAACCGTCGCCGCAAGTAAGGAAACTAATGTCAGTTGAGACAGACCAGATGCTTCTTGAGCTAGGACGCGAGTCTGAGCGTGAACGCATTAGCAAGTGGATTGAAGAACACAGAACGGCCATTGAGCTAGACGCAGGTATTTACATTTACAGAGAGCACTTTGACTCGCAGATGCTTCTAGACTTCATCAACGGAAAGGACACTGATGAAAACGAAATTCAAGAATAAGTGCGAGATTCTGTCTGATATCTGGCTGAACTATAGAGACGATGAAGAGTTCAAGGACTTTATTGAGTATAACGACCTCGGATTGCCACTCGCCTACGCTCTTTCTTCTGGAATTGTAGAGAAGACAGATAGGGCAAAAGCTTTTGTAAATGAGACATTTGAACTACTACTTTCTGGTCTTGGTCTTAGAGATACTGGATATGTAGACCTAGAGCAAATCCTTGATGACGAGCCTGAGCTAGATGACTGATGGTTGGAATCCGCACTTTGACCACGACCTAGAGCGTGGGAAAGTTGGAGAGAACCTTCTAGGAACATTTCTTGGCGACCTAAATGACGGGGCTAAGTTTGAGGTTAAAACTGACTACCTAGCTCAGAAGTATGGCAACTTCTACATTGAATGCCAGCAGTTTAGTTGGTCGGATGAGTCGGACCTTCGAGACTCTGGTATTCGAACAACTCAGGCTGAGTGGTGGGTATGCGCTGGTCCAAATGCTAATGGGATGCTTGTTATCCGCACTTCGGACTTGAGAGACCTGATTGAGGAAAAAGGCTATCCTCTTGGTAAGCAGGGGATTACTAATGACCAGACAAATGGTAGCTATGGCTATAAGGTTAAAGTAGATGATGTACTCGAGAAGTTAGGACTAAGATGACCGAGAAGCCGCACTATGACGTACTAATTGCAACACCTGGAAAGCTGTTGCACGCTGAATACACAGCGAGCTTGGTCGATACGATTCGCTGGTTGGAGTCTGAGGGTAAGACCTACAAGTTCCTAAACAAGCAGGGGTCGCTAATCTCGAGCACGCGAGAGGCTACAGCTCTTGACTCCTATGTCCCGAATTGGGACACCCGCGAAGTCGGCGGTGGTGCTTATACCTATGGCAAAATCTTCTGGATTGACTCGGACGTTGAGTGGACTGTAGAAGCTTTTAAGAAAATCTATGAGAGTGATTTGGACGTTGTCGGCGGTATGTATCAGACTGCCCCTGATGGCCGCGTGGCTGTAGCTTTCTTCGATGGCGCAGGACAGCCAACCGTTGTTCGCGAGCAAGACTTTATGATGCTGGACGAAACCCTGCACGAGGTCTATGGACTTGGCTTTGGCTTTATTGCTATGAAGTCGGGAGTGTTTGAGAAGTGTGACCGCCCTTGGTTCCTGATGGAACGTATCAAGTGGCAGCACCTAGACTTCGAACTAAACGTTGGAGAAGACTACTCGTGGTGTATCAATGCCCGCAGGAATGGCTTCAAGACTTACTTAGATTCAACTGTGAAAGTCCGTCACCACAAAGAGACTGTTTACCAGATTCGATAGACTGTAGGTATGACAGATATCACATTCCGCTCGGACATGACTGTAAAGCTAATGCAGTCGATGGCGTCAGACTCGGCAGTTACTATGGCTGCTCGTGTGAGCACTGGCGCATCCAATAGCGTAGACGCAAGTAAAGAAGCTGGCCTAATCAACTACCTCATGCGCGACCGTCACGGTTCTCCATTTGAGCACAACGCTTTCACCTTCTACATTGAAGCTCCTATCTTCGTATTCCGTGAGTTCATGCGTCACCGCATTGCTTCGTACAATGAGGAAAGCGGTCGCTACAAGGAACTGTCGCCAGTCTTCTATGTGCCAGGTGAGGACCGCAAGCTAAAGCAAGTTGGTAAGCCAGGTGCTTATGTCTTTGAAGAAGGCACTTATGAGCAGAAGGCTATGACTCCATCAACAGTCAAGCGAGTCACCACTGAGTCCTACATGGCTTACAAGAAGATGCTAGACGCAGGTATTGCTAGAGAAGTCGCTCGAGTTGTGCTTCCTGTCAACACTTACTCGTCTATGTATGTGACCATGAACGCTCGTTCGCTAATGAACTTCTTGTCGTTGCGTACCATGCGTGA
>JACCDJ010704661.1_pt1 | contig 47827 bp, 50 predicted proteins | sample 7444481 | NCBI WGS metagenome assembly JACCDJ01 (sample SAMN15323435, study PRJNA562643) | freshwater metagenome | isolation source: river surface water | place: USA:Blue River Watershed | collected 2017-08-15
CATCCATGATGACGCCACCCTTGAGCATCTCAGCCATTCCGCGCTTGACGCGTGCTGTACCTGTTGCTTCGCTCATTGCTGCTCCTTATTGATTGAGAGAGCACGCAGTCTACTTGGTCGGTGTGGGAGTCGCACCTTGGCCAACAAGACCCTTAAAGACAGGCTCTTTTGAGGCTAAAGCGAACCAGATTTGCCCTTGATCAAAGGAGACCTCGTTGCCCAGCAAGTCGGTAAAGACGGTTCCTCCAAGTTCATCGCTTCGCTCCCAGAGACACTCTTTCATCCCGCCATCGCGCAGGAGATAACAGCGTCCAGATCCCACAGTGGCGGTGAATGGAGTTACTCCGCCAACTTTATCTTTATAGATTGAATCCGTAATCGAGACCATCTGAATCACCATCGTCTTAGGTCCCAATTGATAACCAGTGTTATCGAAGTTAGGTGTTCCACTGTGCGAGAGCAACCATCGAGATTCTTGTGTAGACCATTGCGCGTCGTAACTACTTGCTGGCCAGGAGATATGTACCGATTCAAAGGCGCGCATATCTTCAGGTGCATCCCCAAAGATCCACCCCATTGGCTTTGAGATGGCGATATCACTTCTTTCGGTATTGATCTTTGTGAAGAGTTCGCGTGCTTTGAGCATCATCGCATAAGGAGCTCTTCGGGCGGCATCGTCAAGATAGAAGGTGGGGCCATATTTCATCGCCCCCGAATCGTGGATATTTGCGCCATTGATAACTGGCATCAGCTTTGATTGAGCGCCGCTGTAAGCGAAGGCAACTTTTCCATATTGAGCTATCAACTCGATATCAGAAATTCGTGCCGAGCGAATTGGCCCCACGATTTCAGGAATCTTAGATGAAAATACTGCAGCAAGACGAGTCAGTCCGCCTTCAACTTGTTCGATATAAACAACGTCTGCATCGCGAAGACCTACTTGAGGATGAGCAAACTTTGTATCATCTAACTTAACTATCAATACAGGTCCGTCGACTCCTTCAACACCTGTGAATGAGTGAACTTCACTAGCGCCAGTAAAGGGAATGGCAACTGAGGTCACGCCTAAGTAATTCATGGCAGAGAGAAGAACAATCAGAGCAGATAAGAGACCTGCCAGCGATACCAGTGGGCTTCTACGCTTCATCGGATTCAAATTCATAGAGCACAGGCAATGGGGCATGACCTGCTAATCGGACGACGCGAATGACCCACTTACGCCTCACCATTTGAGTACGCGTGACTGATTCGATGTGAAGCGCTGTTGCGATTGCAATCTTCTCATTGAGCTCTTCAAGCTCACGCAAGAGATCTCTCTCGAGCCCGCCATCGACTGAATCAGCACTTTCTAACAAGATACCTAGAGCGCCTGCAAGACCAATCTCAGCCTGCGAACGATCCTTCACGCTTGCATCTCTTGCTTGGTGAGCTGCAAAGGTAAGAAGAAGAGATGAGGCTGGATCTGCAATCTCGGATCGAGCAATTTCTAGTGCAATGGCAGCTCTACGTTGTAATAGTCCATCTAATGTTGCCCAAGAAGCCTCTACGCGATGATGGAGACGGTCAAGTCGAGTTGCCAAGAAAGATAAGTACCAAGCAATAATGGCAATCAGAAAGAGAATAGAGATGAAATTCGTATTCATGAACTCTTTCCTATGAACTTGCTCCAGCTTCGGTTATCTGATGACAAGCGAACTTTACCAAGACCGTTCATCGCCATCTCATACACATCATAAATACGTTCTGCGACCTCAGACCAATCGAATGTCATAGCGTAGCTCTGGCCTATATCGCGCATCTGATTTCGCTTAGCCTCATCGCTGAGCAATGAAATAGTTGCGTCAGAAAGAGACTGTGGATTCTCTGATTGAAAGAGCTCACCATACTTTCCGTTACCCAGCAGCGATGAGAAGGCAGGGATATCACTTGCAATAACCGCAGCTCCCCCAGCAAGGGCCTCTGCGAGGATAATTCCAAATGATTCACCGCCGGTATTGGGTGCAACATAGACCGCAACAGATTTGAGCAAATCGGCCTTCTCTTGCTCGCTCACACGACCGAGAAAGGTAAAGCGCGATTGCAATGATGCGGGAATCTCGTTCAGGAAGGTTTCGCTATCGCCGGGTCCTGCCACAATAACTTTCACATCCGGAATTGACTTGATGATTGAAGGAAGGGCCTCAATCAGTACTGCCAATCCCTTGCGGGGCTCCTTATAACGTCCGATGAAACCAATGCTCTTGCCACCCCATTCTGGACGATGCGTGCCTTTTGATAAACGCTGGGCGTAAATGCCATTTGGAACAACTATTGCATCTGTTTCAAGGTGCTCGGTAAGTGTTTCGCGCGCAGCCTCTGAGACCGCAATGCGAGCAGTGAGCTTCTCAATTACTGGCTCAAGAATTGGACCAATCGCAAAGATGGCCTTTTGGCGCTTTGCAGAGGCGTGAAATGTTCCCACCATAGGTCCTTCTGCTGCAAAGCAGGCGAGAAGAGATATGGATGGAATCGCAGGCTCGTGGAGATGGAGAAGATCAAAATCTCCCTGTGCTATCCACTGGCGAACTCGAGCGAAAGCTATTGGCCCAAAGAGGATTCGAGCTACCGCTCCGTTATAGGGAATAGATATTGGCTTACCAGCACTGACAACGAAGTCAGGAAGTTCATCTTCGTTAGATGTAGGAGCAAGCACTGAAACATAGTGGCCTTGGGAGATTAAGTACTGCGCTAAATCCAGAACGTGCGCCTGGACTCCTCCCGGTGTATCCCAACCATAAGGACAGACGATTCCGATTCGCTTGGCAGCGATTGTCACGAGTAGAGACCTTCTTCAATCCAGAACTTTTGCATCATGTGCCAATCTTGTGGGTGTTCGTGAATACCTTTTTGAAATTCTGCAGCAATATTCTTCACAATTGCAATAACGCGTTCCTCTTCAGTTCCTGATGTAGGAACTTCGACTGGCGTGAAATTGATATGAATTCCTCGCTCGTTCTGACTTACATGAGCCACAACCAAAGGGTTGCCAGATCGAATCGCCAGAAGAGCCGGACCTGCTGGCATCTTCGTCTTCTTGCCAAAGAACTCAACTGGAATACCTGAATCAGAGAGATCGCGATCGGCGACAAGTGCAATCAACTTCTTCTCATGTGCCCGCTTCAGACACATCACAAAGGCGCGCGAGTCAAGGGCGAAGATCTCAAATCCCATTCGAGTTCGATGATCTAAGAATCGCTTGAAAAGGCGAGGATCAGAAAGGACTTCGGCAACAGTGACAAGAGGAATTCCTTGATGGCAGAAATATGCTCCTGCATGATCCCAATTTCCTGAATGCGGAAGGGCGATAATCACCCCTCGGCCTTCGGCCATAGGATCACGAAGTAGATGATCATTCGTTGTTGTTACAGTTGAAAAAACCCGATCTTCGTTCCACTTATGAATTCTGAATGTGTCACACCAATAACGCGCGTAGCTTCGCAGGCCTTTTAGAACCAACTCTTCAAGTTCCTCATGGGAAAGCTCGGGTCTAACGATTGAGTAGTTAATCCTCAGGCGCTGCACGTGCCTGCTGTTCTTAGCAAGCATTCGTGCGGCGAGCCAGTCGAAAAATCTATAAGCGGTCTTCTCGGGAAGAATGCTGACTAATTTCCAGAAGAAGAGGTAGACGTAATAGCTTGTATCTTCTTTCATGACTGAAGGAGACCTTTACGAACAACCCAGACTCGTTGGAATACGGTTATCACACCAAGTACCAGCAGGAGCCACATTCCGATTGCAAGGGCATATGAAACTCCGAGACCATCAAGGCCAGCCGCAACCAATACGATAATCAGACGTTCAGTTCTTTCAGCAACTCCCACAGTGCATGAAATATTAAAACTCTCCGCCTTTGCTCGAATATAGGGAACCAAAGAGCCAGCAACAATGCTCGCTAGGACTACCGGGGTGAGTCGATCCTCTTCAAGGATCAGGTGAACTGACAGGGCAGAGAGAATTGCCGCATCCGTGAGTCGGTCACAGGTTGAATCAAGAAAGGCGCCCCACTTGCTTGGACCGCGGGAGGAGACACGTGCGATAGCTCCATCAAAGAGGTCGCTAAGCACAAAGAGTGTGATGATAAGAGTGCCTATAAAGAGCTCATCGCCTATATAGAAATAGAGTGATGCGGCGATAGAGCCGAGCGTTCCGAATACGGTCACAGCGTCGGGTGTAATGCCTATGCGAGAGAGCAATCGAGCTATCGGCTCAATCACACGTGTCACCGCGGGCTTAAACGATGTACTCACCATGGGCACATCGTAGGCTTACACCCATGGAATCAACCAGCGTTGACGCGCAAAAAAGGATCATTATCCATGGTCACATCAGCGCTACGCCTGAAAAATTTGCCGATCTCTTTGCTGGAACGGTTTCATCGAGTGTCGATGAAGAGTGCGATGTTGCTCTCTTTGTCGTTAATCCATCTGCAGGCATAGATCAGCCGACAGTTGAGCTATGGAAGGGTTATGACGATCTTCTGACTCCACGAGCAGTTCTTGTCACAGTATTAGATGGTCTCGAACTCGATTTTGATGATGCAGTGCTACTTGCAAATCGTTTATTCGATCAATTGGTAACGCCGTTCTTGGTTCTTCACGGTGAGAGTGGAACCCCGATTGGCACAATCTCACTTACCGATTGGAAGACATATGACTACACAACAAATCCACCCACCATTGGTGATGCCGATCAAGAGCTGCGTGAGATGGTTGAAGAGTTTCGGCAGGAGTATTTAGATCACATTGCTGAGATGGGAGAAGGGGGATTTGCCTCCGGAATTCTCTTCCCTGCTATCCCGGTTAATACGGCGAATGGTCTGGGCGTTGATATCGCCACTGCATTTATAAACGAACTACCAGGCCGCAGCTAACTCGTCTCGAGTAATTGTCAGCAGCTGAGGCAACACCTTTGTCTTTCCAATAATTGGCATGAAGTTAGCATCGCCAGACCAGCGAGGAACAACATGCTGGTGAATGTGGGCGGCAACACCTGCTCCTGAGATAGCGCCCTGATTCATGCCCAAATTAAAACCATCAGCGTTGGAGACGCGACGAATTGTCTTCATGGCATGGGCTGTGAGATCTGTAATCTCATATCGCTCCTCGGTTGAAAGCTCCGTTAAGTCGGCAACATGCCTAAAGGCGCAGACTAAGAGATGACCGGGGTTATATGGATATAAATTCATTACAACGTAGGCATGAGTGCCGCGATGAACAATCAATCCCTCTTGATCATTAAGAGTAGGGATATGACAGAAAGGGCATTGAACATCGTTGCCCTCGAGAGGGCGATTTTCTCCTCGAAGATAATCAAGGCGATGGGGCGCCCAAAGGCGCTGCCAACCATCTGGCATACCCGCACCACCTTCGATGAAATCAGACATCGCTAGTTCTGAACTCGATCAGCTACTACTTGTGCAATCTCTTTGATCGCATCGGCGATAGGAACGCCATTCTTCTGATCACCATTGCGATAGCGGAAGGAAATGGCTCCGGCCTTCATATCTTCCTCGCCTGCAATCAACATAAATGGAATCTTTTGTAGTTGCGCATTTCGAATCTTCTTCTGGAAGCGATCATCTGATGCATCGATATCTGCCCTGATGCCAGCCTTCTTCAGTTGAGCTACAACCTCATACATATAGTCATTGAATGTATCTGCAACGGGAATAGCAATCGCCTGAACGGGTGCAAGCCATGCTGGGAAGGCACCTGAATAGTGCTCGGTAAGGACTCCGAAGAAGCGTTCGATGGATCCAAAGAGTGCGCGGTGAATCATCACAGGGCGCTGACGAGTTCCATCTGATGCCGCGTACTCGAGTTCAAATCGTTGAGGCAGTTGGAAATCAACTTGGATTGTTGACATCTGCCATGTGCGACCGATCGCATCCTTAGCCTGTACTGAGATCTTTGGTCCATAGAAAGCGGCTCCGCCTTCATCGAGTACGAGCTCAAGATTCTGTGCAAGTGCTGCCTTGCGAAGAGCCTCTGTAGCCTCCTGCCAATCGGAATCTTCTCCCACTGACTTCTCTGGATTGCGAGTAGAAAGTTCGAGATAGAAATCTTCGAGACCATAATCGCGCAATAGGTTGAGAACAAATGTTAGAAGCGAATCGAGCTCATCGGGCATCTGCTCCTTAGTGCAATAGATGTGAGCATCGTCTTGAGTAAATCCTCGCGCACGGGTAATTCCGTGAAGAACACCGGACTTCTCATAGCGATAGACAGTTCCGAACTCAAAAAGACGCAGCGGCAGTTCGCGATAGGAACGTCCACGTGATTGGAAGATCAAATTGTGAAATGGGCAGTTCATCGGCTTCATGTAGTACTGCTGGCCAGGACGTTTAATGGTTCCATCTTCATGGAGTTCCTCATCCATGATCATTGGAGGGTACATACCCTCCGAGTACCAATCGAGGTGACCAGATTTTTGAAAGAGTGCTGCCTTAGTTAGATGTGGTGAGTAGACAAACTCATACCCTTCATCTTCATGGCGCTTACGTGAGTAATCCTCCATCGCGCGGCGAATGATTCCGCCCTTAGGATGAAAGACGGCTAAGCCAGAACCAATTTCTTCTGGGAAAGAGAAGAGATCAAGCTCTTGACCAAGTCGACGATGGTCACGCTTTTCAGCCTCTGCCAATAGCTCCAGGTAGGCATTGAGTTCATCTTGAGATGGCCATGCTGTTCCATAGATGCGCTGCAACATTGGGTTCTTCTCAGATCCTCGCCAATATGCACCAGCGCTGCGCATCAACTTAAATGCAGGGATGTGTTTCGTCGATGGAAGATGTGGCCCACGGCAGAGATCAGACCAGACCGGTTGACCATCGCGACCAAGATTGTCATAGATGGTGAGCTCTCCCCCACCAACTTCAACGCTTGCTTCATCACCCTGGGGACCTTTCAATCCTATGAGTTCGCACTTATATGGCTCATGTGCAAGCTCTTTAAGGGCGTCAGCTTCAGTAGTCACTCGACGTTTGAAGCGTTGTCCTTCCTTAACAATCTTTCGCATCGCGCTTTCGATCTTTTCAAGATCGTCGGGGTTGAACGGCTCTTGTGGATCAAAGTCGTAATAGAAACCATCAGTGATGGGAGGACCGATTCCAAGACGTGTCTGTGAGAAGACTTGCTGCACGGCTTGCGCCATCACGTGAGCTGTCGAGTGGCGAAGTACTGCTAAACCTTCGGGTGATGAGATGGAGACACCCTCAACGACATCGCCTTCTGCCAAATCCGTCCAAAGATCACGGAGAACACCATTAATCTTGCAGACCACGATCTCTTTGTTCTCGGCAAAGATGTGAGTTGGCTTCTGATCGACTTCAACCTTACGTGGCTGACCCTCGACGATAATCGCGATTTCGGACATGTGCTTAGAGTACCGAATAGAACTGAAGCTTTTCTCTCATTAGCGCGCCAAAGGCCTGCGAAGCAGCAGCGCAAGGCAAGCGCATTTCGCCCACCTGAATAACAGGCTGTGCAATTTTCAAGCTACTCAGTAGGAAAATCTCATCGGCCTGCGGAATCTCAGTGATATGAATATTGCGCACCTGAACTCCACACTTCTCAATTGCTAGCGATCGCATGGTGCCCGGAAGGATTCCAGCGGTTATGGGCGGCGTCCACCAGGTGTTACCAAAGAGAAAGGCGAGATTTGATAATCCGGTCTCAGTCACATTGTTCTCTTTGTTAAAGACGATGGCATCATCGAAGCCATGTGCACGTGCTTCATCGACGATTTCATAATGTGAGTCATATGGATAACTCTTGATCTGTTCGCCGACAGCCCTGGAGGTTATCGGTGAGAAAGTGAGGTAACCGCCTTCGGTTGCATCCACGTACTCATCGTGAGTGATGGTGACACCTGAGTTGCTAAAGCAGATACGCAAACGACCAATCTTCTGTGGGTGAGTTATAAGAACTTCGGCGATGCGATGGCGCAGCTCTTCCTCATCCGGAATCTTCACTTGCAAAGCAACGGATGCCTTAAGAGCGCGACGCATATGACGAGTCAGTTCTGCAATCTGCCCATCTTCGGTGCGCAGCGTTTCAAAGAAACCTTCACCTTCCGGAAAGGGTCTGCGAGGCGGATGAATCACAGTTGTCCACCTGCAATAGAGATGAGGTGACGTGCTTTCAGTTGAGTCTCTTCCCACTCCTGCCCAGCATCACTTCCCCAAGTAATACCAGCACCTGTTCCATAGCGGAGATACTTATCTCCCGTTGTCCAAAATGTTCTGATTGCCACTGCCAGTTCGGCGCGATCTCCATGCACATAACCAAGGGCCCCACAATATGGTCCGCGTGGTGTTGGTTCATTGTCTTTGATAATTTCTAGCGCAGAAGATTTTGGTGCACCCGATACAGAGCCAGGTGGAGTTAGCGCAGAGAGAATGTCGCGCCAACCGATGCCATCTGAAATATCTCCTTCGATATCAGAGACGAGATGGGTGAGACCTGGATGTTTCTCTCTTCTAAATAGTGCCGAAACTTCCACGCTACCCGGGATACACACTTGCGATATGTCATTGCGCATCAAATCAACGATCATTAAATTCTCTGCTTTATCTTTCTCACCAAATTCTTCTTCATTCCAGCGGATAGTTCCTTTGATGGGAGATGTCATAAGGCGACCTCCGTTGCGAGAGAGAAAGCGCTCAGGCGAAGCCGAAGCGATCTCATATCCCGGCACCTTCAGGTATGAGGCAAATGGTGCAGGGTTGGCGCGAAGGATCTCTGAGAACAATCCAGTCAGCTCCTGTGGCCTATCGCCGAGATAGTGCACAAGCTCTCGACATGCATTGACTTGATACACATCCCCCGATGCAATCGCCTCTTTCACTCGGTGGATATATGCAATGTAATCAATCTCTTCGATATTAGATATCCACGGCCTCTCCAGACGACTCCAGGACGTTGTAGGAAACTCGCTCTGCCTGACCTTTCTAAAGCGAGCGAATATCTGCTCACCTTCAAAGCCGGCCATAACCGCCCAGAAGCGCCCGTCATCTAGAGACGACGGGTCTGTGGAAATCTCTGCTAATCCACTCGCGTGAAGGCCTTTCATCCAGAACTGATACCCAGCCCCAGCAGAGAATCCATGGCCCTTAATGAACATGGGGTAAGGCTACGCACGCTTTGGCACTTCTGCTCCACCTACGCTAGATTTGCGCCCGCAATACGCGGACGTAGCGCAGCTGGTAGCGCGGAACCTTGCCAAGGTTCAGGTCGCGGGTTCGAACCCCGTCGTCCGCTCGGATTAAGAGTCACTTCTTGTAGATGTATATCTTCAAAAAGTGGCTTTTCTTTCACTAGGACAATGCCTTGGCATCTGGACTTAGTAATGGTGGAATGGCCGAGAGGCGAGGCAAGGGACTGCAAATCCCTCTACACGGGTTCAAATCCCGTTTCCACCTCCACAGCAATACTGCGAAAAAACCTGGGCCTCTCCTCAGGAATGACCAACGAAACGGATACTCTTTCACTTATGTCATCTCCGTATCTCGAAGGCCCGGAGCGCCCATGGGGTCGCTATCAAGTTCTCTCTGATACGCCAACCTACAAAGTGAAAACAATCTGGGTTGAGCCTGGTCACCGTCTCTCTCTTCAACGCCACCAAAAGCGCGAAGAACATTGGTACATAGTCCAAGGTGTGGCCGATGTTGTTCTCGGAGATAAAGAGTTCAAAGTCCAAGCAGGCGGCTCTGTCGAGGTGGCAATCGGTGAGGCCCATCGCATCGGCAATTCAGGCTCTGAGGTAATGATCTTCGTTGAAGTCCAACGCGGCACATACTTCGGAGAGGACGATATTGAGCGTATTCAGGATGACTACGCTCGCTAAGAAGCACTAGTTAAAGTGGGTTACACTTTCCCACGAAGCAGCACAAAATAATTTAATAAGACCCGGACGATTGGCTCAGCGGTAGAGCACCACATTGACATTGTGGGGGTCACTGGTTCGATCCCAGTATCGTCCACTTATCTCAGCAGTTCACCATCTTGAATCAATTGTGAATTGCGAGTGAGCAACACGTAACGATTTCCCAATATCTTCGAAAAATGAAGATCAACTATCAATCAGCCAATTCAGAGAAACTATCTACAACGCTTTCAAGAATCTCCGTGCTCTCACTCTTATTGGTGAGTTTCCATTTTATTCAATCCCCAGCAGATGCACATGACTCTCTGTTAACGAAGGTAAAAGAGTTTGTTATAGGTAGCGTTGCTTTTCACGTGGGCTCGAATATTTGTGGACTAAAGTGCGGTCTACCCGCTGGAATAGCTGGCTTAGCAGTAAGCACAATCTCGCCAATGGATGTGGTGACGGGTATAAGAGATGCAGGTGTTGCTGTGGTCACCGGCTTTGAAGATTGGGGCAAATCATTCGGAAGGCCCTGAGATAAATTGATCTATGCGCCTCAGGGTCTCTTCAAGATAGGCCGGGCGCATCTCGCGATGCTCTGGATTGCTGGTCTCAAAAATGTAGTTGAGCAGGAGAATTCGTCTATGCAACGCAAGTGCTTTAAGTGTTCGCTCTGAAGCCTCAGGCAATGGCGCAATGGAGCGATACCCTTTCTTGAGCGCATCATCCTGTTCTGGCGTATCAAGGTAGTAAAGGGCAGTTGCCAAATCTTGAATTGGCAGACCTAGTCCACAATCATCAAAATCAAAGACTGTAAGAGCTCCCTCATTCCACATGAGGTTCCACCCATGAAGATCTGCATGAATAAGAATTGGTGAAGAGTTCTTATACAAGTCAGCGACAATCAGGTTAATTGAATCGACACCAGCTTTGAGTTTGAGTTGAGTCTGCTCCTCCAGCTCACTTTCTGGAGAGAAGAGCAAATTTGGGGATCCCCAGAAGAAGTCATCGAGACGAGGTGCCTTAGCACCGTGAGGTAAAGTGAAATCTTTGCAGGCAAGATGCATCTGAGCCATCGCCTCGCCTAGTGCAAAGAGTTGCTCCTCAGTGGGCTCATCCCCCAGCTCTTCTCCATCAATCCATGTGTATAGAACGCAATGCAGATCACGGTCAGCCTCATTCAAGCGAATACTTGTTGAGAGCTCTCCTTCGAGTGTTCTCACGGGCTGAGGGGTTCTCACCTTTGAGTTGCTGGCCAGATGAGCAATGAAATCTAGCTCTGCTTGAAGATTCTCTTTGCTGCGAAGAGAATTGATGTTCATTCGAAGCGCGAACTTAACTCCATCTGAATCCTCGACCTTGAAAGTTGCGTTGTACTCATAGTTAATCAGTTCAATCGAACCCACATCCGAGATGTATCGAGTAGCAACCTCACTTGCCAGTGTTGATACGAGCGTCTTCTGCTCATCTTCTGTGAGCGAGCCAAAGGTGTTCATCAATCTCTCCTAAAGGGGACGAATAAGGGCTGTGCCCTTTTCATGACGAAGAAAAGTCAACTTATGTTGCGGTAGCGCTTTGGCGATATCTTCTGCCAGCCTCTTCTCGTCATCGCGATCTGCATCATCGAGAATGATTGTTGCTTTCTTTGAAAGAACGGGAAGAAGAAACTCAAGTGCTGGATAACGAGCACCTGGATTTGTGGAGCTAGGTGGACCATCGATGACGAGCAGATCAATGTTTCGTATTCCATCGATTGTCTTGCGCGCATACCATTTATATCCAGCTGGATAGTCTTCTAGCGGTGCAATGCGAATCTCAACCCCGCTCACTTTATGATCTTTGAGTAGTTCTCGGGTTGCCTGACCGAACTCTTCTGTGTGATCCAAGCTAATGATCTTTTTCGCACCTGATTTGGCTAGTACTAAAGTCGAGACACCTGAACCAAGCTCGACTGCAAGTTTTGGCTTCACCTTGCGTGTGACTTCGGCCAGAGTCAGAAGGAAATCTGGTGATGCAGCCCATCCACGTGAAGCTGGAAGAGGGGCGGTGAGCTTAAGGATGGGAAGTAGTTGTTCGAGCGCTTCAATCTGGTGATAAGTGTGGTTTATCTCGCGAAGTATCTGAGCTGTCTGACCCTTTGTTTCACGAGAGTTACGGTTAGCGTTATTGCGAATTCGTCTCGCTATTCTAAATAGAGAGTAGTTGGCGATAACCAGGGCCAACGCGATAACTGCTAGGAGTGCAGATTGAAGGTCTTCGCTCATGGAGATAAGGCTACTCAGTAATCTTCTTATGTAAGGCTAAAAGATGCTCACCACTCGCCGGGGCGATATCCCATGGCTTATGAAGTGAATCGCTTTCCCAGCGTGGAATGACATGCATATGTGCGTGAAAAACTGTCTGCCAGCCAGCGCTTCGGTTCATCTGCATGATGGTGGTCCCTTCAGAGCCTAACTTGGCCATCAGCAGATCTGCGACTTCCTTAGCACGCGATGCCAGAGCTCCGTATCTTTCTGCAGGAATCGAATGAATATCCACATGATGCTCTTTAGGGATGACAAGTGTGTGACCTAAAGAGGCTGGGAAAATATCCAGAAAGGCTAGATGCTCGCCATCTTCATAAATCTTATGGGAAGGAATTTCGCCGGCAACGATCTTGCAGAAGAGGCATTCACTCATGCGATGATGTTAATCGCCTAATTCGTTCACGAGCAATACTCTGACTAGGAGATTCTTGACCAAGAAGTGCTTGGAGTATTCGAAGGGCAGGCTTAATCAAAGCTCGCCAATATAATCGACGCCTTTGGACTCCCAAAATTTCGAGGATCCTTGGATCCATTGTTGAAATTGCTGCATTAGCGAGCACTCGATAGAAGGGCATCGCCACCCAGGAAAATGGCGGATGGAGAATGAAGTGCACTACTCGCTTTGTTGCCTCAAGTGATGCCAAATCTTTGTCGATGAACTCTTCTATTACACGCTTCAACTCTTCATCGCTTTGCGGTGCGGAGGTAAGACCCAGTGGCACTGCGCTCTGCGCCCATTCTCTTACGTAGTTATTTGCCGAACGATCTGTTGCCCTATCAAATATTCGATATGAAGTAAGAAATGAATCCGTAAAAGCACAGTGGACCCAGAGAAGATGTCGCGCCTCTTGAGCCGCATAGGCACTCACCTGCCCTGCCTTATCTTCGAATGAGCCAGTGACGCGTTTATGAAGCTCATTAACTCGACGTGCTTCTCTTTCAATGACTTCAGTAGATCCGAAAGAAGTCACGGTAAGCCATCGAGTTGTTCGTTCGAGTCTACCCAGAGGATCTGTGTCGTATTGTGAATGCTGAGATACCCCAGCAAGTGCTGCCGGATATGCAGCTTGCATGAGAAGTGCGCGCACTCCCCCGACCAAAGTTGCTAATGAGCCATGGACCTTCCAGACATCACTATCGGGCCCAAAAAAACCCGCATCATCTCCCTCTGCCATTTGCAGCGCCCACTGAGGAATTCCGCTTGGATCACCTGAGACAGTCTTACGAAAGGCAGAGGCAATCGCATTGCCACCTAAGGCGCGAAGTACTAAATTCATCGAGCCAGCGAATTGCTCTCTACAAAGTTCAGAGAATTCTCAAAAATTATTTCGGCGTCATAATCCAAAGTTGCAACGTGATAACTATTGACCAGATCAATGCGCTGCTTATTGCGGGATCCAACACCCTTCATAATGATTTCAGTATTAGAAACGGGCAATGTGTGGTCCTCTTTGCTATGAAAGAGCATCAAAGGGGTAGTGACTTCATGAAGTCTCTTGCGGTTATATGCGAGCATCTTGAGTAATTGATAAACACCCACTGCAGGCAGTGAGTCATATCCATGCTCTGTGACTCCAGGCTTTTTTATGTCATCTCCAACTGAATCACGCATCTTCTGTACTCGAGAGATAAACCAGGCCACCTGAGGAGGAACAAATTTCACATGCGCCATTGGATTGACGAGGCAGATTCCCGACAAGTCCTTACCGTGTTTCATTGCAACATTCAGAGTTGTTGCCCCACCCATCGATAGCCCGAAGATAAAGATTGTCTGGGCGTGAGATTTAATCCATTCAAGCTCTTCTTCAACCTTGGCCGGCCATTGCTGCCACTTTGTGTGGTTCAAATCTTCTGGCTTGGTTCCGTGTCCTGGCAGAAGTGGAACAGAGACGGTGTAACCCTTGCTATGAAAGAAGTCCGCCCAAGGTCGCATACTGATGGGCGAACCGGTGAAGCCATGAACAAAGATGATGCCAATCGATGCCTGCTTTCCGCTGCCTGTGGCACGCCAATCTTGCATTGATCCTGAAGGTGCATCGTGAACGCTCATAGCAAAAGAGTAAGGGCTGAGATAGAAGGTCGCAATCGAAAACTGCGGCTTCTACTACTCTTCATTCATGGAAGAGACCTCTTGGCAATCATCTATCCAAGAGCTCGGAACTCCCCTCTTTGATGTCACCTTTGTCGTTCTGGATTTAGAGACCAGCGGTGGAGCTCCTCATCTTGGTGCAGGAATCACTGAGATCGGTGCCGTAAAGGTGCGAGGCGGGGAAATCATTGACACCTTCACTACCTTGGTAAATCCCGGCCATCCGATTCCTGCATTTATCACCGAGCTGACCGGTATCGATAGCGCACTGGTCAACGATGCTCCCTCTATTGAACAGGTACTTCCTGATCTCTTTGAATTTCTCGGAGATGAAAGCACCGTCTTTGTCGCACAGAACGCTCCTTTTGATTTAAGTTTTCTTAAAGCAGCAGCGAAGCTTCATGGATATCAGTGGCCGAAGTTGCGGGTTTTAGATACCGCAATACTTGCTCGCAAGGTTCTCGATAGAGAAGAGGCGCCTAATTGCAAGCTAGCAACATTGGCTCAAGTATTTGGTGCGCAGGTCACGCCCAATCACCGAGCACTCGATGATGCAAAGGCAACAGTGGATGTTCTTCACGGAATTTTCGAGCGACTCTCAGGATTTAACGTCTACACAATTGAAGAAGCGTTGAGCTTTAGCGGCCCAAAGAAATCTCGGTCGACAAAGAAGCCCACTTCAGAAGGAGCTCAGTAGCCGCGCCACTGTCGATTGCGGTAGCTGCTCGATCCATCGACTTGGCGATACGCTCATGAAGACTGAGCTCTAGCTCGCCATCAAATGCTGCAATAGTCGCAGCGGCATTGAGCAGAACTATGTCTCGATATGCACCACGTTCACCCGCGAAGATTCGTCGGGTTATCTGAGCATTTTCTTCACCATCTCCACCCACAACGGCGCTGATGGGAGCGTTATCCAAGCCAAAGTCCTTCGCATCAATACGATCACTGCGGATTTCATCTCGTCCAATTGATAGAACTGATGTGGTTCCATCAAGGGTTATCTCATCTAATCCATCATCGCCTCGAAAGACAAAACCATCACATCCCTTTGTTGCCATTACCTGCGCCATAACTAGATGGATGCGATCATCGGCGACTCCAAGAGCAACTGCCTTGGGTTTTGCTGGATTTGCTAGCGGGCCAAGAAAGTTAAAGACAGTAGGTGTGCCGAGCGCTTTCCTTGCAGGTGCTGCGTTCTTCATTGCAGGATGAAAGACTGGAGCAAAACAGAAACCGATGCCGAGTTCACGAACAGTGCGCTCTACCCCTGCGGCGTCTAAGTCATAGGCGATACCTAACGCGCCGTAGAAATCTGATGCACCTGACTTCGATGAGACAGCGCGTGATCCATGCTTTACGACTCGTGCGCCAGCGGCGGCGGCAATGATCGCTGCAGTCGATGAGATGTTGATTGTGTGAGCCCCATCGCCACCTGTGCCAACGGTGTCAACGGCGCGTTCTGCAATATTGATTGGAGTTGCATGTTTGTAGAGTTGGGCAACGAGAGCAGAGACCTCATCTGCACTCTCACCTTTTCGATGAAGAGAGAGCAAGAAAGATTTAATGGATTCGATATCGGCTTCTTCATTAAGGATCGCATCTAACACCGATTGAATTTCAGAAGGTTCAAGGTCTAGACCTGAATCCATCCGCGCAATGAAATCGCTCCAGAGCGCAGTCATAGATTGATCTCTACGCCGGAGTTACTGAGTGTGCAATCACAAGGCTTGCAACAGTATTTGCCAAAGTAAATGGATCTACTGGGTGAGTCACACTGGCTTCGGCCCGTGACCACGCGGCAAGCCATGCATCCTCCTTGCGGGCTACTACGAGGAGAACCGGAGGGCAATTAAAGACCTCATCCTTGAGCTGACGGGCAACTCCCATGCCACCCTCAGGGGCAGCCTCGCCATCGAGGATGAAGAGATCGATAGGACGCTCTGAGCCAGGCTTCACCGAATCCACATAGAGTCGCATCGCATCGGCGGTGGCAAACTCACGAATCTCGTGCTCTCCCAGCTCCGGTGAGACCCTTGTTCCCAGGGCAGCTTTGATAGCTGCTCGAGTGGTTGAATCATCAGAGTAGAGAACGAAGTTGAGTTTTCGAGTCGTTGCCATGGCGAAAGTGTAGACCGGAGAGGTGAGCCTTTTCACCTTAAAAAGGGTCGAAATCAGGTGGTCCTGGCCACCTAAAAGTAGGTCTAAATGCGCATTGTCGGGAATAATCTCCCCCATGACCAGCACCAGTGTGAATACCCACCACAAGATAACCCGTCCAAATTTGGTCGCGGTCGGAACGATCGTCTGGCTCTCTTCAGAGCTGATGTTCTTCGCCGCTCTCTTTGCAATGTACTTCACCACCCGCGCAGTGCAGGGGCCAACAATTTGGGGTGAGGCAGCATCGATTCTGAATATCCCTTTTGCGGTTTTTAATACAACAATTCTCGTTCTCTCTTCAGTGACATGTCAGTTCGGTGTCTTTGCAGCAGAGCGATACCAACCACGTCGCACAGGTTCTTTACTTAATGTGAAGAGCTGGGGAATGCGCGAGTGGTTCTCAGTAACCTTCCTCATGGGAAGCTTCTTTATCGCAGGCCAGGTCTATGAGTACGCACACCTCGTGCAAGAAGGTCTCACCCTCTCCTCATCTGCATATGGCTCAATTTTCTACCTCGCAACTGGATTCCACGGTCTCCACGTAACGGGTGGACTTATTGCATTCCTGATCGTCATGGTCCGTGTAGCGAAGGCTCGTCGTTTTACTCAGGCTCAAGCAACTACAGCTATTGTCGTTTCGTACTACTGGCACTTTGTAGACGTTGTATGGATCGCACTCTTCTCAGCAATTTATCTCATTAAGTAATACCTCTTCGAAAGGAAATCAGTGAAGCGTCTATCGCGTTTACGCAGACACCGTGCAGCAGGTCCAATTCTCTTGGTCTTTGCTCTCTTCACCATCGGCACCACATTCAATGTGGCTAGTGCTGTAACAACAGAGACCGTGACAGAGGCTGATCGCGCCGTCACGATTGAAGAAGGGCGTCAGCTCTTCCTCAAGGGATGCTCTTCATGTCATGGACTCAATGCAGAAGGTGGCGTTGTTGCACCTTCACTCATTGGCGTCGGTGCGGCATCTGTGGATTTCCAGGTCGGAACAGGTCGTATGCCAATGGCTGATATGAGCCAGCAGGCGATGCGAAAGCCAGTTGTTTACACCCCTGAAGAGATCAATGCCCTTGCAGTTTATGTTGCCTCGTTGGCACCAGGACCTGAGATTCCTACCGATGAGATGCTCAACTACGAGCGTGATGGTTCACTTGCAGAAGGTGGAGAGCTCTTTCGCACAAACTGCGCGATGTGCCACAACTTTGCAGGACAAGGTGGAGCTTTGACTCAAGGCAAGTACGCACCAACATTGATGGGTGTGACACCAACTCATATTTACGAAGCGATGATTACCGGCCCACAATCAATGCCGGTCTTTAGTGATAAGACTCTGACACCTGAAGAGAAGCTCTCAATCATTAAGTGGATCAAGGCTGCAGAGAATGAACCACAGTTGGGTGGAGCCGCACTTGGTCGTGTTGGTCCAGTAACTGAAGGACTTTTGGTGTGGACACTAGGAATCGGATTGCTGATTGGCACAGCAGTCTGGTTGGCGATGAAAGCGAGATAAGTAATGTCTAACGAAATCGACCTCATCAAAGATCCTGGTCTTCCACCACATAAGTTGCGTCGCACCGATACTGATCCAAAGTATGCAAAGCGTGCAGAACGTCAGGTTGCAATCCTGTTTATGCTCTCAGCATTTGGAACTATCCTGACTATCTACTCCTATATCTGGATTGACACTGATTCATTTATCTTTATTCCAGTACTCGGTGAGCTCAATGCTCACCAGCTTTTCCTCGGCCTCGGAATGGCTATTGCCCTCTTCTGTATTGGAGCAGGTGCAATCCACTGGGCAAAGAATTTGATGCCAGATGAAGAAGTCATCGCCCAACGACATGAATTTAGATCCGAGGATGAAGATCGCGCTGAGTTCGTTAAGGCAGTAAAGGCTGGCGCGGAGTCAGCAGGCCTCGGACGACGCCCTCTCATTAAGCGCACACTCGGTTTAGCACTTGGCCTTTCAGGCCTTACTCCCCTACTTCTCTTGCGCGATCTCGGTCCGCTTCCAAAAGAGGAGCTCAAGCAGACTTCGTGGAAGGCTGGAACACGTTTGGTAACAGATCCAGGCGATCGACCAATTAAGGCAAGTGACCTTGAAGTTGGCGCTGTGGCTCAGACACTGCCAGAGAAGATTGGTGATCACCACCGTCCGTTAAGTGACATTGCAAAGGATGCAGTTCTCTTGATTCGTCTTCGTCCAGAAGAATTTAATCTCGATGCTGAAAGACTCTCTTGGACTCACGAAGGAATTATCGCCTTCTCAAAGATTTGCTCACATATGGGTTGCGCCGTTGCGCTATACGAGCAGCAGACAAAGCACCTGCTCTGCCCATGCCACCAATCAACATTCGATGTGACTCGCGCTGCAAAGGTGATCTTCGGCCCAGCAGCTCGAGCACTTCCTCAGTTGGCAATCACAGTCGATGAAGAGGGTTACCTCATCGCAAAGGCACCATTCTCTGAACCCGTAGGACCTAGCTTCTGGGAGCGCTCATCATGACAGCACGCGAAAGAGTTGCAGGAAATGTTGCCGGTTATGTAGATGACCGCACAGGAGCTGCCAAGTGGATGAAGAAGAACCTGACGAAGGTCTTCCCTGATCACTGGTCGTTCCTTCTCGGTGAAATCGTTCTCTATTCATTTATCATTCTCCTCGCATCAGGAACATTCCTTACCTTCTGGTTTGATCCATCACAGCGAGAAGTTATTTATGAAGGTTCATACGCACCACTTCAGGGTCTCGAAATGTCTGCGGCCTACGCCTCAGCGCTAGATATCTCCTTCGAAGTTCGCGGCGGACTTCTCATGCGCCAGATTCACCACTGGGCAGCTCTGATCTTTATGGCGGGCATGGTCGCTCACATGATGCGTGTCTTCTTTACCGGAGCATTCCGCAAGCCACGCGAATTCAACTGGATCATCGGAGTTGGACTTGTGACTTTAGGAATCGTCGAAGGATTCCTTGGGTACTCACTTCCAGATGACCTTCTCTCAGGAACGGGTATCCGTATCGCCGAGGCGATTATTCAAGCTATTCCGGTCGTGGGAAGTTATCTCGCATACTTCGCATTCGGTGGAGCCTTCCCAGGTGAAGCATTTATCCCACGTATCTACACAGTCCACGTGCTTCTCTTGCCGGCAATCTTCCTTGCCCTCATCACAGTGCACTTGATGCTCGTCTGGTACCAGAAGCACACTCAGTTCCCTGGTCCAGGCCGCACAGAGAAGAACGTTGTGGGATATCCATTGATGCCTGTCTACATGGCAAAAGCTGGCGGATTCTTCTTCATCGTCTTTGGTGTGACTGCATTCTTAGGTGCAGTAGCCTCTATCAACCCAATTTGGCTCTATGGTCCATATACCCCGGCACAAATTTCAGCAGGTTCACAGCCTGACTGGTATATGGGTTGGCTAGATGGATTGGTTCGCATGGCCCCTCCTATCGAGACGGTCACATTCGGCTACACAATTCCGTGGAACATCTTGATTCCTGGTTTGATCATTCCAGGCATCATGTTCACCCTTCTTGCCCTCTATCCATTCATCGAAGCGTGGATCACTGGCGATAAGCGCGAGCATCACCTGCTAGATCGTCCACGCAATCAACCAAACCGCACAGCACTTGGTGTCATGGCGTTGACATTCACATTGGTCTGTCTCATCAACGGTGGTAACGACATCATTGCAACACACTTCCATCTGACAATTAACCAGATGATGTGGTTCTCTCGCATTGGCGTCTTTGTATTGCCTCCGATTGCTTTCATCGTCACAAAGAGAATCTGTCTATCGTTGCAGCGCGCAGATCGCGAACTCGTTCTCCATGGACGCGAGACAGGACGTCTAGTCCGTCTTCCACACGGTGAATTTGTTGAGGTGCATGAGCCGATATCTGCTGAAGAGGCTTGGAAGCTCACTGCACACGAGCAACTTGCACCGCTTGAGCTCGAAGAGTTCGATGGAGCAGGAGTCAAGCGCAAGCAAGCTCTTGTGAATAAGTTCCGCAAGCGCCTCTCACAGGCTCACGCTGTTGCAGTTCCTAAGGCGACAGAGACAGAGCGTAAAGAGCTAGAGGGTGGTCACCACTAACCACTCTTTTGAACTTTGTAATGGGTTCACAAAGCTAACGCTTTTGAACTAGAGCAACCCCCAAGGCAGTCGCGATAATTCCGATGATTACTTGGGGGTTTAGCTTTTCCCCAAAGAGTAACCATGCCTGAAGCGCTGCTGCCGGTGGGACAAGGTAGAGGAGCGATGAGACTCTGGCCGCACTCCCCCTGGTAAGCATCCAGAGAAGCAAGAGAATTGCACATATTGATGTCACTACTACAGCCCATAGCATTGCAAGTGATGACGAAAGATTCCAATCAAACTTGGTGCTCTGCGTCAAAAGCGAAATGGCCATCAACACAGTTCCTGCGATCAAGAACTGATACATCGTGCCGGCAAGCAAGGGAATCGACTGTCCCAACTTCTTTTGCGACAAGGTAGCGCTCGTACTTCCCAGCAAAGCCGCGACTAGAAGTGAGAGGGCCACAAGATTCATCTCTCCACTCTTTGCAAAAGAGGGGGCGAGAACTAGGAGGACTCCTGCAAAGCCGACAATGAGACCGACTAATTGATACCGAGTAAGACGCTCTTTCAGAAGGAAGATTGCGAGTATGGAGACAAGAATTGGTTGCATAGAAGTGACAACAGATGCGATCCCTGCGGGACTGCCCTCTGCAATCGCCTGCCAGACTCCCCCGAGATAGATTGTGTGCAGGCAGATTCCAATCACTGCGCTAGCCAGGAGATCGGCCCTTGAAATCCTGAGTGAATACCCAAGAGCCTTTGTCACAAGAGCGAGAATAACGGCGGCGATATAGAGACGTATTGCCAAGAAGTAAATGACATCCGAGGATTGAAATGCATACTTTGCAACAACAAAGCCAGAGCTCCAGATGAGAACGAAGATTGCTGGAGCACAGCGCTCAAGGATGCGCATAGAACTCCTTACTTAGAACTCAGAGTCGTCCGAAAAGTTAGTGGTGCGCAGATGTTGTATCTGGAAGTGGCTTTTCGTACTCAGTCACAAAGCCAATGATGCTCAGGACAAGTGCGCCGATACCAATAATTGCCAACCACCAACCGATGATGATTCCTAGCCCAGCCACACAAGCGCTCACTGCCACAGGTAGTGGCCACCATGAATGTGGACTATAGAAGCCGAGCTCGCCTGCATCATCTGCAATCTCTGCATTGAGGCCATCAGATGGGATATCGAACCCGATGCGCTTTTGTGTAAACCAAAGGTAGAAACCGACCATGCCAGCTAAGCATGCGGCAAGCAACATTCCAGTGATTCCTACAGCTTCTCCACCTACGTAGTAATAGATGACAGCCATAATCACATAGAAGACTGCAAGGCCTGTAAAGAGTTGAAAATTCGACTTCATGACTAGTGTCCCTCTGTCTTGATGTGTGGGTGGTGGAGGTCAAAGGCCGGACGCTCTGATCGGATGCGTGGCATTGAAAGGAAGTTATGTCGTGGCGGTGGACAACTAGTTGCCCACTCAAGGGAACTTCCGTAACCCCATGGATCATCAGTTTCAACCTTTGGACTCTTACGAGTAATCCAGACGTTGATGAAGAAAGGAATCATCGAAAGGGCTAGAAGCGCAGATCCGAAGGTTGAAATCATATTCATACCTGTGAATCCATCTGTGGCTAAATAATCAGCATAACGACGTGGGAAGCCCTTGATTCCGAGCCAGTGCTGAATCAAGAATGTTGTGTGAAAGCCAAAGAAGAGTGTCCAGAAGTGGATCTTTCCAAGACGCTCATTGAGCATGCGTCCTGTGAACTTTGGCCACCAGAAGTAGAAGCCTGCAAACATTGCAAATACCACGGTTCCAAAGAGAACGTAGTGGAAGTGTGCAACAACAAAGTAGCTAGCAGAAACTGCAAAATCCAGTGGTGGTGAAGCGAGAATAATTCCTGTAATTCCACCGAAGAGGAAAGTCACAAGGAAGCCCATGACCCAGAGCATTGGAGTTTCAAATGAAACCTGCCCTCGCCACATCGTGCCAATCCAGTTGAAGAACTTAACACCGGTTGGAACACCGATAAGGAATGTCATAAAGCTAAAGAACGGCAAGAGCACTTGTCCGGAGGCAAACATGTGGTGTGCCCAGACGGCCACGGAGAGGGCTGCAATCGCAATCGTTGCAGCGATCAACCCCTTATATCCGAAGATTGGCTTACGGCTAAATACCGGCAAGATCTCAGTGGCGATTCCGAAGAACGGTAGCGCGAGGATATACACCTCGGGGTGTCCAAAGAACCAGAAGAGGTGTTGCCAGAGCATGGCTCCACCGTTAGCGGGATCGAAAATATGCGTTCCATAAAGACGATCGGATTCAAGTGCGAGAAGCGCTGCCGCTAATGGAGGGAATGCAAGAAGAATCAAAATAGATGTCAGAAGTGTGTTCCAGGTAAAGATCGACATACGGAACATCGTCATGCCTGGTGCGCGCATCGTGAAGATAGTTGTAATGAAGTTAACGCCACCAAGAATTGTTCCAAGACCAGAGATTGTCAGACCCATCACCCAAAGATCTCCACCAATACCTGGTGAGTATGTTGAGTTTGCAAGAGGAGCGTATGCAGTCCATCCGAATGATGCAGCACCTCCAGGTGAGAGGAAGCCACCGACTGTCATCAATGAACCAAAGAAATAGAGCCAGAATGAGAGCATATTCAAACGTGGAAATGCCACATCCGCTGCGCCAATCTGCAATGGCATGATCACATTGGCAAAACCAACGAAGAGTGAAGTTGAAAAGAGCAGAAGCATGATGGTTCCATGCATCGTAAAGACCTGGTTGTACTGCTCATTACTCATAAATTGCATGCCCGGACGTGTGAGCTCTGCGCGCAAAAAGAGCGCAAGTAAGCCACCTACGAGGAACCAAGCAAATGATGTAGCGAGGTAGAGATAACCGATTCGCTTGTGGTCTGTTGAGGTGATTGTCTTTACAAACTGACTTCCCCACGACTGCTTATGTTCTACACCTTGACGTGGTGTAGCAATTGTTGGGCGCTGCGCGAATGTGGTCATTATGCCCCTGCCTTAATTGAGTCGAGATAAGCCTGATATTGCTCTGGTGTAACCACCTTGACCTTAAAGATCATCTGAGTGTGGTTTCTTCCGCAGAGAATGTTGCATCGACCTGGGAACTCACCTAGCTCTTGAGCGGTAAATTGAATGTAGTTCGTCTTATCTGGAAGATTCTGAATTTGAATCATAAATGCAGGAATCCAGAAACCGTGTACTACGTCATTTGAAGTGATCTTAAAACGAACGCTCTCACCCAATGGCATGTAGAGCGTTGGTGGATTCTCAGGTGTTCCAGTAACAACTGCCTTTGGTCCCGCTTCAGGATATCCAAACTGCCACGACCACTGAATACCTTCAACGTTAATCTCATGTTGTGCTGGTGTCTTTAAGTCCACAATCTCTGATTGCTTGATCGCAGTGAAGTAGAAGAGAACGGCAACGATGATGAATGGAATAACTGTGTAGAGAATTTCTACCGGAATGTTGTACTGAGTCTGCTTAGGGAACTCGCCCTTTGACTCATCCTTGCGATGAAAGATGGCAGGCCAGAGAATGAGAATCAAGGTGATCACACCAACAACAGCTGCTGCAATCCATGCACCCTGCCAGAGAGATAGTGAAATATCGTTAACGCTAGAGACACCCTTTGGGTATCCCATTCCGGAGATATCTTCTGACTTCAATGAGCAGCTAGCCAACAACGGTGTTGCAGCCAGCGCCGTCAGGGCCCACAGGGCTTTGCGCTTGATCTGAGACATGAGGCTAAGGATAGTGGCGTATCCCCCTGGAGGTGGCACCTACGAGTACCCTTCCTACGGTGGTTCACCTCACAAGATTCTTCTCAGACCAGGCTCCAATTTCACCTGCTCTTAAGTCAGTCCTGGATGCAGCTTTTGACTCTGGCTGGGCAGATCCCAAGAAGGTTAACCAGGCCGGTTCCAAGGCGGCAATCCTTCGAAATCAAGCCCTTGAAGAGTTGGCCGAACACCTTGCCATCTCCCCCGACCAGATTGAACCTTTGGGCGAGCCGGCCCTTGGACACTATTTGGGCATTGCAGGCCTTCTTACACCGACCACTTCGCTAACAACTTCATCGATTGATGTGGGCAAAGTTCGCGCAGTCGCCCGCGCTCATCACGGCCCCGCCCATCTTGTCGATGTTGACTCTGATGGTCACTATCTCAATATCGAGAGCTCGCCTACTGGGGTCATCTCATTGCAGGCAGTTAACGGTGAGACCGGAATTTCACAAGATGTCGCAAGCGCTATTTCGGCACTACCTACCGGTTCTTTGATCGCACTTGATGCAACGCGCGCTATCCCTCATCCAGGGCTTGTGAGCGGCTCAACTACCTCACTGCTTTCTGCAACTAGTTGGTCTGGCATTTCCGGGATGGGATTTCTCATCATTAGTGATCGATCTAAGTATCGATACCCGTTGCCACACATAGCTCCTATTTCAACTCCGGGCACTTACTCGCTGCCATTACTTATGGCCTCAGTTGTTGCACTCACTGAATACAAAAGCTCTCTTGAACATATATGTGGGTTGCGCAAGTATTTGATGAAATCATTAGAGAGTAATCCCCTCATCACTGTTGTCGGCAATGAAACGGACTCTTCTTCTGCCTATGTATCAGCAGTTATTGACGGGTATTCAGCAGAGGAAATTCTTAAGAAGCTAGCTCATTTCGATATTGCAATCGATGCTGGTTCGGCCTGTTCTCCTGAGGACTTAACGCCAAGTCATGTCATCGCAGCGCTGGGATTACCTACAACTGGACATATACGCATCACATTGCACCCGCATCATAGCGCTGCAGATATTGATTATTTGGTGGGCAAATTAGGTGAAGTACTTCAGTAATTAAGCTAGATAGTGAGCTGCTATTTCGGCCGCTGCGTCAGCGCCATATGATTGCTCAAAACGTTGCAAGAATTCATCTCGAGTAAAGCGATATTCCTGTGTGCCCATTGTTTCAATGACATAGGTGGCAATCATTGAGCCCAACTGTGCACAACGCTCGTGGCTAAGTCCCCATGAGAGTCCAGCTACAAAGCCAGATCTAAATGAGTCGCCCACACCTGTTGGATCAATCTTCTGCTTCTCTTGCGCACAGCTGACTTTGATGAACTCGCCATTAACGCTCTCAACTCGCGCTCCATTGGAACCTTGAGTCACCACGCGATATTTCACGCGCTGCAAAATCTCGTGATCACTCCAACCAGTCTTCTGGATAGCTAGAGCGAGTTCATATTCGTTCATGAAGAGGTATGTGGCCCCATCAATCAGCTTTTGGATCTCTTCACCTGACATACGTGCCATCTGCTGCGATGGGTCAGCTGCAACAGGAATGTTGTTTGCAAGGGCTACTTCCATATGGCGAAGCATTGCTTCAGGATCATCTGGTGAGATCACCAATAAATCTAGGCGACCTGCCTTATCCATGATTGGCTGAAGCTCAATATTGCGCGCCTCTGACATGGCCCCAGGAAAGAATGAGGCAATCTGATTGAGCTCTGTATCGGTTGTAACAGTGAAGTGCGCTGTGTATTGCTCTTGTGAAATGAGCACATGTGAAGTGTTGACGCCGTGACGAGTTAACCAAGCATCGTAATCAGCCCAGTCTTTTCCCACCGCTGCAATCAATATTGGCTGAAGGCCAAGGTTTGCAAGACCGAAGGCAATATTTGCAGCGCATCCACCACGCCGGACCTCTAGGCCATCGACAAGGAAGGAGAGTGAGACTTTTTCAAGAGAGCCTGCGACAAGTGAGTCGGTGAACTTTCCAGGGAAAGTCATTAAATGATCAAGGCCAACCGAGCCTGCAACACCAATTTTCATTAATGTAAAGCGAAACGACTAGTTAAATGAATCGCCACATGCACATGAACCTTGTGCATTGGGATTGTCGATGGTGAAGCCTTGCTTCTCGATAGTGTCGACGAAATCAACGGTTGCACCCATGAGATAAGGATCGCTCATCTTGTCGACAACGACCTTGACGTCTCCAAAAGTGCGAGTGACATCGCCATCCTGGTTACGGTCATCAAAGTAGAGCTGATAGCGCAGACCTGAGCAGCCACCTGGCTGTACTGCAACACGGAGATAGAGATCATCGCGTCCCTCTTGAGCGAGAAGAGCTGCAACCTTTGCCGCCGCTGTCTCTGTAAGAGCAATGCCTGTTGTGATATCTACTGCCTGAGTTGTCTCTGTTGTCATGAGAGGCAGAATACTCGTCTCGGCTTGCTCTCGCGAGTCAAAAGCGGTGAGAATAGGAACATGTCGAGCCGCCTCTCAGAACTTCTCCTCTTGGGACAGGGGTCGGACCTAACCTCAGAGCGGGGTGTCACCTGCGAAGGTGACCTACCTGCCGCAAGTGACCCTGACCTTCGCCAGCGAGCAATAGCTGCGCGAGCTGCTCTAGGCGATCGCGCACTAATTTTGGGTCATCATTACCAGCGAGATGAAGTCATTGAATTTGCAGATATCACCGGAGACTCATTTAAGTTAGCGCAGGCAGCAGCAGAGCAATCAACTGCAGAGTTCATCATCTTCTGCGGCGTTCACTTCATGGCAGAGAGTGCCGACATCCTCACCGGTTCTCATCAGAAGGTGATTCTTCCTGATCTGGCTGCAGGGTGTTCGATGGCAGATATGGCAACTGCATCACAAGTTGAGCAGTGTTGGAGTGATCTTGAATCACTCGGCGTTGCAAGTCGAACTGTTCCTGTGACGTATATGAATTCATCAGCTGCTATCAAGGGCTTTACTGGCCGCCACGGAGGAACTATCTGCACATCATCTAATGCAGAGAAGACGCTGCGTTGGGCATTTGATAAGGCCGAGAAAATTCTCTTCTTACCTGATCAACATCTCGGGCGAAACACTGCTGTGCAGGCTTTGGGTCTATCGCTAGATGAGTGCGTTCTCTGGAATCCATGGAAGCCACAGGGTGGGTTAACGGTGGAAGAGGTCACAAATGCAAAGGTGATTCTGTGGCGAGGTCACTGTTCGGTGCATGGACGCTTCACAAAGGATTCAATAGATGAGTTCCGAAAGCGGATCCCTGAGATCAATATTATTGTCCATCCTGAGTGCCAACATGAGGTCGTCACAGCTGCCGATGTTGTGGGCAGTACCGAGAAGATTATCAAGACTGTATCTGAGTCCGCCCCTGGCACACAGTGGGCAGTCGGCACAGAGCTCAACCTGGTAAGTCGTCTCGCTGCGGCTAATCCAGACAAGAAAGTGTTCTTCCTCGATCGCACTGTCTGCTACTGCTCAACAATGAATCGCATCGATCTCCCCCATCTTGTGTGGGCGATGGAGTCACTTGTAGCGGGCCATATTGTTAACGAAATTACAGTTGACCCCGAGACAGCGCGCTATTCAAAGCTCGCACTAGATCAGATGCTCGCCCTATAGTTGCGCCTATGAGCGAATCAAAAAAGGGCCGTCCTACACCCAAGCGAAAAGATGCCCAAGTAAAGCGTCAGAGCCTTGCACCAGTTGTGACTAAGGAAGAGAAGGCCCGCGCTCGCGCTGCAGCAAAGAGTGCTCGCATTGCAGCACGTGAGGCCTATATGCGTGGAGATGAGAATGCACTTCCAGCTCGTGATCGTGGTCCTGTGCGTCGCTATGCACGTGACTTTGTAGATGCACGCCGAACAGTCGGTGAGTTTTTCCTTCCAATCATCTTCCTTGTTCTCATCTTGACGATTGCCTTTCCTACTAAAGTTGAGAACGGTGTGCAGACACTTCCAACAACTCAGTACCTTGCAATTGCGATCATGTATGGCGTTCTTGTCATATCGGTCATCGATGGTTTCTTGTTGAATCGAAAACTCAAGAAAGCCCTACGAGTAAAGTTTCCTGACGCACCTCTTCGAGGACTCGGAATGTATGCATGGCTACGTTCAACACAGATGCGCAGAATGCGTACGCCCAAGCCACAGGTTAAGGCCGGTAAAGCAGCAAAGGCTGCTCTCTAACCAAAATCTTCTTACGGGCGTGAAGCTGGACTAACGTTCTTTGTTGGGTCAGTCTCTGGCAACTTACCTAGCGCTTTATCAATTGCTTTTAACTGATCTGCGCCGAGTTTGACCCCTGATGCCTTCACATTCTCTTTCACCTGTGAGGGCTTGGTAGCTCCCATGATCGCACTCGATACATTGTCATTTGCAAGCACCCATGCGATGGCGAGCTGACCAATTGTCAGACCTGCATCGTCTGCAATTGGTTTTAGACGTTGTACTGCTTCGAGAACATCATCGCCCATCCATCGACTAATGAAGTTTGCACCGCTCTTCTTATCGGTTGCGCGAGAACCGGCAGGTGGCTTCTTTCCCGGTAGATACTTTCCAGTGAGGACACCTTGGGCCATTGGAGACCAGACAATCTGGCCAATACCCTCTTTGCGAGATAGTGGAACCACTTCGGCCTCAATCACGCGCCACAGGGCTGAGTACTGTGGCTGGCTTGATACGAATCGGTCATATCCGCGCGCATCTTGAATCGCTAGCGCACTCTTGATCTGTTCTGCATTCCACTCAGAGAATCCGATATAGCTGACCTTGCCCTGGCGAATGAGATCATCGAAGGCGGAGAGAGTCTCTTCCAGTGGAGTCTCAACATCGAATCGATGTGCCTGATAGAGATCGATATGGTCTGTGCCAAGACGCTTTAACGATGCATGGCACGATTCCATGATGTGCTTTCGAGATAAGCCTCGGTCATTTTTTCCTGGACCTGTTGGCCAGTAGACCTTTGTAAAGAGTTCGTAGCTTTCTCTGCGCACTCCTTTGAGGGCGCGACCTAATACCTTCTCTGCCTTTGTGCCCGCATAAACATCTGCTGTATCAAAGGTGGTGATGCCAGAGTCGATGGCAGCGTGGACGCACTTTATCGCTGCCTCTGCCTCCACTTGAGAACCATGAGTAATCCAATTTCCATAGGCGATCTCAGAGACATACATTCCAGTTGAGCCAAGGCGACGATATTCCATGCTGATAAGGGTATGCGGTGAGTTGATTGTTGCCAATAGATGCTCGCTATGGTTTGGTTCACCCGTTCAGATAAGTTCTGAGCGCTTTAGAGGTACGTTCTATAATTGAATAACTAGATGTCTTGGGGGAAGTTCGGTGAAAATCCGACGCTGACCCGCAACCGTGAAGGCGATCACTCGCCATAGTCGGATTACCTAATTCATCTACATGACCAACACCCGCCGAGGTTTGCGGGGTGTAGTCGCATGGATACATCTGTATTTTGTGCTCCTACCCCTGTGAGACTCTTTTCTTCATAGGAGCTCCAGATTGAAAAAATTTACAATCGTTGCAGTAGCAATCACTGCACTTTTATCAACATCACTTATTCCCAGCGCACAGGCCGCATCTAAGGGCTACCGCTATTGGGGTTACTACCAAGCAGCAGCAAAGAGCACGGTATGGAAAGCAGCTATGACCGGCCCAACTGTCGATATTGCTGATGGATCTGTCGAGGGTTGGATCTTCACATTTAGCAGCAATGACATCCCCTCAACTCCCCCAAAGGTAAAGCCTAATTTTGCAACTATCTGCGCAGGGGTAAAAGCCGAAAAGGGATTAAAGCGCATCGGTTTAGTGATCGACTTTGGTGTTGCTGCTATCGCACCTAAGGGTGAGAAGGTGGCAAAGACAATTACTCGCTGTGTTGTGACTGCAAAGGATTCACAAGGAATCGATGTATTGGCACAAGAACTCAATGTGCGAACTGCAAACTCGGGTCTCATCTGTGGACTCAATGGTTACCCAGCTCGCGAGTGTGGAGCTGAAATTGCTACACCGAAAGCTCTTGCAAAGAAGTAATTGATGAAGCAGCAATTGCACCCTTGGACTTTTTGGGCACTCTTTATCGCCCTTGCTAGCGGAGTAGTCATCTCCAACAGCTCCATTAGTGCAATTGCTGCTCTCTTAATAGCCGCTCTTGTAGTCCTTCGTTACAAGCAAGATGGCCCGTGGGGCGCTAGTTTTAAGTGGTCTCTCTATGCAGGTATCTATCTATTGGTCATTAGAACTCTTGCGGCAGTCCTTATTGGAGTGCCACGTCCAGGGACGACTCTCTTCACAGTTCCCCGTCTCTCACTACCATCATGGCTTCCCGGCATTCGAATCGGCGGCGATGTCACTCTTGAGCGTCTGTCTTCATCACTTCATGAGGCACTCATCATCGCCACCGTGATTGCACTCTTTGGCGCAGCGAATTCAGTGACCAGTCCTCACAAATTGCTACGAACTTTTCCTGCCTATATCTATCAGCTTTCAGTGGCGCTAACTATTGCCACCTCCGTCTTTCCACAGCTCGTTACATCTATTGGGCGTATACGCAAAGCGCAGATGATGCGCAATGGCAAGAGGGCACGATTGAGCACAATTGCACTTCCTCTTTTGGAAGAGAGCCTCACACGTGCTGTTCACCTTGCCGAATCAATGGAGTCTCGCGGATACGGTCGCTCGCGAAAGAAGAGTCGCTATCGCCCCGTTTCATTTCATAGAACAGATTCACTCTTTCTTATCTTTGGAATCTGTTCAGCGATCGCGATGGTCACTCAATGATTACCTTCTCTCACGTTTCACTTCTCTATCCACATTCGACAACTACAGTCATTGATGACCTCTCCTTTGAAATCAATGAAGGCGAGATGGTTCTAGTGATGGGTCATACCGGATCTGGAAAGTCATCGCTACTGCGTCTCATTAATGGGCTAGTCCCCCATCACACTGGTGGCATCTTGGCTGGTGAAATCAGAGTTGATGGTATTTCAACTCGCACCATTCGACCTGGAGAACTTGCAGGAGTTGTTGGCATCGTCGGACAGAACCCTATAGAAGGCTTTGTCGCCGATCTTGTAGAAGAAGAGATTGCATTCGGTATGGAGTCCCTCAACTTTGCCCCTGAGTTGATGCGTAAGCGAGTTGAGGAGGCGCTGGATCAGACCGGCCTTGCCGCTCTTCGCACTCGCAATATTGCAACCCTGAGCGGAGGAGAACAACAAAGAGTTGCCATCGCATCAGCCCTAGTCATGCACCCGAAGGTCTTAGTCCTTGATGAACCCACAAGTGCCCTTGATCCGATTGCAGCAGAGGAAATATTGGCTCTGTTGCATCGCCTTGTTCACGACCTCAGTATCACAGTCATTATCGCCGAGCATCGCCTCGAGAGAGTGATTGGTTATGTTGATCGAATTCTTCTCATTGAAGGAGATGGCTCCTCCCAAATTGGTCTGCCTCATGAAATTCTCTCAAAGACCGACCTGGTACCACCCATTGTCCGACTCTCTCGTGCATTGAACCTGGCTGAGATTGGAACGAGCACGCGAGAGGTGCGTCGCGTAACAGAGCAGTACCGATCTTTGCCTGAAATTGAGAGAGAAGCAGTAGTCAACGGTGAAGTTCTCGCAGAGGCGAACTCTTTGACAACTTACTACGCAGATAAACGAGCTCTCAATAATGTCTCCATCTCTTTGAGGGCAGGAGAAGTCACAGCGTTAATGGGACGAAATGGCGCTGGAAAGAGCACTCTCATTCGATCCCTTGTTGGTCTTCAGTTACCAGATAGTGGCACAGTCACTGTCTGCGATAGAGAAATCAATAGCTTGAGCTCTGTCGAGCGCTCAAGAATCATCGGTTACATCCCTCAAGAGCCGAGTGATCTGCTCTATAAATCCACTGTTAATCAAGAGTGCGATCAGGCTGACAGAGATCACAAGCTCCCACCTGGCAGTACTTTTGCTCTTTTGCAAGAGAGCGTTCCACACATTAAAGGTGAGACCAATCCCCGTGATCTCTCAGAAGGTCAGCGTCTTGCTCTTGTTCTCAGCATTGTCCTTGTTGCACGACCGCAACTATTGATTCTCGATGAACCGACTCGAGGCCTGGACTATCAAGCAAAGAGCGCTCTTATTGACTTTCTGCGCACCCATGCACGTCAGAATCAGGCGGCAATTCTTATTGCAACCCACGATGTTGAACTCGTTGCAGAATTAGCGGATAGAACTCTCTTTCTCTCTGAGGGAGAGAAGGTGGCAGATGGCAACACCATTGATGTTCTCCTTGCCTCCCCCGCCTTTGCGCCACAAGTTTCTAAGGTGATGTCGCCTAAACGCTGGCTCACAGTCGAAGATGTTCTTGCAGCACAGCGCGCTAGTGATGAGCTGTAATGAAAATTAAATCTATCCTCGTTGCGCCATTGATCGCCTTCTCATTCCTTGGATTTACTTGGCCATTTTTTGCACCCAATGAGAATGCAGCCGATAAGGCAAGTTGGTTCTTCCTTACAACTATTCCAATAGCAGTTCTTCTCATCGTTGCACTCATCGCTCAAGAAGAGCTAGGTTCAAAGAACATCGCCTTCTTGGGAGTATTGACTGCGTTAGTTGCAGCGCTTCGACCATTGGGAATAGGCGCTATTGGCATTGAACCGATGTGGTTTGCACTCATCCTTGCTAGTCGAGCTTTAGGCCCCACATTTGGACTTCTTTTGGGAGCCCTATCAATGACTCTATCTGCTCTCCTTACTGGTGGAGTTGGTCCGTGGCTTGCATACCAAGTAGCTGCAGCAGCACTTATTGGATGGGGCGTTGGTGTTATTCCTAAGAAGATTCGAGGAAGAAGAGAGATTCTTGCCCTCGTACTTTATGGCGCAATAGCAGCTGCTTTCTTTGGCATCGCAATGGATCTGCAGTTCTGGCCATGGTCTCTGGGACAAGGAACTCAGCTCTCATATGTTGCGGGCGCACCGCTGAGCGATAATCTTCAAAACTTTCTTTCTTATCACTTCTTATCATCCATGGCCTGGGATCTTCCCCGAGCAATATTGACCGCAACCTTGATTGCTATAGCCGGCGCACCAGTACTGAATGCACTTCGACGCGCTCGATCTAAATCAGCATTCGTAGAGATAGAGCAGTTGCGAGCATTAGCTAAGGGCTAGCGAACGTGCGACTCAACCATGGGCAGATTTACGATCTCTGCGATGGATTCACGCCCACGCACATCTATCTTTACTTGATCCCCTACGCCGTATTCAGGAAGGATTAAAGCCAGTGCAATTCCCTTCTTCAGAGATGGCGAGAATGTGCCGCTTGTGATGACACCGATTTCCTCTCCCTCAAGATTCATCACGCGCATTTGCCCTCGAGGAATCCCTCGATCCGTTGATTGAAGGCCGCGCAAAACTCGGGCAGGGCCGGCCGCTTTCTCATCTGCAAGAGCTTTTCCACCACGGAAATACTCTTTCTTAAATCCAACGGCCCATGTTGAACCAGCCTGCACCGGCGAAATATCTGGAGTGAGCTCATGGCCATGAAGCGGGTAACCCATCTCAGTGCGCAAGGTGTCACGTGCTCCTAGGCCGCAGATAACTCCATCAAAAGGGGCCATCGCATTTACTAGCGCATCCCACACAACTGATGCATCCTTCCAACGTGGAACTAACTCATATCCATGTTCGCCCGTGTAACCGGTGCGACAGAGAATTACGTCGCAACCCGCGATCGTGACATGAGAGAAGGCCATGTAATCCATTGTTGGCGTTACACCCAATGACTCAATGACCGCAAAAGCTGAAGGGCCCTGAAGAGCAAGGACGGCATACTCTTCGTGGAGATTGACAATTTCAATTCCGAAAGGAACGGTGCTTAAGATAACGGAAACGACCTCGGCGGTATTTGATGCATTTGGAATTAAGAAGAGATCTTCTACGCTATTTCGATACACGATAAGGTCGTCAATGACTCCGCCGGCATCATTACAGAGCATCGTGTATTGAGCCTTACCATCGCTGATCCGGTTGAGATCGTTGGTGAATTGAGTATTGATGTATTCAAGTGAGCCTGCTCCCTTGACGCTCGCCTTTCCCAGATGCGAGACATCGAAAAGACCCACTCGTTCACGCACGGCAGTGTGCTCGGCAAGAACTCCTGCCCCTGGATATTCGATTGGCATGAGCCAGCCCCCGAAATCGGCCATCTTTGCGTTGAGATCGAGGTGCTTCTGGTGCAATGGTGAGTTTTTCACAGAGACAACTTACACTTGCCGGGTTGGAAACATCCGCCCGAACCGCACGCAAAAGCTTTAAAGGAGCCTCATGTCATCAATCAAGATCTCAGATGGAATCATCAAGGATGACATCCTTGTAGTGGGAGTCTCGATCAAGTCAGGCAAGGGAGCTCTTCAGATTGAATCTGGCGAGATCGCTCTGGACTCGAAAGCTCTTGTGGCAACCCTTGCTGACCTCGGAGCAACAGGAAAGAACGATGAAGTAACTCTCGTTCCGGGAACAACTACCCGACTCATCGCTTTTACCGGTCTTGGAAAGTCGACTACCACCTTTAGTGATGAAACACTTCGTCGCGCGGCAGGGGCTGCAGCGCGCGCCCTTGCAGGCAATAGCAGTGCAACATTTTCTCTTCCAACGAAATCTCCAGCAGCGGTAAAGGCTGTCGCAGAAGGTGCTGCTCTAGGAAGCTACCTCTTTGATCAATTTAGGGGCTCTACCAAGAGCGCCCAGAAAGCTCCCTTGAAGAACATCACTGTTCATTCATCTCTTGTGAACGCAAGCGATGCCAAGGAGCTCGCCCATCATGCACTGGTAATTTCAAAGTACACCGCACTCGTCCGCGATCTGATCAACACTCCACCAAGTCATCTCACACCCGACTCTTTCTGTAAGACAATTAATGATGCCGTGAAGGCAGCTGGTGGTGCAGCGATTGGTCTGAAGACCACTGTGATTACAGAGTCTGCTCTTCGCAGCAAGGGTTACGGCGGAATCACTGCGGTAGGTCAAGGATCTGCTAATCCTCCACGTTTAATCAATATCTCCTACACACCCAAGGGCGTTAAGCCATCAAAGAAATATGCCTTTGTCGGCAAGGGAATCACGTTCGATTCCGGTGGATTAGCTCTGAAGCCTGCACTAGGCATGGAGGCGATGAAATCAGATATGTCAGGAGCTGCAGCGGTATGTGCTGCAACAATCGCAATCGCACTCCTAAAGATTCCAGTGGCCATCGATACATGGGCTCCCCTTGCTGAGAACATGGTCTCCGATACAGCAACACGTCCTTCTGATGTCATCACAATGTATGGCGGAAAGACAGTTGAAGTTCTCAATCCTGATGCAGAAGGTCGACTTGTTTTAGGTGATGCATTGATGAAGGCACAGGAAGATAAGAACCTCGATGGCATCATCGATGTTGCGACTCTGACTGGAGCTCAGGTGGTTGCCCTCGGAAAGCGGACCAGCGCAGTGATGACAAACAATGAAGCATTCTCAGATCACTTTATGGAGATCACAAAAATCTCAGGAGAATCTTTCTGGCCTATGCCACTTCCCGTAGAGCTTCGCGCATCTCTTGATTCACCCGTGGCAGATATTGCCAATATCGGAGACCGCAGCGGAGGCATGCTCGTCGCCGGACTCTTCCTCAAGGAGTTCGTAGCCGATGAGCTTCCGTGGCTCCACCTTGATATTGCAGGACCAGCCTTCAACGAGGGCTCAGCCCATGGATATACCCCTGTGGGGGGCACCGGAGTGGCCTTGCGCTCACTAGTTGAGATGGCTATCGCTGCAGGCAAGGAGTGAGCTAGGAGACTGACCTCTGAGTTAGTCATCCACGCCTAAGGCTGGCAAGATATGGCTGTTGAAGGGCTTTGGCCCCTCTAGCTGAAGGAGCACAGATGTCCCATTTCGATCTTCTTATTCTCGGTGGCGGAAGCGGCGGTTATGCGGCAGCGCTACGTGGAGCACAACTTGGTCTCTCAGTTGGGCTTATTGAAAAAGATAAGGTCGGCGGTACATGTCTTCACCGTGGATGCATTCCAACCAAAGCGCTCCTTCACGCAGGCGAGGTAGCAGATAGCGCTCGCGAATCCCACGTATTCGGAGTCAATGCGACTTTGGAATCAATCGATATCAATGGCGTGAACACATATAAGGATGGCGTCATCGCTGGTCTCTACAAGGGACTTCAAGGTTTGATCAAATCTCGTAACGTCACATTTATTGAAGGTCACGGACGCCTGGTCAATAACACAACTATTGAAGTTAACGGCACTCAATACACCGGAACAAATATCGTTCTTGCAACAGGCTCGTATGCAAAGACAATTCCCGGTCTCGATATTGACGGTCAGCGCGTAATCACATCTGATCATGGAACAAGCATGAGCTACATCCCAAAGAGTGCAATCGTTCTTGGTGGCGGAGTCATCGGCTGCGAGTTCGCATCAGTCTGGAAGTCATTTGGCGTTGATGTCACAATTATTGAGGGCCTCAATCACCTCGTGCCACTCGAAGATGAATCTTCATCTAAGCTCCTTGAGCGCGCTTTCCGTAAGCGTGGAATCAACTTCGAACTCGGCATTAAGTTTAAGTCACATCGCGTCAACCCTGATTCAGTGACAGTAACCCTTGAAGATGGACGTGAGTTCACAGCTGATGTTCTCTTGGTCTCGATTGGCCGCGGTCCAGTAACAGATGGAATTGGTTACCAAGAGGCAGGCATCGCAATGGATCGTGGTTATGTTCTAGTTGATGAGCACTGCCGCACCAATATCCCTGGCATCTTCGCTGTCGGAGACATTATTCCTACTCTTCAGCTTGCACACGTTGGCTTCCAAGAAGGAATCCTTGTTGCAGAGACGATTGCTGGCCTTAACCCGCGCCCGATTAACTATGACGGGGTTCCACGCGTTACATATTCAGAGCCAGAGGTTGCATCTGTTGGTCTCTCTACAAAGATTGCCAAGGAGCGCGGCTACGATGTCGTTGAGCTCGATTACAACCTTGCAGGAAACGGCAAGGCACAGATTCTCAAGACAGCCGGATCTATCAAGCTTGTTGCTGAGAAGAATGGCCCAGTTCTTGGAATCCATATGGTGGGAGCCCGCGTCGGCGAACTCCTAGCAGAAGCACAATTGATCTTTAACTGGGAAGCAACCGCTGATGATGTTGCTCCTCTTATCCATGCACACCCAACAATGTCAGAGGCAATGGGCGAGGCTCACATGGCACTCGCAGGCAAGCCATTGCACGCACACGGTTAAGAATTCATCAAAGGTAACGAGGAGAAAATAATGTCATTTTCAGTAACCATGCCAGCTCTCGGAGAATCCGTCAGCGAAGGAACTGTTACACGTTGGCTTAAGGCCGAAGGCGATCATGTTGCAGTCGATGAGCCACTCCTTGAAGTATCAACAGATAAGGTCGATACAGAAATCCCTTCACCGGTTGCAGGTGTTCTACAAAAGATTGTTGTCGCAGTAGATCAGACCGTTCCGGTCGGGGCAGAACTTGCAGTCATCGCAGATGGCGCGGCAGCACCTGTTGCGGCAGCACCTGTGGCCCCTCCAGTTATTGAAGCAACACCTGTTGCAGCTCCTACTCCCCCACCTGTGATTGAGACACCTGCTCCAGTTGCTGCATCAGCTGCATCAGCGCCAGCTGCATCAAATGGCACAGTGATCACAATGCCAGCACTCGGTGAGTCAGTCTCTGAAGGAACCGTTACACGTTGGCTTAAGAACGTTGGCGATTCAGTAGCGGTCGATGAAGCTCTCCTTGAAGTATCAACAGATAAGGTCGATACAGAAATCCCTTCACCGGTTGCAGGAACACTTCTTGCAATTGATGTTCCGGTGGATACAACCGTTCCCGTGGGAGCGCGTCTTGCATTGATTGGTTTAGCAAATGGTGCAGCAGCACCTGCTCCGGCAGCGCCTGCAGCTCCTGTTGTCTCTACACCGGCACCAGTTGCAGCGGCACCAGCAGCACCGGCTCCAGTGGCTTCTGCTCCCGTTGTTTCAACACCAGTTGCAGCGGCACCAGCAGCGCCGGCACCAGTTGCACAAGCTCCTGTCTCTCAGCCTGCCGATGCATACGTAACTCCAATTGTTCGCAAGCTTGCAAATGATCTCGGCGTTAACCTCGCATCTGTTCGCGGAACTGGCATTGGTGGACGCATTCGTCGCGAAGATGTTGAAGCCGCAGCACCGAAGTCCGTTGCAGCTCCAGTGGCGGCCGCTCCAGCAGCACAAGCTCCACGCGCTGCAGCACCTGCTCCAATTGCGGCATCTCCTCTACGTGGAACTACTGTGACAATGTCACGACTTCGTAAAGTTATTGCAGCTCGCATGGTTGAGTCACTTCAAGTCTCTGCTCAACTTACAACTGTCATCGAAGTTGATGTTACTAAGATTGCCCGTCTTCGTGATCGTTCAAAGGCATCCTTTGAGGCGCGTGAAGGCGTCAAGCTTTCATTCCTTCCATTCTTTGCTGTTGCAACATGTGAAGCACTCAAGCAACATCCTGTGCTCAACTCATCCGTTGAAGGCGATCAAGTTATCTACCATGGCGCTGAACACCTCGGTATCGCCGTAGACACTGAACGCGGACTTCTCGTGCCTGTTATTCACAATGCAGGAGATCTCAATATGGGCGGAGTCGCTCGTAAGATTGCAGATCTTGCCGCTCGCACGCGCGATAACAAAGTGACTCCAGATGAACTTGGTGGTGGAACTTTCACACTTACCAACACAGGTTCCCGTGGTGCTCTCTTTGACACACCAATTATCAATCAGCCACAGGTTGCAATCCTTGGTCTTGGCGCTGTTGTAAAGCGTCCCATGGTTGTTAAGGGTGAAGATGGTGGTGAGACAATTGCTATCCGCTCCATGGTCTATCTCGGTCTTTCATATGATCACCGCGTAGTCGATGGTGCAGATGCAGCTCGCTTCTTGGTCACTCTCAAGGAGCGCCTCGAAGGCGGCGCATTCGAAGCTGATTTAGGTCTCTAACCTTGAGCACCCCTCAACGTATTGCCATCACCGGCGCCTCTGGGCTAATCGGTGCAGCGCTAGTCGGTTACCTGAAGTCAGAGGGACATACGGTCCAGCGACTTGTGCGTCGCACACCCATCTCTGCAGATGAGGTGCAGTGGGATCCAAAGTCCGGATTTGTCGATCTCGAACCACTTCGAGGAGTAGATGCAATCATCCATCTTGCAGGCGTTGGCGTGGGCGATAAGCGTTGGAGCAAGAAGTACAAAGCTGAAATCTTAAACTCTCGCCTTCTTGGAACAACCGCTATTGCTCATGCTGTCAGTGAGCTCAAGCCACAGGTTTTCATCTCAGCTAGCGCAATCGGTTGGTATGGCGAGTCTGGCAACCGCGCTGTTGTTGAAACAGATCGAGCTGGAGATGATTTCCTTGCAGCTGTATGTCGCGAGTGGGAAGCGGCTGCAGATCTTGCTGAAGGAGTTCGCACTGTAAAGCTTCGTACCGGACTTGTCTTAGATCCCACCGGAGGAGCTTTGGGGCGAATGCTTCCCCTCTTCCGCTTTGGCCTTGGTGGAAAGCTAGGAAATGGTAAGCAGTGGTGGTCTTGGATCACACTTCATGACCAAATTCGCGCAATCGCTTTCTTGCTAGAGAACCCAATTTCTGGCCCAGTAAATCTCACAGCGCCAAACCCAGTGACCAATCGTGAGTTCACCTCTGCACTGGCACGTGCAATGCATCGTCCAGCGCTTTTTCCAGCACCTGCGATCGCTTTAAAGATCGCACTCGGTGGCTTCTCTAGTGAAATTCTTGGTTCAAAGAAGGTTATTCCAAATGCATTGTCTGAGGCTGGATTTGAGTGGGATTACCCACATATCTCTAGCGCTCTATCTGCCTTGATCGAGGAGTAACTCCATCGCCGCCAGGCGTCCCGATAAGAGTGCGCCATTTTGCGACCCTGCACTCATGTAATCACCTGCACGATAGAGCCCGTCTCGAACTCGCGCGCTACCCGCCTTTGGCAAGCCCTGAGATGTGAAGATTGGCAGAGAGTTTTTGATGTCATATCTCTTAACAAGCTCAAAATCTGCAGAATTGATTCGCCAAAATTTTGAGAGCTCATCCATTACCTGTCTATCTGTCAGTGAGGTAATCGAAGTCGTTGAAATCAATGTGCGCCCATCAAGTGCATACTCGGGAATGAAATTACTGATTGCAATTGAGTTCACAATTGGAGTCTGAGCACTTGAAACTCGAAGTCGTGATGCACTGATCTCTCCCTCAGGCACGCTGTGATACCACGTGGTACTAGATGCGAATGCGCGATCTTCGCTGGTGCCCAATAAAGAATCAGCCGTGAACGCATCTGTTGCAATGATTACATGTTTACCGTCAAATTGATCGAGAGACGTTACTGGTGTGCTCAGCTGAACTCTCTCAATGCGCGCTGCGAGTGCTTCTGAGAGAGTGCCGACGCCCGCCTTAGGCAGGCCGGACTTTCCAAGGACAAAACTTCGAATAATCTCTCTTCCGTAATACTTCTCGACTTGAGATGGCTCTATGAGAAATACTCCTGTGAGAAATGGTCGCAGGAGATTGTGATAAAACTCCCCTGCTCCAGAGGCAAGGAGTGCTTCCTCAAGATTGTTACCTTCAATCGACTTAGCGCCAATAAAATTTAGGATGGCAACCTTCTCTGCCAGCGAGCCAAGTGGAGAGCGAAGAGCTTTCACTGGATGCAGGCGTGGATCACCGATGGAGGTGATGCCAAAGGGCGTGAGAACATCGACGGTGCGATCGAGTGCCTGAAAATCAATCTCACCAATGACTCCAAGGCGCTTGATCTCTGGGTAACCTGCATTGATTAACTGGAAGCCTCTATCGAGAATGTAGCCATCGATAAAGTCAGAACGAACTCGTCCACCCACTCCATCTGATGCTTCGAAGAGCTCAACTTCTTCCCCAGCCTCTTGAAGAGTAAGTGCTGCACTTAATCCAGCTAAGCCAGCACCTATGACAACTGAGCTCATGAATTATTCAGATTGCTTTGAGAGCTTAGAAGGCCACCAGACTTTGGGACCAATTTCATGCACGAGGGCAGGCACCAAGATAGATCGAACAACGATCGTATCTAGGAGAACACCGAAGGCAACTGCAAAGCCAAGTTGTGCAAGTGGCACAAGTGGCAGGAGACCAAGAACGGCAAATGTTGCTGCCAAGACGCTTCCCGCTGACGTGATTACCGCACCTGTCACCGTTATACCTCTCGTAACTCCAGCCCGAGTTCCCAACTTTGTTGACTCCTCACGGACACGCGTCATTAAGAAAATGTTGTAATCAATGCCGAGTGCCACCAAGAAGATAAAGGCAAATAATGGGAATGAGTTATCTCCCCCGGCAAAACCAAATACATGGTTGAAGAAGAGCGCGCATACTCCTAGTGTTGCAAAGAATGAGAGCACTACTGTACCTAGGAGTACTAAAGCGCTTACCAAACTGCGCAGAAGAAGTCCGAGAATGATCGTAATCACGATCAGGATAATCGGAATGATTGTTCGATTATCCTGGCTATTTGCAGTTCTCACATCGAAATAGACCGCAGATGTTCCACCCACCAGGGCTGAAGGATCAGCGCTCTTCGCGGCTATACGAATTGCTGGAATATCTTCTCCAGCTTCAACGCTATCTGGCGCCTTATCCAAAGTGACAAGAAGAATTGCCTTACCGTTAACAATCTGGACTGGAGGCAATGGCTGACCAGGAATCACCTGTCCTGCTAATTGAGGTGTCACGGAGGTAACACCCTTTTCATCCTTTACTGCAGCTGTAACAGCATCAATCTTTGAAGCTGTTACTACTATCTGAGTCGGATCTCCTTCTCCGCCCGGGAAGTGCTTAGTAAGCACACCTTGACCGATGACCGACTCTGGATTGCCAGTAAATGAATCAACAGTCCCAAGTCCATCTGTCTTCAGGGTCGTTGCGTTGAAGGCGAGAGCGAGGAGAACGACAAGAGTGATCACCCAAGATTTACGTGGGTTTCGTGCAATTGTATTCGCAACCTTTGACCAAGAGCCTGAGAGCACATGATCATCACCATCGTTATTTGGAATTCGAGGCCAGAATAGCCATCTACCTGACTGAATCCGGTTCTTATTGAGTGGACCCCACTCTGGCTTACGCAAGCGCTGTATGCCGAAGAAAATCGCAGTAAAGAAAATACCTGAAGTTATTCCTGCGGTGACAAGTCCTGCAAGCAAACTGGATTCACTGTTTGCCAGAGCTGCAAGTCCAATAGCAAATTGAATGATGAGAATGAGCCATACAACCAAGCTAGGAATAAGCATTAAGGCGGGTAGAAGTGTAAGGATCGTGATGACAGAAACAGCAATACCGATTGCGCCAATTGGACCAAGGCTTGCCGTATTTGTTAACTGACTAAAGAGAAGAATCAAAAGCGAGATGGCAACTGTTGAACCAGATGCAAGAATCGGCTCCCATACTCCCTTGTATGCAGCTCTCATCGCATCAAAGCGATTTTCATGATGGTGAAGCTCTTCACGATATCGAGCTATCAGCAGGAGTGCATAATCGGTGGCAGCACCAATTACAAGTACTGAGAGGATTCCTTGCGATTGGCCATCGACATCAAGTATGTCTCTCTTTGCCAAGATGTAAATCAATCCGCCTGCCGTGGAGAGAGCAAAGAGTGAGGTCAGTAGCGGAATGATCCAGAGAACTGGTGATCGATAAACAAAGATCAAAATGATTGCCACTACCGCAAGAGTTGTGAGAAGAAGAGTTGAGTCGATTGAGCCGAAGGCTCCGAAGAGATCTCCCAGAAGGCCTCCTGGACCAGTGACATATGAGTCCATCCCAATTTTCTCAGCTAGAGGTGCAACCTCTGCGCGAAGTGCCTCTACAACTGCTGGAAGAACTGGCTTCTCATTGGGAAGAACTTCACCGATCGCCTCACCGTCGAGGGGTACATTCACCAGAATGGCTTGACCATCTTGCGATGGGAATGCACTAACTGCCTCGCCCTTGAGAAGGAAGTCGCCAATCTTGGCCGAGGTGCCATCAAGTGTGAGAGCTGGGATGCCAGCAAGTTCAGCATTTACTGTAGCTAGCGCCTCCGGCGTCACCTTTCCTTCAAAGAGGATCAGTGTCGGAAAATTAAATGCCGTTCCTTGTGTGAACTTCTGGATCTCTTCAGAGGCAAGAGTCGCTTCTGCACCTTTGGGCAAGAATGAAGAGTTGTTATTCTCCTGAACACTGGTGAGCTTGCCAAAGAGAGGGCCGAAGATTCCAGAGATGACAATCCAGGCAATTACGACAATCAGTGAGAGAGCAAAGGGCTTACGCGACTTGATTAGCATGAGCGCAAGTCTACCTTTAGGCTTACTCAGTGCCCGTATCTAGCCCCTCTCCCCTTGCTCTCAAGCGAAGCGGCGTTGTTGAGTATTTAGAGGCACTTGCGATTCAGCGAGGCCTCCATGCAGAGGTCGCAGCCGGCCATGAACCCAATACATTAATTCTTCTCGAACATCCCTCCGTCTATACAGCCGGTAAACGCACCCTTGCAGAAGAGCGCCCCGAGAACGGCTCTCCAGTGATCGATGTCGACCGCGGAGGAAAGATCACGTGGCATGGCCCGGGCCAATTAGTGGGCTATCCCATTGTGAAGTTAAAGAATCCTCACGAACTCGTTGGTTTTGTTCGAGAGATTGAAACTGGTCTCATCAAAGTCTGTGCAGATTTCGGAATCAATGGAGTTCGCATTCAGGGTCGCTCTGGCGTCTGGGTATCTGACACCCGGGGTGATCGCAAGATTGCCGCTATCGGTATTCGTGTGGCCTCTGGCACCTCAATGCATGGCTTTGCCTTAAATGTCTGCCCAGACCTTTCAGCCTTTGAGGCGATCATTCCATGCGGGATTTCAGATGCTGCCGTCACCTCGATGGCCCTTGAACTCGGCCGCTCCATTACTATTGATGAGGTAACTCCGGCGGTAGAGAAGCATCTCTACGAAGCACTAGCAAAGGTGAGCGCATGACAATCGCACCAGAGGGGCGCAAGCTCCTTCGTATCGAGGCGAAGAATGCCGAGACTCCTATTGAGCGCAAACCAGAGTGGATTAAGACTCGCGCCAACATGGGCCCTGAGTACACACGTCTTCGCACATTAGTGAAGACTGAAAATCTTCACACCGTCTGCCAGGAAGCTGCATGTCCAAATATCTTTGAATGTTGGGAAGATAAGGAAGCTACTTTTCTTATTGGTGGCGAACGTTGTACTCGCCGTTGCGATTTTTGCAACATTGATACCGGTAAGCCAGAACCAGTAGATCGCGATGAACCTCGTCGTGTTGCGGAATCTGTTGCATCGATGGGCCTTAAGTACGCAACTATCACGGGTGTTACACGTGATGATCTCGAAGATGAAGGTGCATGGCTTTATGCCGAGACTATTCGAAAGGTGCATGAGCTAAATCCAGGTACAGGTGTTGAAATGCTCGCTCCAGATTTTGGCGCGAAACCACACCTTCTCGATCAAGTCTTTGAGACTCGACCTGAAGTCTTTGCACATAACCTGGAGACAGTCCCCCGCATTTTTAAGCGCATTCGTCCAGCCTTTACCTATGAGAAGTCACTTAATGTCATTACTCAAGCCCGCGAATATGGATTGATTACAAAGTCCAACCTCATTCTTGGCTTAGGCGAGGAGATAAGCGAAGTGATTCAGGCCCTAGAAGATCTTCATAATGCAGGTTGTGATCTCATCACAATCACGCAGTATCTGCGTCCGACAAATAAGCACCACCCAGTAGAGCGTTGGGTTAAACCAGATGAATTTGTTGATCTTGCAAAACGTGCCGAAGATATTGGATTCAGCGGTGTCATGAGCGGTCCGCTCGTGCGCTCTTCCTACCGTGCAGGCCGCCTCTATCGCCAAGCACAAGAAAAGCGCGCACTTAATGGCTGATCTTGTCTACCCACCGGTTGTCGTTGCGATAAAGACATTTTGGAAATATCTTGGTCTTACATTTGATTTCCGTGGAGTAGAGAACTTACCTGATCGCACTCATGGTGGTGCAATTCTTGCAATCAATCATGTGAGCTACCTTGATTTTGCACTAGCCGGAACTGCAGCACTTCCCATGAAGCGCTACGTCAGATTTATGGCAAAGAAGGAAATCTTCGATAACAAACTGGCTGGACCATTAATGCGCGGCATGCACCATATCTGTGTTGATCGCTCCAATGGATCAGCATCATTTGTTGCCGCCCTTCGTGCGCTCAAGAAAGGCGAGATAGTTGGAATCTTTCCTGAAGGCACTATCTCAGTCTCCTTTGAAATTAAAGAGTTGAAATCAGGTGCAGTTCGCCTGGCACAAGGTGCTGGTGTTCCTGTCATTCCCACAATCATCTGGGGATCGCAGCGCTTATGGACTAAGAAGGTAAAGCGAAACCTGCGCCCAGGACAGCGGGTTCCAATCAGCGTCACTTTCGGTGAACCAATCTTCTTTGACAAAACCATGGATGTTGAAGCTGGTGAGAAGTTGCTTCGAGAGACGATGCTCACAATGCTCCACGAAGTCCAGGAGAATTACCCTGATTCTCATGTTGGAAAGCGCTGGGCGCCTGTTCGTCTTGGAGGTAGCGCGCCCGCTCCCCTAAAGTAGCCCCATGGCTAAGAACAAAGAGAAAAAAGAGAAAAAAGAGAAGAAGGTAAAGGCTCCTCGATTTAAGGAGATCCGCGACGCCTACAAGATGACCAAGAGCGCTAAGCCTTGGATTGGCGCTGCACTACTTTCAATCGTAATTGTGATTGAAGTGATCGCTGTCGGAATCGGCGCCCTCACCGGTCACATTATCTACGGTGGATTTGTCGGACTTCCTCTTGCACTTCTCGCAGCCCTTATTACATTTACTCGAATTGCTAGCCGCGCTGCATACACCTCGATTGAGGGACAAATTGGTGCTGGAGCATCTGTATTGATGTCTATCCGCAAAGGATGGACAACAACTCCTGCAGTTGCAGTGAACCGAAACCAGGATATGGTCCATCGCAGCGTTGGCCGCGCTGGAATCGTTCTCACAGGAGAAGGCACAAGCTTTGCAACAGTACGTCAGATGATTCAAGATGAGCGCAAGAAATCAGAGCGCTACGCACCCGGTGCTCCTATTACAGAAGTTATTGTTGGAGATGGTGAGGGACAAGTTCCACTTCATAAGCTTCAGAAGACACTCAATAAGTTGCCGAAGAAGCTCACAGCTCATCAGATGCGCGAGCTTCGTATGCGACTGAAGGCTGTAGGCGGAATGTCATTGCCTATTCCCAAAGGGCCAATGCCTAAGGGTGTAAAGATCCGCTAAAGCTTAACGAGCACTGAATTCGAAAGTCGCTCATTAATGCCGCGGCCATTTTCATCAAATGTAATTGCGGTAACTACTGCAAGCATCAAGATGGTTCTGATAAATACTTGCTTTGGAGTCAGCGCTCCCCCGTCACTAAAGCGCACAACTTTGAGACCAACAATGCGGTGGCCAAAAGATGCCCCTGCGAATGTGACCAGGATCAGATATTGAGCTCCAAGGATCAAGATTGGCCATGGTCCGACCTGGCCACTTCGGTCAAGGAAGCTTCCTCCCCCTGCAAAGAAGCCAAGTGCGATGGCATATGAGGTGAGCCAGTCAATCGTGATGCCTATAAGGCGCCGACCCTGACTTACGCGTGGATACATGGGTCAAGTCTATCGAGTACTCCAGCCTTGGCTATTTGTTACATAGACGTAACACTCAGATTCGTACCTGTAACCGGTCGGGACTTAAGGTTACCCACATAGAAAGGCTCAAAGCCGAGCCCTTTCGACTTAAGAGACTTATTGGGAGTCATCTATATGTTTAAGAATTCAAGCGAGATCTTTGCTTATATTAAGAAGGAAGATGTCAAGCTCATTGATGTCCGCTTCACAGACCTTCCTGGTATCCAGCACCACTTCAACGTTCCAGTGGAGTCATTTGACGAAGCAGTCTTCACCGACGGATTGATGTTCGATGGTTCATCCATCCGTGGATTCCAGTCAATTCACGAGTCAGATATGAAGCTTCTACCAGTTCCATCATCTGCATATATCGATCCATTCCGTCTTGAGAAGACTCTTGTCATTATCTTCTCTGTTCACAATCCAGCAGATAACACTCCTTACTCTCGCGATCCACGCGGTGTGGTTGCAAAGGCTGTTGATTACTTAAAGTCAACAGGAATCGCAGATCAAGCGTTCTTCGCACCAGAGGCAGAGTTCTATATCTTTGATGCAGTTCGCTTTAAGACTGGCATCAACGAGGCTTACCACCACATTGATTCATATGAATGTGCTTGGAACACAGGCATCGTTGCTGATCCAGATGGAACACCTAACCG
>JACCDJ011813121.1_pt1 | contig 47790 bp, 77 predicted proteins | sample 7444481 | NCBI WGS metagenome assembly JACCDJ01 (sample SAMN15323435, study PRJNA562643) | freshwater metagenome | isolation source: river surface water | place: USA:Blue River Watershed | collected 2017-08-15
ATCTATTTTTGATATAACTTTCAGAAGACGAATCTTTTCCAAAAGCAAATCTACCTTTACATTTACCCATAATCCAATTTTCGATATCTTGCGAAATTTCATACTCACTTATTCTTGTTTTTGAAAAATGAGGTGGAATTCGATCCAATTTTCTTTCGTCTAAGATATTTAAAGGGTTGAATTCTATCATGAAATATTTATAGTGAGGTTATTCTGAATCGTCAAGATCTGAGCGAAGTCTTTTCGCCATGGCTTTTGATTGACCTAATTTTTCAACATCGCCCGAAAACAAATATAATTCAAATGCTGCTTTTTCAGATAGAACTGTAATATTTGTTTTTGTAATATGATAAGGAGAATTGATAAATTGATCTAACCAAATAAAAATTTGAGGTGTTATTTTTATTTCTTTAGGAATAGGAACATCGTATGTTTTGATGTCTGCTTGATCTGTAATAAATTCTAATGCTTCTGTAGTCAGCCGAAGCCCGCCTGATGTTTTTGATCTTAAATTGTGCCACCATTTACTTCGGTGTGTTTTAATTATATTTTGGTCTACATCAAGACCTGCTGCTTTTAAAAAAGTTTTTGTATATTCTTCCTTGAGATCCATTATACAACTTGACCGGATGTGAGTTTATAAACTTTGAAATCTTGAGTTTTAAAAAGTTTGTTTAATTTTTTTGCAAGGTTATATGCATGACCAGGATTAGAAAATGATACCTTTTTATATTTCGGTCCCGGTTGTGCCGCCACAATACTTCCACTCTTCAAATTGAAAGGTTGCCCTTGATAAAATACCGCCCAAATAGCATCGCTTTCAAGTATCTGTTCGATCTTAAAGTTTTCTTTGTTAACGAATTCAAGAATTACTTTAGGCTTTGGTCTGCTCATTATATACGTGTTCCTAATAAACCACGTATATATTTATGTCTTTTAAAAAGTTCCGCCGTCGAATTTAACGTCTATCTTTGTTGCAGATTCGCGTATTTCTGATAACATTTTATGTATTTCTTGAACTGTGAGGCCTAGCCTAGATGTTAAGATAGCCAATTCGTACACAATATCCTTAGATTCTTGCATCGTCAATTTAACTTCTTTTTGATTGGTTTTTTCGGCAGAATTTATTCTTGTTATAAGTTTTTCTATTGCCGGCAGTTTAACCGGTATATTATTTTGAGACATTAGATAGCACCTGTTTCATTTCTAGTTCAGTTTTAAATGGTCCTCTAAATTCGTATCTTTGGAGAGTAATTAATTTAGGGCAAAATGATTTTACCCAACCTTTGTCGAAACGAATAACATAGTAACCAGCGCAGTATAAACTTTTTGAATCACCGCTTTTTGTAAACAAAGGAAGTTTTCTTTTGATATCAAACATAGCATTGTGTGGCGATGTACTTGTACTATATCCATGTACTTCATTTGGTTGATTATCGTCGGCTTCTTTGATAATCTTCGCTACGAAAAAATCTTTCCCAAACTGTTTTGTTAAACTTTCTTTAGTGTCATAAATTTTAATACCTGTTTCGTTACTTAAGACGAACCGATCGTCGTCACTTTTTCTCAGCGTAGCAAATTTTGCACCGTTCTTTTCCACGATCCAAAATTTATTATCGATAATTGGCTTTGCATGTAAGTCTGTCATAGTGTGTACCTCGCGTTTAAGGGTTCGGCATAACTCTGTGCCTGCTCCGAGATTTTTTTCAAATCATAGAGATTGCAAAATTTCATCAACCTAATGCCGACTTGGCTAATATTTTTATTAGAATTAACCGCTGTTGAAATCGTACTTTTAATAATTTCTTTAATGTGCTCTGGTTGATAACTAAGATCGATCAGTCTGCGATTACGTTCATAATCTTCTAACACTCTGTGTTCTTTGCCTTCGTGATCAGTCCATCTCTGTAGCATGAGATTGTTCCACGCAAATCCTTTGCTTTTACGATCTTCGAACGCTTCAGTAAGACCCACTTTTTTGCTTGTGCCTTTAGTACGCACACCTGGATACGCTGAGAAGACATTATCACTGGTATCACCACGCATACATTTTTCAAACAAGAGCCATTCGGGATTAGGTGCTGCTTTGGCTTCTTTTGTTTTCTTGTCGATGACTGGTTTACCTTTGTCATCAAAGATCCCTTCATGTGTTATTGTATGCTCCATTACCCCGTTGTATTGTTTTACATTGGGTGCAACAAGTTGAACAAAATCTGTATCTGTAGAAATAATTACATGATTATCATCAGGGTGACCTTGTATCCAACCTGCGATAAGATCATCTGCTTCTAGTTGTGAATTATGAAGAACCGTACAGTTTGTTTTATCGGTTATAAACTCTTTAAATTTATCAAAGGCTTCCCAAAATACACGATCTTCCTCTTGCTCACGTTCATTTAATGCGGCACGAGCATCTGAGCGATTACGCTTATATGGTGCATAATAGTCTTTTCGCCAAGATCTGCCTTCTAAGCAGAATATAACATGACTGCCGTTAAACTGCTGCCATGCTTTGCGAATAGAATTTAGAGTGATATGAAAAGCCATACCGAGTTTGATATCAGCATCACCGTTAATAACATGCCTAGCACGAAAGAACGTGTTAGCAGTATCAACTAAAATATATGTCATTTGTTCTTCTTTACAACTGTCTGTACGTCTAAAGAACCTGTATTAACAGGGCCACCAAAATCGCCATCTACTACAACGTTGGCACATAGTTCACGGAACCAGCGATCAACAATTTCTTCATCCAAATCACCGTCTGCACCATAACCTTCTTGCTTTAATTTTAGCACAAAATAGTCGTTCCAGTCAAGTTCGAAAAACCCATTTCTGATATTGTCTTGATTAACATGCGTATTTAATACACCGACCCACGGTTCTTTCTTACGACTAGCCCGATCTTTCGGAGTTAGTTTAGCCAATTCTTGTTCTTGGGCGATCTCTGCGAGATTCTTTTCGGCTTCTTCTTTAAGTTGATTTGCTTTTTCTAATGCCTGTCTTGCTTCTTCAATATTGGCTTCGATCTTATCTAAACCAAATAATTTTTTAATAACTTTCATTAAGTCCCCCATTCGTTTTTAAATAGTGGTACCTGTAGTCGATCAGAATATCTAAGCCCATTCTTCATAGCCAGTTCTGCTACTCGACGGTTATTCAAAGTGTAAACGCTCTCTACTCCGCCCACAGGCATTAAATAACAAGGACCGCTGAATCCTTCCGCCCTAAAAATATCTAAAGTTTCTAATGCTTCCTCAGCATCGTCTTCAGTAGCAATAACGAATTTCAGATAGGTATACCCTACTTCTTCGTATTCTCTTACTACATCTGGCCTAATAGCAATTTCTCTAGCCTCACCGCTGCAACTTAGTTTAGCACTTACACTAAAAGTTAACTTATGATAACCCCTATGTTCCATGCCCCAATTTATAAGATAATTTTTAAATTCGCTTGTGAGTTTTTGGGTTCCGTTAGTTTCAAAAGTAATTTCTTTGAGATTCTGCATTTTAGGATGATTTAAAAGTTCCGGATAAATGTTTTGCCATTTTAGTAAAGGCTCACCTCCCGTAATAACAAGATGTTCATCTTCCCACTTTCCATACGGAAGAATCTTCATAATGTTTTCTGCTATTTCGTCTGGAGAATAAAACGGACTTAAATGTTTAAACGCAGGATGCCATGATGCGTAACTATCACAACCTGTAGATACTAACGGAAGTTCTTCGTAGGTTTGATAGAGATTAATTTTTTGAGCAACAGTATCTGCCTCGATACTTTGTTCTCCCTGAGGCATACCAAAGCCGGCACATTTAAAGTTACATCCAAAAGTACGCATGAATACCGAAGGAACACCCATATAACGTCCTTCGCCTTGTATACTGTAAAATAGTTCTGCTAGTTTAATTTTTTCCATAATATTATTATACTACCTTTTTCTTTAATTGCCAAGCCCCGTTTTCGAGATCAATCCATTCAAGGGTATCGCCTTCTTTCCAACCAGTCTCATCAAGAAGGTCCTGCGGAAAAGTTAATATTCCGTCACCTGTATCTGGATCTTCTTCTACTGTCAAAATCCAAGATTTAGATTGTTCTTTTTTGGTGCTCATTTTTCCACTCCTCATATGCTCTTCTTCTACATTCTTCTTTCACTCGTGCCGGAATATCAGGGTGCCATTCTGCCATTCCACAGTCATAAACTCTATAGTGACTTATTTCTAAGTTTGAAAGAAATATAATTAGAATCCATGCTGCACAGGCAACAACGAATCCAACAAAAAATTTCATAGTTGATCGCTTATCATTATTTTACACATAAAAGCATCTTTGTCATCGACGAAAAAAAATTTCATACTATCTGCACTGACTTCGGTGCTGTATCTATTACCCGGTAAACCAAATACTTCAATGATATTTGCACAGGTTTCATTCCACCAGGTATTGCTCTGATTTTTCCAAAATACTTCGACGAGATTATTCATTTATTATCTTTGTAAATCTTAGTAAAAAACTTTCTTTAAAGCAACTAAATTCTCTACAATCGTCCGGATGAGAATTGTATTTTCTGTAGTATACCCATATTTGGTTTTCAATTTCAACTACATCTATAACTTGAAATACTTTATGATCCGGACTTATCCATTTTGTTCCTGCCGATATATCTTTATCTTGATAGGACACGTTCTATCTCCTTAATTACTGATTCATAGACTACGAGATTACCTTCATTATTATAGTGGTTTGTATCACCTTTGTAAAGAGGCCAAATAGAAGAAAAGTCTAAAAAATTTTCTTCTATTTGAAATTTAGATACTATAGGAACGTGTCCTAGGCTGATATACGGAATATGAATTAGACTATTAATTTCTTTTCTTAAAAGATTATATAGATCGGTTTGATATTCGTCATCGTAGATATGTTTAAAAAAAAGTTTTGCGGCTAGTACTGATTTGTTAAACCAATGATTTTTTTCTGCTATGTCTGTATAAATTAAATCGCAATTTTTATGCAGGTCTGTTGTATGTATAGGATGTTTCTTTATATGAACTCTGCTAGGACTAGTATGAGAAATAATAATTAAATCATATTGATTTAAATTTATAGATTGTATTTGTTTTAATATCTTATATTCACTAACCCCTGCTTGTGCAATATTTGTTGTTTTGAATTGGTCTGCAATAAGATTAGGCCAACCTGACTTGGCTCTAGGATAAGGAGCAGCAAAACTGTCTCCGGCGATTAGTATTTTGGTTGTTGAACCAGCCATGGGATATATTCTTGTGCTATTTTTTTATGGTATTCGTAGTTATAGTGTTCTTTGTCTTCTATGAAATAATTTTCGTGATTTATGTATCTTTCAGAAAAATATTTTTCAATGGTCTTGGGCGCAATTTTTGTTGTTTTTAATTTTCCGTAATAGTCAAATTGTTTAGGAAATTTTAGACGTTCGGTAAAATTAAAAAGATGTAAATTAGCGTTATGGTCTGCACAAATATTATCCCAGGTGTATACAGAGTTTAAAAATTCTCGTTTTTCTATAAATGTATTCAATTCAAAAAATAATTTAACTTGCATAAATGTATTTTTACGCAAATCAGGTTTTATTAAACCGTCGTCCTCATTGAATTCTGCTCCTGGAAAATTGTCATAATCATTGTAGGTAGATTTATTTAACAGTTGCATTCTGTTGTTGTTTATAACTACATCAAAATAACGATGTAAAGATTCAGTGTCGTCTGGAAGTTTATACCTAAAATAATCCAAAGGAACGCATCCCTCGTCTCTAAGATCGTCTATAGCGATAATAAATCTATTGAATGCCGCTAGACAAATAAAGACATCTGATATGTCATTATATGTTTGAAACATACTCTTTAACCAATCGGTGTATAATCTATTGGTTGCACCCGACATAGCATAAATGACTATAGGTTGATTATTTTCTTCCCCATAGATTTGAGCAAAATTATTTTCATTCCATTGGCTAAAACTACCCGCCCCTTGTTTTCCGGGTTTAGATTTGTAGCCCATTGTATGACTATCGCCAATAAACAAAATTCTATTTTTTACCACTTTTTATAATTTCCTTTTTCCGGAATTACATGTCGGACCCCACCGGTTGGATCTTCCATGTCTCCTGTACGCCTTGGAATGAGATGTACATGAGGCCATCCTACAGTCTGTCCTGCCGCTTTACCATAATTAAATCCTATATTGAATCCGTCACATTGACCGTTTTCGACCATACGCATACCGTCTCTTACAGCATCTTCAAAAGCATCTAATAAAACAGCCACGGTGTTGTATTTAGGCACGAACAGAAGATGTCCATCAGTAACTGGATATTTGTCTGCGAATACCTTTACATGGTAATCTTCTTCAACTATGTTATCCCAGGGTGCTGTTGAATCTTCTAAAAATTCTGGTTCATTTTTCATTACGCAATAATTCATCTTTGAAACTCCTTTCGATCTTTAGGCAGAGCGTCTTCTATGATTACAAACTCTCTACCGGCTAAGTTTCCTACAAATGCACGAGTATTTTCTTTATACATCATACGTATTTTTAGAGTTTCAAACGCTACTTCTAAAAATGTTTTAGGTTTGTAACTAAGAACATGCATATCAAAATTTTTTCCGTTATCTGTGCAATGAACCTTTACCTTAGCATCTATCATTTTGTCCACCATTCCTCGTAAGGGAATTCAACCCATACATCATTTTCTGCCTTATTAACTTCAAATCCTATGTAATCCATTTTAACATTACACTTACTGGACAGATTATCTACTATAACAGCAAACTTTACATTATTGTTCCATACATGTTGCCAATCTGGATCATCCGGCAAACAACTGCTTTGCCAGTCTTTCATCAACCAATTCAATGTTGCTCCGGAGTCGTTGATGTCGTCAACAATTAAAATATTTTTATATGAATCTCCTGCCTCTAACAATGCACCTGCTGCATCTAATATATTATAAACATCGGAATCATCTTCTATAGATATTTCTGATTTAGGATAACCTAATGCATGTTCAGCCATCCAAAGATTACTTTCGCAATCTTCTTCAGCGTCATCTCTTAGACTAATTTTTAAGGTATGCATAGGAACATCGAAATAATGACTGATCATAACGGCAGGTATTAGACCTCCGCGAGTGATACCTACTACATAGTCGGGTCTCCAAGAACTCAGTGAAATATCTCTGCAAATTTTGTTAACAAGTTTTTCAAATTCTTGCGGGCTGATTATTCGCTTGTTCATATCTCTCCTTAAGATATTGTTCATGTTGGATCCATTTATTATTAACTAAAAACCCCCACTCACGCTTGTGAGGTCCTGGCATGAATAATGTCCATGCAGTTACTCCGTCCTTAAGTTCAATTCTATGATAACTATTAGGACTACAAATACGAAAATGACCGGGGCCTCTCCAATGTCGAACTTCGCAGGTTTTAATACCATCATTGTTAAATTGAGGAACCCATTCGTAGTAGCCTCCCTTTAAAATTAATGTAGCATAGGGCCATGGATGATCGTGAACGTCATCTGGATCACCTTTTAAAAATTTATGTAAGAATACATTAAACGGAAAACGTTCTCGCTCTTTTAAAAAGAGATAATACCGTTCGAGATACGGTTCGTTATGCACACGATCAAAAATGATACGTTTGCGACCTAATCGTTCAAGCAGTTTCAAAAACATTGAATACCTCTTCTTCCAAGTATCTTTTTAACTCTTTGTCTGTGGGTTCGATCGAATAGTTTTTCTTAACAAAAATTTCATAACTATCTGAACCATATTTTCCGATTCCGTATAGATCCGTCGCATCTTTTCCGTCCCAATTTAAATATTGTTCAGTCATTGACCTAATTCTTTTTTCTCTTACATTAACTAATCCCAGAGGCCATATGATATCTTTTACAGTATCTTCATCGCTGTGCATAAGAAAATGCATAGGATTAGGCCATCGTTGTAAGAAAAGAGGAAGTATATATTTTACTCCCTTCCTATTGGTTTGATTCAACATAATAACTGCGACCATATGTTGCCAAATTCCCTCGTGACTATCAAGGCCACCGGGCAGTTGTTGTTGCACCATTAGATGGTCGAGCATTGGATCAATCATTCAGAGCGACCACTTGTGCAAGAATCATTCCATGTGGCTTGTGCCTGGCGTTTGTATTCTTCTAGTTCCCATTCGCCTTTTTTACTTAGATATTGTTCTTCGCTAAGTCCATGCCAGCCTATGCAATCACCAGTAGGGCTACGACCACAACCGCATGTTCCGATTTTTTCTTGTTGTTTAACTTGCATGATTATTCCTTAAAATATTTTTGAATAACTTCTAGTTTGTCCATATATTCGGCAATCTGTGCTATTTCTTTTTCAATAGCACTCATAAGATCGGTATGATCGTGAATAGCCATAGGATTGTTTAACATTACTTCAACATTCATTCTATGTTTAACAATATGTGATTCGAAGTGCTGACTTAGTGCTTGAATAATTGATTGTCTCATGTTTTTTCCTTTAACGAGGTGCAAAATCTTGCTGCAATTTAATATTGTCGAAGAATTCTTTCTTCGTTCCTAAATCATCTTTAAACGCACCCTTTAGTACTGTTGTTTGCGTTAAAGATGAATGAGCCATAATGCCACGATTTTCGCAGCATCCATGGGTGGCCTGTACATAAACTCCTACATCTTTTGCTCCAGTGGCTTTGGAGATCTCCCTAGCAATGTCATTAGCAAGTTCCTCCTGGAGAGTACCTCGTCGGGCGCACCACTGTGCGATTCTTGTGTACTTGCTGAGTCCAATGAGTTTCTCGGCAGCAATAATGCCAATGTAAGCAACGCCAGTAACGGGTTGGTGATGATGGCTACACATACTGCGCAACTCGCTGCGAACAACCAGCATACCTTCGTAACGGTCCTCCGAGTCATTTGGGAACGCGGTGCAGTCTGGGGCTTGTTCATATCTACCTGCCATTATCTCATTAAAATACATCTTAGCCAGTCTACGTGCAGTACCTTGACTGTTGGGATCAGTTTCTCTATCGATAAGCAAACGGTCAAGCACTAGTTCAAATGCTTCTGTTGCCTCGTCAATTAATCGTTCTTTGTCGCCTTCGTGAAGAAAATCGCTGATATTATCTCCAGCCCAAAAACGTTTACCTTCGCGACGCATCTTAAATCTTAGATGATCACCTAAATAGGATTCTTCATATCCTCCATCACCTGCCATTGCGTCTAGTCCTGTTTGTTTTTTATCTGTCAATTATAATCTCCGAGTTATTGTCGTGGATGACATATTATTGTAACATCTCTAGTAGATTATCACAACTAAAATATTCCTTAGTTAACTTATCTACCTGTTTATTTAGGCGAGGAAGATAGGATTTGTAATTTTCCATATAATGAACTACCCTATCAATAACCATACTTTTGTGTTTTTTATAAGCATCAAACGATTCAGTCCACTCGGAGGGATATTTAAAATCCTCTATAGACATTTCTTTGTAACTTAAACGATCGGGTACCATTGGAATAGCATCTACTACGGCACCTTCATACCAACTTATACCTAGTGTTTCTTGAAGATTGGCCGAGAATACTAATTTTGCTTCTCCTAGCATATTATGATATTCGTTTTTAGTTAACGGATATTCTTGACACACTTTGAATTCGTACTGCGGTAAGTGTTGTTTTAGGTCTCGGAAGATTTCAACTTGTTTCTCAGGAGCAATACGATGCGGGAATAAAATAAGATCACGCTTGGGCATGTTCTTATACATTAACAATGTGTCAGCCATATATTCCATAGGCCAACCTGATCGTACTACCTTATTAGATACATTGGCTGTAGGATCATATCCGCCTTTGCCTAACAAGTTCTTCCCAAACATTTCAATGTGAAAGGTTGTAGCAAAATAATTATGATCTATAGCATGATAGAATGATTTTTCTGCATGGCGTACCCAAGGAGCATCCCCGATCAGACGACCTAAAAAGTCTTGAGGATCATAACTACCGGCATGCCACAGTGCGTGAATCTTGACAGGAATGTCAAGAAGTTCACTCATGTACTTTAAATTTATGATACCCGGGTGCCAAGCATCAGTAAAGATAAAGTGATCATTAGGATTAATTGATCCGGCACAAAACAAGCGACCAATCTGTTCAACTTGACTAGACTTGTATATATTAGTGCCACCAAAATTAAGAAAGGCGCCAGGAGTAGTGGCACTAGGAATGTCCGTAGGACCAGAGATAACTTGAACATCGTGTCCTCTCTTTCGTAGTAATGCAGGTAAGTGGGTTTTCCACTCACCTGTATACCTTGTTTCAACTGCTTCTAGATCAACGAGAAAAACTTTGGCCATTGCGTTTTTCAAATCTTGGTTTATTTCCTTGATAGGGCTTTCGTGGGCGTTTGCTATTTAGGTACGCCTGATAGTTTTTGCTGTCTTTGCGATAAAGATCAGCAGGATTAAAATCGCAGAGTTCAAATCTGCACCAATTATGGTATGCCTCAAGATCATCGAAGATCCTTACAACATCCGGACGATTTTCGAAATACTTATAATCGTGATAACTCTTAGCCATTATAGCCTCTTGTTAATATTTGATAAATGAACCATTTTCTCCATCTTCGGAGACCTCAATCCAGACCTCGCGATCTGGATACTTTGCGTGAATCTGAGCATACAAATCATCGCTCATCATCTCACAACTCTTATAGTCTAGCGACAATACACCTTCGTTGCTAGAATACAATTTTTCCAACCATCGTTTGAATTGTATAAATTCCACATCTCGGTCATTGTGGGTGACACTAAGCCATACCCTAAAATGAAAAATATGGCGATGGGGATTAGCCAAAAACGATACATCATATTCATCTCCTGTTGCTAGTTTAGGATCAGTTGCGGCTGCTGGGTATTTGTGAATACCTTCTTTACGGAAGGTAACCCAGATCATTTTATTAGGACGGATGTCTTGTTTAATAATCACTTCAGCATTCCTTCGCATAGTGTTTGTACTTCAAAATCGGTCATGAAAAAGTTATAAGTTGACGAATTAGTAATCTTACCATTTTCATCAAGTGACTCATTTATAAATTCGATACTATTAAGATCTTTCGGACTTATACATTTCCAACTTTTTACTCTTAGTCTAAAACCTTGATTTTCTTTGATAACGAATTCTTTCATCGTTGAAGAACCTCCATCATAACAATTTTACCTAGAGCATCGCCTAGATCTTGATCATCTCGAATAACATGCATGGTATTGAAATTTTGATCTTTACGTCGATCATAACTGCGAGTTTCTACAACATATCCACCGGATGCCTTATAAACCTGTAGGCGCATACCTTCGCTAGAAAGTCTATCTGCTTCTACAAGTTGCGGAACATCTTCTTCAATCTCCTCACGCATCAACCAGTTACGAAAACGTTGTTTCAATGTTAGTTTCACTTTTTTTACCTTTTTAACTCTTCGCGAACTTTTAGCAGGGCTAATAGTAGCGATCGCTTGTCCATAACCACTCATTTGAGTATCTCATCCTTGCCATATTGATCCCAGTCTGTGAAGCGATCTCTTCCCAGAAGGTCCTGTAGGTTATGGCACCATACCCCGGGATTAGTTGCTGCAAAATCTTTATCGTCAATCTTCAGTGTAGCGTTATAACCTAGTTGATTAATATAAGGTAATTTTACACTGATTTGCGGAATAAATCTACGCTTTTCGGTAAGACCGCTTTCCAGTAATCCTTCCGTTTCGCGAACATCAAAGTCAAGTGTACACCAAAATTCATCTTCAGCATCTAGGCAAACATAGATCATATCTTCCCAAGGCCGCCAAGTTTCAGTATCATTGACACCGTTAGTTTTAAAACTTTGATTAGCGCCAAAGTAAATATGATTACATTTGTTGTTTCTAGCCAATTCCATAATTACATAAGGATCATGTACCCCTACTACAAACAAAGTTTTCATTCCGTGGGCAGGAGTACGTTCAATCTCTACACCTGTGAAGAATGTAATACTATCTGCCACACCTGTATCATAATTACGCTTCACAGATCTACTCCTTCCCATTCCTCGCCGGTGTCATGATTAGTAAGTTGTATTGGTCCGTAAATCCAATGCTCAGTATCATCATTAGACCAACCATCACCTTCCATGCCTTCGTACCAATCTTCGTCCCATAATGTTTGAATACGTTCCTGTTCTTCCTCAGACATGTCATCGGGAAATATCCACTCTACCCAACAACCGTCGTCCATACTGTCCATTTCCCAGTCATAGTCTGTAAAAGTTAGTTCATAACCGTCCGGGTTATTTAGGTCAACGTCCGGGCGTTCATCACTTTCGCAAGTCCATGTACCCCAGCGATAACCTTCTTCTTTAATAACTGTAATACCATCTTTTACCCAAAACTGGCGTTCAACTGCATTTTTTTTATGAAGGTTAGTAATCTTCCAAACAGTCATTACTTTCTCCTAAAGAAATTATTAATTGAAGTGATTATGTTAATAAATCGTATTGAATGAGGATTAATTATAGGCGGATGATGTGGACATCGGCCTTGACGCCAATCACATGCAGGACTATATTCTTTATTACAGATCGTACAGTTCTTTACCATGTGCTTACATCTGTGATGTCAACGGTAGTATCGATGTCCTTGTCGTTATCGTTGAACAGGTTAAACTTGACAACAACGGTAGGACCAATTCCGCTGCTGTTATTTTCTTCGAGAGTAAACCACTCTACTTCATGAAAGTGTGCAACCATTTTTGCAAGTTTTTCAACTTGACTTCTATTAAGAACAAATTGTCGCGACCTTTTAGTTTTATCATTCTTATCTTTACTCGTCATAGTCGGTGCTTTCATAATCATATTCCCATTGCAATTTATTAAGTCTACTGATTTCATCTTTCAATTGCAACCTTTGTTTCTTCAAAACAGTGATATTTTGATCGTCAAAATTGCCCGATTTTTCCATATCGTCTATTCTTTTGTCTAATACTCTATGTGCTTCCTGCAGATGTGCGATTCGATTTTCGTACATTAGGATTCCTTTCTTTAAGTATTTGCTAATAATTGATTTTCGAGTTTATCTAATTCTAAATCTTCTCGATCATCAGTCCACGGTTCTTCGTCGCCTTCAACAAATAGTCGATTATATTCGTTAGTAATTCCTCCTCGTAGTCGAGCACCTTCGAGATCCTTTAAGAAACTGTCTGCTTCTTTTATCATCGCAAATGCTTCGTCTTTAGTCTTGCAGTCAAATAATTCTTCAACGAAACGATCGAAGTAAAGAATATTTCTAGGAACCCACTCTGAGTATTCGTCGCTTTTATCTGCTTCTTTCTTTTTACCCCAACGCCTCCAGTCAGGTTTATGTGACTTAGTTTCGATATCCATTAGATTGTTGGCACGTTGAACAGCAACGATATGACAGTAAACATTATGTGCCATCATCAATGCATAACCAAAACTATCCCATGACGTTTTACCTTCTTTGCCGATCTTGTTTAACATTCCCGGGGCATAGTGGCAGATATCAGCGATTGATAGGCGTCTTCCAATTTCGCTTTCGAACGGGAAAGGAATATCGTGCCGTCCGGCAAGACTCTTATTATCCGGGGCCTTATCCATGATAACAGAGAATCGCTTATTGGAGTGTTGGGCGTTAGTATACACCAATCCGTGTGCGGTTGCGATGAAAGGTGAAGCGCAGTCGAACGATATTGTAAAGTTTTCATTTACATGTTTCCTAATTTGGCGTTGAATTGAAGTTAGATAACAACTCCAATCTAATTGTGCGGTGCCTAAGAAATGCATCCAATTCTTTTCGTTTAGCATGCCGTCGAATCTAAGAGTAATTAGTCTACGTAGTGTGATAGGCATTTTGCACATGTTAGCCCCACCCATAGCCCAACCTTCACAGGCCTTGTCCCCCCAAACTTGAGGATCACTAAATTCCTTAACACCTTGATACCATTTTTCGGCAGTGTCCCAATCGCTGCCCTGAAGAACATTTAAGAATTTAGTTTGACCTAAACGATTTTTAAGCCAATACTGATTATTGAATCGGGTTTTTTCTAAGCAGTCTTCAAAACTTTTTAAGCCTGTCTTTGGTGAGTGAATGTGATCACAGGCCCAGGTAGGAACATCAAGTAACATTGACCAGTCAGCAGTTAACTCTAACCAATTTAGAATATCGTCACGTACTTTATTTGCAGCAGGACCTTCGAAATTTAACCAATCAAACTTGAGAACACCTTTACCGACTTGGTATCCTCCTGAGTCCCCAAGAATAAGTGTATTGTTTCTATCACGATCTTGTACCATTGCATCTTGGGTCATAGTTTTATCAAGATTAAGTTGCGCATGACCTGCCGAATACAGTCCATACTTATAGGTAAAATAGCCTTGATCTAAATTAAGAAAATTCATTCCTTCGATGCCGCGATCGAATCCTGTAGGAATTCTTTCTTTAGGAACAAATTCTTCTAATCTTTGTTTCGCAACATAGGTAGAATAGAAACAACTAATCGCAGGTAGGTATACTGCGTAGTCTTTCTGTAAAGGAGTTAAGTTAGTAGGTTGTTTTGTCATGTTATGCCTGTTGATATGCCTCTGTTTCGCCGTATGAATTGTTATCCTCTTTGGCTAAAGTGGCGGTTACTTTTAATTGTTGTTTTGCTTTTTCTAAATTTTCTAGTGCAATTTTTACGGCAGAACTGGTTTCTGCCAAATGTTGCCATTCTCTTTCTTCAGTCATTCTTTTGATAGCCCATTCAATAGCACTTTCAGCATCGGGATTAAGGGTGACAGTTGCACTATTACCATACATGGTCTTCCACATATTACCATCATATACTTCAAAGTTTTTACTATCACCATTGTACCTTAGCATGCCTGCACTTGGAGCACTCATACTAAAGTAAGGATCATTGTTAGATCCCATGTATGCAGTGAGGTATTTAGATCCTTGGGTAAAAGAATTGATCATTATGCTGCCTGTGCTGGAATAATATATTTGTAAGAAGCGAGACCGCTGTCAAGAGTGATCTGAATAGCACCTTCGTTACTCAGAGACATCTTAGTATTGTTAACGTCTGCAATTTTTAAAATACTTAGAATTGGGTTCACAGGCCAAGTCCACCCACGATCAAGTTTGCCTACTACATTTTGTGCGAAAATAAACTCGCCTGCGTGTGTTGATGCATCACCAAAAACAAACTTCAAATTTGTATTCTCTGTGCGAGCCAAAAATGTTGGATGTTCATTATGAGCACCTGCTTGAAAGTTGAAACGATGCACGGCTGCAACGCTAGGTTCAATTTCTACATCCCATTTAACACCACGGAATTTAACCGTCTTCATCTTCTCGTTAATGATTTCCTGATTCATAAAACGATAATCGTTCTTGAAGTCCCCGTCTTTGTTTTCAAAGTGAATGCCGACTGGTAGCGTTTCACCGTTACGTTCAGCAGTAGTAATACTAATTTTTGCATCGTCTTTATACTCGCTGCCATCCAGCAAATATTTTAGTTTATTAAGTTGTGGCATACCGAATACACCAATCATATCAGGATACGGATTGTGTGTAGTGGCTTCCATAATTACTGAACGATCATCAGCCATTGAAAAAATTGATGTACCTTCTTCAGTACCTGTAACTTTAACTGTAGTTAGAAAGCCTAGGTTTTGTGTATGGCTTACTATATCTTGTAAAATGTCCTTCATCGAGAATTCTCCTTATTAATAAGATTATATTTAGATCTTGAAATAAAATCAACCATGAAATCATTCAAAATCAAACAATTTACTGAATGTATTATCAGACCTCGTTGAACTGATGTCCCATTCCAAAACACCAATGAGGTTTTCTAGTTTTTCGTCGATAACTGTGGTTTCCATTTCAGCATCGTCGAAAGGTAAATCCTTGAACCATTGAGGTAATCTAAGTTCGTCAACCGGGTACGCTACCGAAGTATATGCCATTGGATTATCTTTTACCTTACAAACTATAACTTTAGCCCCGTCGACAATATTCATAGAATATTTGTCGCCAAACATCCTTTTTAGCGTGTTCCAATTGAGACTGGCTCTAACGTGTCCTGGCATATTAGTTTTACCTGCCTTCTTTTCTTTAGCAGCATATTCTGTAATGTTGTTGGCACGTTTAGGCGAACCTTTTTCCCAACCCGGACGAGTTTTAAATTCTGTACGGAAGTCTGTAATATAATTAAGAATTTCTTCTTTAGGAATACCAGTTAAGACTTTAGTCAAGACTTCGGAGAGAAAGTCTTGGATAACAACCGGGGTATCTGATCGCTTGAGGTCGAGCCCCATGGCTTTGATCTTGCCTGGTTTGTTGTCGATGTCTGTCCGCTTTCCTTCTTTGTCGTAGTAGAGGACTGCATATCGTTTTTTAGTGATGAATAGTCCTTTGGAAGCAACAATCTCGCGACCTGCCTTGATGACCTCTCCTCTAGACTTTGGGACATGGAAGGCATCAGACATGAATTTAACGAATGTACCATTAACTTCTTCTCCTATAGTATCATAAAGTTCAATTACACTTTCCTTGGTCCATGGAAGTGCGCCTTTCTCGATATCTTTCTTCAACGTGATATATGCTGAGAAATAGCAAGAATCTGTATCACCATATATGATTGATTTGCCAACGTGATCATAATCGCCTGTGATAATTTCATTAACTTTACTTGCCATGTGCTTGGCAATTTGTCTACCAGTAAGAGTTGTGGACTGACCAATTCTATTATCAAAGAATCTACAGCCTGGATTGAGAATAGCACCGTACAGACTGTTCAAGTTAATCTTCTTGACTAACTGACGCTTGTCCCAGTATTCTTCTTCGATCTTGTTACCTGCGGCGATACACTCTTTGAGTTTAGCCTGCATTTCTTTACGTTCTTTGTACCAACGTGCCAGCAGCCCAGGTATGATACCTTCCTTCTCATAGGTAAAGATAGTACCATTGGCCGACAGCATCCATGGTTGATTACTATCGAAAATTAAATCGTAAATCTGTGCAGCACTAAGCGTGTCACTGCCACCATCTTCCCAATCTACAGTAATCTCTCTGCCAACCTCTCTATTCATCACGGCAGTATATTCTAGACTACCGAACACACCTTCCCATGCCGCAGCGAACGATTTACCTTTTGCCATTTCTGCTTCAAGATGTGCTTTTGTACCGTCTTGACGTAATTGACCTACAATGGTTTCAGGTCCCATATTTAAGGCTCTAATCGCCGAAGGATAAAGACTATTAATATCAAGAGAACCAATCCATTCATGAATACCTTTCTTTGGATATGCAACATAAGCACCTGCAGCCGGTTCTGATCCAGGTTCCCGTTGAACACGATTAGGAACAATCATTCCTCTGCGATGTGCTTCGTTAATAATGGCCTGCTCAGTAACTGCTACAGCACCCATAGTGGTCTGCAACAGGACTGTATTTTCGTGTGCGATTTTGTTAGCAAGATCTAAGAATTGTAACTTTTTATCCAGTTTGTTGAGCAGGGCACAATCTTGCCTGTTGTATTCGATGAACTTGCGGAAGTCGTTGTTGTATAGTTGGTCCAGTGTACCTTCGTAGACTGTCTTTGATTCTCCAACTTCCATTTCGCCAATGGCATCCAATCGATACGTGTGACGTTCTTCGTATGTATATTTTCTGTAAAGTTCAAGACTGTCTAGATGTACTCTTCCTATTAAGTCGTAGGTTACAGCCGTTTTACCAAATTTTTCATACTCTCGTTTTTTAGGATAGCAGTCCCATAAGCAAAATCTTCGAGTGTCTTCTTTGCTTAGAACTTTAGTTACACGATTAACAGTATAGGGAATATCAAACCCTTCTGAGTTCCACCCACTCAATACGTCAGCGTCTTCTATAAGATGTAAAAAGGCATCTAACATTTCTGCTTCAGTTTCGAACAGCATTGTATTAGGAAATTCTGATACAAGGTTAGTCGCTTCTTGAATGCTGAGTGTTTTAGGGGGAATAGCAAGACAGATCAAACTATCAAGCCACTGTAGGTGTACAGCAATCGCTGTAATAGGCATAAATGCATCGTCCGGTGATGCATATCCACGTTCTGGATCAAAGTCCACTTCAATGTCAAAAAACGCTACATTAAGTTTAGGAGCATCAACATTGAGGTAGTTGTCTTCTAGGCAACGATATATTGGATTAATATCGCTTTCGTATAATTTTTTACCGGAATGTATCGCAAGTTCTTTGCGTAGTTCTTTGATGTTTTTACAGGTTACTCTATTAAGAGGTTCACCTTTAATTGATTCAAATTTTCCTTTGGGATCGTAATAATAGAAAATATGCCTAGCAGCATATTCTTTGAAATGGCGTTGACCTTTGTTGTCACGCTCAACGACTCGAATCATATCCTGATCGCGGTCGTAGAAAGCATCTACATAACTCATCTATTCTCCTTGCAACTTACGGCTTGCAAATACCAATTTTGCGGTTTATGGCCTCGCCTACCATCTACTGATTATTTATAACATTCTGTATAGACCGTATGAATCTATGAATACGATCAACAGGTAGTTAGCCAACATGCCAAACGATTGCCTAGTATAAGCAGCCCAAGCATACATGGCGCAGCCACTAATCCAAATAGGATACAATGCCAATAAAGGTGGATTGGGGACAGTGACAGCCATAGTGATTGAACACCCAATAGACATCGCCCAAGCCAAGACTTCAACGGCAAACCGAAACGGGTTAGATTTCCAATCACTTTTTATCCAATCTGCAGTCGGCCTAAGTATGTCATTTATCATTCACTTTCCGGTAATCGTTTAGTAACACCGAGAATCATTTCAATCTCGTTCCATTCGGCTTCGTGATCTTTCCAATTGTCTTTGTGTGCAATTTTAATTGCTTTATTAATAATGCTAGGCTTGACTTGAAGTTCTTCTGCTACTGCCTTTACTGTTTCCTTTAAGCCTTCCTGAAGGTCTTCAATTTCACGAAGAACATTACCTCCTTCGCTAATTAATCTTTCGAGTTTTGCTTTTTCTTCCGGTCCGTACATTTTCGTCATAAGTCACTCTCCTAATAGGACTATTATATAGTCATAAAAAAAGCCAGTCAACTAAGGACTGGCTTTTGTTTACCAAAAAGGTTAATTATTTTTCTTCTGCTAGAACATCGTACATTTCAAAACGTCCGCCGTTGCGCTCATAAATCATCGCAGCGAAAATTTCTGCTTTTTGACTTTCTTGAACTTTGTTAGCAGCAACTCGATTAGCCCAATTCCATAATGCCTGATCAACTGGATCGATCTGCTGTTGTCCGCCACTTTCTTGAACGAGTTTGATCATTTCTTTCAAAGTCATTTGTTGTTCAACGCTTTCTTTAACAGGACGCTTTTTGCCTTTTGGCATCATTTTGCTTTCGTTCTTTTTGCCAAAGTATTTTTCCTGTGCAGCACTCATGCCTTTCTTACCGCTCTCTTTCTTGTCACTGCCTTTTGATTTAGCAGCAGACTTCATTGGTTCTTTTTTATTGCCATCTTTGTCAAGGTCTAGAAAATCTGGTTTGCTTTCATCAACAATCTTAGCAATTTTCTTTTTCTTTTCTTCTTTCTTTTTCTTGTCTTCGGCTGAATCTTCTTTCTTTGCTTCGACCATTTTTAGAAACTTAGATTTAAATTCTGGCTCAATGCTTTCTTTCTTGGCTTTTTTCTTAGCCTTTGGTTCATCATCTTCGGCGTCGTCAGCAGGTGCCTTGCTACCGCCATAATTCTTACCAGCATGGTGTTTAACACCGGTTGCTGTCTTTTCAATTGTGCCGCCTGTCGAACTAGGCTTTTTATCGCCCACCTTCATTTCTTCTGCAACTTTAGCGGCCTTCTTTGATGCTTCGGTAACGCTCATCAAACCTGCTAAAACTTTAATCTGTGCATCTTCGTTTAGAATAGGCGCAGATGGTAATGTAGGTGCTGCGACCACTTGTACTGGGTCGTTTAGCGAATTAATTTTGCTGACTAGTGATTTAAAATCCATCTTAGTTTCCTCTGAGGTCTGTATTATATTTATCTTTTGAGCGCAGAGCCGCTACCGAATATACTGGTCTTCATATCCAGTGCATTTTTAGCAGTTCCGTCTGGGTTTTTGGCTTGTTTAACTTTGGGAACAGCAGGTGCTTTTGTACCTGATTTTCCGGGGGTTCCTGTGTAACTTTTACTTCCGCGATCTTTACCAATAGCAATATGCGGACTTGTTACAGACGCGATATTAGCGGCACTAGTAGCGCCTACGGTTGCTGATTCTAAAATGTCGCGTATTTTCATAATATATTATTTATTTCTACCGCTTTTCATATTAGCACACCAATGATACATTTTGGCACGCTCTCCGCTGGAATTTTTAGCACGTTTGCGTAGATCAGTAACTGACCCTGAACAACTAGCACCAGAACGCTTTACTCGTCCAGGGCGACTTTTACCCTTTACCTTACCATCAGCAAAGTTTTCGCCTACCCCGCCGTCACTGCCACTGTCTCCACTGTAGCCTACAGCATATCCATAGCCTCCATACGGACCTGGTCCGTATGCTGCCCAACGTGATTTGCGTTTACGTTTCTTTTCAGAGACAAATCCTTCTCTCATGTATTCAGAGGCTTCACCTTCTGGACTAACATGCCAAGCATAGAATCTTGTGCGAGGATGATCTTTCTTTAATTCTATAAATGTGTGTAGGTTGGGTTTAGCATCATCATACATTATGGCTTTAGTATAATCGTCTTTGTCTAACAGTGATTTGATGATGGCTTTTTTACGTTCTTCTGTGGTGCCCTGCTTGCTGTTGCCGGCGCGATATACATGCACTTTGTCTATGTCAATGCCATACTTACGGAATGTGTCTAAGAACAATTCTTTGTCGTCGAAGTCTGCACGAGCAGTGACCATAACCACTTTGTTGCCTGTGGCAATATCCTGCTTGAGTTGACGCATCATAGGAATGATAGGACGAGATTTTTCAAAGAACTCTTTCGCATTACGAAAATCTTCGAAGTCAAAACTTTCACCGGGTTGTAGTTTGTAATGTGTAAAGTCGTGGCTGTTAAGGCTGTTAACCACTTTGCCGTCCTTGACTACATGTACTTTGGTCTGTGTATGGACCAGCGTATCGTCTATGTCAAACACTACAAGTTTTTTGGGTTCAAATTCACTGGCTCTCATAGGGAATTCCTACCATTCCGCATCCGAATCGCGCAAGACCTTCTATAAAATCATTAATGAGGACTGTAAGGGTTTCTCGGGCGGTCATAACCATCATCCTCTGGATATACTGGATAGTCGTTTGGGTTCATACTGAAAAACTGCTTCCACAACCACATGTTGTTTGTGCATTAGGATTTTTAATTGTAAAACTAGCACCAGATAGATCTTCTTTGTAGTCTATAGTAGCACCTTCTAGATACTGCATACTTAAAACATCTACGACTAATTTCCAATTGTCGTTTAACGGAATTTCCCAGTCATCTTCATTTTTTTCTTCGTCGAAAGTGAATCCGTACTGGAATCCTGAACAACCACCGCCTTGTACAAATGTTCGTAGCATTAAACTTGGATTGTTTTCTTCACTTAGTAAATCTATAACTTTTGCTTTTGCTGATTCTGTTATCTCAACCATTGTTACCTCCTACAGGTTTTTCTCCGGTCAAATAAGGTAGACTGAACCATAATTGAAACCATTCTGGTGTACCCGGCTGTATATTATGTTTTTTTTCTAACTGGCGCTTTTCGTTTCCAGTAATACTTATGTTACTGCCTTCGAAGGGTTGATAACCTTTAAATTCAGTTATACCGGCGAGACGTTTTAATTCAGATAGTTCCATTATGCTGTAGCCGGTTCACCAGTAACGTAAACTTCCCACTTCTTACCAGTGGCTTCAGATTTTTTACGGGCCCAATCTTTTAATTTAAAATACTGTGCCTTTTCGCGTTCGTCATCGGCATGGTATCCATTACCTTGGAATACTTTCCATTTTTTTCCGTTGATATACACAGCGAAATTATTTGGAGGCTCAGTATTGCCTTCGTCCCAATCTTCGGGGTCTCTTACTCTTTCGATCATAGTTTCGTCAAACTGTTTGGCTTTATGCTTAACATCACCTTGCTTCTCGGCCTTCTTTTTGTCTTTGTGTGCGCCAGCACCTGTTTGTGTAGGAGCATGACCTGTTCTAGGTTTGATATTAAACTTAGGAGCCTTGCGGTTCTTTTTATATTCTGTTACAAATTCAGTGGCTTTCATTATGCCTTCCTTGTCTGCTTAGGACCTTTACGAGTTTTCCATTTTTTATCTGTTGAACACCAGTACCGTCCGTATCCTTCTTCTATGCTGTCTATAAATTTGTCTATACCACGACTACGAACGCCGCCCTTTTTACGAATCTTTGCTAATTCTTCTAATCCGTGACGTATTTGTTCCACATTCATTTTTAACTCATCGAACTGCTTAGTCATAGTTTGCCATTCAGAAGGACTAGCGTTATCTACACGACTGGCAAGATCTTTAATTTGATTTGATGCTCTTAGCATTCTATATTTTAATTGAGCAGGATTAGCCCCGGCATCGTAAATCATAGGATTCATTGGATCAGCAGGATCCATTTCGATTGGCGCTTCTTTAACTTCTTTCTTTTTCGGATATCCGTGTCTAATATCTAATTGATAACCTTGAAGTCCTTGCTTGTCTAAAACATTAGTGATAAACTGTTCTGCTTCTTTAGCATTAGCAAATTTATCTCCTAGATTATACTTTCTGACCTCTCCGTCAATCATCACATAGGCAATAGTTATAGGTTTAACTGGTTCGTCTGCTGCTTGAGCGGGGGTTCCTAATAAATTTGCCGCGGCTAATGCTGCACCAGCCATTTTACTTTTCCAACCTTCTTCAACATCTTCAGATGGTTGTTTTGTTTTTTTCTTTGCTGCTTTCGCTTTTTCTTTTTCAGCAAAAGGTAATAGGTATTCTGCAACTAGATCAAAGAAAGGTTTACCAACCACAGGAGTTTCTGCATCTACACCTGCTGCTTTTGTAAATGCATCTCGGTCACCTGCTTCGACTGCCGCACGTAACGCGGTAGCAGAACTTAATCTAGGAGTGGGAGTTTGTTCTATATTAGAAAATTTATATACACCGTGAGGACCTTCTTTGCCGTTATACTGTACAAGTGTCTTAGTGACCCAGTCTTCATCTGTTAATACTTTTAGATTCACATCGCCGTGTTTTTTGTATACAAGGCTAGCAAGAGTCAGCCAACTAGTTTCGGCAATGATATGATTTTCTACTTCTGGCCATACAGTTTTCATAGCCTCTACTTTTATTTCAAAAGGTAAAGGATCTTTAGGACCTTGTGTAGATTTATTTGTTCCTACGTACCAGACAGGACTTTGGCTAGCAATTTCCCATGCGGCTTTATGGCCTTTATGCGGAGGATTGAATCTTCCAAAAATAATGGCAACTTCTTCACCTGCTTCAAAGAGTTCAATCAGTTTCATAATCTTTTTTATCGATGAATTGTTTTTGTTGCTCGCAAACTTGTTGGGCTAGTTCTATCAATTTGGATTCCGGAAAAATTTCATCTTTGCTTAAATCAAATTTTTTACAGTACATTTCCGCACATTTACTGATTGGTTTTACATATAACTTAAATGCCGACGGATTATCTTTGAATTCAGCATGTCGATGAATTGCAGGCATCATAAATTGACTGACTAAATCTTCGTTATCATCAATAAAAAATTTGAGATCATCTAACCAATCTACCTCGGAATGATCTGCTTTAGGTCCGCCTAACGGACTCCACATCTCTCTTAAAAGCATTACCAACTCCTACATGACCAATAACGTGCTTTCCAACGCGGACCTGGATTTTTACAGTTATGTCTGGCACGAAAACTTCTTCTGCGTGCCGGATTAGATTTTTTAATACGCATTTTCTTATCGCCAAAGTTTACCTTGACAATGTTGCCGTTAGGCTTGCGTACATACACTTTTGATTTCTTAACATCACCTGGTAGTTTTTTACCTAAAGGAACATTCTTGCCTCTGTATTCCGCCTCATCTACATTAGTATCTTCAGCATACTTGTTTGCCTTCATGTAATCGCGAGCGGTATCTAAATAGTCCATCGCTCGATTTATTTTTGCCTGTACCCACTCTGGCAGATTTTCGTCTGCTTTAATAATACTATACAATTCGTTAGCAGCATCATTCAATGTTCTTAGATCATCTTTGGCCATATCGCCTTCTCGATCGTACTCGCCTTTATTGTACTCTGCATCAGGATCTTCTGGACCGTGATCTTCGTTCTTAGAAGAACCATCTGATTTCTTATGGCTCTTATAACCTTTGTTTTTCATATGCCATGCTAGAGCGAACGGATTATCAATTTCGCTGTGCTTCTTCATAGCCTTTACTGTGCCTTTGAATCCCGGAGGAGAAACTTCGTTCATGTCCCTTTCAAGATGATAGTGTCCCCCTGCATCATAAGCGCCGTTGGGATCCGGTCTTCCATTCTTGTCGTACCATTCTTCTTCATCGGAATCGTCTTCAATGCTTTCTTTGGGAACACAATTCGGAACTGTTCGTCCCCCTTTCTTTTTAGTACCTACAGGTTTGTAGCCTTTCCAGCAAGGATTGTCTTTAGGATCACGTAGACCTTCTGTTAATTCACCTTCGTAAAAAACTACACCTTGATCTTCTAGAAATTTAAGTGCAGTTTCGTCTAGATCAATAACAATACCGTCCTCTACAAAACCTACAATTTCTGATCCTATTTCAAAATCTTCTGAAAAACTTATTCCAAATGAATCACCTACTTCAAAAACTCCTGCTGCTTTTGCTTCTTTATCAAGGGCTGAACGTCGTTGATCGATGGCAGATGAAATTTCTGGATCTTTAGAGGCTACCGGATCTGCTTCAAGATCGTCTAGGGCTTTTTTCTTCGCTTCGTAATCGCCCTTGGGATCCTGGGAATTTAGGGCTGTTTCGCTAACAATAGCATCTAATTTTGATAAAAGGTCTCTCATAGTATCTTCCATAAGGTGATACTATATTTATCGCAAAGAATTATTAGAAGCCGAAAGTGATTTGTGTAATAGTACCGTTATCGATATGGTATTTGCAGCGTATCCAGGCAAAATTACCTGAAAAATTACGTGTAACGTTCTGAGTTCCTATTACAGTACTGTCCCCACCCACTGAAGTACTGTCCCCTCCACCGCTTGAGGTATCTGTAATGTCTACCCAGTCTGTTTCTTCTGGATTACGCATTAACGATGCTTGTAGAACAACTGATCCTGAGAAGTTGTCAAACTTATATACAGCAGTATGTAAAGAAGAATTTCTTCTAGAATAACCGGCGCCGGGTTTTTTATCGCTGTAATTGTATTCTCCGGACGGTGTTTCGGCAGAAATATTTTCTAGTAAAATGTGGAATTTAGTAGCCATACAGACTTATTTATCGACAATTTGATACTTAAACACAGATCCAACTGCGTCCGAACTTCTTAATTTCAGCATGAGCAAGTCTGCTTCAGTAGCAACGTAGATATATCTGCGATCCCAGTTCCATGACGTTACTAAAAACCATTGTTTAACTTTATTACTAATTTTGATACTAGACTGACATTCCATCCAATGGATAATATCTTTTTTTGTTTCAAGATCTTTTATTTTGTGCGGTTGTAAGAATACTTTGTATTGATATTTGTTATGAGGATATTTTTTAGCAATAATGGTTCTAGCATTAATTAATTCTTTGTCAATTTTAGGATCAGGAATAAAATAATGCATTAAGTTTTTTTTAAATTTTTCAACTAAACTAAGACATAGGGATTCATCATTAAAGTAAAGATCGATTAAATTTCTTTCGATCCTTTTACCATAGGAATCTTTCTCTAAATTTGAAAGAAACTTGTATAGATCGATGATTGATTCTTGATCACTGCTTAACGAATCATGTTTTTTTAAAAAATGAGTTTCAAGATCCGTAACTACAGGTAAGCGAAACACAGTGATGCCTGGTAAACGTAAAGTTACCTTATATAACCATTTGCCGTAAAATTTACGACTGATGTACTGCGGTTTTATCATCTTCTTGTACTGATTCTAGATTTGCTCTTTTTAATGCTTTCTTTTCTTGTTTTGTGAGCATAGGCTTTATTGTAAAATCAATTTTTCCATCTGTCAATATTACATCGACTAATCCGCCATTAGATAATTCTCCAAACAGAACTTTTCTACTCAACGGAGATTTAATCTCGTTATCTATAATTCTAGCCAATGGTCTAGCACCCATCTTCTTATCATAGCCCCTCTCTGCTAACCATTTTATAACTTCCTTGTTTAATACAAGTTGAATGTTCTTATCTTTCACTTGTTGATTAATATCATCGATAAATTTAACAACTATCTTTTCAACGATGCTTTGACTTAATCTACCAAATTTAACAACCGCGTCTAATCGATTACGAAACTCTGGAGCGAAGAATTTTTTAATTGCTTTATCATCCTCTCCTTCTCGTTCTAGTTCTCCGAATCCAATGGTATTGTTTTCGTTATCTCTAGCACCGAGGTTAGAAGTCATAATAAGAATACAATTACGTCCGTCTGCCTGTTTACCATTTGAACCAGTTACAAATCCGTTGTCCATGAATTGAAGTAAAATATTAGAAACATCTGGATGTGCTTTTTCAATTTCATCGAGTAATAGCACACAGTTAGGAGTTTCTTGTAATTTAGTAATTAATTGCCCTGCATTGTCATCGAAACCTACATATCCAGGGGGTGCGCCAATAAGTCTAGCCACTGAGTGCTTTTCTTGATATTCACTCATATCAAAACGAACCAGGGGCATACTCATCTTATCTGATAATTGTTTTGCTGTTTCTGTTTTACCGCAGCCAGTTGGTCCCATAAACAAAAAACTACCGATAGGTTTATTCGGTGATTTCATTCCGGCCTGGCTGATAAAAATTTTATCAAGAAGACTTTCGATAGCATTATCTTGACCAAATACCGAAGTCTTCATCGATTTTTCTAATTCTGATAAATTTTTTGATTCTTTTTGTGCCACATTTTCTAATGGTAAATTGATCATCTTACTGAGTTCGTAAAGTATCTGTTCTACGTCGACAATATTTTCTTCTCCTTCTACCAATTCTTCGTCTTTGAGTTTGTATCTGGCACAGGCACAATCGATGATATCTATAGCCTTATCGGGTAATTTTTTATCACTCATATATTTCACAGAAAGTTTAACTGCCTGATCTATTGCAGCATCTGTAATTTTAACATGATGATGTTGTTCATAATATTTGCGAACCCCTTTAAGAATTTTTACAGTTACTTCCGAAGTTGGTTCGTCAACATTTATTCTCTGAAACCTTCTCATTAGAGCACGGTCTTTTTCAAAATGCTTACGATATTCTTCCCAGGTAGTTGAAGCAATAAGTTTAATTACACCTTTAGTTAGAATAGGTTTAAGCATGTTGCTCATATCGTTGCTGCTTTGACTAGCGGCTCCGGCTCCTTGGATCATGTGTGCTTCATCGATGAATACAATTACCTTGCCTTTACGTTCTAAAGCAGAAATTACAGCCTTCATCCTTTCTTCAAAGTCGCCTCGATATTTGCTTCCCGCCAAAAGAGCAGATACATCGAGATTGTAAACTGTATGATCTAATAAAAATTTTGGTACTTTTTTTTCAATAATTTTTCTTGCTAGGCCCTCTGCAATAGCAGTTTTACCTACCCCAGGATCACCTACCATAAGAACATTACATTTATTTCTTCTTGCAAGTATTAAAGAGATCTTTTCTAATTCGTCGTCTCGACCAATGACTGGATCTATTTTACGTTGCTTAGCCGCTAATGTTAGATTATTACAAAAAGCGTTTATGATTTTATCAATTTGATTTACGGTTTGTGGCACAGTTTCGATTTCTACTTCTTCTTCAATTAAATTTTCTTGAAAGTATTTGATGAATCTTTCTTTAGTTAACCCGCCCTTGTTTAGGAAATAGTAAGCAAAGGAATTTTTCTCATTAAGCATTCCGATAATAACATCGGCTACTTCCATGCGCTGTCTTCCACTGAATAATACTTGAGTAAAGCAACGATTTAAAACACGCTCTACTGCATGTGTTTTTCTTGGTTTTGAACCAGATGTATCAACAATGTCTTTTAGATTAGTATTGATATAATTATCAAGACCAAGTTTAATGGTATCTACATCTGCTCCATATTGTTTCAACATATCGAAACTCTGTTGATCAAGTAAAATAGAAAATAACAGGTGTTCGATGGTAACATATTCGTGATTTTGATCTTTGGCTATTTCTACAGCCTTTTCAAAAATTTTCTGTAGATTTGGGCTCGGTTCAATCATTTAGTTTTCCTTATCTTCTTCATTGCTAATTGTAATTTCATAGAGGACACTTTGTCAACAAAGCATACACCATCTAAGTGGTCATATTCGTGTTGAAATACTCTGGCTACTAATCCGTCCATCTTGGCTGTAATAGTATTACCATTGCTGTCCTGATATTCTGCTAGGATAGATTTAGGTCTTTTAATCATTAAAAACAATCCCGGATAACTTAGGCATCCTTCTTTAAACAGTTCTACTTCATGACTATATTCGAGTATGCGAGGATTGAATACAGCAAAAGGTTTAGGGAATCCTAATATATTACTGTTACCTAATGTAAAAACTCTTTTAGTTATACCTATTTGATTTGCCGCCAGTCCAATTCCGTGATTGTTAATCATAAAATTGCACATCTCGGATTCAATTTGTTTAGCATCGCCGTCTATTGAAAAATCCCAGTCTAAACTTTGTTGTATTAATGATTCGTGTACGCCTAATTTCATTTCCATTTTTTGATGGTCTCGATTTGATCGTTTGTCAGTACCTTGGGCAATTCAATCTTGAATCTAATATATAGATTTCCTCTTTTACTGGTTTGTACATTAGGTAGACCTTCACCTCTACAACTTAACATGGTTTCCGGTTGTAGACCTTTTGGTATAGTAACATCTATAGTTCTATTATCTAGGGTAGTTATTTTAATATTACCACCTAATAATGCATCCCATAAGTTTATATTATGATTGTAATATAGGTCATCCTGTTCTCTATTAAATCTGGGATGTCGTTTTATGAATATGTTTACAATTAGATCGCCTGCAGGCATATGATGAATTGATGTGTCTCCCATGCCCTGATAACGAATTTGTTGTCTATCTCCTATACCTGCAGGGATATGAACATTTATAACTTTGTTGTTGCCGTTGGGTAAGTTTACTTCTGCTGTTATGTCTTTACCTGTGAGTACTTCTTCGAGAGAAATTTCAACATTTATACTAACAGTTCTATTTCTTCTTGGCGAATGACCGAACGGGCCGAATCCAAAATTATCAAATATATCTTGAAAATTTCCGGTATTAAAATGAAACTCAAATGGTCCCTGATTATGAAAACCACCGCCCATATGGCGAGCGTTAGGGTCTCCGCCCATGTCAATAATCTTCTTTTTTTCCGGGTCGCTTAAGGCTTCGTAAGCAGCAGATATCTCTTTGAATTTTTTTTCGTCGCCCCCTCGATCCGGATGATATTTCATCGCAAGTGAACGATACGCTTTTTTAATTTCGTCGTCGTTAGCACCTCGTTTTAATCCTAGTGTAGAGTAATAATCCATAAAAAATAAAAGGACCTCTAATGGTCCTTTTATTTAATATCGTAATCGAGGTAAGTTATTTTTTCTTTGCCTCATCTAGTTTTGTACCTTCGTGTTTTTTATGCACTTTAACTTCTTTACAATCCTGTTTTGGCTTCTTAGTTTTTGGATCCATTACAGGCTTACCGTCTTTGCCTTGGACATCAACACACACCTTTTTGGTTGCTGGTGCTTCTGCTGCTAGGACAGGATACGATAATGCTAGTGCTAAACCTGCTACGAAAATCATATGTTTCATTTTGTTCTCCTTATAGTTCCGGTTGATCCGGTTGCATTGGCATAGGTTTGCCGGTGCTACTCATCATGGGTGATGTTGGGGTACTAGGTGCTCCAAACGAGGAAGTTGATTTAGGTGCCCCGCCGAAATTACTAGGTGCTGCCGGTGCACCAAAACTGGATGGTGCTGAACCGAAACCGCCTGATTGGGGTGCTCCGTATGTTGTAGTAACACTTTGAGACACCGGTGCCAATCCGCCATTATTTGCGCCGTTTAGTTTTTCCTGTGTACGTCCAAATGCCGCAATACCTAACACAGCACCCATGGCAATGTGAAATAATCCTGCACCTTGTAATGTTAACGGATTCCATTGTGTAATAGGAGTATGGGTTACAGTTTGTAATAAACTCCATAAGATAGGAAATATAACCATGTCCATCATACAGACTACCATATACATCCAACCCATCATTGGACGCCACTTACTATTCATCCAATCTTCTTTTTTCTTTTCACTTTCACTCATCTCAACTTTATCTGTCATGTGTCGCTCCTATAAATTTAAAACCAAAGGAATAATCCATTGGCTGATAGAAATAAACCTACTCCTGCTACTGCGAAACTACCCCAAAACATGGGCATACTTACCGCAAGAATACTTGCTGATAAAACAACAATGGCTAGTTGATATGCAGTTGAGGCATAACCAATCCATGGACTAGATTTCTTAGCCAGTTCACGATCAGCCTCCATTTTACGTGCATTGGCAGCGATTTCTTTCTTGTCACTATCCATACGTTCTGCTTCTGCTTTAAATTCTGCTTTTAGTTTCGGATCGCTGGTTGTTTTACTAGCGATTTCATAACTAACCAAGCGGTTATTTTTTGCCTGATACTGTGCCCAAGCATTGTTAGCACCCAATGTATTGTTTAATACGGTACTAGATAGTTTGCCACCATACCACGAGTTTACCGCTAAGAATAGTGCAAACACAGATATAACCATACCTGCTTTGTCTTTGATCTTTGCTTCGCGCTCACTACGGCTACCTGCCGGCGGCTTTGGTGCATCCGGATCTTTGGGTTCTTTGTTTATTAGTTTAAGAACTGAATCTACTACGCTCATTTAGGCTCCTTTCAATATCTACGGTTATTTAACACTTTCGTAAATTTTTTTATTTGCATTGTACCATTCTTGCCAACCTTCAATTTTAATTCGACAATTATGATATCTACTGTAATTTCTAATTACAACTTCTGCGGTTACACTTAATTGTTTAGTATCAGCAGGTACTTTTTCTAGATCTTCGCACTTACTCATTAGTTCCGGTGGAACTTCAGGAAATTTCATTACAACCGGTGCTGTAGAACAGCCAGTTAGTAATACTGCAAATGCTAGAATTATGTATTTCATTTGGTAACCTCTTTAGTAGGATCTTCGGAGGCCTTGTTTAATTGTTCTATTACTCGAGGATCTACCTCGCATTTAGCATCAACTTCTTTGGCTATTTCTTTTATACGATCTACATAAACAGTTTCTTTTTCTTTTACAACCTTAGTTTTATAAACTATTTTTTCCTGTATTTGTATCTTAACTTCTTGGCTCTTTGTTTCTGCGGCCTTGACTTTTTCTTCTAATTCTCGAACCTTGTCACGCCAACTCATTTCAACACCGTAACCTCCAAACAGATATGTTCCAAACAGTAAAACTAAAATTCCTATAAGTTCTGCAGGCAACTTGTATTGGCCCATTAGCGGAATCCATTTTACTAGTTTGCTGGCAACGTATAGACCAGCACCTGCTATCATTAAAATATATGTAATCCACACAAACAGACTATCAGGGATCAAACTAAGAATCCACTGAAGTTGCCACATTTTAGTGTGCTCCTAGTACATGTTTGGCATGTTCGTAGTGTTTAATACGATCCTCTAAACCAATAGTTCCGCCATTAATTCTCTTGGTCATAGTGAGAATATCACCGTTGTCTGCAAATTGATTTAGTTTGTTCTGCTCCCAGAAGAAACAGGCTGACTGTACAGCACCTTCGAATGTCTCTAAGTATTCGCTGGCTTCTTCTAACGGAATATCTAATGAACCTGCAAAAAATGTGTAGTTATTTTTTCCGGTTAATTGAATTAATCCGCGCCCGCAGAACTTCCATCCATCACCGCTTTCTTCTGGACCGTTACCCATTCTATTCGCATAAACTCTATTAGCAATCCTTTCTGGTTTATTAGCATACGAAGCAGCAGTAGCATCATCTGCGAAATACTTAGGGAATACTCTACGTAGACTTGCTGCTTTATAATTTAAATTTTCTTTTAAAAACTTGAATCCACCACTCTCGTGAGCGCATTGTGCTAACCATGCGGCTAATCTTGCTGGAGTATTAATTTCATATTCTGGACAAATTTCACAAATAGCATCATACCAATAATCTAAGTAAGCATTCTTACCGATAATTTCACTCAGGTGTGCTTTTGAAAATTCAAAGTTAAATCCGCTCATTATTCTATCCTTTGTAAGTAAATGGTGTCACCTTCATTATGAAATGCGAATGTGTCACCTAATTTTGTGATATCATAATCACCTAACACTTTTGTTAGCCAAAAAATTTCGCTCATAGATCTTTCATCTATTGCTAAAGATGTTTCACTGATTGTTTGTTCGTCGACTTTTCTAAACCTATATTTGTTATCAAACGGTTTATGAAATATAATGATATCATTTTCTAGAGTGAGGTCATCCATTAATGTTTTGTTAAAGAATTTTTTAACACTTTCAGTTTTAACATTATTAAGAAACTTGATATAGGTGTTTGGTGTACTAGGAACGAATTTTGAAACGTTATCTTCAGTTAAATCATGTATACTAGAATCTTTATGATATTTGAATTTAAAACTGTCAACACCCGTAAGTTTTTTAATGCCGTATTCTAGTTCTTTAATATTTTCTGATAATTGTGGAGTTCTCGAAAGTTCTACGAAAACATTATATTTTCCTTTAGAATTTTCTCCGCTGCTGATATCTGCATCTAAAACAAAATGATAACCCTTTTCTATAAATTCCATGAGGTCTTTGGCGGGGAATCGATCATCTACTACAAATCCAAGGACGCAGACATCTTTGTCTTCTCCCATTTTAGATTTGTATACATCTATTTCTATAATTTCTTCTATTAGCCCTTTAAGGTCTAAGGCTCTTAACCCTTCGTCAAGCCGCTGGTTGTTCTGCTGGTTGTGCATTTGCTAAATCCTGAACTTGTTGTTCGCTGGCATCCGGGCCAACGCTTTTAAGAAAATTTTGATTAACTATATCTTCTATTTTATTAAGATCTAAATTTTTAGATCCTTTCTGAATATCGGTCATTAATTTTTTAGGCATTATAATCTTTACCAGCCATATTTCTTTTCTATCAATTTTGCCTTTTTTAGTTCCCGGTCGAATATCGTCGGGACTTTTAATTTTTCTAACATAGTGTAAGTGGCTTTCTGCAAACTGCACTTTACACCCGTAATCGGATAATCTTTTCGCACCTGTTGGATCCGGCATCTTTTCGTAGTCCCACATAAACGTACATTCTACGAAGTATTTGTTTTCTTTAGGACCCTCTACAAGTTCTCCGTCTATCCAGTTATCAAACACGTACAGATCTAGTTCGTCAATAACACGCTCAAAATCCTTAAGGATATTCAGGCTGTTATTTGACCCGTAGATCGTTTCGATATTCTGTATAATTGATTTTAAATCTACCATAGTGCCTCCGCTAGTATTTAGCCCGTTTTCTTAAACATATCATTTATCTTTTTTCAAACCAAGTTAAATACTTTTGTGCTCGGTACGGGCACTACGGTCCAAGGTCCGTGCCTGATCACGTTAAAAGGAGGGCTAACCTTATATGAAGCGTAAAAGAGCGCAACAACAGCAAACTCAGCAGTATGACCCACGTTTTGATAGCAACGTTATAAATATCGACCAAAAACTCCAACGTAAACGTAAACACGTTCAGATATATCCCAAGAATCTTAGCCAAGAAAATTACCTACTTAAACTAAACGATGTGCAAAAAATGATTGTTTTTGCTATCGGGCCAGCCGGTACGGGTAAAACTATGTTGGCAGTACAGTGGGCTATTCAGCAGTTAAATTGGGGAGATATTACTAAAATTGTAATCACAAGACCTGCGGTTTCAGTAGATGAGCAGCATGGATTCCTACCAGGAGATCTTAATCAAAAAATGGAACCATGGACCAAGCCTATAATGGACGTTTTCTCAGAGAATTACGGTGCTAGAGAAATAGAACATATGTTATTAGAGGGGGTGATTGAAATCAGTCCTCTAGCATATATGAGAGGACGTACATTTAAGAATGCCATCGTTATTGCTGACGAGATGCAAAACGCGACTCCTAGTCAGATGAAAATGTTACTTACTAGACTAGGTCAAGGATCAAAAATGATAGTAACAGGGGACCTCCAACAAGCAGATAGACCTTCTAATAATGGCCTGTTGGAATTTTTACAATTATATAATGACTTTAGGGATCACAGATATGTAGATATTTGTCAATTTACAATCGGTGATGTAGAAAGACATGAAGCCGTAAAGGAGATTCTAGCGATTTATAAAGATAGTTAGTACCTGAAGGGGCATTACGCCCCTTCATCTATCTGTTCTACAGTAACTCCTGACTTTTTCAAAAAGTCTAGTCCTGTATTATCTCTGTAATGTTGCCCAAATACAACATGGTTTATTCCGCTCTGAAAGATTAATTTCGCACAATCTAAGCACGGAGAGTGGGTAACAAACAATGTTGCGTTATTTCCAGATTCTGTTGATTTCGCTAACTTAGCAATAGCATTTGATTCGGCATGAAGCACTTCCGATTTAGTCACTAATTTATATCTTAGTACAGAATCTGTTTCAGAATTCCATTCAGCCAATGGCCAGCGTTCTTCTATTTCGGTAGGATCTAACCATCCTCCAGCATCACTATCCATGTATTGTCTATCTTCGCAAGTATTATCCCAACCTGCCGGCATGCCATTGTAACCAATACTGATAATTCTATCATCTTTAACAATGATGGCGCCCACGTGCAATCTTTTAGCGTGACTAAGTTCTGCGAATATCTTTGCAGTTTTCATGTACGCATTTTTTAATTTTGTTTTCATTCTACCGGATTTCCTTCGTCATCAACTTCTACCCATGTATAATCGCCTAACCATTTTACTTTGCAGATATATTGATAAGTTAGAGGTGCTCCAGTACTCCAATCATTCGGCCCCATATGGCAAAGTATAGTTCTATCTTTGTTTGTTTCGTAGGCTAACCAATATATTTTACCATGAAAGGTTTGAAAATCATACTTAGCAGCATGAACAGCATCTGTTATTTCTAATCTACGTTTTATACTTGCCGCTTGTTTTTGTAGAACAGCCACTAATTCCATGATGCGATTATATTCTTGCTGTCCGTGCATACGGGCAACGTTAACCATTATGTCTTTTTGTTTTTCTACAGGAATTAAATCAAAGGCAGGACCGCCTACTTCAGTAGGATAGGGAGTTACATTTTTGTTGAAAAATGCAACAAGACTATCTCCAATCTCAGCATCAAAACTATCTTTGCCTTTGGCGAGATTAGATTTATCTTTTTCAGTCATTCTTCTAGATATTGTTTTTTACCCGGAACACCTTTCCAATTGTCGGCATCGGGCAATGACAGTTTTCTTTTAGTGATGTTTGGCCATTGTTGGCTGTATTTGATATTTAAAGGTAACCATTCCTCGGCCGAAGGATCATTGTCTGCTACGATAGCCTCTGCTGGACATTCAGGTACACATACGGCACAGTCAATACACTCGTCCGGATTAATTACCAGAAAATTAGGTCCTTCATAGAAACAATCAACTGGACATACCTCTACACAATCGGTATATTTGCATTTTACACACTGCTCTGTTACTACGTATGTCATTCGATTCTCGATAGTTTAATTAGAGTAGCAGCCAGGTTTATTTCTGGATCAGCACAAAGAGGATGATCAACAATGCCTTGTTTTATAACTAGCACAGCAGTATCTTGTTGTCGCTCATCGCCAAAGATTTCAATGTTGTTATAAAGCCATGAATAGATTTCTAGAATTTCTTCTGCTCTTACTTTACCGCAGAGTAATTTTCTTGCTTCCATTATTTTTCCTGCTTTAAATAAACCTACCATATCAAACTTCCAATCAGATTCACCTTCATCGCCTTTAGAAGGTGCAACTAATTTATTTCCGATAGAATTTTGTTGTACTAATTGTATACATTTTCTTAGATCTGGATACGCTACCTTAACATATAAATCTAAGGTATCGAGATCAAATTCTACATTTTCTTCAACCAATATCGTAGCCACCCTAGCAGTATATTCAGTTTGGTCTGTTTTTTCAAAATGTAAAGTTTGAGTTCTACTATGAATCGCAGGAATGATCATGTGCGGGTAATTGCAGGTCAAAATAAATCTTGCAGTCTGATGAAATTCTTCCATGACACCTCGTAATGCTGCTTGTGCGTTAGGTGATAGATAATCGGCCTCATCCAGCAACACTACCTTGAACGGACCAAACGGAATCATCTGCACAAAATTAGTGATTTTATTTCGAACATCATCTACTGAATTAGTTCGAGAAGCATTCATCTCTAATACATCATATTCTTCAATACCTAGTTCATTAATTAAAATCTTTGCTAAGGTAGTTTTACCGATACCGGCATTACCACTTAATAATAGATGAGGAATACTTTTATCTTTAACCCATGTTTCGATTTGCTTTCTCTGATGATCATCTCTAAACACATAACCTTCTAGTGTTTTAGGTCGATACTTTTCTACCCAAAGTTCTTTCATTTTGTATCCTTGTTTGTACTTGCATTCGGCACCGGCGGATTAAATGCCTTCCAACTTTCTGGAGTGAATATACTTACCGGTTTCCAATATCTATGTAATATGTTGTTAACAAATACTGCGGCAGCAATTACAACAGTAAATCCTACTGCTATTAAAATACTTCCGGCTAAAAATACAGCCGCTTGATCCATAGTCATGCTTTAAGTCCTTTTTCTATCTCAGCCGCCACTACTCTGCCTCTGAGTTCTGTTGTTGAAAAACTATGTTCTCTTTTATTAAAATAAAATTCTATGCCTTTGTTGATACATTCCCATTTACCAGTAAACTCTTTTTCAGCATATTCATCTCCTAATATTCTAACATTAATAGGATAAGATAGCAAGATATCTACCAATTCTTTTTCAGTGGTATAGGGAATAACTTCATCAATATATTTGCAGGCTTTGAGTTGAACGAATCTTTCAAATACTGATTGCACCGGTTTATTTTTTTCTGTCGGGCGATCTATAGTCGGGTCAGTTTGTAAACCGACTATTAGATAGTCGCATTGTTTTTTTGCTTCCTCTAGCATTAGCAAATGTCCTGCATGAAATAGATCAAAAGTAGAACATGTGAATCCGATTTTCATTGTTCGAATCCCTGTTTGATCAATGCCTCTTCTTTACTAACATACGGTTTAAGATTAGGTGGTTCCCAACCTACAGGTTTTAAAACTTTACCATCTTCACGCTTACGAACTTTACCTGTGTCTTTGTCAATCTTAGCAAAGTTAGTACGCATCACTTCTTTCCACGCACCTTCGGCATCTGCGCCCATGGAATGTATAGCACCTATAGTAACGACCAGCATGTCGATAAGTGCGTCAAGCATCTCTACTTTATTATGATTAATTATGGCTTGATTTAACTCTTCGGCTTCCTCTTCAATCAATTTCAAATACATATTGAATTGATCTCTGTTACCTGAATCAACTGATTGATCACAGGCCCGCATGAATTTTTCTTGATCACGAAATGGATTGGTCATAAACTTCCTTTAAGAATTTAATCTTTTAGAAGTTTAATTATACGCTTTTGTTCTTGCTCTTTCAACCACTGTTTCTCCATATTGCCGAAGTCTGGAGCAACTTTAAATGCGTGGTCTAAAGCATCTTTGATAACATACAGATCTTGTTTAAGATACCAACCTGTGAATCCATCATTGTACGGACTGGCACATTCTCTGGCTAGGTTGTTAATTTGGGTAGCGATATCTGCTGTGTCCCAGTTTTTTTTGAAACCCATTATCTTATAAAATCTTCAGGACGAATATCAACGCCTGTTCCGTGTGCGTACTCTTGTCCTATGTAAGCATCGTTTGGTCTTTCCGGAGATGTGGCTAAAATACAATTTACGTCAACTTTCTGTACTTCTTTCACTCCGTTGCCGTCATCGATTTTCATTTTCCTAGTCCATCGACCGTGTTCAATTAATATCCAGTCGCCTACTTTGATGTCTTGTTGTTCGGGCCCTACACAATATACTCGGGCCCATCTAGGTTTAATACCATGAACTTTACCGTCGTCACTTTGAATTACGATTCCTGACGATGTGGTAATTTCTCCAAAATCCATGTCACAGACTAATACATTATCGTGTAGCGCATTTATTTTGGTTACTTTAATAGGATCATAAGTCATAGTTATTTCTTTCTGGATACTAATTCTTCCTTCACTGCACCCGGATTTGTAGCATAGTAATCTTGTAGCATCTGCTCTTTGGTTTTGACAATCTTCCCGCCCGGCCCTAGTTGGTCGCCACGTGCATTTACTCTAACATTTCCTACAGCAGGTGTTAGTTCGTTTTGTAGAGTTAATTTTTCCATATCTACAGATTTGCCTCGCATACTTGTATATGTTTTACCCATTTAAATCTCCTTGAAGAATTCTTCTATTGGTAAGTTGTATTTAATGCTGTCGATCATGTGTAACCCTAGAAGATGAAGAGCATAACTGGCTACACTTGAACCTCGTCCTACTCCCCATATAATGTTGTTTTTTTCAAAAGTATCAACTAGATATTTGACTATTTTGAGCAGATCTAGCATATTATTTTTTTTATAGAGATCGAGTTCTAGTAATAATCTATCACGATTTTCCGAAGGACATTTATCTAATAAAAATTTTTCTATATCCTCGTCGAAATAATTCCTGGGAACTAACCATCTATTTTCATTGTTTTCTATTTTTGGAAGAGGATACGGAAGTTTTTCTAAATCAATTTGATTGAGATAATTTATAATCCAATCTTCCTTGATCGAAAAAAGTTCTAAAGCATTAGGACCGTGTCGTAGAATAGTCTCTGTTATTTGATCTTGTGTGTGTTCAGTCGACATTAATCAGTTGATCCAAATCATTATCTAAGTCAGTTTTTTTAATCTGCGATCTTTTAAATCGCTCTTCCTTATACATTATAATGGCTGTTTGGATCTGTGTCAAGTATTCTGGTTTACCTAATCTTGCTGCCGTGAAATATTTTTTAGAAAGTTCTAAAATTTTCTGTTCTAATTCAGCATCGCTTAATTCATGTAAATTGTCGATTAATGGATTAAACATTAATTAAGATCAGTCCAGACTACAGACGGAGTAATTTGTGTTGCTACCTGTACTTTGGTTGTTGTGGTATTCAAAATAATCATACCAACTTCGACACCGACAAGAGCATTTCTTTGCGTGGTAGTTAATGATTTTAATTTTGACACGCTGTCAATGTTTGAGTAGGTACTGCTGTCCTTAAATGTTCCTAGATATTTTATAAAGATATCGTCTTTATTGTGACGTATGATTTCTACCATTACAGGTTTTGTTTCGTTGTCAACAGTTAGTTGTAAGGGGTAAGAGGGAAAATCGTTAAGATAGATTTTACTTACCCCTGATCCTGTTGATAAAAATTCTACTGTGATATTACTAGCACCAACCTGTTTATAAAGTTCTAATGTAACTCTCCCGCCACTTTCATAAGGAGAAACATCCTCGCCGGGATCTCCAGGAAAAAGTGTAAACGTAAAATTAGTCGATTGGCTTAATGAATAAACTTGATAATGTGCGGTCTGAAATTCAATTCCCTGAGTAGCGGCGGCCGGAGTTTGTCTTGTTTGAACAGCGAATCTAGTATTTGCCAAAACAGCATTTGTGATTTTATTTTTATTAAAATCAGTTACTTGATCGTTCGTTTTAGCAGTATTATTTTGAAGACTTTCGATTTCTTCTTGGGCGTACCTGAAGTTTGTTTTAATAGAATCAAAATTTCTTCTAAAAGTTTCTGTATCATTATCCTGACCTGCTACAGGAAATGTTTCGTCTATAATTGCGTAGTTAATATTGCTCACGGTAATTTTTCTCCAATCTGCGGGAATGCTAGATATTTATTTTCTATTTCATTACCTAATATGTCAATTAGGTATCTATCAATTTCAAAATCGAGTTGATTAAAATTGAAATTTTTTGACCAGATATTAGGTGAAATATCCGGACGTTGTCCTGCTGTAGCGGCTATAGCGCAGGTATATACTGATCCTTTATAAGACACGGTATCGTCTACGTCATAAGAATTTGTAGAAATCCATTCACCTCTCGATGCTATTGATGTTTTTATATTGATTCTATCAATTATACTTTGGGCTGATCCCGGTTTAGCATAGCACAATGGTACTGCTTCAACAAATCCGCTTTCAAAACTATTGTTGTCTTGTAGGCTACGCATCCAGAGTGGAAGATAACTTCTATCTCTTTCTCCTAATACTTTTATTCTATTCCTCATGTTTTTAATAGAATTTGGAAATAATCTTTGATGGTCCTTATCGCTAACGAAGGGTATATTGCTATCAACCTTGATAGCATCGTAACTTACAATAATAGGGCTGTTTATTCTGTCATCTAGATTGACAACTGAAGAGATAGACTTTCCTTTTGAGTTTGTTTTTTCATCTCTAATTTCAACATATACAACTTCGTATATAGTCTCTTGAGTTATAGGATCCTTGGCCTTAGAATATCTAACATCACCGAATCTAATTTTTTTCCTATAATGATTTCGACTCATAGCCTGTACAAAATTTACTGCATCCACAGTCTCGATACCGGCATACATTAATATTTTTAATTCGGATTGTACTCCGAAGTTTACATCTCCGTATCTAAAAATATCTTCTGGTCTAAATATATTAGAATCTGTAATAAAGTTAAACCATAATAATCTTTTGTTCTTTGGTTGTAATGCCTTTGCGTAAAGATTAGAAAAAGTTTTATTTGTGACAGAGTTTACTTTTAGGATGAATTGTTTGTCTGATTGTGCAAATCTTGAAGCATCTCTTGCTCTGATTACAAATTTAAATTGATTATCAAATGATGTTTGTTCACCATCGAATGTTACATTAAATGATCTAGATGCGGCCGAATCTACAGTAGCACTGTCTATTTTTTCATAGAATCTAGTTAATCCCGGTCCTTTTGAATCTGCGAATTGTTTTACTTTGCCTTGCAATATTCCTGAACCAGAAAGGGTTAGACCTGGCGGAAGCGTTCCTGAAATAAGTTCGTAACTGGTTGTGTTACCATACAATAAACTTTGTGCTTTTACCGAAACAGTACTTGGCTTATTCGGCTCTATCGAACCTAAGTCTGAATCGGTCAACCACTCTATAGCACTTTCTATTTCTCCTATTAGAGATATTGTAAAAGTTTTTTTGCTAGTACTTACACTACTAGTCCAAGTATCTGGATATTCTGTTGGTACCCTATTCCTGTTTTCTTCTTGTGCAATATAAACAAATCCTTCATACACTACTGCCTGATTCGCCGTATAAGTGATTGAAGCACTCCAATTTCCAACTAGAGTATATGATGCAGATAAAGTTTCAGTTAAGAAATTAACAGCATTAACTGTAAATTTATAATTTTTTGTAACTGCGGCTTGATAAGGAATACGTCCTGCTATTTCCCCAGTGAGTTGGTCTATGAACATTCCCGGAGGCAATACACTAGGACTACCGTCGTCTGGATTAGTTGTTTCTAAAAAATAAACCAACGATCCTGCTATTCCCGGCGCCCTATATACATCTAGATAAATTGTTAGATAATTGTTTGCTCTTTGTCTACCAAGGTCACTAGGAGTAATCCACAACGGTACTCTATTTGAACTTGAATCTGCTGTGAATACGTTTGTATCAACTTGTACTATAGAGTTATCTGATTTTAAAAATTCTTCAGTAACTACCCACATTCTAAACAGTCTTTTTGTTTCGTTTCTTCCGTCTGTAACTGTTACAACAAATGTATAAGATCTGCTCAATCTTCTGGGAGTATTACTAGGTTCGTTATAATCAAAAGTTAAAATATCGTAAGTGAAAGTATCAAAACCGTTTGGTCTTGCCTCAAGTTTATCTAATGGTGTTGTATCAAATGATGCAGTGTCGTAGGCTCCTGATCCTTTATTAATAGATTCAATAGAAAAGATTGGATCTGTAAATCCTGTAATTTTTCCTGATTTTGATAAACTGAGTCCAGGTGGAAGTTCGCCTCCCATAGGACCAATGTAATATTCTAATATATCGCCGGCAACTATGTCGGGATCTTCTGCTTCTAATTGAAAATCAACTCTAGCATTATCAAGTACAAAATATGATTTACCTTGTCCTACATTAAGAAATCCTTCTCTGGTAATCCATATAGGGGCATCTGAACCGTCTACTGATAAACTAAATGTACGATCTTCTATATCTGTTCCGTCGTCGGCCCTTATAACAAATTTGCTAGTAACGAATGTCTTTACTTCAGCAGGACTTCCGATAATCCGCATTGTCGAGACAGAACTATCATGTTGTACAATGGGATCGAGTCTCAATCCTCGTGGTAATCTCCCAGCAATTATACTGAAAGTAATAGGTCCTCTATTAGAAGAAGCATCAATCGGAATATTAACTGCTATTCTTTCGGTTAATGTTCCAAGGTCTCCGTTTTCGACTTGCCAAGAGATTGTCACAACAGTTCCTTAAGAAAGTATTCCTAGGTCTAAATTTATATTTCCAGGACGTTCTACAGTGCCGAAATCAACATTAGAGTTAGCAATAGCGAATTGAATAGGATTTGGATACGATCCGGTAATAGGACCAAAATCCACAGTCCTTAAAATTTGATTTAAATCCAGTACAGTATCAACAGTAATAACTCCACCTGACGCACTAGTTGAAATATTTCTTGTACCTTGCAGAGTGATATCAGTTTCGGCATCGGCTTCGGCTACACCACTACCGGTGGTGATACTTGTAAATGCATCGGGCTGGGTCGAACTTATTACTAATCCTTGTGGACGGTCTTCTATTAAGATTTTTGTACTAGGAATTAGACTTTTGAATTCTAGATTAGATCCTACTTTCTGCTTATAAACGCCAAACCCGCTACCAACATTAGATGCTGTTACTGTTAAAAAACTCTGTAATTCTGCGAAGTTAGCATTTACCTTTTGAAACGCAGTGCGCAGATCATCACCTAGTCCGTCGTTGACTACATTTCCGATATTGATTGTTTGTATGGCCATAATTTACGCTCTCTTTTGTATATTTACCGTTATAATCCGTACTTGCTTTTGGTAACATTGTAGTTACGTAGTACCTGTTGTGCTGTCAGTGCGTTTCCGTAGCAATAAACTTCAGCAATTTTTCCGTTTAGCAGATTACCGCCAGGAGCAAAACAGGCCAAGTTAACCGATCCATCGCCACCGTGTCCTCCTGCGCTGTAGGTAGGATCAAAATCGTTCTGGACACCATTTATATAAAGATAGATCTGTGGATCTGTAAATACCACAGTGGCACAATACCATGTGCCATAATTGAAAGACGTTGCGCTGCCAAATCCCGGAACATAAGGCGGGCCTATGTTGGCATTACCTGCATACAGGGTGGAAGTATTAGAGAAGAACATGTAATGTCCGCCTGCGGCACTGCTGACTATGTTGTTGTCACCGGGCGCAGAGATCTGGAACCACACCATCTTGGTATAGGTATTAGGTGGACATACATATGGCGTTGAGCCAGTGCTGTATTGGGTGAATCCGTCAAATGTAAAGTAACTGGGAGAACCTGAAACATAAGTTGGTGAACCCACTAAAGTTTGATCAGAATTGCCTGTAAGATCATACCAGGTTGATCCAATACCGTTATAACTTGCAGGATCGTTAGCATCAAGATGCATGGTCAATCCTGAAGTGACTATACTATTATATTTGACCACTCTACGACCAAACTTGCTGACTCCTGTGAACGAACTTAACATCTTAGAATCCTGTAAGTTGTCCAAGCACAGTATATGTGCCGGAGTTATTAATTATACTAAATGTAACTACATCTGTTCTATTGGTGCTGGGAGTTGGTGTTGTGTTTCCCTGCCAGTTTAGAGTCTGTGCCACACCACCTATCTGAACCGCTGATGGATAGTAGCCAGTGCCGCCTTGAACAATAACCAGTGTTACTGCTGTGGCATAATTTGATGATAAGTTTAGGTTAGTAAAGTTAGCAGTCCAGTTAGCATCTGGTGAGGTATGATAGAATATGTGTCCTAAAGCACAGTTATGTTGAACTATACCAGTAGCGTCTGTTTTGGCCTGGAACCTTTCGTGTACACCGTCGTCTATCTTAAGAACGTTCAGTGTTGGGTCAGTGGTAAAGGCTGTGGTCTGCACAGTTCCATCTGCAAATTGTAAATTCCCTGCCAAATTTAGAACACCGTCCTCACCAAACTGCCATCTGCGTAGAGTTGAGTCGCCTAAGTTGATATCTATGTTGATCGCTTGTTCGCTGCGAATATCACCAGGTATAGTTAAACCGCCATCTGCACTAAATGTCCAATTTTTTGATCCTCCGGGTGCTGCGCCAGACCCGTTGGCTATTATGTTAAGGTTGTCCTGCGAAGTAAGTGCAAGACTGCCAGACACTGAACTAACTTCAGCACCTTGTATTATTAGTTGATCGCCACCTGTTATCGCAGGAAAAGTCACATAAGGATTAGCACCACCTACCAGAACAACTTCGTCACCTTCACTGTGTAATCTATCCTCTCTGAAAGGAACATTGACGTATTGACTGCCCATCCAGACTAGTGTATCTCCAGCGTTAGGACTGGGGGCATTTACATCAGTAAGAGCGTCTAATCTAATAAACTCGCCATCGGCATGAGCAAGAGTGCTGCCATTCCACGCAAGGTTGCCTTCGTTGTCTAACCCTAATGTATTGCCGCCAATGTAGATAGTTGAACCACTGACATACAAACTCTTCCAAGGTTTAGCCGCACTTCCTAAATCACCACCGTTGGCTATGCTAGGTAGTAGGTCTCCGCCTACTGTTAGGTTGCTCGAGATAGTAGTTGCTTGATCTATTGTAATAGCAGAACTATCTGTAGTACTCAGTGTACTACCCGAAAATTCAAATGCTCCTAGATTTAACGGAGCCGTATCTAATCCTAATGCGGTATATAGTTCTGTGAAATTAGCATTAACCTTTTGGAACGCTAGGCGTAAACTGTCACCTGATCGATCATTCGCTGAGGAACCTACGTTAATTGATTGTTTTGCCATTTATCGCTCCATTATTTTCTGCGGATCCCGCCGGAATTATTAAAGCCTATGTCTTTAGCATAGGGCCAATAAAGAAACTTATTCTGTTGACCTTGTAGGCTTCTTGAGTTAGTGTAGTCATTGTCTAGACCTGTCGAATACATTTTACCATCCTTAGATCCAAAATTATTAAGCCAATTTTTACATTGCTGTGCAGTAGCACCTGGATTCATCTGTAAAAACAAGGCTAACATACCGGTAACCTGGGGAGACGCCATTGATGTTCCGCTTATTCGAGATATTTTATAACTTGGATTGAATGGATATGTACTATCTGCTCCTATGCCAAATCCCGAACTATTGGTAGAACTAGTTATGTCGTCACCGGGCGCTGCAATATGAACACCGGGACCTCTTTCGGAATCTTGTCGTACTTGTTCGAGAGTACCACCGTTTAATTGGCTATCGCAATTGGCAACCAATATCGTATCTAAACTCCACGGACTACCTCCACGATGGTAATAGATAGGTTGTCCTGCCGGTACAGTTCCTATTGCCCAGTCGGTAGACCATGTATAATAGTTGTCCCAATCGCTGCCAGCAGGAACATCTATTTTATGATAGTAGTTTCCGGCGGCCCTCACGCAGATTACTCCAGCATCAGTTAATTCTTGTTGATCGATATCTGCAGGTGTGTAGGTAAAATTATGTGTGTTGTTGACATTGCCGTACTGAGTTCCGGTCGTTCCTCGATTAGTTCCTCTATAATACAAGGTTGTTAGAGAACCCCCATATCCACCATTGTTATAATACCAACGATAGCCCCAACTGGCATTTAGAATAGTAGGTCTTCGATATCCTGTTTTAGGATCTACGGGTTTACGTTGGTGCCATGCTTTGACAAGATCAAATGCTTCTGAATCGAATAAATCGTATCTAATAGAATATATGTTAGCGCCTTTGGCCCAACCGTAGGTTTTGCCAGCAGCGATTCCGGCGACGTGCGTTCCGTGATTTCCTACATCGCCGTAATGTCCTGCAGGCATAGTACCGCTGACTCCAGCAGCCGTAAACCAGTTATGTTCGATAAGTCTGCTGACTCCGTTTGAATCCTGCCATTCGGGATGACCGCTCATTACACCGTTGTCTTGAATAACAATGTCTACTCCAGTTCCGTCAACACAATACGGATATTGAGTTCCTACAGATAACTCGGGAGATTCTAATATGCATCTCCTTAAAGCCCAATTGACCCATGTATTAGTATTACCGCCGTTGTTTCTACTAAAGTTTCCGGTTTGAATTAAATTATGTGCTTTCAGATCTGGAGGTGCAACTAAAGAAACAGTAGCCACTCTAGGATCTTGTCTTAATATCTCTGCTTCAGCATCTGATAATGCATAATGGCAACACCTAACGCTTAGATCTCTGTTATTGACGATGTCAACAGATCTATCGGGAATGTATGTATGACCGTTAGTAGATGATTCCATCTCATGCCAAAACTGGCCGTAGTCTACATCTTTATGCAATCCGACAATGTATTCTTTTTCCATTAGTGTAGATCCACCCAAGTGCTATTAGCATATCCTTGGAATTTATTAGTATCAAGATTGTAAATCATATCACCGTTTTGCGCAGTTAAAAGATTTCTTTGAGCAGTTGTATACTTTGCTAAACGTAAAGGACTCTGTGTAATTACAACAGCATTGCCTGCTGTAAGATTTAAATTTGTTACACTTGAAACTTCTGGAACGCCTACTGAATCTGTAATAAATTCTTTAGCACGTACAGAGTTTCTTACAATTAATTCGTTTTCTATTTCTACATCCGAATTAAACAACATTTTAGGTATAACAGTAATAGCACTAGAATCTAAAGTATCTATGTTGTTAATCATTGCTGTTGTTGCAGTTACTTGTGTAGAAGAAACAAAAGTTGCAGTTAAAACATTTCCGGACGGATTGTAAGTTAATGCTGTGTCAGTTCTAACGTTTTCGTTGCCCGATGCTGTATCAACAAAAGTAATATAGTGTGTAGAGTTTGTTGAATCAGTCGGAACTAATGCTACTGTTGTGGCAGTTGTTGCAGTAGACGCATTGCCACTAATGTTATTTGGACCAGTAATAGTAATTAGACCTTCACCGTCTGATGCTGTGGATATGCCGTTGGAACCGACAAATTTTAATGTTTCACCAGAGAAGATTCTACGTAGTGTAGAATCGTCGCCTGCAACGTTTAATTCAAAATCGCCCCC
>JACCDJ011454267.1_pt1 | contig 47687 bp, 87 predicted proteins | sample 7444481 | NCBI WGS metagenome assembly JACCDJ01 (sample SAMN15323435, study PRJNA562643) | freshwater metagenome | isolation source: river surface water | place: USA:Blue River Watershed | collected 2017-08-15
CGCAAAAGATATAATATACGATTTACAGAGAATAATAAATATATGATCTGGGATGCTAAAGAACAAAAATATGCTCTTGATACTATGTTTTCAGAATCTCTTGCTCAAGATATTTGCGATTCTTTGAATTCTTCTTATGAAGATATTCCGGTGAAAAATGAAACTTTTATATTACGCCAAGAAGATGATACAGATGATATAATTTATGAAAAACGTGATGCTTGCGAGTCTGATATCCCGCCGGCACTGTAGTAAAATGAAGAAAACAAAAACTGTAGCACTGAATCGTTTTTAAAGGAAAAATGTATGCAAAAAAGAAATAGCGACCCGCTCACTCAATCAAATAATATGCCACATTATAATGCTCCAGAAAATTATCCTGTTTCTGACATGAGAATTAGGACTCATATTGCATGCCAGATGGAAGCTCCACTAATAGATATGTATCTTGAAGCAGGTTCGCCATTAGGAGAAATCGGCGAAGTTGATTATAATGAAGGAACTGATTCAGATGATCTTGGAGAAGCCAAAGCAATAAAATGGTATGCAAAACTATCAAATGAAAAGAGATATGAATTTGCTGCTAAAGTCAAAGTTAGATCAGCAGATGCTTTATTAAAAGCTCTTTATGAATCGGAAATTGAGTAAATCATCAATCTCGGAGAAAAAATGAAAATAGAATTATACGAAACTAAAAATAATATAGATAAGATACTATCAAAGTATATAAAAGATAATGAAAAATTAGATGATGCGATACGAGAAATAGGCCATTTATTTTCTCTTTCTATTGATGAGGCGTGTAAAAGATATAATAATCCTTGTGCCGAAATGCTCGACCTTCTTTGGAAAGAAATAATTCTTGCCCGTAAACCTAAATACGGAGATTGGGAATATCCAGGATTCGCCTACAGACACCTTATGTGTGAAATAGAAGAGATGGTACAAGAGGCAAAGCAATCCGCTAGCACTAATGTCTAAAAAGATCAAAATCGACAAATGGTGGGCAAAACAAGTTATGGCTTGTTACAGATGCGGTTGTCCCATAAGTCGAAATCTACCAGAATCTCATAAAAGGCGAGCTACTATCGATCATATTCTGGAAATAAGTTTGGGAGGAAAAGATTCGCCAAAAAATTGGGCAGCCTGTTGTTTTGAGTGTAATCAAAATAAAGGTAAGATATTAACAAAGCCCAAGATGATCCGATGGCGATTAAAGTACGGTAGCGCAGAAGATTTTATGTGTATTGTAAATAATCCTTCTTCTAAAGTAAAGAGAGAGATTAAGAAAGTTTTTCGCAGAAAATGAACAATTTAAATAAAAACAATAGATGGATTATAGATACTTTTCTTGTTGCGACTGCTGTGTTGCCTCTTTTATTTGGTTCTCATAGTTTATTACTTAAAAAAGATAAAGAGATAAGAGAAGATAAAGAGATAAGAGAAGATAAAGAGATAAGAGAAGATAATGTAGATAAAGAGATAAAAAAAGATTATCCAGTTTGTTTTGAAAGACTCATAAAAGTTAAAATAATATCTACAGACACGGAATTTAGAGATGAAAGAGAATTTTTCTACACAATAGTAGAACTTCCAGCAGGAAACCGTAGAAAAGTATATGAAAATTTTTATAGAGACATTGGAGAATATTCTTACGCATGGATAGAAGAACGATATATTGATGACGTTATGAACCAGGATGATTTAGTAAAAATACAAGAGTATCGAGAAAAGCAGGGCGGATGGCTTGAAATATATAAGGGTCCATACAAATATAAGCCACAAAAATATTTGCCAGGATAAATAAATTAATATGCAGAGGAATAAAATATGGAATTTCCAAGACCTCATCAAATTAGAGACACAATAATAAACAAAAATCAAAAATCAATACAAGAATTTCTTGATAAATGTAGATCTGATCTTGAAGCGTCTGACGATTTATCTATTAACGTAGATATGTCTAAATACTCTAAAATTGTATTGGATCAGGCTTGTGATATTTTAAAAAAATCAGGATGGATCATTAATGTTATATCAGATTCAAGAGAAGGAAATTACTTAAATATAAAAGGCAATGTATCTGAAGAAGATAACAGATTTGGACATTGAGCGTTTTTAAATTCTTCATTTATTAAATCACAGAAAGAAATTTATGACTCGTAAAAAAGAAGCAATCAAAGTTCGAGATAAAAATACTTCTCTTAATGGAAAAATTCTGAAAGAACAAATTCCATTGTTTAAAGATGTTATTCCTTCAATTAGAGAACATTATTATAGCACTGTTCCAATAAATATAAACGATATCAACAAACTTATAAAAGAAGGCAATCGAAAGTTTTTCCCGCAAAAAATAGAACAGGTATTATATTTTGATAATCCATTTAAAATGTTTGATCATATCCTAAAAACAGGATTCCATAGACATTATTACGAAAACAAAATAAAAGAATATAAAAATCTAAATGAATTTGGCGATTCACAAAAATCTATTATCCTTTTAGGTGTAGTAGAAGAAAATGGTTGGAATAATAATCCCGATAGTTTTTTGACTCGAAACAATATAAATAGAAAATATATATCTAAGACGCAACAATACACGAATATATTTAATGATTCAGTTTTTGATTTTACAGAGATTGTAAGAATATGGGAAAACTATATAGAAAATCAAATAGAAAATAACATGATATCTAATATCGAATCTCTCAAATTTAATTCTATAAGCGAGAATGGCTTATCTCTAAATAATTGGATCAAAGAAAAACTTAAAGACAAGATAAATGGCTGTATTCGAGATATTATTTCTTTTATGAGAAATTCTACATCTTCAGAAGAAATACTACCATTTTTTGAGATGATTAAATTCTCTCAAAAAATAGGTCACGGCTGGACTGCCTCTTTCATGGAAAGAGTTCATTTTCTTGAAAAATTCGTAAAATCGATTGGTACGCAATGGGCAATTGCTGACGATATGAAAACAATACTCATATGCGCTAGGCCCTCAAAAATACATCTAACTCCAACATTCAGACTTCATAACGAATCAGGACCTGCTATTGAATATGCTGACGGAACAAAAATATGGGCCATGAATGGCGTCATTCTTCCCGAAAATGGCGAAAAAATAATAATGACTCCTGAACTTCAAACAATTGAAGAAATAAACAAGGAAACAAATAATGATATTCGTTCTATTCGTCTCGAAAGATTTGGGATACTGAAATATATAGAACAAGCAGGAGCTAAACATATTAATAGCGCTAAAAATGAAATAGAAGGCACAAGAGAATGTTTAGTGTCTGTTTCTGGCGGTATAAAGAAGTTCATAGCAACTTGTCCAACAGGAAGAATCGTTTGTCTTGATGTTCATCCAGACACCAAAACTTGTAAGGAAGCAAGAGAATCGTTCCAAGGTAACAATAGTTTTAAAGTATTAGCAAGAACATAAGGAGATATAATTTATGGCAACAGCTCTCGAAAGTATTCAAACAGTAAAAGACCACGCTGAAAATCTAAAGAATGGGAAAGAAAGGGTTCAGCCCGGTGATCCTTATACAATATCTTCAGCCGCCCAAAGCGGAGAAGGTGTTTGGCAAGGAGACCTTGGTATAAGGATAGTTGATTCTCCAGATTATTATGGATTCAAAATAAGTAAGTATAAAAAAGTCAAGAAACTTGATGATTCTCATCGAAAATTAGTTCCTGGCGATACAGATGGAGCGAAGCACCACTTAGACTCTATTGATGGAGTTGAAATGTGGCTTCCAGAAGATTTTTATACTAATCCAGATATTGAAACTGGCCCTATTATCAGAATAAGCGAACCTCGATCTGTTGTTCACACCGGATCAGGTAGACATGGGACAGTCCATCTTGATCCAATCCATTGCTACCAGTTTACTTATCAGCAAATATACGATCAATTTGCTAATAGAACTCGTAGATCAAGAGATTAATTGATTTGCGAAGAACTTTTCGAGTGAAGTGAAAAGAACATTCTGTACAATTAAGTATGTTCAGAATTAGAAAAATCTTGTATATACTTATAGTCCCGCTAATGGCAATATCATTCCTGGCGGGACTATTTCATTTTATACTATCTTTCATTATGATAATCATATCTGGTATTTGTGATTTTATAGATTACCTCATAAGCGATTTACTCACTCGCTTCGAAAATTATATCAGGTTTGAAGGAAAACAAATTTCAAAAAATAATGAACCACAGAAAGCAGAACATGACGCCTAAGATGAAAATAAGAGAAGTTGTCACTAAAGTAAAAAGCGCAATTGTAAATACCATTCCAGATGGACCATGCAATCGCTTCATTCTTGAACACCCAGATGGAAGCGTTCAGACCATATATTTCGAAGAACCTAAAAATAAACAAGATGTTGTTTCTTACCTTAAATTCTATAACATAAATCCAATACAAATAGTTCCAGCCTATTCTAAAAATAAGATAGCCTCGGATTTATTGCCTAACAATAAACCACCCACCGCTAAAAAATCATCGTAATCTGCGCAAGGAAAACATTTAATGCTTCTCGTAGAAAAAACAACGGACCTTCACACTAGGATTTTTGATCGAGATTTCTTAATTCCGCGCAAAGGAAAATTTCCTATATGGGGATATCCTATTGCAATCTTTGTTATGCCCATTTTAATCGCTCTCTACTTGCTTGTCTGGATATCTTCGTGCATAATTTGTATCGCTAGCCTCCTCTTGGATGTCATTTTCTATGTTATCTTCATCATGACTGTTCAAGGTTTCTGCAAAGTCTTTGGTTACGATGCTCCAACCTGCGTGCAAAATTATCAGAAAAAAGCTGAAGATTGGGCAAATTCGTAATAAACTATTTTCCTCTAATAAAAAATTATGCCAAGAAAAAAGAAAACATCCGTTGCGCAAATGAGAGTAAACCTTAAACTTATTAGACTCAAAGCTAGTCAAGAAGAAACTAAATTCATAGAACAGGTAAATGAACTAAAACGAATGGTAGACTATTCAGGTTCCAAGTCTCCATTCCTGTCTTCAACTATTCAAAATATTGATAATCTCTATCATAATTATCATGCCCTCCTCAAAGCTGTAAAATTAGTTGAAGATCAATATTAACAATGAAAGAAGAAACAATGAAAGAAGAAACAATGACCTGTGCAATTCAATCATCTAAATTTGCAAAACAAATTAAAGCCGCAAACGACCTTTTTAATAGGCTTTCTCCACCAGAGCGACGTGTAGAGATTGCAAAGGATGTGATTAAGTCACTCAAACTCAAAAAGATTAGGGCAAAGACCGGCCGATTCGCATCTCTTAAACACACCCAACCAAATGCTTGTGATTCAACAAACATGCTTGAGGTTTTTGAATCAACTAGATGTGATTGTTGTGCCCGTGGTGCCATGTTTGTATCTGCGGTGCGAAAGTTTGACAACGTTACCGCTAAGGATGTTGGTACTGGTAATGTATGGGTTGGTGAGATTACGGATTACAATTTCAAACATATCGAGGACGGATATTGGGATGCAAAACAAATTCAAATGATTGAAACCGCTTTTGAGTCTGAAGCAAGTTATGTTCTAAGCGACCTTCTATCTGATGAGGAAATTAGTGTTTGCAAAAAGTTTAAGAAGCGTTACAAGACCCCCGAAAAGCGCATGATTGGTATTATGCGAAATATTATCAAGAATAAAGGGACGTTTAAGCCATAAACTCTATCGCCTATGAAAGAAAAAGAAAATAAACGAGTGATTCATAATGGTTTTATGTGGAAAAAGAAGTTGTTGGCGCTTTATTATTGGGTTACGATACGGGAACGGGTATGGGTATATATAAAAGAACCTCCTTACTCATATACACAATGCCTTTCTCATTTACCACTGAATCCCTACAATGGATTTGTATGTTGGTTTGATGGAGTTGCAACAACGAAATGGGAAAAATTTGCACACTATGTGGATATACATATGAGAGCATTGAGAACACCGGATCAAAACCAGAGATAGTTGAGACACAGAACAGCGGCTGGTGTTTGCAACCCGGCGAAGAAATCGTAGTTAAAAAGAGAGAAAGATGAACGACGGAAAAACAGCAGATCAAAGAAGTCTTGAAACTGCATGCGCAAATGCAGGCAAGATGCAAGTAAAACTCTCCGCACTGCAATCTGATAACTCCGCCAAAGATATTATCATCGCTGAACTGCGAGCAGAAGTAGATTTGCTTACAAAACAGAAATGTTACTTCGCTGCTGAACACACGAGAAAAGGAAATGAACTACTTCTTGTAACGGTTGAGCGGGATAAACTTAAAGCAGAAATGGAAAGATTAGAAAAAGAATCCTTTAGCGAGCGACTGCGAATATCGGCTATCTCTGAGGATTTAGATATAACTAAAAAAGAACTCGCCCAACTCCAAGAAGTTAAGAAAGTATTAGTTGTAGATGAACCTGATGAAAATGGGGTTGAACTGCATAAAACTAATAGTAATTCTTTTCCATGGGTATGGCGATGCGGCGAATCGTATTGGTGTAGATATAAACGATGCTGGAAACTCGGTCGCGATAAACAAGGCGAATATGAAAATCTTGAAGAAGCACTCAAAGATTATCCAATAAATGAGAAAAAACAATGAATAACGATTTTGAATCATCATAACAGTCCAGGAAAATGGACAGAATATAAACACAAAAATAGTTGCCCATATTTTAGAACAGAAGATGAAGCATTAAAAAATGCTCCAACAATAATGCCATCACTCTAAAATTAATCTCGCATAATTTTCCGCGCCATGAAAAGACCTAATTCTATTAAAATGAATAGATGGTGGAAGAAACAGAAACTCGTCTGCTCATACTGTAATAAAATTATATCAAGAAATCTACCTAATAAACATCCAGATAAAGCCACAATGGAACATATTGTCCCATTTAGCAAAGGAGGCACAAATGATCCTAAAAATCTCATACCAGCCTGCTACCAATGTAACTCTATTATGAACGAAGAAACGCAGTCTAAATTACCATTCATACCCAAATATCTCGTAAAACAACTCATTAGAAAAGACTGCCTCCAACTATCTACCCAATACCTTAAAGATTGGAACCATGTCTATAACTTCTCCCTTAAAGACATTAATAAAATAATCCATAACACAACAATCTTCGCGCAAAAGGAAAATCATGGACAGACCCCTTAAACGACCTGAAACCAAATATACTCCAGAAACCTTCCTCAAAGCCGCCAGTCAACACTTTATTGAGGATAAATCCCCTCAATGCACTATCGATATCTTAGATGCAACAGGTACAGAAAAAGAAACAGTATGCGCCTACAGTCAAACTGGTTGTTGGATCGGCTTTATTCTCACTGCGGAAGACGCAGAACAAGCAAATAAATATGGTTCCCTTAACTCCTACAACGAACATCTCATTAATATCCTATCTCACTACTTCGATCTCTTTAATCCTATTATATGGTTTATTCTTACTGTAGGGCAATATACCCACGATGCAAAAGAAAAAGAAAAACAATTCCCGTCAAAAGAAGAACACCTTAAACGTATGCAACTACTCATCAATAGCCTCTATCATAGCCTACGAGCAACTCTCCACCATACAAGAACTCATCATTAATCAAAGATGCCTAAATCCTAATTTTTCGCGCAAAAACCAAAAAAAGGAACTAACCCTTGAAACGTCCAGAAAAAAGACCTGACATCAAATACAACATAACAACCTTCCTCAGAACAGCCTATACGCACTTCGTCACAGACAAATCTCCCAGATGCACCCAAGATGGAGAAAAACATCTCTGCTCCTACCAGGGAACTGGCTGTTGGATAGGTTTCATCCTCACAGAAGAAGATGCAAAAAAAGCTGATGATCTCCAAATTTCACTCGGAGATTATAAATCACCAAAACAAAAAGAATTGCTTGATATCCTATACCACTACTTCGATACCAAAGACAATATTCTTATGCTCATCCTTATCCAAGGACAAATAACCCACGACTTAATAGAAAATTCAGACTTTACCACCAGAATGGAAAACTTTATTATCCTCGTAATGGATAGCACCCGACGATTATCTAATCTCCCCAATAATTACCTGCTTTTAGACAACCCCCCTATAAACATTCCTTAAACCACGAATACCCCTAATCAACCCTAAATAGCAGGATAACCACTATACCAACAAAATACCCCCTCCAGACTCCATACCCCTTACCCTTAAAAACCTATTAGGATTGTATACAATATATAGATAAATATCCTATGCCTCGAAAGAGCCATAAAGTATCAAAATCATTTAAAATCATTTAATATCTGATAGGTTCAAATGTCCAAATATTTTGGACATTCTTACTCGCCCCCAATAAGATACTCTCAATTATAACAAATATCCTAAAGAACTAATATACCCTATCAAGCAATACTATAGAATATGTTTCTGTCTAAGGGGTCGCAAAGATGTCAAGACCTACGGTCTTGTACTCTTGCAGATATAATAAATCCTTCTTTTAAATATGAGAAACCTTAAAAAGATAGCACTGAATGCCTTTTTTAAGATTTTGTAGCACTGAATCAATATTTTTAGAATACAAGATATCTATTAGGAATAGGTATTATTCGTGTATTTGTAGCACTGTTTGCTATTTTCTACTATGCTAATATGATAATATGTTTGTAGCACTGTTTGATATAATCGTAAGAAGAGAGAATAGCGACAAGAATAGCGACAAATTGTCGGGATTCTAGCGTTTTTGAAATATACAGGGTAGTTATACCAGAGTTCCCCACTTTGCTACACTTTGACCCTATTTCAAACACAAATGTTCAAAAACCTAGTTTTTAATGAAATAATAAGGATAAATAGATAGCGAAAAGGGTAAAAGAAGTAAAAGCAGGAGAGAAGGGGAAGAGGGAGATAAAAGAGAGTGTGCCCTCAAATCTTTCTTTCGTTATATACTTCCGGTTTCTATGAACATAACCTAAAATGGTAAAAGTTATAAAATATAGCACTGTTTGCTATTCACGGGTTTGTAGCACTGTTTGCATATTGGGGAAATAAAAATCCCCGCCCTTGAGAGAGAGCGGGGACAGGAGGGAAAGAGAGATCTTTGCAGATCATTTCCGATATTATTGTACTTTTCTCTCTATTCACCAGAAAGGGTAAATTATGAAGTTACGTTCTATTCACGTCCGAGATCATGTTGAGTTGGGGTCATTTTCGGTTGATTTGAGGGATAATGGGGATATATTGGGTCAGGTAGCGATTATTGGGAATAATGGTTCTGGTAAGAGCATGTTGGTGGATGCAATATCATATGGGTGGGCAGCTAGTTTTGGGAAGAATGATCGTGGGTATATTAAGAGCGGAAGTTGTCGGGTAGATTTTGAGATTGATGGGGAGATACAGGTTGTTCAGGTAACATCATCGAATGTAAGTTGTAGCACTGTTCTGTCTCGCAGGTTTGACAGGGAGAAGATAAGGAATGGTGTTATTAGGTATGGTATGGAGAGATTTGATGCTGTACAGGTTGGCAATTTAGGGCAGCGGAACGTAGAGTATGTGTTGGGCGATTTGAGGAAGATGGCTGGAATGCGGGGTAATGTTATATTGATAGATGACATGGATATAGGGTTAGACGAACCTGGTGTGGTGGAATATTACAATGAGTTGAAGAGGTTGTGCGTTGGGAATCAGTTGGTGGTGACTGGTAGGAGAGAGGTATCGGGTGTTACTGGTAGGAGATTATCTGGTAGAATTGGGTTGATTTAATTTTGCGCGGAAAATATAGTGTGAGGCTAAAAAAGGCGCAGTATTTAATCATTGAGGTAATTTTGTCTCATATTTTCTATTTCATCGATATAAGGTAGTTTATATTCATCTTCGTGGCGGATAGTTTTGAGGGGAAGGCACCAATTAAGTCTGAGCAGATTTTCTACAAGTCTTGCTGTTCTGTTAGAACCTCTTGCGAATGGTTTTATACAACATATTTTAAGGTTTGCTTCTCTAGCTTTCTTTGACAGGCTGGTTATATCATCTTTTGTCAGGAGATGAGGCGAATCCAATTTAGGCTTCATAGAGTTATGAAATTCGAGTAGATTAGAGAACCAGTCGTGAAGAAGGTTTGATATATTAAAGGGGCTGGGCGCTTCTATTTGTCCTTTTAGGGTATGGTAAAACTTTCTTTCTTCTCTCCATTGTCCTATTTTTGATATTGGAAAATAATCTTGTCCGAATTTCTCTGCGTGGAGGCACTCTGCCTTGAGGAGATTCAAATTCAGCCGTTTCATGAAAGATAGGTGGTTAAGAGAGTCGTAGGCGCAGGATGAGGATTCGGGTAATAGGTTTGGGTTGGGGGCAAGTTGGAGGATCAGGTTAAGGCATTTGAGTTGACCTTCCAAAGATGGGTGGGGGTCTCCTCCGGATAGGGTGTTATCTATTTGTTGGGATGATACGGGTATTCGTTCTATACGGGTGGAGTGGAAGGCGAATGCGATAAGATCGTCTTTGGATGGTTGTTTGAATATTCTCATACTGGTAGTATCGGAGAAAATAGGATCACTGAAGCGGGTGGGATAGGGATTTTTACGGCGCGAAAAATGTAGGGCTGTCGGTACGGTTTGTGAAAGGGGTTTTCTCCTACACTGACTTCGTTGTTCTATGAAGGAGAATTGAATGAGCAAGCTTTCAACAGATTCTGTTGTTGGATTTCCTCTGGTAGAGGTTAGCAAGGCCAAAAAGATGATTGGAAGAAATGGCGCAGAAGTAAAGCCTCGCAATCATTATCTCAGCAAAGAAAAGCAGGACCTTTTTCTTAAGGAAATAGAAGAGAAGGGTCATTTTATTCCTCCTCATAAGGTTGGTACAGTTTATTGGGGAATAGGGCAAGCATTAGTTGAATTAGGCGAAAACAAGTCTCACCTGATTGGCGTTGTATTGCGCAAGTTTGAAGATGTCATGAAGAAAGAGACCAGGAAGGTTCGTCATCAGAATAGTTGGGATCATTTTGCGACAAAGGCTCCAAGAGTTGATGAGGGAGCAAAAGATATATATGGAAGATTGCTTCAGGATATAACGGTGTTGCAGAGATTAGGCGGGCAGCATCCGTATGGCATTAAGTATGTTCAATTGCGCGCTTGCATAGATATATTGAAGAATGAGCGGGGCGCATTGCTGGTTCAGTTAAGGACGGGTATACCTTTGGGCGAGATGATATATCCGGTGAATGAATCGAAGAAGAAGTTATCGAAGCGGGTAGTTGGGGCTGTATCGGGTGTAAGGATGGCTGAGTAGCGGGTATATATTACTTGCGCGAAAATTGATGGTCACTGATGGCTATAGGGCGGATTCGGTTTGTGCCTAGCGAAGATGTTAGGAACAAACGGAGAAAAGGAAATTATGCCCAGAAAAAAAGATGATCGCAACGTGTCCTCTTTTGGTATTGCTAGCCAAAGTAATGAAGACCGAATTCGTGCAGCGATTATAAACAACAATCTTCATACTCCAAGCGGCATTCGAAAACTATTCGATCTTGTTGTCCGCCATCAAGAAAACATTGATTGCGTTGAATCAGCATATGATCGAGCAGAACTTTGCAAAGAACTTCGATTTACTGAACCCTCCGAATCTGATCGAGTTCATTATTGCCGTAATTCTGGCCTTGGAAGTTCCTCTAATAGCAAAAGAAGCGCTGAATGGTTGCGATGTATTGATCCAACCCATTCAAATCTTATAGACCAAGATCTGTATCATAAGTTGCGTAAGACGCGATTGATGGAACAGATTAGAAAGTGTCAGGCACAAGTAGAGAGGGATTGGGTCAAGGCGGAGCATCATCAGGAGTTTGTAGAGGCATCAGGAGATGCTGGCGCAACTCTTTGGGATGAATCTGATAACAAGCCTATTCGTCGTTATTCTACTGGCATTGAAGCTCTTGATCGCATTTGCGGCAAGAGTATTGTTGGTAAGAAAACTGAATATGGTCTTGCTGTCGGAAAAGTTTATGCTTTTGCAGCTGAGGCTGGTGCTGGCAAGTCTCGTCTTTGCGTAAAGTTAGCAAGGAATATGTGCGGGCCTATTTCTACTTCATGGTCTGGCCAAGATGTAGGCGGATTGCGAGGGGTTTATTTCCAGGCGGAAATGAGCAAGGCCGATTTCCGTTCAACGTTCTTGAATAATGTATGGGTGCCTGGCGAAACGGATGTTTTGCTGTCTGGCGATACTTTGTTGCGAGAGCATGAGCGGATTATCTTTGCAGAGCGCCCGCAATTTATTGTTATTGACTCAAAAGATATGGTCAATGAGTTTGTAACCAATTCTCTATTGGTTCAAAGCGTAAAGACATATAAGCGTTGGGCGGCGGAAGTTGGCGCAGCTGTCATTATTATTTCGCATATGAATGGCAAGAAAGAAATGAAGGGCAACAAGAATTTCCAGCATGAGGTTGATGCTGTTATTCTTGGCGTTCGAGAGACATCTGATAAGGATGTTTTCGCTTTGTCTTTCAGCAAGAATAGAATGGGTCGGGTTCGAGATAAGGCTTATTTCAAGCATACTGAAACGACTGTTGAATCTTGGAGCGGTCAAATTAAGACCGAGATGGATACGAAGATGGCTTTGTTGTTGTCCGACATTGATCCCAACTACAATGATAATCTAGTTGAAGTTGGGGAGAGGGTAAAGGGTCAAGATAATGGAGATGAAGAAGATGACGAATAAATTAGATTTGAAAACTACGTTAGTTATTATTGCTGTGATAATTATGCTTATCATACTTATCACTCCATTGATGAAGATGTTGAAGCTTTTTGTTTTGCTATTGGTGTTTTTATTCTTTGCTTATTTGATTTCCAAGTGGATTGCTTCTTTATTTAGTTGAGGAGAATAATTTTGGCGCAGAAAAAAGTTAAGATTGTCGGGTCGGGCACTGCTGCTATGTTTTGGGCTGCGCAGAATATTTCCACTGATCGTCGCGACGATGCTTCTACTTTGGAAGATGTCGTGGATTTGCTTCCTAAGTTGATACAGGAAGATATCTTGCTGGTAAAAGAAGCTAAGAGATTAATGGAAGAAAGAAAAGATCAAATTGTTTGATCTTCTGTTGTTTGCCAACCTCTTTTGAAGGAACAAGGCATGTATAAGAAAACTGAAGTTGAAGTAGTAGATAAGGTAGAACAATTTCTTACGGACGATGAGCCGCAAGTTATTGGGGAGACCGAAACAAGAGTCGGAATGAATGCTCGAATGTTTGGTCCGAAGGATGCTGTTAATCTCTTGCAGCGTCGATATAATGATCGTTACGATATTCTCGTCAATGATGCTCGCAAGTTGAATATTCAGTCTCTTGGTAATGGCAATTTTGCTATTGCCCCTGATGTTGGCGAATTCCAAGGCGAACTTTCTAAATCTATCAAGAGGCAGAAAGGTCTTATTCCCATTAGTACGTTTGCTTTCAATCAGATTTGCAGCAGAATGGGAATTTCTGGCGCATGGAAGCATCATTATTCTAAGATGAATCGTCCTGATGAAAGATTCATTGTAGACTTCAATGGTTGGTACGGTCGAGATAAAGATCCTGGAAAGCGAATTATCTTTCGCACCCAAACGAAGAGAGGCGTTGAACGTTCTGTTGTTGGCGTTATTTCAGAGAATGAGCCAAGAACTGATATGAATGCCATGGTTCGAATTGCTATGGCAGAAATCATGAAAAGAGTTGGCAGTACTGTTAAAGGTATTGAGTTCGTTGACGATCCTGAAATTTGCACAACTTCTTTCCGTATTGTTTTTGGCTTTGCTGGATATGATAGAAGCGAACATATCATTAGAGATAATGGAATCATTCATCCTATGCTCAATTTGACTTTGAGCGAATCTGGATGGGTTGCTCCAAGCGCTAATTTGGGCATGTGGCGTCAGATATGCAGAAATACTGCGATGAATAGCCTCTGTAATTTTGCGAAGTTCAAAGGAAGCGGATGCTTTACTATTGTTGACTTTAGAAAACAGATGTCATTCCTTGCTGATATCACTATTCCGTTTGGCGATTTTGTTGCCCAAAGACTTGATCCGTTGTATACCACAAAAGTCAAAGACCCATTTGGTTGCATTGACACAATGATTGAGAATGGCTCTATTGGTCAACGATTGGGAGAGCAGGCAATTAGATATTTGGAATCAGATGTTATTGAGCGAGGGGTCAAGACTGAATTTGACTTGTTCAATTTGCTATCTGACGCTGCTAAGGTATTGACTCCTGTTACAACGAGAGTTAATGCTGAAAGTAGGATTATGGATATTGCTTTGATGGGCGGTTTTAATCATGCATGCGGTAGCGGTTTCCATAAGAGGATTGCATCTACTAAGATGTTGGAATTGATTGATGCTCATCCGGAGTTGAAGAAGATTAGAGATAGCGTTCTTGCGAAGCCTAACCCTCGTCAAGAGATTATTTCTAGCAATTAATCTGGTAAGAGTTTATTGAAATAGGTTTAAGCCCTGACCGATTATTGGTTGGGGCTTTTTTTGTGCGAAGATTGGTTGAGTATACGAATTTGTACCTAACAGAGAGCGGAATATCTGGGGTTTCCACTGAAGTTGGGAGTATTGGGTTGTACTTGTTGAATTTGACTTATGGATTTAGTTGAGATGGGCCAATGTAGGGCCTACACTGAATTCAAGGTTAGGTTGGTTGAGTATAGCAATCCTTTACTGATGTAGGTAGAAGATTGCAGGAAGCCATACAAAGGAGAACAGAAAATGGCTCGTCAGGCTCGTATTAATGGTAAGAATCCCGTCCCGTCCCAGAACCCTATCGCGAATGCGATCAACCAGTTGGTTGAGCAGCGAGGGGGCGCTTTGAAAACCGCTCAGGATGCGGTGGCGGCGGCGCAAAAGGCAATTGCCGCTGTTCAGACGATTGATGCTCAGCTTGGTGGCGTCAACTATGACATCGCCAGCCTGCCCGCTATTCCTGGCATTACTCCCGTAGCTCCTGCGACTCGCGGTCGCGGTCGCCCCAAGGGATCCCGTAATGCTAATTCTGGGAATGAGCGTACGGCTCGGGGTACGGCGCGAGTCCGTCCGCAGAATGCTTCGACGCTCCCTGTTGCTCTCGCTCAGGTCTTGCGCGGTAAGACGATGGGAGTTACGGAGGCAGCCGAGGCTGTTCAGAAGGCGGGCTATCGCACGACCGGCGAGAATTTCCGCACGATTGTCAATCAGGCACTCCTCAAGCACTCGGATCTCTTCCGCAAGGTCGCTCGCGGTCAGTACACGGCGATCTAATCGGTCGTAAATAAGTTCTCGGGTTTCTTGCAATCGGCCTCTCGCTCTCGGGCGAGGGGCCTTTTTTTGCGCGCAAAATTATCTGTACTCACTGAACGATGTATAGGGCCAAAAACCTTACACCAACAGGAGAATAGCAATGCCGACGATTACCCTGCCAGCTAAATTCTTTAAGAACGAACGAGATAGAGCCTACTCCGATTGGCGATCGGCCTTTGCGAGAGAGATGACTCAAAACTCAATTGATGCCAAATGCTCCAAGATCGAAATGACTGTTGAACAAAGAGACGATGATACGTTTGTTCTGTTCAAAGACAATGGCAAGGGAATGACGAGAGAAGTTCTTGAAAAAGTCTTCTTTGCGTTGGGTGAAACAACTAAGACTGACGGAATGCTCGGCGGTTTTGGTAGAGCAAGAATTCTCACTTGCTTTGCGATGAAGTCATATATTATTCGTACTGGCAATATTGTCTGCGAAGGACAAGGCGCAACGTACGAAATTAAAGAGACAGAAGATAATGTCGATGGTTGCATCTTTGAAATTCTCATCGAGAAGAATGATGCAAATCCTGAAGATATCATTGAAGCAACTAAGAGAGTTCTTTCTCAGAGCCAGTTGTATTGCGACTTCTACTTGAATGGAGAGAAATACAAGACTTGGCTTTACAGAAGGACTGCCTCCGCTGAATCTTCATTCGGTTATATCTACGTCAACAAGTCTCAACCTGGTAGTGCTATTGTTGTCCGAGTCCAAGGCTTGTTCATGTTTAATATCTACACAACTTGTAAGTATCAGGTTATTGTAGAAGTTGACGCTTTGAATAGTCGAAATATTCTTACTTCAAATAGAGACGCCTTCAATAATAAGTATCGATATGATTTGGATAAGTTCATTTCAGACCTGACAATTGATAGAAAGAGTTTGTTGTCTCAGAAGAGAAGTAAGACGAAGCTTATTCGAGGCGCTGGCGTCTTGGTTTCAAGAGCATCGACCAAGACAGATCCAAACCTTGATGTGGGTAGACCGTTAACGTTGCAGGGTGTTGCCCAGGCTGGCGACTGGACGTTTCATTCGGTTCATCTTCCGCCCGTTGAGGTTAAAGAGCAGGCACAGCAAAGCATGGTTGCTGCTGCGGTCGTTTCCTCCGCAATTCCTAACGTTAATGCTATTTCAACTTTGATGAAGAATGAATTGGAGAAAACTTCCATTAATATGGATATGTGGTCAATCTATATTGACGACAATTCTACCGATCCAAAGATTCGCAAAGAGATCGACTCATATGATCCAACGAATTGGGTTGAGGCTAAAGTTATTAAGGATGGAGAGACTTTAACTTACAGGAAGGGCGGGCACAAGCGCAAGCTTTTGGTTGCCTGGAAAGTTTGTTGCGAAGCAGCAATTGATGCGTTAAGAAATTTTGGAATTACTCAACGTATTAATTGGCTGGTTGGTTGGACTTTTTCAGACAACGATGACGAAGACAAAGCTGGCGCTTGTCATGTTAATTTGAACGAAGGGCATGCTCTTTGTTTGAATCCTTTGAATAATCAGAATAAGATGTTGTATAGTTTTAGAGATCCGAAGGATTTGAAGAAGTTGATGGCGTTGGCAAAGCATGAGGTTTCTCATATTCTGTATAGCGGGCATGACGAAGAGTTTGCTGGTTTGTTGACGAAGATTGACATGGAATATGATGAGTACGAAACGATGATGAAAGTGAAAAGAGAAATCGCCAATCTTGTTGAGAGTTGATTCACAATGTGGATAACTTGTTGGCAAGAAAGAGGGTTGACGCCGAACGGAAGATCGGTTATTGTAGTTTGTCTTGGAACGATGTGGTTAGTACCTGAAAGCAAGGATGTAGACAGGTTTAATGGGGAGGCGAAAAGTGTCTCAATTTCCTACGAACAAAGAGATAAACAATGAGCAAAAATTTGTCGCAAAAGGGATTTCTCGACAAATGCTGGTCGATCATGTCACTAAGAAATTAGAGAATGATCCTCGTTTAAGTGGTTTGAATCCGCTTGCTAAAGAAAACGTATTGAAGTTTTTAGTTAAGACTGAGTGCAAGTATTCTTTGCGTCATCACATTCAGGATATAAAGATTGTTTTGAAAAAGAGTGCTAATCCGCTTGATGGTCCTCCTGTTGTTCAGAGTAATGAGGACAGAATAAATTTGTTGAGTCAGAAATACGGAGACAAATGGGCTTCATCTCCAGAAGATGATGATGACATTGTTGATACTGTTGATTTCCAGGACAGTTATGGTTCAACCGCTTTGCATCAGGCTGTCAAGGAAAACAATCTTGAGGAAGTAAAAGACTTGGTTATTGTCAAGAAGGCTCGTACTTCGTTGACCGATAACAATAGGCTTACTCCTTATCAGTTAGCTGAAAATTTGGGGTTCCATGAAATTGCAGATTTCTTAAAGAAATTTAGTAATTGAAGTAGTTTGTTTTGCTACTTGTCGCTTGCGGGTGTATTTTTTTGTGTTACAGTACAACTTATGAGTATCATTACGCTTAAAGGGTATATGAGTAATTCCATTCCGCTCTATTTTGAGCTATCTGCTGATAGGGAGTGCGCCTCATCTCTTATTAAATCTATAAGAAAATTTGTTCAAAGTAGCGATGTTTTAGAGGTATCTGAACCTTTATTTTTTAGCGGAAAAGATTGTTTGCCCCATGACGGGGACATTCATTCTTCTTTCAAGATACGTTCTAGAATTATTAGAATTTATCAAAATGAATTTGAAAGTATTTCGCCTGACGAGATACATGGACTAGAAATAAAACTTTCCAATGAAGAGATGTTTTATTTAGGTTTTGCATATCTTAATTCAGGTAACGAGGTACAATGGGCAGCTCAAGTAAATACAATGAAATTGTCTTATGGGCGAACTCATGAATGCGCTATTTCTCATAAATCTGTAGTTGATATTTTGGATTATGCGAGAGATATAGGGGTAGAGGTTCAGGTAGTTGATCCTCTCAGGTATTGGGAAAATAGGGATTTTCATCATCTTGAAGATGAATGCAGGCACATCTCAGCCTAGCCACTGAACGGTTTTTCTGTTCAATATCTTTATGGCAAAACGAGGTAGACAAAAAGCGGCGGAACTTCTTCATTTTCCAAATGAGGGATGGTTTGAGCGAGAGGGTACCAGGCGAGGAGCCGGTAAAACCTTTAAATATCGCTTTGTCATCCAAATTGGTAAGTGGGGTTATTCAGTTGGCATGATGAATGAGGATAGCGAAAACTTGCTACCAGGAGCTAAGTTTCCTGGAAGCCTGTCCAATATGTTTTCTTGTCTTCGTGGCATAGGTTATGAGGACTTAACGCCTTACGAATTCATTACTACACTGAATAACGATTTAGCAAAGCGTTTGAATAAGACTTTTGCGTTGAGTGTGAAAGAATCTCTAACGTATGCAGAGATGGAAATTCTGCTAAAGGAGATGTCTGTTTTTTATGAATTGGATTATGCGAGACATGAAGGGATTCGTTCTCGTCTTACTGGCGTAACGACTGATGATGACGAAGACGAGACTGAAGAATAAATTAGAGCCCATTCTTTTTTTGTACGACTATAATGGGTACAAAACAACTTGGGAAGTAATTTTAATTTTATGCTCATCCAATGAATACAGTTGCGTTGCAATTGATGGACCATACGCTGGAACAGAATCTATATTCAATAAAAGATTAGTAGATTTTGGTCGAATGAGATATGAGGATTCTTTAATATGATTGATTATGTAATTGGCGATGTTCATGGTAAGTTCAAAAAATACGAGAGAATTCTCAAGAAGCTTCCATCTGGCGCTAAGTCTTTGCAATTGGGCGATATGGGATATGGTTTTCATCGGAATGAGAAAGTGCCTATTGTAGGCGAGAATTTCTTTTTCCGCGGAAATCATGATCATCCTGCTCTTTGTAAGAATCATCCAAGATATGCCAAAGAGTATGGTATGTTTGATGATGTCTTTGTTGTAGCGGGCGCTAATTCCATTGATAAGTATTCCAGAAAGCCAGGAGTTGATTGGTGGCCTGATGAGGAGATGTTTAAAGAAGACATGGACCTTTGCTTAGAAGATTACAAGTCTTCTAAACCTGAGATTGTTATTTCTCATGAGGCTCCTTTCTATATTCATGATCTTTTGGCAACAGCTGCTATTGCGAGAGATCCTGATAATAGTTGGGGAGAACCTAAAGGTAATGAAACTGCTTTTCTTTTGGATCGAATGCTTTGCGCTCATGTTCCAAGACTTTGGATTTTTGGACATTGGCACATTTCGCTCAGGTTTGAAATGAAAAGAACTTTCAAGTCTCCAATTACTTTTGTTTGTCTGGATGAATTAGAAGTATTGGATTTGAAGAAATTGCGTGAATCACTGAAAGGAATATCAGGTGAGTCCGATGAAGAGTAAGATATGAACATGAACACTGTTTCCAACCTCTTAGCCCTATTACTGTTATACATGTGACAGGGCTATGTCATTTTTTCGATCCCCCAACGCCCTGTCTAGCAATGTAGTTAGATGGGGTTTTTTATTTTCTATTTTTGACCCGATAGACCAACGGCAGAGTCGCCTGTCTCAAGAACAGGGTAGTGATGGGTTCGAATCCCTCTCGGGTTATTTTAGGTTCTCATATCCCAATTGGCAGAGGAGTAACGTTGAGATCGTTATTGTTGATGGTTCGAATCCATCTGAGGACATTATGTTAGGCGTGAAAGAATTATTAGAATCTCCTCCCCATTTTGTCTCTCCTCAGGGATTAAAGTGGTGGCATGAAAAAGAATTGACTCATTTCGCCAAGAGTAAGAAACTTGATGGAATAACTGCTTGGATTGTAGAACACACTGATAAAAGATTGACAAGAGTTTTAGTAAAAAATAACGAAGTCATTTGCGAAGAAACGACGTATGAAGGAATTGCATGTTTTATTGAAATGTTGTGGGCATCAGAGAACATGGAGAAATAATTTGCGGGCGTGGCGTAATGGCAGCCGCGAGGGATTTAGGTTCCCTTGGAGAAATCCGTGCAGGTTCAAGTCCTGTCGCCCGTATTTAAATCATAGTGGCTAATTTGGTAGTCATAGAATGACGATATCATATCAGGAGGACCTGGTATGACCAACATTTGCAAATTATGTCAAAAAGAAATTGGATGGATTCGAATTGATGAGAATGGAAAGAAAAGATGTATTGGAAAAAGATCTCATTGTTTAGACTGTGTACCTTTTGGTAGTAGATTTAAAGTAAATCCAATAGGGAGAAAAAAGAAACACGCAGGGCTTAGGTCGTGTTCTAGTTGTCAAAGACTTTTTAATCAAAGTGGTAGAAATCTAGAGTGTTCTGGGTGCCGAGCTATAGATAGACGATATCAAAACAAATTAAAAGCGATAGAGTACAAAGGAGGTAAATGCGTAAATTGTGGTTATAAAAAATGTTTTGATTCGCTTGATTTTCATCATTTGGACCCACGACTTAAATTTTTTAATATATCTAAACAATTAAATAATTCTTGGCGTATTTTGCAACCCGAATTAGATAAATGTATTTTGGTTTGTAAAAATTGTCATGGAGAGATTCATGCAGGAATTTCAATCGTAGTTCAAGTATCACAACCACAAAGAGATTAATATTCATGAATGCATCTCATTTCTCATTTAAGAATCGTACACTGATCGAGAAAAGCTCGAAGTGTGGTTGTACCTACTGTCTATCAGTATTCTTGCCCGAAACTATTCAGGAATGGCTAGATGATGGACAAACAGCTATTTGCCCAGAATGTAGGGTAGATGCAGTTGTTTGCTCTGAACAAACTAGCATTGAAAAATCTGATTTGGCGAAAATGCATGAAGAATCATTTGGAAAAGCAGTTGATTTCTGAAAAGATTATGCATGTAATTGACATGTATCTAATTGAATTTGTAATTGCTGCAATTTTTGTTGCATTGTTTTTTCTGGTTAGTAAAAACAGTCATCTTTTCAATTGAAAGAAAACATGAAAAACGAAATGGATAATATCTGGAACAAGATGGATGAAATTTGGAAGTCTTTGGATAGTATGTTTGACAATATGTGGCATAGCGGTACTCAATACAAAGTAGTTAAGTACACAAAAACATATCAGAATGATAAACTACAATGTTCAAAATGCGGAAAACAATCTCTTTCTCAGAAACATGTAGTTCTGAAAGACGAACGAGAGTGTCTGCTAAATACCTGCAATCATTGCGGTTACGAGAGTACATCTCGTACAGCAGACAGCAAACAAAATTATGATCTACCTTCTGTAGATGAGGCAAAGATGGCTCATAAACAGCCTTGACCACTGATGGCTTTTGTAGTGAAGCAGAATCAAAGGAGAATAGCAATGGGCACAGCATCGAAAGAAGTAAAGTATCCTGACATTGTTGTTGATTTGACATCAAATGATGGGAATGCTTTTGTGGTTCTTGGGTTGGTAACGAAGGCTCTTAAGCGGGCTAAAGTTTCTGCCGAGGAAATTGAAAAGTTTAAGGATGATGCCATGAGCGGCGATTACAATCATCTGTTGCAGACGTGCATGAAATGGGTTAGCGTTAGTTAAGAAAGGGAGAGTATGACATCGAAGCAGAAGAATACGGCTCGCAAGCACAGGAAAGAAAAAGAGAGAATGAAGAGGAAGCGAGCAGAGCAGCGGGCTTGGTACGCATCGTCGAGATAATTCTCGCGCACAATAAAACTAGGCCTTGTGGCGGAATTGGCAGACGCAGCGGACTTAAAATCCGCAGACCCTAAAAAGTCATGTGGGTTCGAGTCCCACCTTGGCCATTGGAGAAAAAATGAACAGAGAACCTTTCGATCCATTGGGATATCGTTAAGGAGAATTTATGGGAAGAGTTAAGAAGAATCCGTATATTCATCCAACGGTAGATATTCCATTAAAGCTTGATAATGAGTATATTTATGAGGGGGATGAGAATGATGTTAACTATGATATGGGCCATGATGGTAGATATGCGGTTGGATCAATTCTTCTTTCTGACTTAATTAAGTCAGCGCAAGATGCTGGAATTACTGATTTTAGTCAGGTTCATATCTTACATTTAGAGGGTCGAGAATATGAGTATGCTCCTATATACGCAGAAATTCGTAGACCAAAGACAGAAGACGAAATAAACAAAGAAAAAGAAGAACATCAAAGATATTTTGAACAGGAAGAAAAAGAAAAATCTAATCGCAAGAGAGAAAAAGAAGAGAAGAAAAAAGCAAAACAAGATGCGCTCAAAGCATTGACTCCAGAGCAACGGAAGGTATTGGGGATTAAATAGTTTTTGCGCGAAAAATAAGGAAATAAAATGAGTAATAGCCTTCATGTTCGTTATGGATATGCAATTTGCGAAAGCAAAACAATTCTTTGCTGGATTGTTGTACCTGCCCATTATGGTTCATATTCTGTTGAAAGCGTTAGCGGATGGCAGAGTAAAGAAGAAGCCATTCAATTGGCGATGAATAATGCCAAGAAATTGTCTAATTGCGAAAAGATTGTTGTATACAGCATAACTGGTAATGTTGAAAAGATTATCACGAATCAAGAGTTTGCAGCAAAGCATTAATTTGCTTTGATTGATTTATAAAAGGTAGGGTCGCTACTCGTCGCTGACAGAGTAACTCGGTAAGAGACAGGATGTTTCTTAGACCCTATCTCCTTCTCTACCGAGTGTTCGGTAGAGAGGTTTCTTCTCTCAGGTGAAAGATTTTATTGATAGACTAGAAAGCCTTCTCACTGAAATTTGAGTGAATCAAGAAGGATTCTTTTGAAAAGTTACCGAAAAGAGATTTATGAACAGCATAGTAGTACATCACGTCATTATAATTAACTCTTCTTTGGAAGATAATTAATCGTTCTGTCATGATGTTACAGGATTGGTTAAGAGTCTTCCAAAGGGAAGGCTCTTTTTTGTTTGGCAAGTGAATAGTTTTACAGTCCCGTAGCTCAATTGGAAGAGCCGTAGCGTTACATGCTATGTGAGTTGGAGGTTCAAGTCCTCTCGGGACTATTTTCTAGGAAACTAGAATGTTTAGATGGAGAATGAGCGCAAAGTGGTCGAGCGACCGGGCTGTGATCCCGGGTTTCTAGCGAGTTCAAGTCTCGTCATTCTCCCTTTTTTTGGTGGTGTTGGTATAGTTAAATAATCAGTAAAGAAGGAATAACATTTAGACATTTCGAATTTCTCCTAAGTAAAGGAGAATTCAATATGCCTAAATGCAAATTATGTGGAAACAAATTTTCTACAAGAATAGAGATTGATGGAATAATACGTCATCTGGGTCATCGAAAATATTGCTTAGATTGTCATCATTTTAATTATATAAAACCTAAAAATAAGCTATTACAAACAAGATCTAATACTCAAGAGTATAGAACAAAGTATCAAAATAAATTACGAATTAGCAAGAGACAAGCTTTAATAAAATGTTTCGGAGAAAAATGCAGAATTTGCTCTTATAGTAAAAACATAAAAGCCCTACATTTTCATCATCTTTTTGATAAAATTTTCAATTTAACTTCTTCCAATATGAGCATAAAACAGAATAATGAAATTGCAAAAGAAGCTTGTAAAACAGTGATTTTATGCAGCAATTGTCATGCAGAAACCCATGATGGTGAAAATTCTGAATTAATGGATAGCATCAAACAGGAATTGGAGCAAAATTTCGCTAGTAATGTTAAAGAAAAACAGAAGTTGTTTATAGAATTTCTTGCATCAATTCATCGCCCTCGTGAGCTGCTTCAGAAAAACGAATTTATTTGTTGCTATTGCAAAAACCCATTTTCAACAAAGCAATGCAATAGAAAGTTTTGCAGTCTAGAATGTTCTTCTAAAAGTCAAACTTGTCTTATAAAACCTAATCCAGATGAATTACAGTTATTAGTAAACGAAATCGGGTTTGTACAAACAGGTAAAAAATATGGAGTATCAGACAATACTATTCGAAATTGGATTAAATCAGCAAGAAAAAGCTGTAAGTAAACTACTTTCAACTAGAGAAGGACGATTGTATCTTGGTTGGGTTCTAAAAGAAATGGAAGAACATAGAAGCTTTGTACTGCCACAAGACGAGAAAAGCAATTCATCCTTCCAAAGGCAAAGCGGAGGCACATCTTCGGTCTTTGAAGCAAAAGAATGAGGAATATATAGGAATGATTTTTGCCTGCATTAGTTGTTCGGGATGATATGTTGAGTGCGAGAAAAAATTCGCGCACAAAAAGACGTATCGTAGTAATGCTTAGGAGAATGACTCATGAGCGCTCGTTACTGTCGGCAGACTGGTAAGATAATGCACTTCTCTGTAGGGGAAGCAGCTGCGCATTTGAGATCGTTAGAGCAAATGCGTCCCGAATATAAGGGAGAAGTTTACGTTTGTCTACATTGTAAGCAATTCCATGTAGGCAGAAGATGGATCGATTGATAGCGAGGGAGAAAGATTGTGGCAACTGACATAGAAGAGAATAGAAAAGTAGCTGAGTTTTGGGGAAGTTGGCTTCCTTATATTGAGGAATGTATTGAAGAACAACTAAAGGCTCTTAAAAGAAACAAGAAAAAGAGTAGGAAAAAGAAATAGTTTTTACGGACGGTAGCTCATTGGTTTAGAGCATTCGGCTGATAACCGAAGGGTAGAAGGTTCAATTCCTTCTCGTCCGATTTTATTTGGCGATTAACTCAGCGGTAGAGTGCCATCTCGACACGATGGAAGCCACAAGTTCAAATCTTGTATCGCCAATTCTTTGACAGGTCTGCGCCCTTTGAAAAGGTTAGCAGAAGTCAACCTCGTCACTGATAGCCTTCTTTCTATGACTGGAAAGAAAGGCGATTAGGAGTTCAAATGAAAGACAAAAGCAAAAGCATACCCGTAATATTTACTATTATTTTCCTTGTTTGCGTTCTTGCTCATTGTGCTATAAATCCGCCTGTTGATAGAGCAGGTACTATGTCTTTTTTGGTTCAGCAGGGCTACACTGATATCAAGATTACTGGCTATAGATGGTTCTCAGGTTCAAAATCTGATTACTATTGTACAGGCTTTGAGGCGACTGCGACAAATGGAAATAGAGTTACCGGAACGGTAACTAGAGGATTGTTCTTTAAAGGTAAGACCATCCGTTTTGATTGAGGTATTAAAAATATGAGCGATGAAAAAGGATATGAACGAAGTTGAGACATTTATTGCTGCTATTGCGATGTCTAAAGGTATGGTTTTGGATTTAGATAATAATGAATGGATTTTGTGTAAACCAGAAAAATTTAGCGCAAAAGAACTTTCAAAAAGAGAAAAAATGACCAATGCAATTTCTATTAAACTCTCCGATCTCCGAACTCGCAACCGAATGGATGCGTGCTACTATGTTGCTCTCAATCTGCACAAAGAAAGAGTCAAAATTCTTTTAGAGAAGGATATTGACGATCTGCGAAAGATTGCTACACTGATTGGTAACAACAAAAAGGCTCTTCAAGCAGTTGGAAAAGGAACGTTTGCTAAATTCAATCCTGAGACTTATAACAAAGAAGAGGTTGCTCTCTATATTGCTATTGCAGAACAGGAAGTATTAACGGAACTGTCTGAGAATATTGCCAAGTACCAAAATATAAAGAATGAATTAGAGTCTTTGCTGGCTCGAAAATAATTAGGAGAATGCCTTGAGAGAAGATATGAGCAAAATTCTCGTTGAACGTCCCCGAATCGGTTCTAATACTGGCGAGGCTATTTCCCGTTTAACCCGTCGTTCTTTCAAGCAAAAATTCCGCCTCGATCCCGAAGATGCTTTTGAAACTCGTCAAAGCATTCAAGGGCACCTTGGCGGTCCTAAACGTCATCACAAAGAACTGAACGAAAATCTTAAACCATTGCGCCGCTTTCTTCTTTCTAAGGTTGGTAAACCTTGGAATGATGTTTATAGCGAGATCATGAGCAATATCAATCTGAATAATGCTGCTCAATATCACGTTTGGCAGCATTTGATTCAGCTTGGAGAAGTTCAAACCAAAACCTATATGGAAGGTAACGCTGTTATGGTTTCTTCCTATGGGTCGCCTCGACAGGTTGGTTATTACGGGCAAGAAGAATTCTACGTTCATCCTGTTACTCGCAAATTGGAATGCGCCGCTCGTAAACAAGAAACTTGGCGCAAGAAAGATAATCGCGATAACAATCGCTACATTGATCTTAAGAAGCCTTTGATTCAATGGCACAAGATTAATGGTATTTGGTATGAAATCAAATTCCGCAATCCTACCACTGAAGAGACTAAAGAGCAGGGGTTTGGGCGTTGGATTAATAAATACGATTCAATCTCAAATACGACTGTAAGGGAGTGGGTTTCTCCTAGAAGCAATCTTTTGACTCAGCTCGAAGAAGAATACAATCATATTACTTCTACTTGGTATCGTTATGAGAAACAGCGGGTTTGGGGTCATTGCTGCTCGATGTTCGGAGGCCCGTATTTCCCGATTGGCAAGCGTCAAATCAGCAGCAAAGAAGTGAAGCGCGTCGAGAGTATGATGACAATTCGAGATAAGAAAGCGGCATAGAGTGGATACAGTTCCTAATCAACCTCATTCTTTTTTAAGCGACGAAAAGTATTCTATTGCTGATTTGCAAGAACTTCTTGCTCGTTATAGCGGTTGGCCAGATCATCATTTGATTACGGGCAGATGCATTCGGATGATTGGAGAAACTCCTACTCTTGTTTTGATGGTTGAAAGTTTGACGAATAAGCATGAAATAGAAAAGTTGCTTCATGAAATAGTTCTGGAGATTCCGATTGTAGTTGAGATTGTAGTTTTTCAGAGGTAGGGAGATTAGCTCAGCGGTTAGATCCAAAACGGGCCATAGCTCAACGGTCAGAGCAAAGGACTCATAATCCTTAGGTTACAGGTTCGAATCCTGTTGGCCCGATTCAAACTTAGAAAAAAGAATTTGATCGAATCTGACAGTGCCTATTTGTTTCGGGCGGTTCGTTTAGTTGGCCAATAACAGAAGACTCATAATCTTCCGAGGATAACCTCATCGCTGGTTCGAATCCAGCACCGCTCATTATCTCTTCACTGATATCATTTGAACAGTTGGTTCAGCATGTCAGATCCAAACAAAATCAATAGAGATCGAGCTAATTGGCTTTTGCGCCAGATTTATTCTCTCAAAGATAATTCTCCTAGTCCTCATCATCTGGCACTAAAAGAACTTATTGAGCATTTGTCAGAGAGTCAGCTTTCTGATTTTGCGCAAGAGAAAATCAATGTCGTAAGCGAACTTTTTTCTATTGAAGCTTGCTTTCGATCTCTTGAATCTCTTCCTATTAATACGACTCCAGTTACGAAACAGAATCAATGCGATGGTTTTGTATTGACTGCTGGAGAGTGGTGGCCTTGTTCTGTTATGAATGTAACAAAACCTGGATGGGTTGAGTATCGAATTGATTATGATAATCCATCAAATGTCGGACTAGGATCTTCTGGTTGCGATTCTGGCGTAGCAATTTGGCCCAACTGGGCTTTTTCATCAATGGATCATCGACCTTGTATTGTAAGGTACGAAGAATTAAAGGAAGAAAATGCGTCCAACAAAAAGACCTGATAAGCCTTACACAAGTAAAGACATTCCTTTTCTGGCAAAGCAAATACATACGCATTTCTTTGTTGAGAATAATCCAAGGTGTCAAGAGGTTGGTTCTTGCAGATATAATCTAACTGGATGCGCTATTGGGTGTCTTTTAACCGCAGAAGATGCGGAAAAACTTGAATATTCTCAGTCTGGCGGAATCACAGACATGATTGCTAGTTCTAGTTCATTGCATGATATTCTAAAATATTATTTTGTTGGTAGTCCAAAGATGATTGATTTCTTAGAAACTGTACAAGGTTGTCATGATTGTATTCTTTCTTTTGAAAAAGATTTTCAAAGAATGCTTCAAAAGTACATGAATGGAGAAACGGTAGTTTTATAGAATTTTACGCGAAAAACAAACCATGAAAACAGCAACTCCTAAAAAACAAATCGTTGAAAGTTTTGATTTGCTTACCAAAGCTATTACTTGTGGCGCTATTTCTTTCTATTATCCTACAGGAGAAGTTAGGTTTAGGGGTATATTGAGTATGACTAGAAGTTTCACTGTTGATGATTGGGTTAGTTGGCTTTCAAGTCGAAAAGATGAAATTGAAAAAGAAATTATAGAGAAAGAAAAAACAAGATATGAAAACTAATGAAGATGGATCTAATCCTTCCGTAGAAAGATCAATGTTCATAGAAGAAGCTTTGGATATGTTGGATAGTCAAACTCCAGGTCATATCAAAAATCTTAATGTCAAGACCAGAACGTTATCTACTGAAGAAACAACATTAGAATCTCGACTATCTCGATCTATAGGTAAAAATTCCGCAGAAGAAAATAATCCTCCTCGCTCCGGTGAACAGCCACTGAAGTAGAATGGGGATGTCCGAAGAACGTATCATGACTCTTTGACAAGTAAATAGGTTGGTTGAAGTCGGTATAGGTTTCAAATGCCTTTGCCGACGCAACGTAGAACATTAAACAGGTGGTGACTGAGTATCAACGTCTATCCCTAGACGTAAGGCGCTGGAACCAGAGATGTTTCAGGCACGAGTAAGTCAACATAAGATAGTGCAAAAGGAATCCGCAATTTCGGCGAAGGTCTCTAGGAGGAGCGGAGGAGCGTTAAACCCTGACTAGCTATAATACTATAACTAGGGGAGCGGGGGTGCAGGTAATCAGACCTGCCAAGGTGCTAAGAGAGTCGATGGCCGTCGAATCTCAATACTTGTCGCATAAAAAATTGAGTGTTGATTGAAAGTTCAGAGGTTTGTAGCCTCTGCCACCTGTTTAATGTTCTTAGAAGATAGAACAGCATGTAAAATCCCATAGATTGCTGATGAGGATAATCTGTGGATCAAGAGAGTCTGCCTCAGGCCATGCTTGTTTGAAAATAGGGTCTGCCCAAGTTGGTGGAGTTACTACAGCGGATCCTTGCTTTGCAGAGCAGAAACTTAGAACCACCCAGGACCCGCAATATCTCGGCGGGAATGCTTGCCAGTTCTAGCCGTTCATTCGGTAGGAAAAGAGGTTACACTGAATCCGTCCTGCAATGACGAGATTCGGTATCGGGAGGGTAGCTCAGCCTGGTAGAGCATTTGGCGTAAAAAACCAGAGTGTCGTACGTTCAAATCGTACCCCTCCCATTGTTGATGAATTAGTTTAATTGGCAAAATAAATTTCCCATCCTTAATCTTCATTGTGATGGCCATCACAATGGCGAAGACCCGCAAGGGCTGGAATGGGAATCTATGTAGGTTCGAATCCTTCATTCATCATTTGATGCTTGATCGACATCATTAAATATCCAGATCCATTTCTTATATTACGGACCCGTAATATTGAGGAAGTGAAGCCCAAATGCTCGTAATGAGCGCTCGTACTTAAACACGAGTAGTTTAGGTGAAATTCCTAATTGGGATGTTGCGCGGCGTTACGCCTCGGCTGGTTTCAGCCCAGAGATTCTCCAATCTTAAAATGGAGTGGTGGAAGCCAAGGTTGACCTTGCGCCCAGAGCTAGATTTTCGCGCAAGCGAAATTTCTAGCTTTTCTTAACTGATTTCATCGAATAACGTATCTTGTACGAACAATTGCAAGAAAACGAGTTCGATGGGCCAAATCCCGCCTGTATTCGCAGGCTCGCTAAAATAGGGGCTAGGCTAATTTCCTGTCTGGGCTAGGTTTAACCAAAAGCTCTTGCAAAAGAGATAGCTCGATAGGATGCATTCAAATTAAGTAATAATGATCTAACAATCATTGTTACTCTTCCCTCAGAGAAAGGGAGGCAGAAAACGTATCTGCCAAAACTGTTCCCGGTTTCGCCAAAGGGAAGAGATTAGCTGTCTCCCGTTTTAGCGGAGTATCTAGATTATTCAAGAGATGGCTCTTTTGAATGTCTACCCTCGCAGCGAACGAGTCCCCAGGACAAAAGTAAGCTAAGAACTAAGGCCACCTTTTGCGGTAATAATGGAAAATGGAAGATCGACTTAGAAAGGATATTCCAAGTTTGCACACCTTTATTACCGGATAAAAAGGCCTGAGAAGAGTCAGCTATAAAGGCTGGCTCTTTTTTTGTTCCCACAATTTTCAAAAGGAGGCACGGATGCTAATTTTAACCAGAAAAGAAAATGAAGCAATTATGATCGGAAAGGATGTCGAAATTACCGTCGTTAAAATCAACGGCGATAAAATTCGAATTGGAATCAAAGCCCCAACCAGCGTTGCTGTTCATCGTAAAGAAATTTATGAACAAAATCCAGGTAAAGCCTCTGTACCAGGATTAACTAAAGAAGAAGTTAAAACTTTGCCCAAAAGCATGGACCCACTGAACTCATGAGGACCTGCCCCACATCTCTTGTACAAAAGCGACTCTGATGGGTCGCAAATGAACCAGTAGAAGGAGATTTTTGTGGCAAAGAAGATTGAAAGCAAAGCAAAGAAAACTGAAACCGCACCTGTCAATGTCCGTAGCCTTGTTGAAGGGTTTAATCCCAAGAAGACGGATTGGACCACTTACTGCAAGTCGCAGAAGGACGGTCCTCTTGGTAAGGGTATGAACCTCAATGAGACTGGCCTTGATATTCAGACTTCAGGTAATGCTGAAGAGAATGCAAATAGCGTTGCTAGCTATTTGACTGCTTTCCAAGAAGTTTCTGGCCGATGGGAAGCGACTCCCGCCTATGGTTTGCAGCACTACAACGGTCGAGGGATTATGCACAATTCGGGCATTGTCCGTCTCGATAATCAGGCTCTCGCAAAGATTGCGTCTCAGGTTCTTGCTGAACTTGCCTCGCGAGCTGCTCCTGGCGACATTAATCAGTCCAAGGAAGTTCGTACTGAGGCTCAGAAGTTGATGAAGGCTGTCATGGGATGGGCTTCTGGCGCAGTTGAAAATATCAAGAATCTCCGTAAGGATGCGGCTCTGAAGGCGGTCGAAGATATGATCGCTACTAGTGCCAAGTCTTCCAAGTAACGGATTTCCTCAAGAGACCCCCATGATCTAGAATGGTATGGGGGTTTTTCATGGGCACAAAGACTTTTGGTACTCACTGAAAGTTTTAGGGTTTACCCTTACGCAGAGGCTTCAATGGGAATTCTTTTACGGAAGCATGGAATCGGCATCTGGTGAAAGAGTTTCGTGAAAAGATCGAAAAACGGTGATCCTTGGAAGGGTTATCGAAAAGAGTTTGGAGAATCAAAGGAGATTTGGTATGTCGAATGAAGGTACGAAACAGAACAGCAATCCGCAGGCGAATGACGAGACCGAGCCGAAGCGCCGTGGTCGTAAAGCTGATGTCCCCAAGATTGACAATCTTGCAGCTTTGACCAGTTTTGTTCAGGATTTCACTCAGAGCAAAGCCGATCCTGTTCCGCCTCGTGGTTATTCTCGCGGCGGCTTCAACAAGGATACTTGGGCTGCTATTCTTGACATGCCTTCTGATAGCTTGGCGACGATGGCTGCTACTTGCGTCATGGCTCTCGCCGAGATTTCTTCCAAGGGTGGCGAGAAGGGCAAGCGGGCTGAGGGCTTCATTAAGATGACTCAGCAGTTCCTTTCTCAGGCTATCAATATCGCGACCGAGAATCGTCAGTTGCAGGCTTACAATAACCTGGCTGATGCTCTCAACATTCCTGGTCGCAAGGCTAACGAGTCCATTGATGATTTCGGCAAGCGAGTGATGGCGTCTCGTAGCGCGAAAGCCTAAGACACAAGAAAAGATTTGAAAAATCAGGTTAAAAGCCTCTCCCCTCGGAGGGGCTTTTTCCATTTACAGGTGCTATCACTGATATGTAAAATGGCGATTGACAAATATGGAGAATAAACCAATGGAAGACAACAGAGAAGAGATTGTAAGGCAGTTTAAGAATATGATTTTGGCAGCGGAGAGCGTATTCAAGGTTGCTATTGACGCAGAGATGTTACCCACAAATAACAAATCAGTTGATAAAGTAGCTGTTGCTTTTGACAGTGCATATTGTGATATTTTTAAGGCTATTAAGAAGTTTGTTGTTGAGAATGATTTGCAGAATGAATTCGTTGAGTTTTCCGTTGGTACTGTTCTTGAAGACTATTCCGATGAATTTATAGCGAGCAATCCTTTTAATCCAGAAATGGCTCCTCCTCAGAAAGTAGTTTATGCCGTTTAATTTGTATAATTCAAATGGTTTGATTTTCTGGACAGAAGAGGAAATTCGTATTCGAGAGATGGTTGTCTCTCATATGAAGGCAGCGATTGAATCTTGTCTTGTCTCAATGAACTCTGCTTTCAGATTCATTCGAGTTGAGGCTCCGCTGTTAACTCCTAAGATGCTCATTAATTCTTCATACAATGATGATGATTATTATGGCGTCAATTACAATACTAACGATGATCAGTTCTATAATAAGCCTCATCATCTTTCTTTGCGACCTGAGACAACGATGGGTTCATATGCTTATGCCAAGCATATTTTGAGCGGCTATCATGATCCCAAGTATCGTTTGCCGCTAGTAGTGTGGCAACATGGTAAAAGTTTCCGTCAGGAGCAGGACCAGCCTACGAAGTTCATGCGGTTGAAAGAATTCTATCAGCTTGAATTTCAGATATTGTTTGGCGAGAAGACTGCGAACGACTACTATCCTGATATTGTTGAAGCCGTTAAAAAGGCTTTGAATGAATTATTGTATTTGCCTCGGATGTTTGGCCTTCATCATTGCTTTACAATTCCTAGTGATCGGTTGCCTTCTTATTCAGAAGAAACGACGGATATCATGTTTGGCTCATCTGAATCAAAAGAAGGCATGGAGATTTGCTCAATTTCGCGCAGAAAAGATTTTAATGGCGCAAAAAATATTGAGGTGGCAATAGGTACTTGCAGAGTGGTACATAACTTCTTAAAGAAAAGAAATCAGGAGGAATTGGGATAGATTGTTGCGTATATAGGGAGATATGACTACTTCCTATATAACTTATGAATATTGGACGCCAGATGGTAAAGTTTTCTATGTTGGTGCAGGAAAGAAAAAACGAGCACATCAGCACTTAGAACAAGCTATCGCCATATACAGTGGTAAATCCATTGTCCCACAAAAATGCAATAAGCATAAAATCTATACAATACTTGGATTACTAAAAAATGGTACTCTTCCTATCATTAAAATAGTGTATGAGGGTGAACGAGATGATGCTTTTGCTTTAGAGGTTCAATTAATCAAAAAATATGGACGAGCAGATATGGGAACAGGAACTTTAACAAACCTAAATGATGGAGGATATTCTGGCAATTGGGGTATGAAGATGTCTATCGAAACTAAGAAACGATTGAGCCAAATGAGGCAAGGAGAGAAAAATAGTTTTTATGGACGACATCATACTATTGAAAACAAAAAGAAACAAAGCGAGCATCGTAAATCAATATACAAAGGAAACGGAAATCCTTTTTATGGCAAACATCATTCAGAAGAAACAAAAAGCAAGCATTCTGCAAAACTTAAGGCCAAATTTCAGTCCGGGGAATTAATTCCACATAAACATACTGATTCGCATAAGAATAAACTTTCTCAAAAATATCACGGAGAAAATAATCCTTACGCAAAAGAATTTATTGTAACAGATCCATCTGGAATTGAAACTCAAATAAAATGTTTATTAAATTGGTGTAGAAATAATGGATTTTCTAGGGATACTTTTATGAGTATGTTGAGAAAAAATAACTCACCAAATAGAGGTAACGCGAAAGGGTGGAGAATTCGTAGGTTGTAATCAGTAGCTATTGGCACTGATCGGGTCGTGTATAACTTCCTTAAGAAGCGCAATGCTGAGGAAATTCAATAAGGAATTAAACATGTCAGATAAAACGATTTATAGTAAATGCGGAAAATTCAAGCTTTGCCTGGTTACTCTTGAAATAGAAGCGCTTGGGTGGATTCCTGTTGAAGAAAAACATTCTATTTTTAGTAGTGGAAATCGAATTATTGATCAAGCCATTACCGACTCTATTGGCGTTGATTCTGTAGCAGACTTTACTACTTCTATGTTATTTCCTCCCGAATGGGAAGGAGAATCAATTCCTTATTCATCTAGCACTGCTTGTCAAGACAATAGGACTCTTGACGAGATCATGCAGGATGAGGGCGGGCACGTTGCTGCCTTGCGAGAGAAAGAAAGAATTCAGCAGATGCATCAGATAACACTGAATTACCAGAAGGACGAGTCTGGACAAGTCAAATCGACAGAACCTAAGTCTCAACCAAACAAAGACTTAGGAAACGAGTGAAGATCGGGACGAGTTGTGGATAAGAATTTGCGAGATTTTCGAGGGCGGAGAGCTTGACAGTTGGAGGGTGGGGTTCTAGTATTATGCATCTCTTAGCAAGGGCCGCAAGCCCATCAGACGTAAAACTCTGAATTGCTTTAAGGGAGATCTGAAGAAGGCAAGAGCGGTTAGATCATAAAGCGGTCACGAGAAATCGAGGCTTGATCTAAATAGATGGATGATGTTGCAATCAGAAATCTATCGTTTCAAAAGAGATTCCTTTTCAATAGAACTGGATATCTATAATGAAAAGCCGTAGCTGACGAGCGCCAAAATCTCTTCTACACTCAAACGGATGACCCCGAAAGAAGAGATAATAGGTCGCCTTACTTTGGAACGCACAACAGGACAGAAGGAAATGTCTGTCTTGTTGTTTTGAAAACTAAATATCTCGGTTGATAACGGTTGATCCGATTTGAGTAATGCCGAATTGTAGGATCAATACTGATGATTTAATTCATCAGCACGTTTGATTAAGCCGTTTTGTTAGTAGCAATACTAATGAAATACGTCCGCCTTTACAGGAATGGATGGTTTAACTCTTATGCCGTACGCAGCAATGCTCCGAACTTGTAAATTATCCCATCGGCTGGGTAAGATTCACAAGATCAGGTAAAACCGAGATGCGTAAGGCCCAGGGATGCAACTCCTTGGGCCTTTTTTTACGCGCAAATAGAAAATTTCACCTGAGAGTGAATGGCACTGAATCTATATTTATGGTAACGACATCTATGGCAAATACCAAAACATATACAGTCGTCGCCGCCAAGGAGTTTATCAATAAATTTCTTGAGAAATCTGATTCTGATCTATTGGCTAAATTGATAAGCCAATTGGACACTACCTGTCCTGCCTCTGTTCGTAACTCAAAGGGAAAAATGAGTAAAGTATATCGAAAAGGCGTATCAGTAGGTACTCATAAAGAAGAACAAGAAAAGCCAAAAAATGAACTTTATTCTGTTCATGGATATGATTCATTTTCTGGTGAAGGTTATCCAATCAAGAGCGGGTTAACTTTGGATGAAGCAAGAGAATTAGCAAAGCAAAAAGGCGGAACGATGAATATCGTTTATGTCCATGATAGCAACAATAAGGTAGTTGACCGATATGGAACATTCTAATAAAAAGAATTATTCAGTAAAAATCATAGATAACTGGGATACCGAACTGGATAGTGTATACTGTGAAAATCTTTCCTTAGATGAAGCAAAAGAGATTTGCGATAGTTTAGGAAGAAATGAATCTCAATTAGTTGTTGTTCTTAATGACGATGGTAATGAGGTTTACAGAAAAGGAACTACCCTCAGATGAAGTCGTTCCACTGAATCATTTTTGCGCGTAAAATAGTTATGGCATCCAACCAGATCATCCCAGCAATACCTAGAGGGTTCGTTCGAGTCGAGCCCGATGATAAACGTTACAAGAATAAGTTTCATGTTCGATCCGCTACTTCAGATAGCATCTATCGCATTTCATTTGATGCTGCACCAGGCGCTGGCTATTGGAAGTGTTCTTGCCGTGGCTGCATTTCTCATGGGTCATGCAAGCATCTAGAGGCTATTCCCTTGGTTCCTACCCGTAAAACATTTATGGGCAATAGAATCCAGGATCAAAAGAAGATTGGGAACAAATGATCACAGATAACAAAATTCGCAAGTTTGTTGTTCGCTATAGCCCCGATGATGACAATTGGGGATCGAACAATGACTTCGTTGTAGTTCAAGTTGATCTAGAAGAAATTCTTAAACTCAAGAAGATTGTTGAACCTCTTTTTAAAGAACATACTTTCTATTGCGCTAGTTTTACTTATGATTATCTGTTTGAACCAACTCATTCAAGAGAATTGATTCGCAATAGTATTATCAATGAAACTGATGATATTGATAGTCATACTAATCTAATTCAAGATCATGAATTTGAGGTAAATCTTGATGTTTCTCTTGCTGCTCTAAGGATTAAGAGTTCTGGAATCATGTGGCATTTCTATGATGACAACAATGATTCTTATGAAACCTGTACGATTACTTGGGAGGAACTTGAGAAGATTCAATTCACTGAAGCAATTGAATGGTGCAAACCAGAGGGCGATCATGATCTTTTGAAAGCCACTCTTTTCATGTCTTATGAGAATGGAATTGTAAATCTTGACAATGTAATTGGCGGGGATGATATTCCAGATGATGTGATTGAGTCATATAGAAAAGATGCTGAAAATCTTCTTCGAGGAAATAAGAAGAAGTCTAGGAAGAAAAAGGGGTAAGTAATATGCCTAGAGAATTTCCTTGGCATTGTCATCATTGCGGGAAAAAGGGAGTATATCCCACCACAATTCCAAAAACCACCAAGATGCTCTATGAAGACGTTTTGTGGGATGTTAGCGTTCCTGCTTTGCCTGTTTGGAAATGCAGAATTTGCAATGATGATGAATCTATTACTGTTGGCGAAGATGCTGATATAATGCTTCGTAATCAACTTGGAAAGAATATAGGATTGCTCTCTATTCAAGAGATTGAAGAGGGATGCGATAAGATTGGAATTTCAGTAGAGAACATGCTCAAGCTTCTTTCAATGACTCCTGTTCATGCCGCTTATTATGCGAATAGGTTTGAAGAACTTAAAAAGGGATGCTTGCAAACTCGTATTGAAGATGACAATATGAGAACGTTTTTGGGATATCCCCCAAGAAAGAAACCATGAAAATTCAAAATAGCAATACAAAAACGAATGGAGAGTTACTTCGTAACCAAATTTGTTTTGCTCTTGGAATTCGTGTAGATCAACTAAAAAGCGATTCTCAGCATCCTAAGATTACTGCTGCAAGACTTGTTATAATTAAGATTTTAAGAGATAAAGAACTTCTTTCTTTTACAAAAATTGGTTCGCTTATATATCCAAAATGCGATAATCACAGCTGGGCAGCTATTAGATATAAGCAGTTTCACAAGAATGATAAGGCTGTTGAAATGATGAAATTTTTACCAAAATCTATTACTGGAGAAGACAAAGAAGTTCTTACTCCAGCCCAAACCGAAGTATTAATGTGGAACAAATCATGAACAATCTTGATGAAATGAAAGAACTTTCTCGAAGACTTCAGGCACTGATGGAAGATCCGCATCCAGGTCTTTCTGGTTGGAATATGTTTCTTAAGGAAGTTTTGGATGGAATTGTCAAGATTTATGATCCTAAATATCAGGAATATTTTGAAAAGGGAGTAAAGTTGGCAGCAGATATAGCCGATGATTATAATTCCTATACATCTCATAAGTATATGTTGGGCGATTGCATCAAATGTAAGTTGAATATTTCAGACGCTCCAAAATCTCCTAAGGTCAATAAATTGAGACTTAAAGCTTAATATAACCTGGTTAGAATTATAATTATTGTGTGGTACATTTCGTACCACTGATTTATCATTCTAAGGAGACTAAAACATGGATAAGAAAGCAAAGAAGAACGTATGGAGCTCAGACTACAAGCCTTACGGCACCTATAAAGGCGAACGAGGCAATCCTGACCAATGGAAAGACGCTTATGAACAGCGAATGGGCTCCAATGAGGCGCAGAATATTTTGCGCGGAGATAAAGACTCGGCTTATGCCATTCTAGGTATTCCTGAAAATTGTCAAGATACTGGCAAGATCAAGGTTGCATATCGCAAAATGGTTATGATTCATCATCCAGACAAGGGTGGCACTGAATTTGAATTTAAGCGGGTACATGCAGCGTATTCCTGGTTGATGGAAAAGCACGAGGATTAAAAATGAAGCGGCTTGTCATTCAAGTGGTTGATGGTGGAATCTCTATCATTAGCCCTATCAAGGGAGTCGAAGTAGAAGTTAGAGACTATGATATTCCAGAAGATTGGGATGGGAATATTAAAAAAGATGCGGACGGAGAGGCTTACGAGTCTGTAGTCTTTGATGAAGATGGCGAACAAGTCGAAGAGTGATAGGATATTAAAAATGAATCTAGGAGAATTTCGCAAACTTACGCAAAATCTACCAGATGATACTATCATTGGTATTCCTGATATTCCCGATCATCCAGAAAGATTTATTACAGTATCTGATCACCAGATAGTAAGAATAAATCATTACGAGGATGAGTTTTGTTTCCAAAAAGATAGTTTGAGCGGAAATAGAGATGCTATTGTTTTGGGATTTTCTACTGTAGACATAAAAGAAAATGAATCGCTTGTAGATGAAGATCAAGAATGACTGATATTCCATACATTCCTTGCCTCCGCAGCGGAATGTGCTGCAAGAAACGCCCTTGTCCTTATGGAGAGGTTACATCTCCAGATAATCCATCTTGTAGATTTCTAGAAGTCGAGATAGCAGTCGAAGGCACTGAACTTTACCGTTGCGGAAAATATGAAGAGATAAGCAAGCAACCTGGAGCGGAATTCTCACCCGCATTTGGAGCAGGCTGTTGTCAGCCTATGTTCAATGACGCAAGAAATAAAATTGCAAGACTCACAATCGCTGGCAAAATCGATAGAAGAATCTTTGCTAACCAATCCTGACAGAGAATCTGTTATGGTTATCCTTGCACTGGTTTCTGGACTTTCAAGTAATGTTCTCAGCGGAGATAAATGGGCTCTTGCTTTTGGTAAGGCTCAAGATGTCTCTAAGGGATTAGGTATCCCCACTGATAAAGTAAATAGGGTTCTACTTGCGTTGCAGGATTACGTTATCAAGTCGAGAGATCGTAATCCCATGTCTGAAATGTTTCCTCCAATGAAAGGATAAGTATGAGCAAGAATAAGAGTAGCGTTCTCCCGCCAGCATTTACAGATCAAGAAGTTGCTAAGATTATTTCTGCTATTGGCGGAGATGGGCATAGTATTTACAATACGAATAAGATGGCTGCGCATTTGGGGATTGATCCGTCTAAGTTCAGTCGTTGGCACAGGAATCATAAGAGCGGAAAAGATTTCAAGAGCGTAATTTCAGACAGCAGCGGTAAGACTGTTGATAACATGGACGGAGTTTGGGGTCTGAATATTCTTGAAGGCATTCTCTCAGACTATGGTTTGCCGGCAACTACCAAGTTTGGGCGTGGTTCAGCAGCAAGAGAGGCAACTTCTGCTATCATTAATCATCTGAAGTCTAAGGGTATTGAAATTCCTCACGAGGAATAAAAATGAGCAATAAGATTCGGTCATTATGGCGAGGGGTTCTTCGAGTTCTTAAGAAAACGAAGTCTAACAATGTGATTTTGTTTCAAGAATTTGTCGGAGATATTTGCTGTAAACATTCAGGAGTTCCAAATAAGTCTATTACTGTAAGATATGACAATAATGGTAAAATAGAATATCAAGAATATTGGTACAATGATGGTTTGCTGTTGACTTCTGCTTTTGATATGGAAGTTGGAGATCGTGTTCGGGCCTTTGTTTTTGTTGTAAAGGTATCGGATGACGAAGTAAAAAAGAGATGCGAGATCGAGGAATTACTTCGGACACTGAGCGGAAAGGCTCCTAGACGATGGGAGCCTAAGAGGATTGCAGGCGCAGATTCAATTTAAGGAATATAAAAGGAAATTTGTAATGAGTAAAAGACTTAGCATAGATAATGTTCTTCTAGTAGTAATATTATTGGCTGTTATAAGTGCTGTCGTTGTTGTTTGTATTGCAATTAACTCGCATACTCCGAAGTCTCTTGTTCACAAAATTACCTATGAAACACCTTCGGGATGGGTAACAGTAGATGGAATTACTGACTGTATAACGAGTACGAATCGTATTTGGTTTCTTCGTCCATCTGACGGAACTGGTATTACTATTAATGGAAACTATATTTTAGAAACCATTATTAAAGAGAATAAGCAATAGCAATTTAAGGTTAAAAGGAAATACCAATGCAAAAGTTTAAGATCGGCGACAAAGTTTTTCGTGTTCGATTTGATGATAAGAAGGGCGTCTTTGTTCCTGATTATTATCATATCATTGTTGCTTTTGCGGAATATAATATTTGGAGACTAACAGACGACCGATGGGATAATAGGGAAAATTCTCCGCCGCCAGATGCCAATAAAGTAATGTATTATATGGTCCCGGCGAGTTGTACCGAGCCGAGTTTTAATCCATTCGATGTGCGCAATTCTTATCCAACCCATCCGCATCATGTGTTCAAGGATGAAAAGGCTGCTAACGAGTATATGGACCAACGTAATCCGAAATAAGATTAATGAGGATCAGACATGAAAACGATTAAATTGTTATTTTGTTTAGTTTTTCTCATTTCTTTGAGCGGATGTTCTCCAAACGTACAGGATTGCACTGTAATAAATTCTTTTACATCTGTCGAACTCGAATCTTCGCCTCGATGGGTAGAGACTATCATTGTTTTTTGCAAAAAAGATGAAAGGATTTATAAGAGATCATTTGATAGAGGTCTTCCGGTTGGAGAGAACCCAGTCTCGACATATGAAATTGGAAAATCTTATTTGTTTGATCTAAATAAATGGGATGCTCAATAAATGCCATTAGTCACCCCACAATTTCGATATGATTTTGCAATGGCAAAGTATCTTATTGCCAAGTATGGAGATATCACGCCAGAATCTCCAAGGAAGGGTTTCTACTATGCTGGTCAGATGCACATAGAAGCCATTATGATGGGGACTGGCTATCGCCCTGATTTCTTTTATGTTTGGCCGAAAATTGAGACCCATGAAGATTTTTTGGAACACGAAAAATCGTATTGGCCTCAATATGGTATCGCAGATAATCTAGATCAAATTGTTGCTCGTATTGAAAAGCAACTAGAAGAAGCCCCGCAAAATCTAATTGTTCTTCTTGATGTTTGTAAGCAAGATGAGAATGCTGGTTGGAGATGGCATAAAAATGGCCCGTATATTGGCACTCAGAAACCTCAGCATGAGTATTTCAGAGATGACAAACATATTCAAGAAGTAGTTCATTGGTCAACATATGAAATCATCACTGATAGCCATGAGTATCTGAAAGATATTCCAGAAGAGATGCAAAAGGAAATAGAAAACGATAAGAATCAATCAAATGACAAACGATAAAAACATCAAAATTGGTGATAAGGCTTGGGTTTGGGCATTTCCTCATGGGCTTGAACAGGTTGAAGTAACAAATACTTTTGAAATGAGTGGTGGCAGATTTTTTATTGAGTATAATAGAGGATATGCTACTGATCGTTTTTGGCGCGATAAAAATGATGCCATCCATGCCAGGCTCAATCTGATCTGCGGCATGATCACTGATATTCAGAGCAGGTTGGACGATCCAAGTAGGAATTTTGGTTGGAGTTGGCGTCCTGCCTTTAATGATCTTTCTGATCTTGCAAAAATAACGATTGGAGATAAAAATGCGAGGCAAAAAACTGAATCTTCTGGGAACGAATCAAGAGATTAATAAACTCGTTGCTGAATTTGTTCTTGGATTGACATATGATGAATATTTTGGCGCTTGGTATAAGAAGGGCGCTGGAACTACTCTAGAAGAATCAATTAGTAAGTTCGAATGGAATCCTTCGGCAGACATCGCTGATGCCAAAAAGATTCAATCTGCTATGCTTAATCTCAATAGAGAAAAGCATGGAGGTATGACCGATCTAAATATCTTGCTTAATCCTTATACGAGCGAATATAGAGTAAAAGTTTCTTGGTCTAATGGAAAAGAAATGAGCGCATTCTCTGAATCAGAGGCAATGGCTATTTGTCTTTGTTCTCTCCTTGTTGCGGAGGTTCCAGAGGACAGAATTGCATCAGCTATTGGGCTTAAAAAGATGCAGAAAGAGTGGTCAAGATGAAAGAGTTAATTAGTTCTATTCTTTCTATGCTTCCTTCTGGATTAGGAATTGAGCCTGATAAGATGCGAAAACTTCTTAGAAACATAGAAAACGAATATGGGTCTAAGGTTTCCGTTTATTTAGCAAGCGCTTTTGATTTTGATGAAGATAATAATCTTTTCTACTCGCATATGGATCCTGGAGAAGCCTTTCTTGATGCCTTAGTCAGCGACCCTTCTGTGTATAGTAAGGGATAATAAAATGAAAGAATTCAAAACAGAATCTGGCGTAAAAGTCTCTCAAAAAACCATTGATGATCTCATTCATACCTATTTCACGATAGGAGATACAGAGATTCATCTGGCTCAAACTTTTGATGGAGACGGAGTAAGCATTGATACTAATCTACGCGAGCATTGTTCAGAATGCGGCACGGAGGATTGCGAAGGAAATTGCGAACCAAACGAAGATTTAAGACTTGCAGCACTGAATAGAATTGCCTATAATGGTATGGTTGATGGTTTTGAATCGCTGCTGATGTCTATCGCTGGTCAAAATGTTGATGTAGCCAAACCTGAATTTGCAAATGCTATTCAAAATTGCTTGGAAGCAATTGGTAATAACTCTTAATTTTTCGCGCAAAATCACCTGACACTGAATCGTTAAGACCAACCACAATCTCTCATAGCATCGGTAAAGCGTTTGCCGATTCTTAAATTCTCATAGAAAGGGAAATAGCAATGGATGAATCCGCTCAGAATAACAATGTCACTCAGACCGAAGCTCATCAGACTCGAACTCCAGGTCGTATTCCAAAGTTCAATATGCCTGAATTCAGTCCAATGTATCGAACGTCAATCCCTGTCAGTATGAATGCTGAATGCGCTCAATCGGTAGCTGATCTCATTCAGGATACTTATGACCCGAATAGCGGAGATGGAACTGTCCTCTTGGCTTTTGCTCGACAGCTTGCTAATTACTCGGTAAATTGTCGTCGGCACGATCAAGGCATGACTCCTATTCGTCACCGTCCAAAGCATAAGACATCTCCTGTTGTTCCAGGTAGCAATCCAGGATTTGCTCAAAAGGATAGCGGCGAAGAATCTCCTGCGCCTCAATCGAGTGAATCAGTAAACGCCTGATAATCTCTTCAAAAATCCAAGGAAGTTTCGCACGGACTAGCGAAAGAGGCAATAGAAATACTTCTAACGATTTATGGCTAAGGTGGCCATACGTCGAAGGAATAGATCGAAAGGAGATAAATATGTTTTACGATGACGAGGATGATGACGATCTTGATGAAGAGGAAGAAGATGACTTCATGGATGAAGATGACTTCCTTGATGACGAAGATGATTTTGAAGATGAAGATGATTTCGAAGATGAAGAAGAACTCGACGATGACGACGAGGACTATTGAATCTTGCTGAGAAACAGAAACTAAAGCCACTTTCGAGTGGCTTTTTCTTTTTAGACACTGAACCCTAAAATAGCAGGTAGCAATCATGGAAGAGTCAAACAATAGCGAACAGCCCAAGAAGAAATTTTATCGAGTTGGAGGATCGCAAAAAGCATATCATTCAATTGATAGATATGTTGAAGCATCAAATCCAGAAGAAGCAAGAAATAAAGCTCGCGATAACTATATTCGAGAAGTTGATCACGGCGCTGATGATTGGAGCAAGATAGAGTTTGATAGCGTTCAAGAAGTTTCAGAAAATATTGCAAAGGGATAAAAATGATTACGCAAATCAATACCGAACAGCTGAAAGACATTCTTTTTGATACTCGTGGTTCAACTTTTTGCGGCTTTGTCGCAGTTATGCCGCAAGATAGAATGAATAAAACGAGTCGCACTACGGGCCTGCTTAATCCCTTCTGGGAAGGTAGGCGATGCTGTCTCGTTAAAATTTCAAGGCTTTCCGGGCAATTGAATGCTCGATATGATAAGGCTGTTGAAAAGAAAGTTGCCAAGGAAATCACCGAAGAACGTCATCTGGCGGGCCTTCCTGATCTCTCTGAAGAGGAAATGATCGTTGCAATTAATGAGCGATTCATTAAGGGAGAGAATTGGCAGCAAACTGTCATTCGAGAAGACGGAACAATCACTCCGTTTGCTGAACATAAGCAGACTCACGAACTTTATCTCCGAGTTATCAATCAAAAGGTAATCGGAACTCCTATCTATATTGACATTCGTACTAATCGTCAATACACGAAGGATGAGGTTCAGCAGTATCTTCCTGTTGAGCGAGACAATACGAATCAGGGTCTTTCTCCTGAGAATCAAGTTCTTTACAATTGCTATAAGTTCCGCGGAATTCGAGCGATGCGATTGAATAAGATTGTATATCGAGTTCGTCCTCATATGGAGGCCGAAGTTGAAGAAGTCTTCCGTATCTTGAACAATCGGTTGAGCGAAATTGAAATTCCTCAGGAGGTTTGATTGAAAAAGAAGATTCAAGAATCAACGTCTCTCGATATGGATGCTGTTAAAAATATCTTGAAGAATATCAAGATGGGGCATTATCCAACTGACAAGGAACTGATGGATTCTTTGCTGCTTCATCAAATGATCCATGAGTATTTGCATGAGATGGATCTTTGCAGAAGCACGAAGATTCTTATTCGTAGAGAGATTGAAAGTCTTGAGCAGTATAAGTATAATAGGGAGAACAGATAATGGCGGACTGGCGATATAGGATTGCGTTGAATAAGGTTATTGAGGAAATGAATGAAAAGCATGATCTATCTCGTCAGGAAGATCCATGCCCTCAAGAAGTTTTGGATGCCTTGTCTAAAGAGGTATCAAAGGCTCCTCCTCTTGTTCATTTTGTTGGCAGAATCAAAAGAGCAAAAACGATTGCAGCACTGAATAGGATTCTCGAAACAGTATATGATGAAGCTGATAGATTTCTTGTTTGGACATATGGGGACATGATTAGCCAAAAAGATCATCAAACTTAAAACAAAAGATCAGTTCGTCTAAAAGCGCCTGAACAAAGGCCAGGAGTAGGACGCCTTAGCGCAAGGAAATGCAGGTTCGATTCCGGCACTGATCGTTGAAGTAAGAGGAGAAAATATGCCTATTGTAGCTTTTATCCCCGCGAAAATTGTTCAAATCCAAGAAAAACAAGGATGGAATGATTTGTCTATGTACGGTCTTGCTCTTGATTTTATTCGGAAGCAGGGCGCTATGGATGATTTTGTTAAGTTCCTTCAAGAAACGCAGCAAACCGAAAACCAGATGAATCAAGATTCCTCCACTGACAATTCGTAATAGCAATCGTAATACAAAGGAGATCGCAGATATGCTTACTAAAGAAGCTCTCGAAAACAAATTGGCCCTTCATTACAACGGAACAAACAACTATTATTCTTATCCGCTTGGGAATTTCACTTTTACTGATGGAGTCAAGACTCTTGCTGACGAGGGCGGCGGTGGAGGAGCATATTGGTTGATTGATATCATCGCAAGTTATCAGCGTGATAAGAAGATGCAGAAGGCTTGCAATGGATTTCAGGTTTGGAAGTTCAAGAAGGATGCAGTTGGAAAAGGATTTATTGTAAATTGTTATGATGGCAACAGCGAAGTTGCTATTATCTCGCAAAAGGGCGAATATGCTGATCTTCAGTTGGATGAGATCACTTTGTGGGTTGAGGATGGCGGTCCTGATGGTAAGCCTGTCTTACTTTTGCCTCAAGAAAGATAGATAAATTGTCGATATTAGATATGTGCAAATATATCTAATAACAAATAAAATAAATGGTAAGAAATATGTTGGACAGACAACTCTATCGCTACAACAACGATTTAATAATCACTGTTCGAAATATAGAAAAGGTATGGCAATAACATCTGCTATATTGAAATATGGAAAGCAGAATTTTAGCATAGAATCTCTTCAATCGTGTTCAAGCCTGGATGAATTAAACAAAGCAGAACAAGAATGGATAATAAAATTAAAAACTATGTCTCCGGATGGCTATAATATTCGAGAAGGTGGCAATAGCGGTGGGGGATTAAGGGAGTCAACAAAGATAAAAATGCGAGAGAAAGCATTATTAAGAAATAAAGATCCAGATTTTCGCGCTAAAATGAAAATAGTTTATCAAAAAAGAAACAACAATAGTGAATGGAAAGAAAAACTTAGGCAATCTAGATTGGGACATATTCCTACAGTCAAGCAGCTTGAAGCTCTAAAAATTGGACACCTTCTTCATAAAAATAATCCCGAGTTACGAGTTAAAAAAGGTGAGGAGAATGGGAGAGCAGTACTCAATACCGAATCAGTCAAACAGATTCGGCAAATGTATGCTACCAAAGCATTTACACAGATTGAACTTGCTAGAAAATTCGGAGTCGGTCAAACAGCTATTGGGGATATAATTCGAAGAGAGAAATGGAAGCATGTAGAGTAATTTATATTTTGGAAGATCATATTAATGGCTGCAAAACTCACTGAAACCCAACACGGATTGCTCACGATCATCTGCGAAGGCACTACACACGAAGGCGACAGCACCGATAATCCTGTGATTCGCCATTGGTTGCCGCCTCATCGCAAATCGCAGTACTCGCCCACCCTTAAACGGGATGTGATCGTTTCGGGGGCTGGTGATGCGGCTTGCCTGAAAGGTATGGCTAGAAAAGGTTGGATCGTTTCAGGAAAGCTCGAATATTCGTACGCTATCACAGAAGAGGGGCGTCTGATTCTGGAACAGCACCGCGAAGCTACTGGTTTTTATGAGGGACGACTGAGACCTGGACATCCAAAATGACTATTGAAGAACTAGAACAATATATCATTCTCAAGACTCTTGGCGGAAAGCAACTTTTCCGCGGAAAAGAAATCTCTGAGTCATCCATTGATCTTTCTTCTGTTATCAAAAGCCTAAAGGAATTGATTCTTTCTGCTCAAAATATCCAGGCAGACTTGAGTTTTAATGCTGATAATCGAGGGCTTGAGAGTAAAGAGCCTGGCGCTCAATGCAGAATTGAATCAGTAAGAATCAGAGGACTTCTTAAGTCTTTGGAAGAGTTAGAGAAAATCTAGACCTAGCACTGATCTGTTATACTTGGCAGAAATAGTATGCCTAACTATCCGATTAAAATCAATCCATGCAAGCCAAGCGGTAGTTCTTCGTCTTATGATAGACAAGACTGGCTTGTTCGAGATCATCAAGTTCCTTTTGAAATTCTTGAAGGAGATGAGAC
>JACCDJ011666919.1_pt1 | contig 47586 bp, 50 predicted proteins | sample 7444481 | NCBI WGS metagenome assembly JACCDJ01 (sample SAMN15323435, study PRJNA562643) | freshwater metagenome | isolation source: river surface water | place: USA:Blue River Watershed | collected 2017-08-15
AGTAGTGGTAGTGGGTGGTACTGGTCTTTATATAAAAGCGATTTTAGATGATCTAAATTTTCCTGATACTGATCCAATAGTGCGCCAGCAGATCACCGATGAGGCGCAAATAGTAGGTAATGACCAAATGCATGAACGTTTGGCCAAGTTAGATCCAGCAGCAGCTCTAGCCATTCCAAAAGAAAATATCCGAAGAGTTATTAGAGCACTTGAGGTCATCCAAATAACTGGAAAACCATTTACAGCTAATCTGCCAAGGCAGGCAAGTAGTAAATACCCAGCAGCCAAACAATTTGGCTTGGTGCTTGATCGCGAAAATTTAGATAGCAAGATCGACAAAAGAGTAGAGGATATGTGGGCAAAGGGTTTTGTGCGCGAAGTTATGCAATTGATGACCAAGGGGTTAGAGCAGGCAACCACTGCAAAAATGGCGCTTGGGTATAGCCAGATTATGAATTACTTAAATGGTGAGTGTGATGAAGCCTTTGCCAAAGAGGAGACAAAGCGGGTAACCCGTGCCTATGCCAGAAGGCAAGAGACCTGGTTTTCTCGTGATGATCGAATTAAGTGGTTAGCCCCAGAAAGTAATGCAGCACGCTTGGAAAAACTGTTGGCTAGTATTAATTGATGATTAAAGCTACCTACGGTCATGGCACACACAATGACTTTGTATTGGTATTTGATGAGAATAATCAACTTCAATTCTCCAAAGAGCAGATTAAGCGAATCTGCGATCGCTCAACTGGTATTGGCAGTGATGGTTTTATAAAAATTATTAAGAAAGATGACAGCTGGTTTATGGATTACCTAAATGCTGATGGCAGTGTGGCTGAGATGTGTGGCAATGGCATTCGGGTTATGGCTAGATACTTAACTACAAATGGACACCAGCCAAGTGGAATTTATGCAATTAACACTAGGGCGGGTAGAAAATTTCTTTCAGTTCCAGAGTCTGGTGATATCTCGGTAAATATGGGTCAGGTATCTCAGGTGCCCGGAGAGATTTCAGCTTTAGTAAATGGCAATACTTTTTTTGGCGTAAATATTGATATGGGAAATCCGCATGCGGTTGTCTTTGTGGATGATCTGGATCAAATTGGTGATTTGAAAATTGCGCCAATAGTTGAACCAGCAGATGAGTATCCAGAGGGTGTGAATGTTGAGTTTGTTAAGTTTTTAGAAAACGGGGAGTTACAGATGCGAGTTCATGAGCGAGGGGTAGGAGAGACCCAATCATGTGGCACCGGCACCTGCGCAGTTGCATTAGCTGCAACAATTAAGAAAGGAAAATCTCTGCCGATTAAATGGGTTATTAATACTCCAGGCGGTCGATTAGGTGTTGAAATTGATGGCCACAGCAACGCCACTTTATCTGGCCCAGCTGAGTTGGTTAAAGAGGTTGAGTTGGATAAATATTTGTGAGCAACAACCAATCAGGTTCAGGTGATGGGCTAGAGATCGATATTGATACTTTAATCAGAGAAAATGCTCAGGCGGTTGCCGATTATGAGTTACAAGAATCTCCAGAGAGTCAAAACCAAGATCTACAGGATCGACAAGCTCTGCGCAGAGTTAGTGGATTATCTACTGAATTACAAGATGTTTCTGATGCTGAGTATCGTCAATTACGTTTGGAGAAAGTTGTATTGGTTGGAGTTTGGACAGAAGGAACAGCCAAGGATGCAGAGAACTCTATAAAGGAGTTGGCAGCCCTTGCTGAAACTGCTGGCTCTCAAGTTATGGAGGCGCTAATTCAGCGCCGAGATAAACCAGATTCTGCAACATTTATTGGCTCTGGAAAGGTTAAAGAGGTTCGCGAGGCGGTAGTGGCAACTGGTGCTGACACAGTGGTCTGTGATGGCGAGTTATCACCAGCACAACTTCGAACCCTGGAACAAAAAGTAAAGGTTAAGGTAATTGATCGGACCGCTTTGATTTTAGATATTTTTGCTCAGCATGCAAAAAGTCGGGAGGGTAAGGCGCAGGTTGAGTTAGCCCAGATGTCTTATATGTTGCCAAGGTTGCGTGGTTGGGGTGATTCTCTATCAAGACAAGCAGGTGGTATCGGCGGACGCGGTCCTGGTGAAACAAAGATTGAAACTGATCGGCGAAGAATCAATGACAAGATGTCTAAATTAAGACGAGAGATTAAAGAGATGAAAGTATCCAGAGATACTAAGCGAAGTGAAAGGCGCAAAAACAATATCCCTTCCGTGGCAATCGCAGGGTATACAAATGCTGGAAAATCATCCTTATTAAATCGCCTAACCGGCGCTGATGTGTTGGTAGAAAATGCCTTATTTGCAACTCTTGATCCAACTGTGAGAAAAACCGAGAGCGCAGATGGTCGAATTTATACCTTGGTAGACACGGTGGGGTTTGTAAGGCACTTACCTCACCAATTAGTTGAGGCGTTTAAATCAACCTTAGAAGAGGTTTCAGAGTCAGATTTAATTGTGCATGTGGTAGATGGTGCTCATCCAGATCCACAGGAGCAGTTAAGAGCGGTCCGACAAGTGATTAGTGAGATTGGTGGCGGTGAGATTATGGAGATAATCGCAATCAATAAAGCTGATATCGCAGCTCCTGAGGTGCTGATGGAGCTACTTCGTATTGAAAGTAATGCTTATGCAATATCGGCAAGAACTGGATATGGCATTGAAACATTGGTTAAAGCTATTGAATCTGCATTACCAAAACCAAAGGTAGAGATCACGGCCATTATTCCTTTTAACCGAGGAGATTTAGTAAGTGCTGTGCATGAGACTGGTGAAATTATCTCTGAGGAGTATTTACCCGAGGGAACAAAACTTCACGCCATGGTTGGTGGAGCGCTAGCAAGAAAAATTCAGATGCTAGAGGAGAAAATTAAACAATAAATCCATTTGGAAATGGATCAGCTGGATCCAGTAGCCAGGTTGCTTCTCCCATTACCCAAGCTCTACCGGTAATAGTTGGCACAATTGCAGGCAGATTTCCCACCATCGTGTGCTCTTTGACCCTGCCTTCAAATTTTGAGCCGATCCACGATTCATTTATCAAAACATCAGAGTCTTTAAACTCACCTTTTGCCACCATTTGAGCAAGGCGAGCACTTGTTCCGGTACCGCAAGGGGATCTATCAAACCAACCTGGATGGATTGCCATCGCATTCTTCCAGTGGAGTGGATTACTTCCTGCAGTTATAAAATCAATGTGATGACAAACTGCAATCTCAGGATTTTCAGGGTGAACTGGTCGATTCTGCTGATTTATTGCATCGCTAATTGCAAGCCCAGCTGTTAAAAATTTTTGACCATTCTCACGCTTAAATTCAATACCGACTCTTTCTATAGGAATAATCGCATAAAAGTTGCCGCCAAAGGCCATGTCATATTTAATTTTTCCATATCCGGGCACCTCTACCGTTTGATCAAGTTGATAGGAAAAGGATGGAACATTAGTTAGGGTTACTTTTTCAGCCTTCCCATCTTTAACCTGAACATCCACTACAACTAACCCTGCTGGGGTATCAAGACGAACTGTTGTTATGGGCTCTGTGACCGGCACTAAATTCTTTTCAACTAAGACTGTGGCAACACCAATGGTGCCATGGCCACACATCGGTAGACATCCTGAGACCTCAATGAAAATTACTCCCCAGTCAGCATCTGATCGAGTAGGTTTTTGAAGAATCGCACCACTCATTGCTGGATGCCCACGTGGTTCATACATCAACCACTGACGGATGAAATCCATATTGGCCATAAAGTTCAGCCGTTTTTCAAACATGGTGTTTCCAGGAATTTCATCAACTCCGCTGGTTACTACCCTCGTTGGCATTCCCTCAGTATGCGACTCCACCGTAGTTACGGTGCGCAGACTATTTTTCATCTACTTACTTTCTATTTTTATAGAAATCTAAAACTTGCTTGATATCTTTATTTAGCTGAGCTAGATCATTGGCTGGCAGTGGCAATCTTGGCAATCTTGTAGGGCCACCATATCGACCAACTGCATCCATAGCGACCTTGATTGCAACTATAAACTCTTTACGGCTATCCCAGTTAAATAAGTTATGAACTGCAGCGTAGATTGGTTTGGCTTTGGCATATTCACCCGCCAAACAGAGATTATAAAGTTCGACAGACTCTTTTGGAAGTGCGTTTGGAAATCCTGCAATCCAACCAACTACTCCACCAGTTGATAACTCAAGTAAAACATCATCAGCACCAACTAATACTTCAATTCTTGGGGCGTAATGATGCAATTGCCATACTCGACGAACATCACCAGAAAACTCCTTTATCGCCACAACATTCTCAGCCGCATCTGCTATTCGAGCAACCAATTGAGGAGTTAGATCAACCTTGGTATCAAATGGATTGTTATAAGCGATAATTGGCAAGCCAACTTTGCTCACCTCTTTGTAATGAGCAATTATCTCTTCATCATTTGCACGGTATGCCGTTGGCGGCAAAAGCATCACACACTTTGCTCCCATTTCAGCAGCTTGTTCAGTCCAGCGGCGTGACTCAGCAGCACCGTATGCAGCAACACCAGGTACAACATTAAAACCGGCAGGTGCTGCTTCTAATGCAGTTTTTAAAACCTTTGCTCGCTCTTCAGGGGTTAAGACTTGGTACTCACCTAGTGAACCATTGGGAATTGCGCCATGGACACCGTTAGCAGCCTGCCATTTAATGTGATCTGCATATTTATCAAAATCAACTGATAGATCTGCTTTAAACGGTAGTGCAGTTGCAGTTAATACGCCATGCCAAGGTTTAGTAGTTGTCATAGCCAAACCTTATTCGCCCGCTGCTAAAACACCAAGTGGAATTGGTGTGATGATTGGGCGATTAGCGGCAGAGTATCGATCGATATCAGTAGGTGAGATTTTTAATTCACTGGCAACAAGATCAACAACTGACCGGCCACAAACCCTGCCTTGGCATAAACCCATTCCGCAACGTGTCAATAGTTTTGCAGTTCTCGAATCTGTTGCACCTAACTCACTGACTGCATACTTAAGGTTTCCAACCAAGACCTCCTCGCATCTACAGATTATGGTTTGATCATTCAACCAGGAGATCCAGCCAGCTTTTACTGGATAAGATTTAATTAACGCATCTGCAAATCTTTGCCTTTTTGCTCTTCGCTTTCGGTGAGCTTTAAGCACCTCTACTTTGCAACCAACAAATTTAGCCGCACTAACTCCGGCAATAACTCCCTCTGCCATTGAAAGTTCTGCGCCACCAATACCAGTTATCTCTCCGGCTACAAAAACTCAAGGAATTGAACTTTGCTGGTTGTCATCGGCTGATACAACTACGCTGCCATCTTTGGCAACCACCTGCTTGCATCCAAGTGCTCCGGCTAATGATGTGTCGGCGGTAAATCCCCAGCCGATAGCAGCTACATCACATTTAACATTTCTTACCTTCTTAACTTTGAAGTTACCTCGAATTGTGGCCACATCAACTGACTCCAAATTACCATCAATATTTTTATGTGCTGCAATAACTGCAGTTGCAAATCTGGCTCGCACTTTTGCTTGACTGATCGTTTTAAGGTAATAAAAAGCCTCTTTTAATTTTCCAACGTTTTCTAACATAACAAATGGTGAAAGTAACCACCTTGCAGATTTGTTCGCTTCTAGTAACTCAACCACCTCACCACCAGCCTTAATTACTCCTGCAGCTACTGGCAATAAAAATGGTCCACTTCCGGCAACTACTACCTTTTTACCGGCTAAGACCCCATGGCCTTTAAGTAGTGATTGCACGCCACCGGGAGTCATTACACCTGGTATATCCCAACCTGGAAATGGCAAGGTACGGTCATATGCTCCAGTGCATAACACTAAATTCTTAGTATTTATAATCTTCTCTTTACCATTTTGAATTACTCGCAAGGTATTTACGCCATCTTTGTGAGTTGCACTCCAAATCTGGGCCCCGTTTAAAACCTCAATCTCTTTACGCGCTTTAACGGCATTGATCAGGATCAATCCAGTATCTAGATCAAAGTGTTGATCACGTTGAGACCCAACATCATCTGATGACATACGCCAGTACTGGCCACCCAATCTGGGATTGCTATCAATCAATAAAACAGGAGCACCTGCTGCAGCTGCAGCTAAGGCAGCACTTAATCCAGCAGGACCGCCACCAACTATTACAACATTATGCATCGCTACCAACCTGCCTTTGTACCTTCATGCCAGGCTTTGCCTCAATCAAGCAGGCTCGCTGATTGCTAACTCCATCAACAACAACTAAGCAATCAAAGCAAACGCCGATACCGCAAAATATTCCTCTGTCTTTATTATTAAATCTTGTTTTGCGCAAAGTCCGTTGGTTAGCAGCCAGTAACGCTGCGCCAATAGATTGCCCAGAGATTGCGGTAATAGTTTGATCATCAAATGTGAATTCAAGACTAGATTGCGACATTTGACTCCTGCCTAAATCTTTTTGGTGAAAATGGGGCTGGGTCCATAAATGTTTTTCTGCCAGTAATTTGGGCAGCGATCAATTCACCAGTAGCTGGCGCTAAACCTATTCCGGCACCCTCATGTCCTGCTGCATGCCACAGTCCTAAAACATTTGCATCCTCACCAATTACTGGAAGGTGATCTGGTGCGTATGGTCTAAAGCCACGATAGGCACGAAGCAATGGAATGTTTGACAGAATTGGAAAGAGTGAGATCGCCTGTCTTGCTAATTGACGAAGTACTGCCACATCTAAATCTGACTTAAATCCAACTCGCTCTCGAGATGCGCCAATTAAAATTGTGCCACTTTCAGTTCCCTCTACAACTGCGGAGGATTGTAAATCAGCATCGCTGCTTGCAACATTGGCAACATAATCAGCATCATAAACTTTATGGTGCACAATCTTTGGTGCTGGAGCTGTTACCAAAATAAACCCTCGCCTTGGCATGATTGGCAGGTAAGAGCCTGCTAACTCTGCGATCGCACCAGCCCAAGTGCCTGTCGCATTAACAATTATTGGGCTCTGGTAGGTTGCTTTATCGGTTGATACTCCAATAACTCTGCCTGATGCTGTATTTATCGACTTAACATTTTCTCCTTGAATAAAGGCGCCACCACGCTTTCTAACTGCTCGCATAATTTGAGCAGCAGCTAGCATCGGCTGGCATTGCGCATCTTGTGGGTAAAGAACTGCATACTCAACACTGTTTGAGATATGAGGTTCAATCTCTCTAACTCCTTTTGCATCTAATTCAACGACCTCAATTCCACAACTTGCCTGCTGGGCAGATAACTTTTTCAGATTAGCAATCCCATTTTGGCTTCGTGAGATCACAACACCGCCTTTGGCCTCTAATTCAAAACCACCACCGATATCAGTGTTGAGTTCAAACCAGGCATCTCGGGAGCGAAGTGCAAGTGTTAACTCTGGGCTTGGCTCTTTATCTGAAACCAAAATATTTCCTTCACCTGCGCCAGTTGTGCCACTTGCGACTGCGCCACGGTCAATCACTAATACCTTCAACCCAGCATTTGCTAGTGATAGTGCGCTGCAAGCACCAACTACTCCAGCTCCGATCACAATCGCATCAGGGTTTTTCATGGGTTAAATCTACTGTCAGTGGTACTTGTTTAACTATTAGTAGTGGGTAACCTCACCTAATAGGATCAGCACGGACGGCAAGGAATGGTGGCAAATAAAGTGGGGTTAGTCTTAATCCAAGGCAGCGAGAGCTTGTTGGCTGACCGCGCAATTTCACAAATTTTAGCCACTAAAACACAATCCCAGGTGATAACTCTTTTAGCCTCCGAAGTGGAGCTAGGTGTGATAACTGATAATTTGGCCCCATCATTATTTGGTGATCAAAGAGTTGTGGTCATAAAAGAGATACAAGATTTAGATAGTGACTGCAGCGATGAGATAAGCAGCTATTTAGAAAATCAAGATGAGAATCTGACTTTGGTGCTGTGGCATAAAGGTGGCGTAAAGGGCAAAGCTCTCGTTGATAAGCTCAAAAAAGCAGGAGCTCAGATTATTGCGGCTGAGGCGATCAAGAAGGAAAGTGAAAAATCTGATTTTGTCAGGTCAGAGTTCAAACGGTTGAACCGGAAAATCACAAACGAGGCGGTGCAGGCATTACTTGATTCCTTGGGTAGTGATTTGCGTGAATTGAGCGCTGCTTGTTCACAACTAGCATCTGATGTTGCACTCCAAAAGACAATTGATGAGGCAGATGTTGAGGCATATCAATTAGGAAGAGTGGAGAGAACTGGCTTTGATGTGGCAGATGCTGCCCTAGAGGGAAATACACCCATTGCATTGATAAATTTAAGAAATGCTCTGTTAACTGGCACTGATCCAGTTTTGATAGTTAGTGCCTTAGCATCTTCATTTAGAACATTAGCTAAAGTCTCTGGCGCATCAAGATCAGTAAAGTCCTTTGAATTAGCTCAGAGTCTGGCTATTGCACCCTGGCAAATTGATAAGGCCCGAAGACAGTTAGTGGGTTGGAGTGATAACGCAATGGCCAAAGCGGTAATCGCTATCGCAGCAGCAGATGCTGACATAAAAGGCGCAGCAGCAGATCCAATTTATGCCCTAGAGCGGGCGATTATGACCGTTTGTGCTGCTAGAGGATCTCGATAATCAGGCTCAGTTTGAGCCTTATGGGTCTGCGCTGATATCCTTGCGCTCTTAATTCAAAGAAAGTTAAGTCAATCAACGAGAAAAGGTAATTTCTAGTGGCAAATATTAAGTCCCAGATCAAGCGAATTCGTACGAATAATAAAGCGCAAGATCGCAATAAGGCGTATCGCTCAGCGCTTCGTACTGCAATCCGAAGATTCCGTGATGCTGTGACTGCCGGCGATGCTGCAAAGATTAAAAGTGAATTTAAAGATGCCTCTCGTTCATTGGATATGGCTGTTTCTAAAGGTGTAATTCATGCCAACAACGCAGCTAATAAAAAGTCAGCTATGGCCAAATTGGCTAATAAAGCTGGCGTTCGTTAATTTTCTAGAAACTGCGAAGGCATAAATGCCTGCCATCTCGATTGCAAAGGCACCGCAGCCTGCTGCCACAAACCCAGCGCAAATTAGAAACTTCTGCATCATTGCTCATATTGATCATGGCAAATCAACTTTGGCTGATCGAATGCTGGGTATTACTGGCGTAGTTGAAGATAGAAATATGCGTGCGCAATATCTAGATCGAATGGATATTGAGCGTGAACGCGGTATCACCATAAAAAGCCAAGCAGTCAGGCTGCCGTGGCGATCTGGACTTGATGGGCAAGACTACATTTTAAATATGATCGATACTCCAGGCCATGTTGATTTTACCTACGAAGTTTCTCGTTCTTTAGCTGCTTGTGAGGGTGCAATTTTGTTAGTTGATTGCGCACAGGGAATTGAGGCACAAACTTTGGCCAATCTTTATCTGGCCATGGAGAATAACTTAACAATAATTCCAGTGTTAAATAAAATTGATTTACCAGCCGCACAGCCTGAGAAATTTGCGGTGGAGTTGGCTAATTTGATTGGTTGTAAACCGGAGGATTGCCTCAGGGTTTCAGGCAAAACCGGTGAAGGTGTTGAAGTCCTACTTGATCAAATTATTAAACAATTACCTCCGCCAGTTGGTGATCCTAAAGCACCTACCCGAGCTTTAATTTTTGATTCAGTTTATGACTCATATCGTGGAGTTGTCACCTATGTCAGAGTTGTCGACGGACACTTATCACCTCGTGATCAAATTCAAATGTACTCAACTGGTGTTAGACATGAGATGTTAGAGGTAGGAGTTATCTCACCTGAGCCAGTTGCAAGTAAGGGATTAGGCGTCGGGGAGGTGGGTTATTTAATTACTGGTGTTAAAGATGTAAGACAGTCACGAGTCGGGGACACAGTAACCACCTACAACAATCCAGCAACGGTGGCACTTGCTGGATATAAAGATCCAAAGCCAATGGTTTTCTCTGGACTCTTCCCATTAGATGGGGCTGAGTATCCGATGTTGCGTGAGGCATTAGATAAGTTGCAGCTAAATGATGCGGCATTAGTTTTTGAGCCAGAGTCCTCAGCAGCTTTAGGTTTTGGTTTTCGCTGCGGATTTCTCGGTCTATTGCATATGGAGATTGTGCGCGAGAGATTGGAGCGCGAAGCAGGTCTGACTCTTATTTCAACTGCACCAAGTGTGGTTTACAACGTTACATTAGAAGATGGTAAGAATCTGGTGGTAACTAACCCTTCTGAGTATCCAGAAGGAAAAATATTTGAGGTTAAGGAACCGATAGTAAAAGCAACAATTTTGGCACCGAGTGAATTTATCGGCACCATTATGGAACTTTGCCAGCAACGTAGGGGAGTACAGAAAGGAATGGATTATCTATCAGAGGATCGAATTGAAATTCGATACACCTTACCGCTTGCCGAAATTGTCTTTGATTTCTTTGATCAGCTTAAATCCCGGACTCGTGGGTATGCCTCACTTGATTACGAGCCAATTGGCGAGGAGCCTGGTGATCTAGTCAAAGTTGATATCTTGCTACAAGGTGAAAAGGTTGACGCGTTTAGTCAAATAGTTCATAGAGACAAGGCATACGCATACGGCGTAAAGATGACTGAAAAGTTAAGAGAATTGATTCCACGTCAACAGTTTGAGGTGCCAATTCAAGCTGCAATCGGAGCAAAGATAATTGCTCGAGAAAATATTAGAGCGATTCGAAAAGATGTATTAGCCAAGTGTTACGGCGGAGATATCACTCGAAAACGTAAACTATTGGAAAAGCAAAAAGAAGGAAAGAAGCGAATGAAGATGGTTGGTCGAGTAGAGGTTCCACAAGAAGCATTTATTGCAGCTCTGACAACTGATTCAGATAAAGTGAGTGAAAAGAAGAAGTAAGTGAATCTTGCCTTTTATATTCATATTCCTTATTGTGTTAAAAGATGTGGTTACTGCGACTTTAATACCTACACTCCAGGTGAGCTAAAAATAGCAACCGGGTTAAGTGAGGTCTCAAACTCATATATTGATCTTCTACTACTAGAGATAAATCAAGCCAAGGCACATGTCGGAAGCGCCGAAATACCTTCAATCTTTTTTGGTGGCGGTACGCCATCGCTCATGGAGCCCTCTGATATCGCTCGAGTTATTAATAAAATTAGTCAGGAATTTGTTTTAAATTCAGATGCTGAGGTAACTTTGGAATGTAATCCAGACACAGTTACCAAGGAGAAACTGGCAGCTTTTCGAGAGGCAGGAGTAAATCGGGTTTCTTTTGGAATGCAATCTGCCGTGCCTCATGTATTAGCAACCTTAGATCGAACACACAATCCAGAAAATCTTCGTCAAGTGACCACTTGGGCAAAAGAGGTTGGTTTCTTACAAATTTCAGTTGATCTTATTTATGGCACACCAGGTGAGACATTATCTGACTGGCAAAGATCTATTGATGCTGCGTTGGCTCTGCCAATAACTCATATCTCAGCTTATGCATTGATAATCGAAGAGGGAACAAAATTAGCTGCGCAGATTAAACGAGGAGAGGTTGCTGCGGTCGATGATGATTTGGCAGCAGAGAAGTATCTACTAGCTGACAAAGCGTTCACAACTGCAGGTTTCCAATGGTATGAATTAAGCAACTGGGCAAAACCAAATTCAATAAGTAAGCATAATTTGGCTTACTGGCTGGGAGAGAATTGGTGGGGTGCTGGTCCAGGGGCACACTCACATCTAAATGGAAAACGATTTTGGAATGTAAAACACCCAAATTTGTATAAGGAAAAGATTCAATCAAAACAATCTCCAATTGCTGATTCTGAAGTATTAGAAGATATACAAATTGCCAGCGAGAAATTGATGCTAGCTTTAAGATTGCCAAGTGGCGTTGAAAAAGAAAGTTTGAATCAAGATCAAATATCTGAATTGTCAGATTATGTAGAAAGTGGTCATTTAGACCTTTTAAATTGGAAACAAGGCAGAGCTACCTTGACCTTAGAGGGCCGGCTGATTGCCGATCAAATTCTAAGACAAATACTGTTGTAGTAGCGTTGGCTTATGAGCAAAGCAATGCCTGGACGGCAACTTGAAATCTTAAAGGCAATTGTCGATGAGTATGTTGCGACTGAAGAGCCCGTTGGTTCAAAAACCTTAGCCGCTCGTTCGGGCCTGGGGGTATCTCCAGCCACTATTCGAAATGAAATGGCGATGCTAGAAGAAGCGGGTTTAATCACCCAACCTCACACCAGTGCCGGCAGAATTCCTACAAATAAAGGTTATCGAGTATTTGTTGATCAATTAGCCAAAGTTAAACCATTATCCTCTGCCGAGCGCAGAGCAATTGAAAATTTTCTAGATGGTGCAACAGATTTAGATGATGTAATTTCAAGAACTGTTAGATTGTTAGCTCAGGTAACAAAACAGGTTGCTGTCGTACAATATCCATCCTTAGTTAAGGCCAAAGTTCGTCATATTGAACTAGTGCTGTTAAATCCAAATCGAATCTTGATTGTATTGATTACCGATAATGGTCGAGTTGAACAACGGATGGTTGAATTAGCTTATGAGATTACCGAGGGTTCACTTTCAGATCTACATAAAAAAGTTAACACTTTAATTTCTACTCAATCACTAGCTAATGTGGGTAGCAAACTAGAGAATTTGGCCTCAAACTACCGTGGCCAAGATAGATCAAATATTGCTGTAATCATCACTACCTTGATCGAAATGGCAATTGAGCATCCCGAAGAGAAAGTGGTACTGGCTGGCCGTTCAAACCTAGCTAGAGCAAATCAGGATTTATCCAACAATATCCACCCTATTTTGGAAGCGCTAGAAGAACAAGTGGTACTGCTTCGCTTGCTATCTGGAACAGATTCATTAGTTAAGGTACAAATTGGTGATGAGCAGAGTGAAAAAAGTTTACAGAACACTAGTTTAGTTAAGGTTGGATATGCAGATATTGGTGCTTTAGGAATTTTAGGGCCAACAAGAATGGATTACGCAGCATCAATATCAGCTGTAAACGCCGTAGCAAATTATGTTGGTAGATTCTTAACGGAGAATAAGTAGAAATGGCTGATCTTTACGAAACTTTAGGAGTAGATAGGGATGCCAGCTTTGATGAAATCAAAAAAGCGTATCGAAAACTAGCGCGCAGTTACCATCCAGATGTTAATCCTGATCCAAAAATGGCAGATAGATTTAAAGAAATTACTGCCGCCTATGAAATATTAAGCGACCCTGACAAGCGCCAAAATTATGACATTGGTGGCAGTGGTTTTGGTGGTGGATTTTCAAGTGCCGGCTTTGGTTTTGGCGACATCATGGATGCTTTTTTTGGTGGAGGATCTCAACGTGGACCTCGACCTCGAACCAGACCTGGTCAAGATGCACTAATTAGAGTTGAAATTGATTTGCATGAAGCCACATTTGGTTGTGAGCGAGATTTAAACGTGGATACTGCAGTTGTTTGCACCAAGTGCGGTGGAAGTGGTTGTGCAAATAATTCACGGCCTAGAACTTGTGATATTTGTAGGGGACGTGGTGAAACACAACAAGTTGCTAGATCGGTTTTAGGTCAGGTAATGACTAGTAGACCTTGTGCAAGTTGCCAAGGTTTTGGGTCGGTAATTTCAGATCCCTGCACAGAGTGCGCAGGAGATGGTCGAGTTAGATCTAGAAAAACAATTCCAATAAAGATTCCAGCTGGTGTTGAAACTGGAAACAGGATTCAACTAAGTGGCCAAGGTGAAGTTGGACCCGGCGGGGGAAATGCTGGTGATCTATATGTTGAGATTGTTGAGCTGCCTCACGAGTACTTGGTTCGAGAGGAAAACAACCTGCACATTTCAATTGCTATTCCTATGACCTCTGCAGCTTTAGGCACTGTCGTGACTATTGAAACATTAGATGGTGAGCAAAAAGTTGAAATTAAAGAGGGAACTCAAAGTGGCGCCACTGTGACGTTAAAAGGGCTTGGCGTAACTAAACTTCGGGGAAGCGGTAGGGGCGATTTGATTGTTCATATTGAAGTTGTAATTCCAGGTAAATTAAATAGAGAACAAGCCGAATTGATGCGCAAGTTTGCCGAGGCAAGAAATGAAGATGGCAGTAAAGTGCAGATTCATCGTAAAAATGACGAGGGGTTTTTTAGCAAAGTAAGAAATGCTTTCCGTTAGTGCTCACACTTTTCTTTTCTGAGCACATCAGTACTGGTCAAACTCAAGTATTAGAGGATGATGAGGCCCACCATGCAATTAAGGTTCTACGGTTAAATTACGGGGAGATCATTAAAATCTCTGATGGGGTGAGAAACTGGGTCTCCGGTCCAATAGTGGAAATTGCTAAAAAGAAGCTTTCTATAACCATCACAGATCGCGGAGAGATTCAGAAAGTAAAACCTGAGCTAGTACTTGTGCAGGCAGTTACTAAATCTGATCGAAATAAAGAGATGTTGGAATTGGTGGTGGAGGCAGGAGTTGATCGAATAATTCCTTGGAAATCAGATCGATCGATAAGTAAATGGCAATCCGATTCAACACAAAAATGGCAAGCAGCAATTAAACAATCATGTAAGCAGGCTCGACAAATAAAACTTCCAGAACTTATGCCAGCTATGAGCACATCAGAAATAGTTCACTGGATTAGTCATGAAGGAATTGGAATAATTTTTCACGAAGAGGCATCAATAAAATTTTCTGAGATATCTATCCCAAGTTCACAAACTAGCATCTTTGTGATAATTGGGCCTGAAGGTGGAATTAGTGAACAGGAGTTAATTTTATTTGAAAATAATGGTAGTAAAATTGTGCGATTGGGAGATACAGTTTTACGTTCGGCTCACGCAGGATTTGCGGCTTTATCAGCACTACAAACTAAGTTAGGCAGGTGGTGAAGATGGATTGTTTATTCTGCAAGATTGTGGCAGGTGAAATTCCTGCGTCGATTGTAAAGAAGAACAACTTGTACACTGCATTTAACGATATTACGCCTCAAGCACCAACTCATATATTGATTATTCCGAACCAACACTTGTCAAATATGGCTGAAGTAGCAATGGCAAACCCTGAGTTAGCAGGTGAAATCTTTAAAGCAGCTGGAGAAATCGCAAGTGAGATTGGGTTAGACAGTTATCGAATGAATGTAAATACTGGTGCTGGCGCGGGTCAGTCGGTGTTTCACGCTCATTTACACCTGCTCGGTGGTCGCACATTCGCATGGCCGCCAGGTTAAATATAGAATTAGAGTAATGGACCCCATAGTCGTAAAAATACCGGCAGCTTTTGCCATGGTCACGTTGGTTGGCCCAGGGGATGCAAACCTTAGAATTTTAGAGGACCATTTTCCACAACTATCTATCACCGTTCGAGGGAATGAAATTTATGTTAAGGGCGATGCAGAGGCATCAAAGCAATTTGTAACCTTAGTCGAAGAGTTGATCACAATTTTACGAAGTGGACAGAATTTGAATTCAGATATGGTGCGCAGATCGATTGGAATGATTAAACAAAATCCTATTGAACATCCAGCAGAGGTTTTGTCACTAAACATTCTAAGTAACCGTGGCAAAACCATAAGACCCAAAACTTCAAATCAAAAGAAGTATGTTGATGCAATTGATTCAAATACAATCACTTTTGGAATAGGTCCAGCTGGATCCGGTAAGACATATCTAGCGATGGCAAAAGCAATTCAGTCGCTACAAGCCAAGCAAGTGAATCGAATAATTTTGACTAGACCGGCGGTTGAAGCCGGTGAGCGATTAGGTTTCCTACCAGGAACTCTCCACGAGAAAATCGATCCGTACCTTCGACCATTATTTGATGCCCTACATGACATGATCGATCAAGATGCCATCCCGAGATTAATGACCTCAGGAGTCATTGAGGTAGCACCGCTTGCCTATATGCGAGGTCGAACCTTAAATGATGCATTTATTATTTTGGATGAAGCTCAAAACACAACTGCTGAACAGATGAAAATGTTTTTAACACGGTTGGGTTTTGGCTCAAAAATGGTGGTTACCGGGGATATAACGCAAGTTGATTTGCCAAATAATTCTCAATCTGGACTTAAAGTTGTCCAAGATATTTTAAATGATGTTGAAGATATTGCCTTCATGTACCTAACAGCAGATGATGTGGTACGAAATAGATTAGTAGGTGACATCGTGACAGCCTATGGAAATTGGGATGAGAATATTACAAAGAGCACCTTCCCGATTCGAAGCGGAAAAGGTGATCGCTAAGTAATTCAAGTCCTTTCTTGAATTCATTACTATGAAAATTGAATTAGTTAATAACTCAAACTTTAAATGTGATGAGGCAGCAATTTTGTCAGTCGCAAAATATTCTCTGAAGAAAATGGGCGTACACCCAGATTCTGAGCTAGGTATTAGATTTGTAAATGAAGATGAGATGAGTGAACTACACATCAAATGGATGGATCTTCCTGGTCCAACTGATGTCCTTTCTTTTCCAATGGATGAAATTAAACCTAACTCCTCTTCAAACGGACCAGGGGTAATTGGAGATATCGTGCTGTGTCCAGCCTTTGCCGAGAAGAATGGTAAACAGTCGTTGGCTGAAGAGTTAGAGCTACTTACTGTTCACGGAGTTTTGCATCTACTTGGTTTTGATCATGAAGAGATTTCTGATGAACGGGCAATGTTTGCAATTCAGGATGAAATTCTCAAAGAGTGGAGATTGTTGGTATGAGTTTTTCAGCATTGATACTAGTCATGTTCCTGCTTTTATTTGCAGGATTACTTGCCGGATCAGAATCAGCTCTTACCTCACTTTCAAGACTTTTGATTGAGGAGATAGTTGAGGTAAATCCAAGGTATAAGAAACGATTTGATAAATTTGTTGAAAATCCAGCTAGGTATTTAAATGTACTTTTGCTGGTTCGAAAAAGTTGTGAACTAACAGCAACTGCACTAGTTGCAACTGCCTTTGTGGATGGAGCTTCTAATTATGGCCTAGCTCTTACACAAGCAATACTTTTAATGGTGGCAATCTCATACGTAATAGTTGGCGTAGGCCCTAGAACATTGGGAAAACAACATGCACCTAGATGGTCTAAACCATCAATAACTATTGCTTATTTCCTGTCTCAAGTATTAGGCCCACTTACCAATATTTTGATCAGAATAGGAAACGCAATAACACCAGGTAAAGGATTTAAATCGGGTCCATTCTCAACTGAAGCAGAGTTTCGTGATCTAGTAGATCAAGCAAGCGAGAGTGGCTTTGTTGAAGAATCAGAACGAGAGATGATCCACTCTGTTTTCGATTTGGGGGAGACTCTGGTCCGAGAGTTGATGATCCCAAGAACAGAGATGGTTTGGATCGAATCAGGGAAGAATTTGAGGCAAGCACTCTCATTAGCCCTCCGATCAGGATTTACTCGCATTCCAGTTATTGCTGACAATTTAGATAACGTGGTTGGAATTGCCTATGTTAAGGATCTTGCAAAACGTGTACATGAAAAACGTGATGCTGAACAAAACGAAAATGTTGAGCAGCATTTGAGAAAAGCAACCTTTATTCCTGAAACAAAAACTGCAGCTGAGCTCTTGAAGCAGATGCAACGAGATCAAATACATATGGCAGTAGTTGTAGATGAATATGGCGGCACCGCTGGATTGATAACTATCGAAGATATTTTGGAGGAGATAGTTGGTGAGATAGCAGATGAATATGACGATGATGAAACAGAGGAAATTGAGTGGCTCAGTGAGGCCAAGGCAAGAGTTTCGGCTCGATTACATGTTGAGGATTTTGCTGAGAAATTTGAAACAGAATTCACTGAGGATGAGATAGAAGATGTCGACAGTATTGGTGGGTTGCTGGCAAAGCAATTAGGTCGAGTACCAATCCCGGGCAGCACAATTACAGTTCCAGGATGGAAATTAACAGCAGAACGTCCTGCAGGTAGGCGTCACAGAATTGCAACAGTTTTGGTAGAGAAGATTGCGGAAGCGAGCCAAATAAGCGATCAGTTGTAAGATGCTCTAATGCGCATTGTTAGATTTACTGCAGCAGCAGAGTCTGGCGTTGGAACTGAGCCTTTATTTGGAGTTCTAAATGATAAAGACTCAATCTTGGTTCTTCGTGGGGATCCTATTTACTCGGGAATCATTCCACAGGATAAAACTTTGAAGTTAAGTGATGTTAAGTTGCTAGCCCCAGTACTGCCAAGAAGCAAAGTTGTTTGTGTGGGCAAGAATTATGCAGATCATGCCGCTGAGATGAACTCAGAGGTACCAAGTGAACCGATCATATTTATTAAACCAAACACCTCAGTAATTGGTCCAAATGAAACCATTGTTTGGCCAAAAATGAGTGAACGTGTGGATCATGAGGCTGAACTAGCAATTGTAATTGGCAGAATTTGCAAAGAGGTTCCGGCTGCTAAATATAAAGATGTCATTTTTGGTTACACACTAGCTAATGATGTTACAGCACGTGATTTACAGAAAAAAGATGGACAATGGAGCAGAGCTAAAGGTTTTGACACCTTTTGTCCACTAGGCCCTTGGATTGAGACTGAATTTGTGCCAGCAGATCAACTAATTTCAGCAACCTTAAATGGTCAGGTCAAGCAATCAGCAACTCTTTCCGAGATGATTTTTAAGATTCCGGAGATAATTGAGTTTGTAACAAATGTGATGACCTTGCTACCAGGAGATGTAATTTTGACTGGCACACCAGCTGGAATTGGCCCAATGCCAGCTGGCTCAACAATCTCAGTTGCAATTGATGGTTTAGGGGTTTTAACTAACAAGGTGTCTGCTCGTGTCCAATAAGCAACCAGTAAGAGTTAGATTTGCTCCTTCACCAACCGGGGATTTGCATGTTGGAAACATCAGAACTGCACTATTTGATTGGGCATATGCCAGACATACTGGCGGTAAGTTGATTTTTCGAATTGAAGATACAGATACCGAACGCGTTACAGATCAGTATATAAAAGCTGCGATTGAAACTTTGAAATGGTTGGGTTTAAATTGGGATGAAGGCCCTGAAGTGGGTGGCGAGTTTGGACCTTATCTGCAATCACAACGCCTGGAGATTTATGCAACCTGGGCTCAAAAGTTTTTAGATCAAAAAGATGCCTACCACTGCTATTGCAGCGCTGAAGAGTTAGAAGAGCGTCGCCAAGCACAAATGAAAAGTAACCAAGCGCCTGGCTATGATGGCAAGTGTCGTAACCTATCTGCAGATCAAATAGAAAAGTTTAAGCAAGAGGGCAGAAAACCTGTTGTCAGAATGCGCATGCCAGATGGTGAAACTGTATTTACCGATGCAATTCGCGGCGAGGTTAGATTTGAACACAAGTATGTTCCGGATTTTGTCTTAGCAAGAGCAGATGGCTCACCGTTATATACATTAGCGGTTGCAGTTGATGATGTGTTGATGAAAATTACCCATGTACTTAGAGGCGAAGATTTGCTCTCATCTACACCAAGACAGATTAGGGTTTATCAGGCAATGGGAGTAAAGCCGGAGCAGTATCCAGTGTTTGCCCACCTGCCATTTGTGATGGGGCAAGATAATGCCAAATTGTCCAAGCGAAATGGCGAGGTCTCAATTGCTTGGTATCGGGAACAGGGTTTTCTACCGGAGGCAATCTGTAATTACTTAGCTCTACTTGGTTGGTCTCCGGGGGATGATAAGGAAAATATCACAATGGCTGAGTTAGTTGAGCTATTTACAGTAGAGCGAGTCAACAGCAGCCCAGCCCGATTTGATATGAAGAAACTTGAAGCAATAAATGGGGACAAGATACGAGCCCTAAAATTAGAGGAGTTTCTTGATAGATCACTACCATTTTTGATCAACGCAAAAGTGATCTCTGGTAGCGCTGATGAGATTGAGATTGTTAAATCCGCACTACCAATTATTCAGGAGCGAATTGTTAAGTTAGCTGAGATTCCCTCGATGTTAAGCTTCTTATTTATAAAGGACTTTAAGGTGGCTCCTGAAGAGTCAAGTAAAATTACTGATGAAGCTTCACAAAATGTATTAAAGGTTGCATTATCAAAGGTTGAATCACTTACATCCTGGGATCATGCCAGCATTGAATCCTCACTTCGCAAGGCACTGATTGATGATTTGGGATTAAAGCCTCGAGTAGCCTTTAGTGCACTACGCATTGCAGTGACTGGATCTCATATCTCGCCACCATTATTTGAGTCGCTACAGTTATTAGGTAAAGAGCGCTCGATCGATCGAATTAAGGCGGCAATTTCCAAATAAATTGTGGTGCAGGGTATTCTTATCCAGTAAATCTTTAACTCTTGGGGTATGGGGTAATTGGTAGCCCAGCTGATTCTGGTTCAGCTTGTCTAGGTTCGAGTCCTGGTACCCCAGCGATAAAGTAAAGTTTTACTGCACGGCTCCGTCGTCTAGTGGCCTAGGACTCTGGCTTCTCAAGCCAGCTACGGGGGTTCGAATCCCCTCGGAGCTACATTTTCTACTTACTGTTTTTAAGTAAGTAATCAGTTAATCTGGCGGCGGTAGCAACAACAGCTGCGGCATGCACTCTGCCAGGTTGCCTACTTAATCTTTCAATTGGTCCACTAATACTGACCGCAGCGATAACTTTATTGTTTGGTCCACGGACGGGAGCAGAAACAGAGGCAACTCCAGCTTCGCGCTCGCCAACTGATTGCGCCCAACCACGCCTTCTAACTGCTGAAAGGTTTGCCGCTGTAAATTTTGCATTAACCAAACCACGATGAAGTTTTTCTGGCTCCTGCCAGGCTAATAAAATTTGAGCAGCAGAACCAGCCTGCATCGTCAACACCGTGCCAACTGGAACTGAATCGCGTAATCCAGTTAATCTTTCGGCGGTTGCCACGCAGATTCTCAAATCACCTTGTCTTCGGTAAAGCTGAGCACTCTCACTTGTGGCATCGCGCAAAGCTGTTAAGGCAGGGGTGGCAATTGCAAGTAATTTATCCTCACCTGCAGCAGAGGCTAATTCGGCAGAGCGAGCGCCTAATACAAATCGCCCTGAGAAATCTCGAGTTACTAATCGGTGGTGTTCAAGTGCCACCGCTAATCGGTGGGCAGTTGGCCGGGCGATGCCGGTAGCTGATACCAAATCACTTAAGGATTGAGGCCCAGCCTCAAGTGCGGCAAGAATTTTTACCGCTTTATCTAAGACACCAACTCCGCTATTCTTACCGTCCACACTCTGATAATGCCATCTCAACTATTGAGAAGCAAGTTTTAGTGCGGATTTGGAAATTGTTTAGGGAGAGCTACTTAAAAATGGGCAAGACTTTAGCGGAGAAGATCTGGGCAGAGCATGTTGTATCTGCAACAGCTGGTGAGCCAGATTTACTTTATATTGATCTGCACCTAATTCATGAGGTAACAAGTCCACAAGCATTTGATGGTTTGCGTCTGGCAAATCGCAAGGTGCGCAGACCCGATTTAACAATCGCTACTGAAGACCACAATGTGCCTACCTTAAATATTGATAAGCCGATCGCTGATCCAATCTCCAAATTACAGGTTGATACCTTACGCAAAAATTGTGCTGAGTTTGGAGTGCGTCTTCACTCACTAGGGGATGTTGAGCAGGGAATTGTGCATGTGGTTGGACCACAATTAGGAATTACTCAACCGGGCATGACCGTTGTTTGCGGGGACTCCCATACCTCTACCCATGGAGCATTTGGCGCTCTGGCATTTGGTATTGGTACAAGTGAGGTTGAGCATGTTTTAGCCACCCAAACTCTGCCACTAATTCGACCAAAGACCATGGCCATTAATGTTGAGGGAACTTTGAAGCCTGGCGTTACCAGCAAAGATATTATCTTGGCGGTAATCGCAAAAATTGGTACCGGCGGTGGTCAGGGATACATTCTTGAGTACCGTGGCAGTGCAATTAGAGCGCTCTCCATGGAGGCTCGCATGACAATTTGCAACATGTCGATTGAGGCAGGTGCAAGAGCTGGATTAATCGCACCTGATCAAACCACATTTGATTATGTCAAAGGTAAACCACACGCCCCAACCGGAGCTGATTGGGATGCCGCCCTTACTTATTGGAAAACATTAACTACAGATGCTGATGCCAAGTTTGATAAAGAGGTAAATTTAAATGCAGATGAGTTAGCACCATTTGTCACTTGGGGCACAAATCCTGGTCAAGGTTTGCCACTTACCTCATCTGTTCCAAATCCAGCTGATTTTGCTAATGCTGAAGATCGCGGCGCAGCGGAGCGGGCCTTGGAGTACATGGATTTAAAACCAGGCACACCATTGAAATCAATTAAAGTGGACACAATTTTCTTAGGCTCTTGTACAAATGGTCGAATTGAAGATTTACGATCTGCAGCTTCAATCATTAAGGGAAAGAAGATTGCCTCCTCTGTGCGATTACTAGTTGTTCCTGGCTCTGCCAGAGTTAGATTGCAGGCAGAATCTGAAGGTTTAGATAAGGTGTTTTTAGATGCAGGTGGAGAGTGGCGAAGTGCAGGCTGTTCTATGTGTCTTGGAATGAACCCAGATCAATTAAAGCCAGGTGAGCGAGCGGCCTCAACTAGCAATAGAAATTTTGAAGGCCGGCAGGGAAAGGGTGGACGAACCCACCTAGTTAGTCCTTTGGTGGCAGCAGCAACTGCATTAAAGGGCACATTAGCCTCACCGGCGGATTTGTAAGATGGAAAAGTTTATAAATCACACAGGAAGTGCGCTGCCACTTCGAAGGTCAAATGTTGATACCGATCAGATCATTCCAGCTGTTTATCTAAAGCGCATTACCAAGAGTGGGTTTGAAGATGGATTATTTGCTGCTTGGCGAAATGATCCAAACTTTGAATTAAATCAACCTCAATACAAAAATGCGAGTATTTTGGTAGCCGGACCTGACTTTGGAACTGGCTCCTCCAGAGAGCATGCAGTTTGGGCCTTACAAAATTACGGATTTAAAGTAGTTCTATCAAGCCGGTTTGCAGATATTTTTAGGGGTAACTCACAAAAGATGGGGCTACTAACAGTAATTTTGAGTCAAGGAGAGATTGAGGAGATTTGGCAGGCAGTAGAGAGTAAGCCAGATACTCAAATTACAGTTGATTTGGCCAGCAAGACAGTTTCTTACAATGGCAAGAGCCTTAGCTTTACCATCGATGATTACACCCGGTGGCGCTTAATGGAAGGTTTAGATGATATTGGCCTTACCTTTACAAAAATTGACGCAGTAACATCGTTTGAGGAAAAGAGAGCTACTTTTAAGCCAAAAACACTGCCTATTAGGTAATTTAAAACTCTAAATAATAACTTTAGAGTTTGCGTAAATTGCTCAAAAACCTTGATTCTAAATAAGAATTTGCGTGCGACACACCCAATAAATACATCCAAGTATTACTACTCACCCCATAGATTAACCCTTAGTTAAGCGAATGCTTAATGTTTAAGCGTAAAAATAAGGGGATCAAATGAACAAGGCCCAGTTCATCGCTTATCTAGCACCACAATTTGGTGATAGTAAGAAGGAAGCTGCTCGCGCTGTAGAGGTTGTATTTGATGCAGTAGTTCGCAACATCTCTAAAGGCGAAGATGTAATGATTAATGATTTCGGTAAGTTTAAGAAGGTTGATCGTCCAGCACGTAAGGGACGTAATCCTTTTACTGGCGAGACAATTCAAATCAAGGCAAGTAAGAAGGTTCGCTTTTTGCCTGCAAAGGGTTTGAAAGAGGTTATCTCTGGTGCACGTAAGTTAGGCGCAGCACCTACACCACCAGCAAAGGCAGCACCAGCTAAGGCTGTCAAAAAAGCTGGAAAGGCAAAGAAGGTTGCTCGTAAAGCAGTAAAGAAGGCGAAGAAGTCAAAGCGTCGCTAATTAGTTAATTCTAAAGCGGGGTCTCATGCGTGAGATCCCGCTTTTTTACGCTCATTTATACCCAACTCAAGTATTGGTCGTAGAATTGCACGGTGTCGACTGAGTTGAAGATTTCATACGCACCTCCTACCGGAAAACCACTCGGGTCAACTGCGTGGTTTAAATTTGGCGCAATACTTGTTCGTCCGATACTAAACGTCGTTGCAAAGCGGGATTGGCGGGGGGCTGAAAATCTTCCAAAATCTGGAGCTGCGATTGTAGTTTGCAATCACATCTCTTACGTGGACCCACTTCTCTTTACCCACTTTTTATATAACAATGGCAGAGCGCCAAGGTATTTAGGCAAAGCCTCCCTATTCAAACTACCAATTATTGGACGTGTGCTTCTTGGGGCTGGACAAATTCCAGTTGAACGCGAAACAGCTACTGCATCACAATCATTAACTCATGCCATAGCTTTTTTAAAGGCCGGACACATGCTGGGTGTATACCCAGAGGGCACACTTACTAGAGATGTGAATTACTGGCCGATGAAGGCAAAAACTGGAATTGCTCGGCTTGCCATACTTACCGGCGCACCAGTTATTCCATGTGCTCAGTGGGGGGCACAGAAGATACTTCCGGCGTACAGCAAAAAACTAAGATTGTTTCCAAGGAGTAAGGTCACAGTGATTGCAGGTCCAGCATTAGATTTTTCAAAGTGGAAAGGCCGGGCAGAGGATCCAGCAGCGCTAGAGGAGGCCACTGCTTATGTGATGAGTGCGATCACTAAGTTGTTAGAGCAAATACGTAATGAAAAAGCACCAAGTGAGATTTTTGATCCTAAGAAATCAACACTTCCAAGAACTGGAAATTTCAAGAAAGATCAAAGATGAAAAAAGTTGCCGTATTAGGTTCTGGTGCTTGGGGAACAACCTTAGGTCAAGTGATGGTCGATTCTGGCCAACAAGTTTTGATCTGGGGAAGAAACAAAAAAGTTATTCGAGAAATTAACCGACGCCACTCAAATCGTAGATTTTTAAAGGGTATTGACCTGCCTCGAGAGCTAAAGGCCACCACTGATATAAAGGCGGTATTGCAATTTGCTGATGTCATCTTGCTGGCTATTCCATCTCAAACTTTGCGCGAAAACCTTGAGAGTTGGAAAAATTTTTTCCCTAAAGATTTACCAGTAATCAGCACATTAAAGGGTATTGAGGTTGAAACCCAACTTCGTATGACGGAAGTAGCGCAGCAGGTATTAGAGATTGATAAGTCAAGATTTGGCTTGATAACTGGGCCCAATTTGGCCAATGAAATAATTATGCGCCAACCTGCAGGAGCTGTCGCTGCCTCTGAAAATCCAGCCAATATTGATGTGATGTCAGAGATTTTTTCTACTAATTACTTCAGAATTTATCCATCAAATGATTTAGTTGGATGTGAGTTTGCAGGCGCTGCCAAAAGCGTAATTGCCTTAGCAGTTGGTATTGCAGTTGGTATGGGATATGGCGAAAATACCCAAGGCCTAATGATTACTCGTGGTTTATCTGAGGTGGCAAGATTGGGTGGAGCATATGGTGCTAACCCACTAACCTTTTTAGGTTTGGCTGGAATTGGCGACCTAGTGGCAAGTGCTCAATCACCACTTTCACGAAATAGAAGTTTTGGTGAAGTACTTGGAAAATCTGGATCAATGGCTAAAGCTAGAGCGCAAATAGTTAAAACTGTAGAGGGTGTCTACTCAGCAGGTGCCATGTTAGAACTAGCCCATCGGGTTGGAATAGAGGTTCCGATAATTGAAGCAGTCTCAGATGTAGTAGCTGGCACGCTAACTCCCAAAGATGCAATGGCACGATTGATGACAGTTAGTATCAAGGCTGAGCTTCAATGAGCAAATCTAGAGTTGCCATTATCTGTGGTGGCAAAAGCAGCGAGCATGAGATCTCTTGTGTCTCAGCGAATGGAATCTTAAATTCTATTGATCGTAGCAAATTTGAGCCGGTATTAATCGGAATAACAAAAAGCGGCAAGTGGCTCTTGCTTCCAGCTGATAGTAATTTTGCAATTATAAATGGCGCACTGCCAACCGTTCCTGAATCAGGAATCGAGGTAAGTATTACAAGTATGGGATTAGTAGCAGGTGGTAAACAACTAGCAATTGATGTTGCATTCCCAGTTTTACACGGACCATATGGCGAAGATGGAACAATTCAAGGTTTGTTTGAAATGATAGCTCTTAAATATGTCGGATCCGGCGTATTAGCTAGCGCTGTAAGTATGGACAAGTCCTATGCAAAACCAATATTTGCTGCTGCTGGATTAAGTGTTGCGGCGGGAATAGTCGTTACCTCTAAGAACTTTGATTTACCAAGTAATCTCACATTCCCACTCTTTGTAAAGCCTGCTAGAAGTGGTTCAAGTAGAGGAACTACAAAAGTAAAACAGAAATCTGAGTTAGATTCTGCAGTTGAACATGCTCTTACTTTTGATACTAAGGTAATAATTGAGCAGGCCGTTGTTGGCAAAGAGATTGAATGTGCAGTATTACAAGCTGATGGAAAAATCATCACATCGGAACCTGGCCAAATTTCTATCTCTAGTAAATTTGAATTTTACGATTTCCAAGCCAAGTACCTAGATGATTCAATGGAGTTAATTGTGCCAGCCGATTTGTCAAAAGAGGCGCAATCAAAAATTAAGGAAGCTGCTATAACCGCATTTAATGCCGCAGGGTGTGAAGGATTAGCTAGGGTTGATTTCTTTTATTCAACCAAAGATGAAGTTATTATCAATGAGATCAATACCATGCCCGGTTTCACGCCAACATCTGTTTACCCAAAATTAATTGAAAAAAGCGGCATTAATTATCAGGAGTTAATAACCAAGTTGATTACAACTGCCCAGAATCGCTCAGCCAGTATTACTCGCTAATACTTATGAATGGTGTTTTAGAAAAAGCTGCAGTCAAAAGAGTTATTGCAGCCATGGAGTATTTTGGCGTAGCGGGAGAGATTAAGGTTCTAACCGAGAGTGCAAAAAGTGCGGCAGAGGCTGCCGCTGGCTTAGGCATTGAGGTAGGTCAGATCGCCTCCTCAATAATATTTAAATTGCCAGATCAATCCTCGCTCTTAGTAATAACCTCAGGTCGTCATCGTGTTGATACCAACTTAGTGGCCGGCAAGTTGGGAGTTGAAAAGCTTGAACGGGTGGATGCTGATTTTGTTAAGGAAGTTTCAGGTTTTTCAATTGGTGGCGTAGCGCCAATTGGTTGGCTAAATAAACCAGCACTTACATTAATTGATGAGGCTTTAAATGATTATCAGGTTGTTTGGGCAGCAGCTGGTCATCCACACGCTGTATTTCCTACCACTTATAGTCAGCTCTTGAAATACACTGGTGCTAAATCGATGGTGGTGGGAGATTGATTTGAATAAAGTGAGTAAGTCAAGAGTTTTTGAATGGCTCGGGGTGGTAACTGCAATTGTCTACTCATTGTTAGTGGCAGCAAATATTGGAGCGGAGTTTATTGGCTTTACCTTGCTGCTGGCATCCTCAGCATTTATAGGAATTTGGGCTTTTTTAGGAAATCACCGGGGAATTTTGTTCCTGCAGTTTTTTTATGCAACTGCAGGAGTTATCGGCATGATTCGTTGGTTTTGACCAACGAGGTTGATTAAAATCTTTTCTAAAATGTAGTAACTGGACAGGTGAGAGTTCTGGTAATACCAGCAACGCCTTGAACCTTGGCTAGAACAGTACGCCCTAGATCCTCCATGCTTGCAGCCTCTGCTCGCATAATTACATCATATGGACCGGTTACACCTTCAGCGATTGTCACACCAGCGATGGCCGAGACCGCTTTTGCAACACTTGAGGCTTTTCCAACTTCAGTTTGAATCAAAATATAAGCCTGGACAGACATTTCAAGCCTTTCGATTTACTCATACCTATTCAACGATGAACGGTAGTGATATTAAAGGGTAGCCTATAGCGAGTTACTTGGGGAGTGCCATTGATTGAATCTGAAGCAGGTCTAATAGAGCGCTTGCGCCTTCTATTCCATACCGAATTCCAAAGTGGTGTTGAGGTAGGAATTGGCGATGATGCGGCCGTGGTTGCACCATCTCAAAACAAACTGGTTGCCACCGTGGATATGGCGGTGGAGGAGATTCACTTCAAACGAGAGTGGTCAACCCCCTTTCATATTGGCGCAAAGTTAACTACCGCTAATTTGGCAGATATCTATGCCATGGGGGCTATGCCAAAGTATCTTCTAGTGGCAGCTGCGATTACCGAAGTAGATAACTCTGAAGTAATAACCGAACTTGCAAAAGGAATTCGATCTGTGGCTGACAGGTATCAGGTCAGGGTTATTGGTGGGGATCTGAGTAGATCACCAAAAATGAGTTTGAGTATTACCGCCTTAGGTGAAATTTCTGGAGAGCCGATTACTCGCCATGGTGCGAGAGTTGGAGATTTGGTTTATCTAAGTGCCTTACCAGGATTATCAGCAGCAGGATTAGCAATCCTAACTCGAGGGCTTGATCGGCCAAGGTATGTAGTTGAGGCGCACTTAAATCCCAAATTACTCCCACCTACCGAGTTGATTAAAGTTGCAACCTCTATGTGTGATATCAGTGATGGCTTGGCGAGTGATGCAAAAAATATCGCTAAAGCATCTGGCGTAGATATAAATTTAAGTAGAGAGTTATTTGAAAGTTCACCTGACTATAAAGATCTAGCAGAGCTAGCAAATGAGTTAGGTGAAGATGTCTTTGATTGGATTATTACTGGCGGGGAGGATCATTTCTTTTTAGCCACAGTTTCACCAGCTGATGCCCATGAGGGGATCGGAATTCAGGTAGGTAAGGTAGAAAAAGGAACTGGGCAAGTGCTACTAGATGGAAATGAGATTAAAAAAACTGGTTACCAACACTTTTAACTAGCGAGAAACCTTGCCTGCCTTAAGACATGAGGCGCAGACATTTTTACGCTTGCTTTGACCATTAATGAAGGTGCGAATTTTTTGAATATTTGGATTCCAGCGACGACGAGTGGCACGCTTTGAGTGAGAGACGTTGTTACCAAAGCTTGGGGCTTTTCCACAGATATCGCATACTGAAGACACTTTACTAACTCCCTTGATTATCGATTCACTCGCTTATTAGAGGCGAAAGATTACCTTGCGGGGGTATTAATTGGCTAATCCAGTGGGTAGTTACGCACAGATCCCTATTGGGCATTAGATACTTCCACTATGACCAATCTTTCAACCCGGTTAACAAAGATCGTGGGTGATCGGACTGCGCAAGTTCTGGAGAAATCTTTTGGAGTAACAACAATAAATGAGTTACTCAGGCATTATCCACGTCGTTATGTAGTACGCGGTGAATTAACTGATATTTCAACCCTGGTTGCAGAGGATGAGGTAACAATTTTGGCGCAGATTGAAGCAGTAAAACTCAGACGCGCAAATGGTAAAAATATTCTTGAGGTAGTTGTAACTGATGGTAGTGCCAATCTCTCACTTACGTTTTTTAACCAAGCATGGCGAGAGAAAGATTTAAAGACTGGCAAAGTTGGATTATTTGCCGGCAAAGTTGGGGTTTTTAAAGGCAGGCGTCAACTATCCCATCCGGATTATCAATTGATTCCAGATGGTGATAATGTTGATGCAGCGGTAGCAGAATTTGCCGGTAAGTATCTACCGGTATATCCAGCCACTGCAAAATTGCCATCTTGGAAAATCATGCAGTGCGTTAGATTGGCTCTGGATACTCAAGATGATCTACCAGATTATCTCCCAGATGAAATTATCAAAGAGTTTAATTATCCAACATTAAAAAAAGCATTTTCAGATATTCACCAGCCTCCTGATTTAGAGAGTGCTGAAAAAGCGCGCACGAGATTAACCTTTGATGAAGCACTATTACTGCAATTACTTCTAGGACAACGACGGATACAAATCAGCCAGTTAAGCACCAAATCAAGGACCCCTAATACACCAAGATTGGTAACAGCATTTGAAAAGAAGCTCCCATTTAAATACACAGCAGGGCAGATGGTAGTTAATGATCAGATCGAAAAAGATCTTTCCAATAAATTTCCAATGCATCGATTACTTCAAGGCGAGGTTGGGTCGGGTAAAACTGTAGTTGCACTAAGAGCAATGCTCTCAGTTGTTGATTCCGGCGGACAGGCGGCATTGCTTGCGCCAACTGAAGTATTAGCACAGCAACATTTTCGGACCATCACTAAATTACTTGGTGATTTGGCTATGGCTGGCACATTAGCGGCGGGTGAGATTGGAACATCAGTTGAGCTCTTAACTGGCTCACTTTCTACAGCAGAGAAAAAAGCCGTACACGCAAAATTAGCCACTGGTCAAACTGGAATAGTAATTGGTACACATGCTCTAATTTCAGATGGTGTTGAGTTTAATGATCTTGGCTTAGTAGTAGTTGATGAGCAACATCGATTTGGTGTTGAACAACGGGATGCGCTTCGAATGAAAGCAAAGCAACCACCCCATCTTTTAGTTATGACCGCAACTCCAATACCTAGAACTGTGGCAATGACTGTTTTTGGCGATTTGGATATTTCAACCCTTAAAGAGTTGCCAAGTGGCAGAGCTGCAATCACAACACATGTAATTCCAGTTTTGGAAAAGCCACATTACCTAGATCGGGCCTGGCAGCGAGTCAAAGAGGAGGTAGCTAAGGGATTTCAGGTTTATATAGTCGCACCTCGAATTGAGAACCCTAATAAAAAACTCAGCGAACGCGAAATACTTGCTGCTCAACTTCTTGGCGAGGAGTTTTTAGATAATGAGGTCATGGTTGCAGTAGAGGAGTTAGCACCAGAATTAGCAACTGGTGCACTTGCTGGATTAAAGATTGCAGTTCTACATGGTAAACAAAGTAGTGAGATTAAAGATCAAACCATGAGTGCATTTGCTGCAGGGCAGATACAAGTTTTAGTAGCAACGACAGTGATTGAGGTTGGTGTTGATGTACCTAATGCCTCAATGATGGTGATCATGGATGCTGACAGATTTGGTGTTTCTCAATTGCATCAATTACGTGGTCGCGTCGGCCGTGGCAGCGCTCCTGGATTGTGTCTTTTAGTAAGTAGTGCGCCAGAGGATTCAACTAGTATGCAACGTCTATCAGCGGTTGCTGCCACATTGGATGGCTTCGAGTTGGCCCGTATCGATTTAGAACAGCGCAAAGAGGGAGATGTTTTAGGACGTTCACAATCTGGCGGCCGTTCCCATTTGAGATTGCTAAAGGTTTTGCGGGATGAAAATCTAATTGATCAAGCACGAATGGTTTCAACAAAACTATTGCAGGATGACCCTGAACTTCTTAATCTGCCAGAGCTCAAAAAAGAGGTAGATAAACTTAAAGAGGATGAGTCAGCAAGATTTATGGACAAATCATGAGTATGCGCATCATTGCCGGACTTGGCAAGGGTCGAAAATTATATTCACCGCCATCAATAACCAGACCAACATCTGATCGTGCTCGAGAGGGTTTATTCTCATCATTGATATCAACATTTAGTAGTTTAGATGGATTGAATTTTCTTGATTTATTTGCAGGCTCTGGCGCAGTCGGTGTTGAAGCACTATCAAGAGGGGTCGCTTTAGTTGATGCAGTAGAGAGTAACCCCACTAGCGCAAAGGTGTGTGAAAAAAATTTTGCACTGATTTCAAATCTATCTGGTGTTGGAAAATTTAAGGTTCATCAAAAAACTGTTTTTGAGTTTTTAAACCACACTGCTGCTGACTCTTATGAAATTATCTATATTGATCCACCTTATGAAGTTGAAAATAGCGAGGTAGAAAAGATTCTCAAAAAAATTGTTGCCCTAGGCTTACTCAGCAAGTTCGGAATGGTGGCAATTGAAAGAGATTCAAAATCAAAGGCATTCTCATGGCCTGCTGGTTTATCAGAAGCAAAGGTTCGCTCATATGGCGCAGGTGCTATTCACTACGGCGTGTTAAGTGAGCACAATCAGTCAAAAAATGGCTAACTGCGCAATTAGTTGCTAGCGTTTTACTCATGAGACGCGTGGTATGTCCTGGATCATTTGATCCAATTACAAATGGACACCTAGATATCATTGCGCGAGCCTGCTCCTTATTTGATGAAGTAGTAATTGCAGTGTTGGTCAATCAAACCAAAAGTTCACTATTTACAGTAGAGGAGCGAATTGAGATGATCAAAGAGGTCACTACCAGGTTTAGCAATGTCAAGGTTGATTCTTGGTCAGGTTTATTGGTGGATTATTGCCGCACAAACAAAATTCCAACTATTGTCAAAGGCCTGAGAGCAGTAAGTGATTTTGATTATGAATTACAAATGAGCCAGGTAAATCTTCAATTACAAGGAGTTGAAACCTTGTTTATGTCTACCGCACCATCACACTCATTCTTATCCTCATCACTTGTAAAAGAGATTGCTAGCTACGGTGGAGATGTATCGGCATATATGCCTGCAGCCATAGTTGATAAGTTAAAATCTAGAGTTAAGCGAAAGGAGTAGCGATGGATGCAGTTGAAAATTTAGAGGCAGCAATTGCCATGGTTGAAGAGGCGCGGTCAGTGCCACTTTCAGCCTCCTGTGTCTTAAATCGAAGTGAGATGCTGCAACTGCTGGATCAAATAAAGCTCTCCTTTCCAAGTGACTTAGCCAAAGCAATCTCGATTTTAAGAGATAAAGATGAAATTCTTGAAAATGCTCACAAGCAAGCAGATGGTGTCATCGCCCAGGCTCGAGATGAGGTAGCAAGGTTGGTGGAGCAAACCACCATTGTTGCCAACGCAAGAAAAGAAGCTAATCGAATTCTTGCAGAGGCAACCGCTGAGGGTAAGAAAAATCAAGAAGAGATTGATGAATATGTAGATGCTAGGTTGGCTACGCTTGAAGTTATTCTCAATAAAACCTTGGATGTCATTAGTAAAGGTAGAGATCAGTTAGGTGGGGTTGAGACAAAGCACGCACTATCTGACCTAAATAAGTAGTTTTATGGCACGTTCAATTTATCTGTTCAATACCCATGACCTGCCACACCGGGCGGGTGAGATGCGGGAGTATCAATTGGATCTAAAGATCCCGGAAGCAGTCGGTGTTGAGCTGCTCTCAGTTAAAACTGGTGAAGTTATTGAGCTTGATCTGCGGGTGCAATCAGTTGATGAAGGGGTACTTGCAACAGGGCGTGTGATGGCCACCGCTACTGGGGAGTGCACTAGATGTTTAGCGCCTATCAATTGGCCGATTGACGAGAATTTTACTGAGCTTTATTACTATGAAATTGTTGGCGGGAAATCAAATGGTAAGCGGGGCTCTAAATCAAAGGCTGAAAAGGAAATTGATTTAGACCTAGAGGAAGATGATTTAAGTTTTATGGTTGGCGATGATATTGATTTAGAGCCTGCCATAAGAGATGCAGTTATCTTGAATCTAGCGGTCAATCCTCTTTGCCGCGAAGATTGCCCAGGTCTTGCTGAAAAGCAAGGAGAAAACTGGGCATATCTGCCAGCAGATCAAGATCAAACCCCAATCGATGAGCGATGGGCAGGCCTGAAGGATTTCCCGCTTAAAAACTAATCGTTTTTACAAGATCTGACTTTTCGTAGATAATTCTCACCTTGCGCAAAGCGCAGCAAACAAGGAGCAATGATCATGCCAGTACCAAAGCGAAAAATGTCGCGAGCACGCACTCGCTCTCGACGTAGTATGTGGAAGACAACTCCTGCACACCTTGCAACTTGTCAGCAATGCCAACAACCAAAGTTGCAACACACTGCTTGCCCAACCTGCGGAACTTATAACCGTCGACAGGTTTTAGAGGTCTGATCTGTACTCTGACCTAACCGAGCAACTCGGGATATCGGTTAAGGAAGAGGTGCTTGAACTTGCATTAACGCACCGATCATTTTCATATGAAGCAGGTGGCATTCCCACTAATGAGCGATTAGAGTTTTTAGGCGATTCGGTATTAGGCCTTGTTGTTACCGATGAGCTCTATAAAAGGTTTCCTGAGTTGGATGAAAGTAGATTAAGCCCACTTAGGTCTGGTGTAGTTAATATGCGAGCACTTGCCCAAATCGCTCGAGACTTAAAACTTGGTGAACATTTAAGAATTGGTAAAGGCGAAGAGGCAACAAACGGTCGTGACAAAAACTCGATATTGGCAGATTCACTTGAAGCCTTAGTAGGCGCAATTTATTTGCAACATGGTTATAACAAGAGTGCTGAAATTGTACTTAAGTGGATGATGCCATCACTAGAGGCGGTATCCACACTGGGAGCTGCCTTAGATGGTAAGACTGCATTACAAGAGATTGCAGCTATTTTAAATTTGCCATCACCTGAGTATGAGATTGTTGAATCAGGACCAGACCATGATAAAAGTTTTGTGGCAGTCGCAATCGTTGGTAGCGAAAAGTTTCCAAGCGGTGAAGGCAAAAGTAAGCGCGAAGCAGAACAAGCAGCAGCCAAACTGGCTCATGAAGTACTGAGCAGTCGCAGCAAAAATAAGTAATTATTAAATAGTTTCATGCCAGAGTTACCTGAGGTTGAAACGGTTAGAAGTGGACTTGAAAAATATATTCTGGATAAAAAGATAGCTACTGCTGAAAGTTTTCATCCTAGGGCGGTAAAGCCAGGCTCAATTGCTCCACTCGATCGGGTTATCGGTGCAAAGATTAATGCAGTTAAGCGTCGTGGAAAATTCTTATGGCTGGAGTTAGATCGAGATTTTGCCTTAGTTGCTCATCTTGGAATGAGTGGTCAACTATTAGTCCAACCAGCATCAGCACCATTGCAAAGCCATTTAAGAGCTAGGTTTTCTATCGTAGGTAGGTTTAAGAGTGGCTCTGACCAAATTAGGTTTATTGATCAGCGGACATTTGGCTGGTTATCTGTTGAGGAGTTTATTGGCGAGGTACCAACTAGCGTGGCTCACATTGCTACTGATCCTTTTGAAAAAACCTTTGATATTCGTAAAGTTATTGCTCGAATTAAGTCCAAAAAGTGTGCAATTAAGCCGGCCATTCTAAATCAAGAGATAGTAAGTGGAATTGGCAACATTTATGCTGACGAAGCGTTATGGCGAGCAAAGATTCATCCAGAGGTGGTTTGCGAGGATTTATCCGAGATAGAAATAAAGAAAGTTATTACCTCGGCAATCAGTGTTATGAAATCTGCCATAAAATCTGGCGGCACATCATTTGATGAGCAGTATAAAAATGTGAATGGTGAAAGCGGATATTTTTCCCGCTCCCTGAAGGTATATGGTCGAGAAGGGGAGAAATGTTCCAGATGTGGCAGCGCTATCCACAGAATAGCCTTTGCTAATCGCTCATCTCATTTTTGTCCGTGTTGCCAACGGTAGGTGAGCGGGAATTTTCTGGTTTTTAGATAGGTTTGCGCCTATGAGGGCGAAGCTATGTATCTAAAGAGTATGAACCTAAAAGGGTTCAAATCCTTTGCATCCTCAACCACACTCAATTTCGAACAAGGCATTACCTGCGTCGTGGGGCCAAATGGATCTGGTAAATCCAATGTAGTCGATGCCCTTTCATGGGTTATGGGTGAGCAAGGTGCTAAGTCTTTGCGTGGTGGGAAAATGGAGGATGTTATTTTTGCTGGCACCTCTGGTAGAGCACCACTAGGTCGAGCTGAGGTATCGGTAACGATCGATAATGCTGATGGCGTACTCCCAATTGATTTCTCTGAGGTAACAATTACCCGTGTTCTGTTTCGAAATGGCTCATCTGAATACTTACTAAATGGTGAGACTACAAGATTATTAGATATTCAAGAGTTGTTAAGTGATAGCGGTATTGGTCGAGAGATGCATGTGATTGTTGGCCAGGGACAATTAGACGCAATTTTACTTGCCAATCCAGAGGAGCGAAGAGCATTCATTGAAGAGGCAGCTGGAGTACTTAAGCACCGAAAGCGTAAAGAGAAAGCGATTCGAAAATTAGATTCGATGCAAACAAATCTTGCGCGCATTCAAGATTTAACTGTGGAGCTTCGAAGGCAATTACGTCCATTAGGTAAGCAGGCGGAGGTGGCAAGAAAAGCCTCAGTAATCCAATCTGATGTCAGAGATGCCAAACTCAGATTGCTAGCTGACGATCTAACCCGTATGCGAAGTGCGATGGAGGTTGAGGTTGCTGATGAGAATGTATTACGTGATCGCAAGGAACAGGTGGAGCGTGAACTAAATACTGCAAGATCACGTGAGGTTGAATTAGATGCGATCGCTGCCAGTGAGAACCCTCAGTTAATTACAGCACAAGAAAACTTTTATCGACTTACTGCTCAGCGAGAGCAGATTCGCGGTGTTCAAAATCTTGCTTCGGAACGTGCCAGATTTTTGGCAGAGGAGGCAGAGGAAGCAAAAGCAGTAGGTAGAGATCCAAAAGCATTAGAGGATGAAGCTCGCGCTTTAAGAGAGGAAGAATCTGCCCTTGCGGCCCAAGTTAGAATTTCACAAGAACAGTTACAAGTTGATTCAAATTCGCTAAAGGCAATTGAAGATCAACTTGCATTAGAAGAAAATCGTGTCTCAGCATCCCTGCGAGCAATTGCTGATCAACGTGAAGGAACTGCTCGACAAGAGGGCCATATCAATGGACTTCGGTCCAGAATTGATGCAACAACTGGGGAGATAACTCGGTTAACAACAGCGACGCAATCAGCCGAGGCAAGATTGAAAAGCTATCGCGAAAGTTTTGCATTAATTGAAACTCAAATCTCATCACTAACAGCATCAGAGCCAGGACTAGATGCCTTGTTTAATAAATTAAAAATTGATTTAAAAGCAGCTGAGGGTGAATTACAGATGCTGACTGAAAAATTACAATCATCTGAGAAACTTAGGGCAGGTTCTTTAGGTAGATTGACCGCTTTTAAAGAGATTACTGAATTAGTTGCCGCCTCTCAAAATGCAGATTTGATCGAGAAAATTTCAATTCTTACCTCAAATTGCGAGGCGGAGGTAAGCAAAGTTTCAGCAGATTGTGATCGAATCAAGTTTGATCTAGTGTCAGTCCAGGAACGAGCTAATGGCGTTAATCGTGAATACGAAGTAGCGCTTTCAAAGTTAAACGACTCTGATGCAGCTATGACTGGCTTGGCAGAGCAGTTAGCAGTAGCAGGTCAGAACGTGAAAAACACTAGTGAAGAGTTGGACCGTTTAAATTCAGCACTAAGTGCTGCCAGTGAACAGCGGACCTTTGATGAGCGAGATTTAGCAGCAGCAATTGCCCAATTTGAATCCCATCAAGCTCCATTAGAGCCAGATTTAACTCATTTAGAGGACCTAAGGTCTCAGGTATCTAGCGCAAGATCTAAAGAGGTTGAGGCCCGCTTGAGTTTACGAACAATAGAAGAACGCAAAGATGCGGTATCACAACGTGCTATTGCTTTAGAAAACCAAGCAACTGCAGAGCGGGAAGCTGCTTCAAGATCTATATCTCGAAGAGAGAATAGAGCCCAAGCTGCAATCACAGCACAAGAGATTGCCGATACCGCCTATGAAGCACTTATCCAGATTGAATCATCGATTTCAAAAGCAGGTGCTGAGCGAGAGAGATTAGAGATTTCACGATCTGAGCGTGAAGGTGAGATATTGAATTTAAGAACAATCGGAAGAGAGCTTGCAATTGAACTTGAACGATTGACCTCAAGTGTTCATAAAGATGAAATTGCTCGTGCTGAACAGCGTTTAAGAATTGAACAATTAGAGAACAAAGCGGTTGAGGAGTTAGGTGTTGATGTTTCAACATTATTGAGTGAGTACGGTCCTCATAATGATGTCCCCACATTTTACGAAAATGAACAGGGAGAGTTTGTGCCAGGGGATTTAATTCCTTATCGAAGAGATCAACAGGAGAAGCGATTGGTCCAGGCTGAGCGATCATTAACTCTATTGGGCAAGATTAATCCACTCGCTCTTGAAGAGTACTCCTCGCTAGAGGAGCGCTTGCGATATCTAGCTGAACAACTTGAAGATCTAAAGAAAACTAAAAAAGATCTGTTAGATATCATCAAAGAGGTAGATGATCGGGTTCAACAGATATTTACCCAAGCATATGAAGACACAGCTAGAGAGTTTGAAATTGTCTTTGCTCGATTATTTCCTGGGGGTGATGGAAAGCTAATTCTGACCAACCCATCTGACATGTTGACTTCAGGTGTTGATGTTGAGGCTCGGCCACCAGGAAAGAGAGTTAAGCGACTATCACTCTTATCAGGTGGTGAGCGATCATTAGTTGCGGTTGCTCTTCTTATTGCGATCTTTAAGGCACGACCATCACCGTTCTACGTTATGGATGAGGTTGAAGCAGCATTAGATGACACCAACTTAGGAAGATTACTTGGCGTATTTGAGGAGTTGCGAGAGAAATCTCAGTTAATCATTATTACCCATCAAAAGCGCACTATGGAGATTGCTGATGCACTATATGGCGTAACAATGCGAGGAGATGGTGTAAGTGAAGTTATATCCCAGCGCATTCGTGAAGTTGACGCAGTTTCTTAACAAAAGTAAATGAGTTTATTTAAACGATTACTAAACGCGGTTAGATCTGGCTCGGTTTCACAAGATCAATGGGATGAGATTCGAAGCGCCTTAATCAAAGCAGATCTAGGGGTTAAGTTAGTAGATCAAGTGATTGCACAAGCTAAATCAGCTAAACCAGAGGATGCTAAACAGGTAATTAAAGAGCAATTGTTGCAATGGCTTAGTAAGAAAGATCGTGACTTAAATCTTTCACCTAATGCTGTTAGTACAATTTTGATTGTAGGAGTTAACGGAACTGGTAAAACTACCACTACGGCAAAGCTTGCAAATTTAATTAAAAGCAAGGGTAACAAAGTTTTGCTTGCAGCTGGAGATACCTTTCGAGCTGCTGCAGTTGATCAATTACAAACTTGGGCTAGCCGAATAGATATTGAGGTTGTCGCAGGTGCCAGTAATGGCGACCCTGCATCGGTGGCATTCTCAGCAATCAGCAAAGCTAAGAGCGATCACTATGACTGTCTAATTGTTGATACTGCTGGAAGATTACATACTAAAAATAATTTAATGGCAGAGCTAGGAAAAATAATTAAAGTTATTGAAAAGCAAGCGCCTATAAATGAAATTTTATTGGTCATAGATGCAACCACTGGGCAAAATGGAATTAATCAGGCCAAGAGTTTTATTGAATCAGTTGGGATAACTGGGCTAATACTCACCAAATTAGATGGTGGGGCTAAGGGTGGAATTGGAATCGCCATAGAAAAGGAGTTTGGTTTACCTATCAAGTTCGCAGGTTGGGGGGAACAGGTAACAGATCTAGCTGCCTTTGACCCTGAGCAGTATCTGGACTCCTTGTTTGAATAGGTAACACAGTCTTAACAAATCTGACCAAACTGTCACTAAATGGAAACTTTAAAAGCCAATTGATTTAACCCATTTGGGCCACAGTAGGGCCATCTCAACGGCGAGGTTTTGCAATCAATACTGCGTAAGTGGTATCTGGCAATTGGAGATTTAATGGCTGAGGTTGTTCTAAATACTGGCGATACCGCATGGGTATTGGCCAGTACCGCTTTGGTGCTCTTAATGACACCTGGGTTGGCACTTTTCTATGGTGGCATGGTCCGCGCTAAAAGCGTTTTAAATATGATGCTGATGTCGATGGTTACTATCGGCATCGTTAGCGTTCTCTGGGTTATCTATGGTTTTAAATTAGCATTTGGATATGAAGCAAACTCACAGTGGTATGGCGAGTTTTCATTATCTGGATTAGGTAGTGCTGTTGATGAGTTGACAAACAACGGTGGGGTTTATCCAATCCCACTTCTCGCATTTGCTGCCTTTCAACTTATGTTTGCAATTATCACGCCAGCACTTATATCTGGTGCGATTGCAGATCGAACCAAATTCACCGCTTGGGCGCTATTTGTTGCAATTTGGGCCACCTTGGTTTACTTCCCTGTAGCTCACTGGGTATTTGCTTTTGGAAACAAGATTGGAGACACAGTAACTGGCGCAGGATTCTTAGCTGCGCGAGGAGTGCAAGATTTTGCAGGCGGAACAGCGGTGCATATAAATGCTGGTGCGGCTGGCCTAGCGATGGCAATTATTCTCGGTAGAAGAGTTGGCTGGCGTCGGGAATCGATGCGCCCACACTCACTTCCTCTAGTACTAATTGGTGCCGGATTACTTTGGTTTGGATGGTTTGGATTTAATGCTGGATCAGCCTTAGGAGCTAATGGAGTTGCTGCACTTGCATTGTTAAACACCCAAGTAGCCACCGCTGCTGCCGCTCTAGGCTGGCTATTAGTTGAGAAGATCAGAGATGGACATCCAACTTCACTTGGAGTGGCAAGTGGGGCGGTATCAGGTCTGGTTGCCATAACCCCAGCCTGTGCATTTGTTGCACCATGGGCCGCAGTACTAATTGGGCTGATTGCTGGAATCCTTTGTGCATTAGCAGTTGGCCTAAAGTATCTATTTAATTTTGATGATTCATTAGATGTAGTTGGTGTTCACTTAGTTGGTGGGCTGTGGGGTTGTTTGTCACTAGGTTTCTTTGGCAGCAGTGCTGTCAATGGATTAGGCCTTGATGGCATCTTCTATGGTGGTGGTACCACGCTACTTGGCAAACAAGCTCTTGGTGCATTCTTTGTGCTTACCTATTCATTTATTGTCACTTTAATGATCGGCTATGCAATTGATAAGACAATTGGATTGCGGGTTAAAGAGGAGGCTGAAGTCTCTGGAATTGATTACGATCAACATGCTGAGACTGGCTATGAATTAACTACTAGTTCAAGAGGAGGTTACAGTTCATGAAGTTAATTACCGCAATTATCAAGCCACAAAAGCTAGATGCTGTTAAGGAGGCTTTAGTATCAGCTGGTATAACGGGAATGACAGTATCTGAAGCAAAAGGTTTTGGTCGTCAACTTGGACTCACTGAAGTTTATCGAGGAGCTCAGTACAAAGTTGATCTACTGCCAAAAATTAGATTAGAAGTTTTAGTCGCCTCAAGCATCGCCGATAAGGCAATTAAAGTAATTTCAGATGCAGCTCGAACGGGAAGTATTGGGGATGGCAAAGTTTGGGCCACTACAGTTGATTCAATTACCCGAGTTCGGACAGGTGAAAGCGGTGAAGCTGCAATCTAAATAAAATGTAAGATGCGTCCATGTTTGAAGCGTTGGGCCAGAGGTTTACCTCACTCTTCTCTGGCCTACGTGGCAAAGTTTCGCACTCTCAGTTAAACGACTTTGCAGTCGATGTAAAAAATGCCCTATTGGATTCAGATGTAGCGCTCTCAGTTGCGGAAAGCTTTTCAAATCAGCTTCTAGAAAAGTTCTCTCAAAACTCTGATGAAATCAATCGAAGTACAAATCCTTCACAAAAAATATTTCAGATAGTTAATCAACAATTAGTTGAAGTATTAGGCGGTTCTGCTCGCAGAGTTCGATACGCAAAAATCGCACCCACTGTGATTTTATTGACCGGTCTACAGGGAGCTGGAAAAACCTCATTTGCGGGCAAGTTGGCAAATTACTTAAAGAGTGAAGGAAATACTCCAATACTTGTTGCAGCAGATTTGCAGAGACCAAATGCGGTCAATCAATTACAGGTAGTTGGACAGTCGGTAAAGATTCCAGTTTTTGCTCCAGAACCAGGTAATGGAATTGGCGATCCAGTATCGGTTGCAAAAGCAGGCGTTCAATACGCCAAAGAGAAACTCCACAATTTTGTGATCATAGATACAGCAGGTCGTAGTGGAATTGATCAGGAGTTGATGAACCAAATAGTCAATGTTCGAGATGCCGTAAAGCCTGATGAAATATTTTTTGTTGTGGATGCCATGACTGGACAGGATGCGGCATTAAGTGCAAAAGCATTTTCTGATGGAGTGGGCTTTGATGCAGTTGTGCTTACCAAACTCGATGGTGATGCCAGAGGTGGTGCTGCATTATCAATTGTTAGCCTCACAGGAAAGCCAATAATTTTTGCGTCAACTGGTGAAAAGGTCGGTGACTTCGATCTTTTCTATCCAGATCGAATGGCCTCAAGAATTCTTGGTATGGGAGATGTTGCATCCCTTGCCGAGCAGGCAAAGCGAGCTATGCCCGAGGAGATGTCAAAGAAGCTAGAGGATAAGTTTACAAAAGGTGAAGAATTTACCTTCGAAGACTTCTTATCTCAGCTCGAGGCCATGAAAAATATGGGAAGCATGAGCAAACTTCTTGGGTTATTACCAGGTTCAGTTGCCATGAAAAAACAAATTGATAATTTTGATGAATCTGAGTTAGTACGAACAAGAGCAATTATTCAGTCTATGACACCACAAGAGCGCAATGAACCAAAGTTGTTAAACGGTTCCAGACGCTCACGAATTGCACGAGGTAGTGGCCGAGCAGTTTCTGAGATTAACTCATTAGTTGAAAGATTCACACAAGCTCAAAAAATGATGAAACAAATGCGTGGTGGAAATTTACCTCCAGGAGTGCCCAGCCTCGGTGGCATACCAAAGGTGGCCAAACCAACAAACATTCCAAAGAAGAAATCTAGATCTGGAAACCCAGCCAAACGGGCTCTAGAGCAGGGGTAGAAGCCAAATTTGGGTTTCTGTGCCACTGCTGGCAAGATTAGCCACCTGCTAACGGGACCCTCTAACCCATAGCAATATTTATCCGCAAGGTTAGCTCTGGAAGTAAACGCCCCCGCTGTTTACGAAAGAATAAACCGAATAATTTTCTACAAGGAGTTTTGTGTCAGTAAAAATTAAGTTAATGCGTCTTGGAAAGATCCGCACGCCTCATTTTCGAATTGTGATTGCAGATTCTCGTTCAGCAAGAAATTCAAAAGCAATTGAAGAAATTGGCCGATACTCACCAGCGGCAGAGCCATCCTTAATCGAAGTAAATTCAGAGCGAGTTCAGTACTGGTTAGGTGTTGGAGCTCAACCTACTGAGGCGGTGACTGCACTTCTTAAAATTACTGGTGACTACCAAAAGGCAAATGGTTTGCCAGGCAGTGAAGGCAGCCTTAAGCCACAGCCAATCAAGGTTGATAAGCGAGTTGCCTATGAAGCTGCTGTTAAAGAGGCGATGAACGAGCCAGCAGATGGTGCTACAACACTAAAGAAGAAAGCCGCAGAGAGATTAGCTGCTAAGAATGCGCCTGCAGTAGAGGAATCTGCTCCAGTAGATCAAACACCAGTTGCGCAAGAGGCACCTATTGCCGAACAACCAGCAGCTGAGCCAGTGACTGCTGAGACGGAACAGCCAGCAGCTGAGGTTGTTGCAGAAGCACCTGCAGAAGAAACTCCGCAAGCTTAAGTTAAATAAATACTCATGCTTAAGAAGGGTTCGTTCCTTCGGGAACTGCCTATTATTGTTGTTTCCGCATTGATAGTTTCTATCGTTGTTAAAACATTTCTACTTCACTTTTTTTACATTCCCACAGGCTCAATGGAAAATACCTTACAAATTGGTGATCGGATTGCTGTAAATAAGTTTGGGGCACTTTTTAGCGAGGTAAAACGAGGTGAGGTTGTTGTCTTTGGTGATCCAGATAATTGGTTAGGCCAAGTACAACAAACTGATGATCCAAAGCTGCTCGCTTTAATTAAATCTGGGTTGATAACTGTTGGAGTACTTCCAGATCCAGCTAAGCAGTATTTGATAAAACGAGTTATCGGTGTTGGTGGCGATAATGTCACCTGTTGTGATGCAGAAGGAAAGCTACAGGTTAATGGGGTTTCAATAAATGAGCCCTATATCTATAGTGGAGATAAACCTAGTGAAACTAAGTTCAATGTAGATGTGCCGGAAGGTTTTCTCTGGGTTATGGGTGATCATCGTGCTGCTAGCGCAGACTCTAGGTACCAACCTGATAGCGCCAGTGAGGGAATGGTGCCACTTAGTAAAGTGGTAGGCCGCGCCACTTTTATTGTTTGGCCAATTAAAAACATAGCAATAATTGAAAAAGGTAAAGATTTAAAAGAGATACCAGTTAAACTCAATCCTTAATTTATGATTGAACGCACATTGCTGCAAGCAGGTATCAAAAGTATTGCGGGTGTTGATGAGGCTGGGCGAGGACCGTGCGCAGGTCCATTAGTTGTGGCAGCGGTCGTCCTGTCGGATCCCTTCTCGTTAGAACTTTCTCAGGTTAAAGATTCTAAAGAGCTTACTGAATCCAAGCGCGAAGAGCTCTTTGATGTTGTAATTGATAACTCAAGTTCGTATTCAATAATTGAGATCTCAACTGATGAAATAGATCAAATTGGATTGCATAAATGCAACATAGAGGGTATGCGCAGGGCAGTTAATGGCTTGTCGCAAATGCCTGAGTATGTATTGACAGATGGTTATTCAATTCCAGGACTGACAGTGCCAAATCTGTCGGTGTGGAAAGGAGACCAGGTCGCTATTTCCATAAGTGCAGCCTCTATTTTGGCAAAGGTTTATCGAGATCGCATCATGATTGAGCTAGATAAGCAATACCCTAATTACGGATTTGCTAGTCACAAAGGGTATATCACAGCACTACACACAGACTCAATTAAAAAATATGGAGTTCTACCAATACATCGCAAATCATTTTCAAATATTGCATCATTGTTGGGTTGATCAGTAATCAACAGATTTTTACTAAGCCAGTAATAGAGACATATATTTTGCTAACTTTCTGAAGTGATTGATGAAAAAGTTGCTAGACTGCTTTTATTCAATGCTATTTCGCCAGGTAATATTTTTTGGGCCAATCAGATTGCTAATCTTGGTGCTCGCCAGGTTTATCATAAAATCATCAAGGAGAGCATTTACTCAAGAATTTCAGATTACCAAGAGGTAAAGGAAAAGTTAGTAAAATCAAATCACTTAGATTTGATTGCCGAGCTGAGAAAATCAGATGCGCAATTTATTTCACCTGCTGATTTGGATTGGCCAAGTAACTTGATGGACCTATCTGCGCCACCAATCGGATTAGTTATGATGGGTAATCGAGATTTACTTGCTAACTTGGAAAGATCAATTTCGATTGTTGGAAGTAGGAGACCCACCTCATACGGTTTGGCAGTGTCCCATAAATTGGCGGCGGATTCAGCTGCTGCAAAAGTTGTTGTGATAAGTGGTGGTGCTTATGGCATAGATACTGCAGCTCATAAAGGAGCAGTTGGTGCAGGCGGCAGTAGTGTGGCAATTCTTGCTGGCGGGTTTAATCATATTTACCCAGCTGAAAATAAAAAGCTTTTTTCTCAAATCACAAATAAAGGCTTACTGATCGCCGAAGTTATGCCTACTGTGAAGAGTCAACCCAATAGATTTTTAATTAGAAACAGACTGATTGCAGCTTTATCTAAAGCAACAGTTGTAGTTGAGGCTGAGTTTGTTAGCGGTTCAATTCGAACAGCACGGGATGCAGCTGAGATCTTTAGGCCAGTTTTTGCTATTCCAGGACAGATTTCTTCACCGCTAAGTGCTGGATGTCATCGTCTGATTGCTGATCGAGTTGCAGATATTGCTACGACCTTGGTTGAAATTCTCGATGTCATCACTCCATTGCAAGAGCGGTAGTTAAAAGGTGAGAGAATACTGCTAATGGAAAATTTCAAGGCAGGCTTTGTCGCGATAGTGGGTCGGCCTAATACTGGTAAATCCACTTTGGTGAATGCGTTAGTAGGTTCAAAAATTGTTATTACTTCACATCATCCCAATACAACTCGAAATCCGATTCGTGGAATCATTAGTCGAGATACCTTTCAAATGATTGTTGTAGACACACCAGGAATGCACAAGCCTAAGACTGCACTAGGTACAAGATTAAATTCTATGGTTAATGAAAATATGAACTCGACAGACTTAGTACTGCTTTGCCTACCAGCGGATGAAGCAATTGGGGCAGGTGATGAATACATTTCTAAGCAAATAAATAGCAATCAAGATGTTTTTCTGGTGGTGACCAAAACAGATGCAGTTTCTAAATCTGATTTAGCAGTTAAGTTAACTGAAGTATATGAGTTTGCCACAAAAACAAAACTACAAAAAGCTGAGATAATTCCAGTTTCGGCTAAGAATCTTGACCAAACAGAGTTACTACTGGAGTTACTAGCTAAACATCTTCCTGAATCGCCTGCACTTTATCCGACTGATATCAATACTGATCAAGCTGAAGAGTTGATGTTTGCTGACTTGATCCGGGAGGCAGCGATTGAGGAGTTATATGAAGAGCTCCCTCACTCTGTAATGGTAACCATTGAAGAGATGGGAGAGCGGGAAGGTGGAAAGATTTTTGATATTAGCGCTACGTTGCATGTGGAGCGAGATAGCCAAAAAGGCATAATTATCGGACCTCAGGGAAGTAAGTTAAAAGCGATCGGAAGCTTAGCCCGAAAATCAATTGAAAATATTGTGGGTATGCAAGTTTTTTTACAGATACACGTGAAGGTCTCAAAAGAGTGGCAAAAGGATACAAAGCTACTAGCCAAATTAGGTTTTACAGACGCACTTTCCGACTAGCAAAGTAGGAACCAACTAATACCAACGGTAATCCCAGCAGAATTCCTAAAGTAATCGGTTCACCCAATAAAATTACACCCAGCATTACTGCTACTGCGGTATTTAGATAGGTTATTAAAGAGGCTCTAGGTGGTCCAACTTCAGCTAACAATTTAAAAAATAGAATAAATGCAATCGCAGTGCAAAACACTCCAAGTGCTGCAACTGATGCAATTGCTCCCACTGAAGGCGTTTGTTGAGGCCAGCTGTTAAGAGCAAATGGCAGGTAAAACAAGGTAGTAATAATCATTGCCCATGAATTCAATGCGATGGCAGGCACATTAGGTATCTTTCGATTTATCATATTTACCGCATAGGCATAACCGATAGCCGCCAAGATCACCATAGCAATTGATCTTAAATCTTGCCGTCCACTAATGGATTCAATACCAACAACCGCTACGACTCCAATGAATCCAATAATCAATCCAAATAACCTAGTCTTGTGCCAAACCGTATGGTCACCCGTCATTGAGGCAAAAATAGCTGCCCATATTGGAACAGTTGCAACTAATAATCCAGCCAAGCCAGAAGATATCTTTTGTTCAGCATTTGTAATTAGGTACCAAGGCCCAATTAATTCAGCAATTGTATAAATTAATACTATATGCCAATATTTTTTCGGAATTCTTATTTTATTTTGCATCAAAGCTAGAGGTAGTAACACCATTGCACCGATTAATACTCTAAAGAAGATGATAGTTGACGGTGAAATCTCCTCTACAGCTACTTTAATAAATAGATATGGCGTACCCCATAGGAAACCCACAAGGGCAAATCTGCCCCAGCCAACTCTGGTCAATTTATAAGCGCCTTCCTAAAACGGCATTAATCTCTGTTGCAATCTCTGAGTATAGTGATTCCGCATCATCTGTTACGCCACTTAAATTAAAAAATCCATGGATTTGCCCTGCAAACTCTTTATAAATAGCAGGCACAGAATCTTTGATTAACTTATTGTAGTAATTTTTCACATCATCGGTGAGTGGATCAAACTCAGCTGCTATCAGAATTGCAGGCGCTACCCCTTTCAATGATTTTGCGGTAATCGGCACAGCATAAGGATCAGATTTATCACCCTCTTTAGACAAGTACTGTTGCCAAAACCACTTCATTGCCTTAGTTGTTAGACCGTATCCTTCAGCATTATCAATTGCCGATCTATAT
>JACCDJ011509864.1_pt1 | contig 47426 bp, 37 predicted proteins | sample 7444481 | NCBI WGS metagenome assembly JACCDJ01 (sample SAMN15323435, study PRJNA562643) | freshwater metagenome | isolation source: river surface water | place: USA:Blue River Watershed | collected 2017-08-15
CATACGTATTATACTGCTACCCCAGATGAACGTGAAAAATATTTTTCCAATGCCGGGGACAATGCGATGAAGTTTTTCAATGACAAATATTCTGCCGTCTATATCGGATTATTCTTGGTATTGTTTTATCTTACCATTATGATCTTACGTGTTCCAATGATTGGTGAATCCGCTCCAATTACATTAAAACTCATTAATAACGGTGCATGGATAGTATTAGCTATCACTATTATCGTTTTATTTTTTAAACATGTATTGGGTATTTCACTCATTGATGGTAAGTTTATATCTTCATATTGGAATGATCTTCCATCTGTACCACCCGCACCACCCGTTGAACCCAAAATAACAGGTAATGCAACCATTTCTGGAAATACTACTACAGGTAATGCAACACCTCAACATATAGAAGAAGTATTCAATATTTCGAATAATTTATATACATACGACGATGCTCAAGCCGTATGTTCGGCATATGGCGCACGTCTAGCAACATATGACGAAATCGAAGACGCATATGATAATGGAGCAGATTGGTGCAATTATGGTTGGTCAGATGGTCAAATGGCATTTTTCCCTACCCAAAAAGAAACATGGACCAAGTTGCAAAAGAACCCAAAACGGAAAAATGACTGTGGCAGACCCGGCGTGAATGGCGGATATATGGCAAACCCATATTTGAAGTTCGGTGTTAACTGTTATGGTAAACGTCCAGATCCAACCCAAGCTGATTTAAAAAATATGACTGCAAATGCAAAAATAGATGTTGTTGTTCCTAAAACCGACGAAGAAAAACAATTGGATAAAAAAGTCCAATTCTGGAAAGAGAATGCCGACAAATTATTAAACATCAATTCATTCAACCGTGAAAAATGGTCTGAATATTAGATATCACCATCGATATCCCCCATGTAATTATTGTGTTATCTGTATAATACAATAATCTATTTCTTGTCCTTACGACGCTTGCGGGTCTTTTTGTCTTCATTTGCGTATTTGGATCCTTCAATTTTCGCAATACTTGAGAACATGTTATCAAACTTTTCAAAATCAAATGGTTCTTCTGAATCTTCCTGGATATATGGTAATTCTTCGCAACATCTTTCTATAATAACAAGTCCGACTGGAACACCCAAATGGGCTATTGCTGCCCCGCCCACTATTTTATCAGTATCGGCATCTTTCAATGGATAAGCACCTGCAATCGATCCATCTTCTTTTTTATGATAAACATATTCCATTTACAACAATATATACTAACTCTTTATTTTTTGCCCGTTTTTCTCAACTCATGTGATGTTTTCACTTCCCGATTTTTCTTCAAATGATCTATAATATATGCAACATGGGTTTTGTCTGGAATGATTTTGCCTAAAGATTCTTCTATATATGTAAAAGTCAGTGGCGAATATTCTTTTTTTTCATATACAGTGAGAACCCCGTCGCTCAAATGTAGTTGTTTAGTGGATTTTTGATTCATATGTTGACAAATAGATTGGGTCAGTTGATGTTTCTGATCACGAATTAGTTTTGTTTTTTCATGGATGATTTTCAATTGGTTCTCATACACTAACCATTTTTGCACATTTTCGACAAGAGTGTGGGGAACGATTTCTTGGTTCATAGTATTGAAAATGGAATCAAATTGTTTATATATTTTTTTCAAACATATAAACTTCCAGGGTTAGCGGGTGCCACTATCATTTTTTTGCATAGAGATTTGATAGAACTATTATTTGCGAGCAGAACGACGTAAGTTTTTGGTAAGACGTTTGCCTTTGCGGGTAAGTTTGTTCGATGATCGCTTACCATAACGATGGTTGGCATATAATAAAACAGCAGGGACCGCAATGGTGGATAAAATACCTTCGCCACCTTGTTTTTCCAATTGCTTGTCGAGTTTTTGGATTTGTTGTTTGTTCAATTTACCACCACGTTGTTGTAATAATTGTTGTAATTGTTGGAGTTTTTGCAATTGTTTATCTTTTTGTTGTTGCTCTTGCTCTTGCTGTTGTTGACCACCAACCATACCATCTTGCTGTTGTAGTTGCTCTTGAAGTTGTTGTTGTAATGCTTGGTCTAACTTCTGTTGAAGTTGTTCTAATTGTTGTTGTTTTCCACCTTGACTCTTACCACCCACTTTGGTGGCAATGACATTGGAACCTTCTTGAGCATGTTGTTCATTCATGTTTCCAAACACGGCAATTGCGTGATCAGCAGCACCAGCACCACCCACTTTGGTGGCAATGACATTGGACCCTTCTTGCGCATGTTGCTCATTCATGCCCCCAAATACGTTAATCGCATGTTCGGCAGCACCTGAACCGCCTCTTTTCGCACTCTTTGACTTAGCCATCTTATATAATAAAGCTATATATTATTCGATGTTGATCCATAGATTTTATGTTGCCGTAATATTTGCCACAAGAGGAAAAAATTGGCTAAAACAATAAAAATGAAAAATACATGATAAAAACATAATACCCACAAGTAAATATAGATTTCATTATACAACATTGTGCCTAAAGGTTTCAACATGGCTTTGACGTCACGCTTGATATCTTCATTTTTAAATAATTCAATGCATGATTCTCGAATATTTTTCATAGTAACTACTATATTACGAGTGATAATCTTTCACAACATGACGCATTTAGGTGCAAAATCCATCCGTTCGTTTGAAAATACTAAGAATTGTGCGTGGATAATATAAAGATGGAAGGGATATATGAAACGAATAGCGCATTCCCATTTGATAAATTGGTGTTGTCTAAACCGGTTGCCAGTAGTGGTGGAAACTATTTTATAAAGTTCAAAATAGCCGATAATCCCCTGTATATACAATCCCCTAAATGTTCCATGAAACAAGGAATCGCGAAAGCGGGGAAACGATTTTTTTGCGATTTGATGTTCTCCCAGGAAAACGAAGAGTTCATTCATTGGATGGAGAAACTAGAAGAGTTTAGCCAAAAGTATATTTATGAACATCGTGCACAATGGTTTGAAACGGACATTGAAATGCATGATATAGAGAACTCATTTGCGCCAAGTATGAAAGTATACAAATCCGGCAAATATTATTTAGTACGTTCTCATGTCCCCACAGTTTTAGGCAAATGTGTATTAAAGATTTATGATGAATATGAGAATGAAGTAAATTATGAAACACTTCAAGAAAACGCAAACGTCATCACAATTTTAGAAATACAAGGTATCAAATGTTCCGCTCGTAGTTTTCAAATTGAAATTGAAATGAAACAAATGTTGGTTTTGAAACCTTTAGTCATATTTGAAAAGAGCGTGTTTAAAAAAAAATCAGTGGCACCTGAAAATGATGTGAGCACTTTCGTAGAAAAATCATTACCCCCTCCTTTGGAATCTTTAGAAGAAAACACATCGTCATCTTCCCTGGAATCTTTAGGAGAAAATGTGGATACGATCATACAAGAACCTTTAGTCATAAGCATCCAAGAATCTTTACATGAAAATAACTCATCGTCTTCCGAAGAATCTTTAAACACTACCATCCAAGAATCTTTAGATGAAAATAAATCATCATCTTCCGAAGAGTTTTTAGATGAAAAATCAGACCCCAATGAATCTTTAGAGGAAAGTCCCCCATCGTCCACAATTGAATTATTTAGCCAAAATGTAGATGAACCATGTGAAATCGATTTTACTCTAGACACATTACCCGAAGATGATACCTTCCATTTAAAAGCCCGAAATGACGTATATTATAAAATGTACCGCGAGGCAAAACGAAAAGCCAAGATATCTAGGGATTTAGCACTTTCATCGTATCTAGAAGCCCAACGGATCAAAAATACCTATATGCTGGATTCTATTGTAGATAGTGATAGTGATTTAGACGAAGAAAGTTTTAATTTCGAAACTGAATAAACTTTTCTTTTTGGTCAGACATTTAGGCGGAAAATTACAAAGTGGCGAAAAATAATTTTATCAACCGTTTATATAAGTAAATGCCAAAACTTAGTAAAATTACCAGTGCTGTAGTCAACTTCTTTACATATGATAAAATTATTCTTTTAGTAATTTTGGTCATTGCCGCATTTTTACTCATGAATTACTCTAGTAGTAAATCATTGAAGGTCGATGGTATGGATACCGGTTCAAAACAAAAGCAACCAACCGTCAAAGAAACATCCGCCCAAAACGTACAACCTGCTCCAGATGCTGCACCATCAACTGCTGCAACTGTCGACCCATCTGAATTATTACCAAAGGATAACAACAGTCAATGGGCTGCATTAAACCCTGCTGCCATGAACCAAGGCAGTATTGTTATGCCAGATTTATTACAAGCCGGATATCACATTGGTTTAGATACTATTGGACAAACATTAAAGAACGCCAACTTACAATTACGTTCTGACCCTATTATCCCAAAAGTCAATATTGGTCCATGGTCTCAATCAACCATTGAACCAGATTTAGCACGTGTTCCATTAGAAATTGGTGGATCTCAATAAGCAAAATGATGTTTGAACGCATCGTATCGCGCTTCTAGTCGCTAAGATACGCTTCTAGTCGCTTCGCTTAACTGTCGCTACGCTTAACTGTCGCTACGCTTAACCCTGTATAATAATCGTTTTATGCAGACAGGTTCAAGAGTAGCGACATTTAAGCGACTAAAAGCGAACATATTTATCTTTACTTGTATAAATATCAGCGTATTATAAGAAGACATCCCTCTTATGATACAAACCTATATATTTGAGAACGGATTTCGTATGATACACGAATCTCCCCAATCCAAAAACCCAATCACATCTATTTATTTATTCTGCGATCTCGGATCAGCATTTGAACAAGAAGGTAATCGCGGCGCAGCCCATTTTATTGAACATATGTGTTTCAAAGGAACCAAGAAAATCCCCAATAGCAAAGATATTGTGAAAACCTACGACAATGTGGGCGCGGATTTCAATGCCGGAACCACTAAACGACAAACTTATTATACCGTAAAATGTGGCGATTCATATGTCCCTCAATCTTTAGATGTTTTAGCCGATATGGTTCTCAATTCTACTTTTAAAAAGTCCGAATACAACAAAGAACATCAAGTGGTGATTGAAGAAAATATCAAATCGGAAGATGATGGAAATGACATTATTGAGAACATGATGGACGCAATATTATACAAAAACTCGTCATTTGAATATCCAGTCGACACATTAAACTATCACAGTAAAGGCAAACTTTTATATGATGAAGTAGTTTCCATGTATCATCGCTATTATCAACCCCATAATATGATACTCAGTATTGTTTCAAATATTCCATTCGAGACTCTAAAAAAACACATGAAAACAACCTATTTAGTAAAAAAACCAAATGTTCTCACCTATCGCGAATATTTATTCGCTGGATCACCTGTATTGTCTGCCAAACCAATCTATCATATTCAATCCAAAGTGGGACAAACCACTCTCCATTTACAAATCGGATTTCGCACATGTTCCTATTATTCCAACGACAAATATTCATTCGAAGTCTTACGCAAAATAGTGGGCGGCTATTTCAGTTCACGTCTCTTTATGACATTGCGTGAAAAGAATGGTCTCACATATTCATCAAGTGCACAAGTCGAACACAATGATTTTACCGGTGGATTTGTAATATATGCTCAAACCGACGCCAATAAAATCATCAAACAACCCAACGGCAAACCAGGTGTATTACCCATTATTATGAATATCATTCGTGATTTGTATACTAACGGTATTACACAAGAAGAACTAACTATGGCAAAACAAAATCTACGTGGATCCTTTGCTTTGGATTTAGAAGACAGTGGTAATGTCGCCTATTCAAACGGTGTCCGTTTATTAATGAAACTCCCTCCCAAAAAAATCGTTTCCACCCAAGATTTGTATCATACCTATTATGAATCCATCTCCAAGGACGACGTGAATCGAGTGATCAAAACTTATTTGAATCCGGCAACTATGGTAGTTTGTATGTTGGGCGAAAAAGTTCCATCACAAGAATCCGTTCAGAAAGTATGTGAATGAAAATATAGGGACGTATATTAAATGGATAGTTCAGATATTTTAGCATATGTTGTCATGGGTGTCTTTATTGGTGCATGTTTATACATGTATTTAACAAAAATGGAAGGATTCGATTTAAAATGTATTGTATCTTCGGTCGATGGAAATCAATATTGTGTTCGAGAACGAGAACGTTTAGCCGATGCCGCGGATTTATTGGCAACTATTACTGAAAAATGTAAAAAACTGGTGAAATATGTCGGCGAAAAATACCCCGACAAAGAAAATGTACAGCGTCTAGTCAAAGGATTCAATCCGTCAAAAGTGATGGAAACATTACCTACGAGTAGTTATACCGCATATAGCGAGAACAAAGGAGAAAAAGTCGCATTTTGCTTGAACAAGAAAAAAGAGAACAATGACAAATTGATTGATGAACATACATTAATGTTTGTGGCTATTCACGAAATGTCGCATATTGCGACCAAATCGATCGGTCATAAAAGCGAGTTTTGGGAGAACTTCAAGTTTTTATTAGGTGAAGCCAAAGATGCAGGATTGCATGAACCGAAAGATTATAAACAATCACCGAAAGAATATTGCGGTATGACAATTAGTGATAATCCATATTATGACATATAATACAACATGTATTATATTGTTCTCACCAACAATATAATAAAAAATAGACACCCCAATATATATAATATGAAAGTTCATTGTCTGGGAATTGATGGTCAAGTAAATAAAACATTGACGTTTGCCGAAGGCAAAGAAGGATTTAGCACAACTCAGTCGATTTATGAAGATGATTCTATTTACACCATCAAACATAAAATTGCGACACTTTTAGACAATTGTGCACCTGAAGAGATTTATTTGTTTATGCGTGTCGAACAGAAAATCAATTGGTTTCAAGTCTACAATGAATGCAAACCCTCCTTAACCTATGATAAACTCATTGAAATATTGTCCAATTTAGATATTCCATTTGAGAACATACCACAAAAAGATGAGTATTTTTACGACGAGTTTTTGAAAATGATTGAAACAAATACATCTATTGTAAAAATCCCACTAGGTCAAAAGTTCTCGAAATATCATGATTATACTTTTTGTGTAAATCCATTCGAACGTCTAACAACCATGAAATATCAACCTAACCCTAAAAACCATTTGGTCAGTTTCGACAATATGTTATTATTGAATTGGGGTAAACCACTAAACAACGAGATATTTGCATGTTTTGCGGAAGACGTGTTCTCAATGCCCCAATCAAATATTCTTTATTATCCCCGTTTGTACCAAGAAGGTATTCTTACCATTGACGAATTGGATTCTCAAAAACAACAATTGATCCAAAAAACCCGCCAAACGAAAATCAATACCGATACAATTGATATGTATCATACTATTTACCAAGGACGTGCATCAGAACTCAAATACGATGAACGCGGTATTATAGAATATTCATTTGAGATTAAAAACGATTTTACTGCCCAATTCCCTCTCGAAATCATTTTCAAAAACATTCATGCAAATGCTCATATGCCATTTATAAAATACAATCCAGGTAATTTACGTGAGAACATTTACCGTTTTTACTGTGAAAAATTATCGAAAAATGGTCAGAAAATACCAGTATTGTCAAAAGCGGTCATCATGGCATTGGCTCAACGTCTCGGTAAACGTAAACAAATATCCATGTATATTCCGAAAATGGCATCACAAAAATATGGACATGATGTTTACGTCGATTTTGAATCCAATGGAAATATGATTGTGAGCGGAGAAGTGAAAACCGCTATTTCCCCTGAAAATCTTACCCAAGTTCTCAAAAACGCAATCAATCCGGTGATTGATATTATGAATCAGTTCTTGCAAAAGTCAGGGTATTTTCTCCAACCATTTGAAACGCTCACTCATGTTCATATTCAAAATATCAAATATTTTATCAAGTTCGAATTGGAAAACGAATTGCAATTTTCAAAATATTCAAAATGTTTGTCGGCACTATTTTCCAATTATGAACAACAATTAGCATTGGATTCAACAATGTATTATAGACGTGTTGAGAACTTTAGTTTGATGGATGAACAAATGATGTTTATTAAATCAGTGTATGATACCAATGATGATTTGAGTATTATAAGTCGCGCGATTGTGGAAAAATATGGAGTAGACAGTATTGCTGCACAAAATATGTTCTCGCGATTCTTGCAAAATATGAGTCAATATGACGGGAAAATATTAGAGAACCCGGGATTCCCAACAACTATGCATATTGCTCCATTGGAAAATAAATTGACTATTACTATAGATCATATTACAAGTTTGGCTTATTTACCATTTATCCAAATCTATGTGGACAGTTTTTTACGTATTACTCAGAATCCAAAGAGTATGCCAATTACTGTGAAACAAATTGAATCGATTTGCGCGCGTTATGAAAAGACCGCTGAATTACCCAAAATCGCTACGATGGTGAATGTGCAAGCAGTTCCATCGGAAAGTGTTGTTTCTAAGGCATATGAATTGCCTTCAGTTGATTTAGGGGAGTTTATGGATGAAGAAGAAAGAGAATCCAAGATCATTCAAGAAAGTGAAACTTACGGCGAAAAACAAAATAGTGTAGAAGAAGATGAAGAAGATGCGCTATTTTATTTGGATGACGAAGAAGGAGAAGAAGATCATTTTGATGGTGGCGCGGATAGTGACGATTCACCTACCAAAACATATAAAATCAATCCGGTGGGAACGAAATTGCAACATCCGAATCTTTTTGAAACACGGATGAAAAAAGCCGAGCCATTTATGTTTATGACAAAAAGCGGTAAAAAGGTAGATTATTCACGCGCATGTTTATCATCCTCAAAACGCCAGCCCGTGGTTCTTACCCAAGAAGAAAAGGATATTATTGACCGCGATCATCCTGGATCCTATGAACACGCGTTAAAGTATGGTACTGATCCGGAAAAACCTTATTGGTATATTTGTCCACGGTATTGGTGTTTGGAAACCGGAACAAGTATCACGGAAGAAGAAGTAAAAGCCGGAAAATGCGGAACAAACCCATATCCACATAATATCATACCTGAAAATGCAGATGTAGTTCCCGAAGGAGCATCTGTCATTGAGTTTAAAGGCGACAAACATGTCAACAAAGATGGATCATATAAAACACATTATCCAGGAATCATGAAAAAGAAAACCGATGATGGATTTTGTCTACCATGTTGTTTCAGTGAATGGAAATCTGATTATTTGATGAAGAATCGTCAAGGATGTGCAAATATAACTGATGACGATGATAGTGATGAAGATTTAACAAATGCGGCACATAAAAAACGATCGCGTCGAAGTCAAGCAACCAAACAAGCGAATTATGTGATGGGCATTGACAAGTTTCCCTTACCCATGGGTCGGTGGGGATTTTTACCACTTTCGGTCCAAGCCTTCTTACAAACTCGTAATGATGCGTGTGTCTCGAAATCCAATCCAGCCGTTCTCAATCCCAATGCCACATGTTTATTACGGTATGGTATGGAAAAATCCAACAAACAATCTTTTTTGGCATGTATCTCGGCACTTTATGCGCATAAACAGGGTCTTGATTCTGTACCCCCTCTCAGTGAGTTCAAAACGATTTTACGTAAAAAAATCACACTTGATATGTTTTTGCGTTATGAACAAGCCTCTTTAGTATCGGTATTTAAACCGAATCAAATCAATGTGTCCGAACTTGACTATGAAAAATATTCCAATACAGAGTTTATGAAGACATTAGATTTAGATAATGAGAACCACGAAGACTTTTTGCAAGATACCATTGCATCTTTTGAGAACTTTATCGCGTTTTTGATGGATGACGATTCCGAAATCGATCATACCTATTTATGGGACTTAGCAACGATGCATGATCCCAATGTAATGCGCGGTGGATACAATTTAGTGATTATGGAATTGAAAAACGATGATGTCACAGATAATATGCAAATCACATGTCCACCACATGCTCAAATCTATGATCCGTTAAAAGAAACCGTCTTATTGGTTAAAATGGATAATTTGTATGAACCTATTTATCAATATCATAAAGATGAAGACCAGATTCTGCGTGCATTTACCCAACAAAATGCCCCGGCGTCAATCAAAAAAGTATTAGGTATTATACAAAAAATATCCAAAACACATTGCACATCGTTGGCTAGTTTGCCTTATAATAAATATCCATTGTGGCCTGAAAATGCGAATCCCGATGTTTCGAAAGTCTACCAATTCAAGAAAAATCGCGATTTGGCAAGTATTATATACGAGTTGAAAAATGCCCATTACGAAATGGTGTATCAAGTTCTCAATTACCAGGGAAAAATCATTGGAATTGTAGTTGAAAAAGAGAACAAACGTGTTTTTGTACCATGTTTACCGTCGGCAATACATCCTGATTTACCTAAAAAGATCATGGACGAAGATTCGCATTTATGGACCGATTACGAGACAACTCGCGATGAATTGACGAAAATAAACCAAATCACCAATAAAAATGTATTGTCCAAACCTATCATGAAGTTTTTAGAAGACGGGATGATTGTCGGTATTTTAACGGAAACAAATCAATTGGTTCCTATTTTACCAGTGGTCGAAAATATATATGATGATGGGCTTATTGAAGTCGATGATCATAATTATATGATACCCGATAAAGTGGCAGCATTGAGCCGTTATCCTGATCCAAAACGCGTTGAAATCACGAAGAAAATTGCGTTGGAAAGTCAGTTTACTACATTGTTTCGTAGCACGTTGCGAACATTATTGTCAGATTATACCAACCGGGCAATCAGATCCGAGATTATCCAATACATCGACAACAACACAATATCTTATAAATACAAACTTCGTCAAATGGAAAATGTTCTCAAAAATATGGGTGAAGACAAAATAATATTTGCTGAAATGGATGATGCTATATTGGACGATTGTTATCAAAATGATTATGCGTGTTTCATGAATGAGAACGGTAACAAACAAATAACGATTCCAAAATACAATTTATTGAGTGGCAAATCGAATCGTATGATATATTATGCACGTATTGCTGATGAAATATTGCGCTACCGTCGTGTGCAATTATTCATGTTGAACCCTGGATCGTATTTGAATATTGGTTATAGTGATTATAGTATATATGAAAATGAAGTCTTGGTTCTCCAATCATTGCTAAATAATGAGTATTTCCAAAACATGGTAGCATTCAATGATAGCAAATATTTGAAACGGGTCGATTATAATAATGCAATTCCTGCAATCACACTTAATTATGTGGAGAAAGCGGTCACCGTAGAGGAACAGCATCAATTCGACGAAACGATTTCTACTCAAACTGTCCCTATTTTCAATATAGATTGTGTGAAAAAGATTCGCGAAATCCAGGGAAATACACATAGTATGTGGAAAAGGGCTTTTCCGAAAAACGCGAAAGAATATGTTTTCCATGCGAATAATCAATGTAGTTTCCATTGTTTGATCAGTATATTACATGACTTTTTGAATCGACAAGGTAAATTGAATGTTGCATTAACCGTGCAAAATATCAAGTCGCAATTATGGAAAGCGTATGCTGATTATACTACTGAATATAATGATAAATTGATTGAAGTTCTCAAAATGCAAGGAAAACGTAAATTATTTGAGAACGGGGCAAGCTTAGAAGATGTGATTATGAGTGAAGGATATTATATAACCGATTTGGATATTTGGTTGATGGCTAAAAAGACCCAATTACCAATCATCTTGTTCTCATCGACGAGTCTGAAAAACTTGGTTGAAGGTATTGATTGGATATTATTGCATGGTAAACCACAAGATAAGTTTTATTTTATTCGATCACCGGCAAATGTAGCACCTGGTGAAGTTCCCGAATATCAATTAGTGATGCCACCCATTGCACCCAATAGTATGCAAGAGTTTGCGGAAGTGTTTGAAACGGCGGTTGCTACTAGCAAAAGTCGTTTTGTGCCGAATGTGCAACCATTCGATAAATATTTAACCGAATACAAATATATTCGTCGTAGAGGACCTAAAGTGTAAACAATTGACACCAACCCCCATTTAAGTCTTACATATTTCACGAGTTTCCGCGTCAATTTCTTTCATAAATTGCAGCAATTCGTGTTCTGCATCAATACTCGAATATTTTTCCACAACCTTTTGTATTTTTTGACCCGTCCATCGTTGGTTCAGTTTAGGAATGACAGAGTGATTGTACAATGGAATTGTTCTATTCTCGCTATTCATATTTTGGTGAATAATATTGATATAATACTGAAGACAAATGGTTATGATAGGAAAGTCTTCATAGGTTTCTTTCAACAATTCTAATCCTTTGATAGCCCCTTTGAACAATCCAGGCAGTAATTGACGCGGAGTAAGCGATTTTCGACGAATCATTGTTGAACCAAATGCCGGTATTTGTGTAATAGTGATGGCTGAATCGAATGCTTCGCATAAAAACTCACAACATGCATACTCAATTGCCTCATGTAATAAATGTAAATCGTATTTGTTGGCGCGTTTCATATATCTTACCATTGGTTGTGAAAAATTAGGTTCATGTATACTTATGGTGTTTTTGTGAACATGGATTTTTGTTCCCAACGGTTTTGATCCTATAATAGCCAATTTGATGATGGTAGATAAAGGATCCAATCCATTATATTTATCCATGTCCGACTTCATTATATAAGTATATGTATTGTATTTATATGTGTTTCGTTTATATTCACTGCACAAGTGAATATAAATGTTTCCCTCTTGCTGGTCTCGCACCAGCGACCTAATGATCTACAGTCATTCGCTCTACTACTGAGCTAAAGAGGGTTTTACTTACCTTTACAATTCATAAATATCTACAAATCTACAGGGAGAGAGAGTCCTCTCTCATAGTATTTGCTCATTTGTTCTTTATATTGTTTTTTTAGAAACTTACATTTTTCGGCAACGGGAAGTTCTGCCGTTTACGTTGCATTTCTTGTATGAACTGTCTGTATCATACGATTTATTGCAACGGGTAGTTTCAGTATTTCTCACACAACGGGCTTTGCGGCATCTCATGGTAGCCGCATTTTGACGACAACTGCGTGATGATTTGTTGCGTTTATCCGATTTAATGCAACGGCGAGTTTTGGTGTTTTTAATGCAATAGTTTTTAGTAGATGATGACATACTATATTATTTCATTCGAAAAAAAATTATTCCTAAAGATCATTATCCACCCTTCTAAAATCCCATATTGTAATTATCATCGCAAGTGGTGATGGAACCTTTATGAATATTGACTATATTATTCGTAATTTCGATCTTGGATTTTGCGCAATCACTATTCTTGTCATCGGTCGATATATTGAACGCTTTCTCAATCTCACTGTTGACATTGGTGGTGTTCACATCGGCATCAGACAATTTCATCATTTCTTTCAAATCCAAAACGAGTCTGAACGCGTTAGTTCCATAATGTCCATATTGACCACACATGACATTTGCCGATACACCGCGCATACTATCAAACTCGGCATGACGAGCGGCATCTAAGAATACTTCAGTATGCACTTCAAATGTGCCTTTGGCAATAGGTCCAATGTCATCGTTCAAAATACCGGATCGGAAAATACTGGTCATGTCTTTGGTGCTCGTCATACGATCACATAACAAACTCAAATGGTGATAATTGATGTATACACCACTAAACTCCATGACATCCACAAACTCATTGTATAATACTTGACGTGCGGCTTCAATACCCAATACATCAAATACTTCTTTGATATCATTACTATATGTGCGATTACTGTCGATGAAATCGAGTGCCAATACATCCAATAAATTACTACCGGTTGTATCTAAAATCCAAGTATCTTTCTTGACATATTTACCTTCTTCTTTCACCACCATGTTTTGTAATTTACGAGGGGCAACATTTTGAATACCGGCTACGCCACGAAGAACAATACTATTTAATAATGTATCTTGGAAGTTCTTCAACATGTATATTTGATCTGATTGATCGAGTGATTCCAATGTGCCTTTTACTTTGGACTTCGTTGCTTTGGATCTAAATATATCGTTGTTGATACGAATACGGAACACCAATTTATCACTATTGTAATCGGAATAGACACACTCCATATCGCTTCCATAGTAACTGTTTTTGATCACAAAATGAATATCATCCATTGTAATATTTTTGTCCAATAAAGTCTCGGTATCCATTTCCATACGTATGATCCATTTGGATTTAGGAGGCGCGGCGGCTTCATCGACTTCGACTCCGGCACATTCTTTCATCATGGATTCAAATGTGTAAAAGGAATCGATCAGAGCTTTATCTTCATCAATCAATGTAGATTTGTCTTGTGGATCGAAACAGATTTTCACGGATTTTACGACATCAATCAGTTTCGTATGATCCATCATATTGGCAAATTGCACTGCGCGATCTTGTACCGATTCATCAATTGGTTTCAAATGCACAGTTAATGATGGATTCTTTGGGTTTTTGGTTAGACGCAAGATTTCTTCAATACGAGGAACACCACGAGTCACATTCGATTTAGATGATGTACCAGCATTGTGGAAAGTATTCAAGGTCAATTGGGTAGTTGGTTCACCAATACTTTGACCGGCAATTACACCCACCATTTCACCGGGATGCACAATCGCTTGTTTGTATTTCAATTCGACGGTTTCCAATAACATAATGAGTGCTTTACGATGGAATCGTTTTGCAACAATCAATTCGCGTGGTGTCAAATAGAAGAAATACAATATTTTGAATAGGTAGTTGGGAGCAACATAATTCATATTTGATAAACGTTCATAATACATATTGATCAATTGGAATGCTTCTAATGGTGTAATATCGACAATAGATGCTGCAGTTAATCCGAATTGCCCTTGCACATTCACTATAATATTTTGGAATGAAACAGGTGCTACTACGCCATTTTCGTCTTTGTGTTTGAAAACATATTCGATCAATTCGTCGCGATATTTGATCATCTTTTCAATCATTTGTTCACATTCACGACGGGTTTCTACACGCTGGGCTTTCATTCGTTTCACAGTACCGGCACTGTAGATTTCCAATAAACCAGTATCGTGATCTTGTAGACCCAACATATCATAATGCATGTAAATGTCTTCTAGACTCATACCGACCAATGGAACCGCTTGATTTTCCACACGAGTTGTATCGAAACCATCGTCACCATAGGCAAATTGCACAATCTTACCTTTGCTGTTGCGAACAGTCATATCATACTCGACTTTCAAATCTTCTAGACCTTTGATCAATCTACGTTGAATATAACCAGTTTGCGATGTTTTGACGGCAGTATCAATCAAACCAATACGACCACCCATAGCATGGAAGAACAGCTCTGGTGCGGTTAATCCATCAATATAGGAGTTTTCAACGAATCCACGGGCTTTAGGTGAATCATCGAACTTGCTGTAATGCGGAAGTGTGCGACTATCGAAACCGTATGGAATACGTTTACCATCAACGTTTTGTTGACCCAAACACGAAATCATTTGTGAAATATTCAAATGAGTACCTTTGGATCCCGAATTGACAATCATCACGAAACGATTGTCTTTGTTTAGCGATTTACGACCAATTTTACCCGCATCTTCCGTCGCTTTGTTCAAAATATTATTGATTTGGTTTTCGAACTCAATACGAGTGCTGTGTGCTGTTGTATTTTCGAAAATACCTAGATGCACCTTATCTATAATACTTTGGGCTTCGACTTTTTGGGCAGTAATAGCGCGGATAATTTCGTCGGAAGTCTTTTTGTTGGCAATCAAATCACTAATACCGACACTGAAAGAAGAAGATTTCATGTATTCGGTAATAATGTTTTGTAAATTGTCAATGAAATTGGCGGCATGCATATTGCTATTATCGTTGCAAATACGATGTATCATACCTTTGGTCGATTTGCCTAGAACGGCTTTTTCAATTTGACCGCGAATATATTTACCGTTGCGGATTTCCAATACATTGTTGGAAGTCTTGTAATCTTCGGATTCGTCATATAATCCGGTTTTGTAGACCATGGTCATAGGTGGTAAGATTTGGGATAATACATCAAAGTTGGTGATTTTGTTGCCCTTATCACGCAATGCTTTGGTATCGACGTTGGGGAACATCATTAACAAGTTCATTGCTTCACGTGGTGTGAATTGGATATTGGGGCGAGTGAAACGGTAAGAACCAAGAAGAGAATCTTGATAAATACCGATAATAGGGGCATTACCTGCTGGACTAATTAATTGATAAGGAATTGCTGCCAGGTGACGCAATTCAGTCTCCGCCATAATATTTTGCGGCATGTGCATATTCATCTCCATACAACATATTTGTTGTATCCTACTATATTTCTACAGTAGACGGACTATACCTTGTGCCTTATCGGGTTGATTAGACCGTCATTTAAGACCTGCGATCATCTAGTCTCTGAACCTTCTCCATATTCTATCATAACGAACTTAGGAGCTTGGCTGCTGATTATCCAATCCTTTACATTTTCACCATTGGGGTCGGCAGTTAACCGAGTTCCTCACAACTGTTTCCAGAAGTGAGTGGTAGTAAAGGCTCTAAGGAACTTCCAGCAATTTGGTCGCATTGCCATTTTATTAAATCACGTGCAAATGCCATTGCACGCTCTTTCAATTCTGCTATTGTTTGATATTTTCCGACAAATTGTACGCTGGTTTTTTTGTTAATACCAAACCTAATATATTGACTATCGTTATGATTGATAACGTGAATATATTGGTCGATATTATTGAAATCTAATTTTATATTTCTAAACTTTTCAAACTTCTTTTGTAAATGCTGGTTTTGGACGGTTTTCATCATTTTTGTGCGACGCTCTATACTGCTCGTCGCATCTTTGATTCGGGTGGATATAAGACGTTTTGTTTCATCACTTCGTTTAAAACCTTTTCTTGGCTGAATAGACTTCATAGAAGTATAATCGCCAAAATCGATTTTATTTATAGAGGATGAACTTCGTTCACCTTTTCCACCACGCGTCAAATTGTACCCATTCGGATAAAGAGTATTATACTGGGTTATGTATTGTTTTTCGTAATCATCTAAACAATTGATGTCACAATCCAGTAGTTTTTCACATGTGAAATTGTCTTTACCATATTTTAAGATAGAAGCATTCAAATATCGGCTTTGATTTTCCTTGTTTGTGTTTGCTTCATTGATATGGTCTTTCAATCTACCCATGTATCCAAAAGGTCTATATTTATTTTTATTCAATCGATGACTCCGTGTTTGTCCAACATAACATTTTCCAGTTATCAAGTTTGTAATTTTATAGATTTCTCCAACAACTTTATCTTTTTCATTTATGTCTAATATCATTCCTTTATGATATAATATCAATAGCTTTATATTTTAATAAAATGACTATACAGTTATATTAAGGGTATACTCCTATGCGTAAAAGTAAACCTTAGTAGATATTCCAGTGTTTTCCTCAATAAGTATTATCTACAACTTACTGAGCACCTGTATGTTGGTGACAAGATTTTATCACCATCGAAGTCGGCATTGTATGGTTTAGTGCAACCAACGTTCATACGAAATGTGTCGCCTTTGGGCATGACCTTGACAATATGACACATCATCGACATTCTATGTAATGAAGGTTGTCTATTGAACAATACTGCATCTCCATCCATCATGTGACGATGAACAATGTCGCCATTTTCCAAATGGATCGATGCTCGGTCTACATTTCTAAGTGAAATGCTATCCCCGTTTTTCCTTTGTAAAATCTTGGCGCCTGGATACACATCCGGACCATTTTGCACTAATTTCATCAAGAAATCGCGGTTCAAGTCATTCACCGTCATTGGTTTGGTCAAGTTTTTCGCAATTTTCATTGGCACACCTAATTGTTTGATCGAAAGATTGGGATCACCAGTAATGACGGAACGGGCACTATAATCCACGCGTTTACCCATCAAATTACCACGAATACGACCATTTTTCGAATTGAGTCTACCCATAATACATTGTAATGGACGACCAGTTCGTTGAGCCATTGGTACGGCGCCTTTCACCTTATTATTGACGATCATAGCCACAAAATATTGCAAAACCGATGTTAATCCCTCGATCACATTTGGATTCGTATTGGGATCTTTTAGTTTTTTGTATAAATCATTGTTGGTTTTTATAATATTACTGTATATGGTAGTTAAATCATCTTCCGATCGTTGTTGAGCATCGTGTTTGACTGATGGACGGACGGCGGGTGGGGGAACAGGTAATGCTTGACATATCATCCATTCTGGACGAGACCATAATGGACTGAATCCCATGAACTGTACATCTTCATCGGAAATACGCTTGAAGATTTTGAGAACTAGTTCCGGAGTCAAACGCATGGTTATTTTTTTGCGAGATCCATCTTCTTCCTTCTCAGCATCCATATTTTCCCAAATCGCATAAATTGATGCCATGCCTTCCAATTTGATCTTGTCGGGTTGTTTGCAACCGCAACCATCATCGATCTTTTCACCACAACGTTTGACTTTTGCTGCTAAACCTCCCACATAATCCCATCGATCACTTGGTGAACGCTCACTAATATGACGGTGTTGATTTTTATCGATTAATAGTTTACTGCACTTGAAACATACACATTTGCATATCTTCATGATTTCTTTCAAATGCTGGATGAAAATCACTGGACGAGCAAGTTCAATGTGCCCAAAATATCCAGGTGTGTCAATATATGTTAAACCATCGGTGGGGCAAATGAGACCGGGTTCTAATACACCCATACGCGGATCAAATAATCCACCTGGAACGGGAATATTATTCATATAGGTCTCATGCGAAGTGACTTCTACGACCGAGTTTTTGCGAATCTCGTCCGGAGATAATATACTAAATTGCACCCCGATGATTTTGGAACTGTCTTGGTTGATCATGATTATATAAATATACTGTATAGAATAATATTTATATCTATTGCAAATTATCAATTTTGTATTCGTCATAAAATTGATTTCTTTTTATCAACCATGATGTATTATACCCAAACAACCCTACGTTATTAACTCTTAAAAATGCCACTATTCAAAACTGATAAATCCAAGAAAACCTATGCTTTACGTGATAAAAAACAACGTTTAAAGCGTAATAAACCAGATTCTGAATCCGATGATGAATCATGTGTGGAAGAAGACATGGAGGAATCTGAATACGAAACGTTATCCGAAACAGATTCAACCTATAGTCCATCTGACAACAAGAAGTCATCGGATGATGAGGACGATGAGGAAGAAGAAGATTTTGACAGATCTGAGTTCCGCAAAACTCTTTCTAAAATCTTTCCATCTAAATATATGTCTAAAAAAGTAAAAAATGACGAAAAAAACAAAAAGTCGGTATCTAAATCAAATGACAAGAAAAAGTCCAAACGCATTGAATCCGATTCGGAAGAAGACGAAGCGCCTAAAAAATCCAAAAAGTCGGTAGCAAAAACTACCGATAAGAAAAAAGCCAAACGTATTATTGAATCGGATTCAGAAGAAGACGAAGTTCCTAAAAAATCCAAAAAGTCGTCAGCAAAAACTACCGACAAGAAAAAAGCCAAACGCATTGTCGAATCCGACGATGATTCGGAAGATGATGATGAAGAAACACTTGGTTCTGAAGATTCGTATACCGATGATGACGAAGAATATGATGAAGATGAAGAAGAAAAAAACATCAACATTGTTTTCTCGATTGGTGGCGGAATGGAAGATGATGATTATGATGAAGAATATGAAGACGACGATGATGAAGATGATGAAGAATCCGCCGATGAAAGTGATGATGAAAAAACGTTCATGAAGGAAAAATACGAAAAAGTGGATCTGCCTAAAGAAGATTCAGCCGAATCAGAAGATGAATCACCACGATCCAAAAAATCAGGTAAGAAGTCAGGTAAAAAATCGGATAAGAAAAAGGACAAGAAAAAACAGCCAAAAGAAGAAGAACCGGATGTAGAGACGGAATATACTGAACTTTTGGAACTCAAGAAAATCTTATCCCAGAAGTTGCACAAGAAGCCAAATAGTAATATTTTGAAGAATGCCCTTGCCGAATGCAAAGAATCGATCAAAGAATTGATTGATAATGCGCGAGCGAAAAATGCCAAATCGTATTATAAATTGATTCACAGTGATCGTAAAAAACAATCTGAACTCGATTATTTCAAGACGAAATTATCCAACAAGGAACAATTGAAAATCATGAAGGATTTGAAAGAGATCAACGATTGTATCAATATTGATAAACCATATCGTCTTGCATTACTCGAATCCAAAATGCCAGCAAAGTTCAAGGCATGTGCGATGCAAAAACTCAATGTATTACGCAGTATGGAACCAGGCGAATCCGAATATTACAAGATCAAAGGCTGGGTAGATACATTCATGAAGATCCCCTTTGGTATTCATAAATCATTGTCGGTGAAAATGGATGATGGTCTAGACGCATGTCATCAATTCATGGGCAATGCCAAACAAATATTGGATAATTGCACTTATGGTTTAGACGACGCAAAGATGCAAATCATGCAAATGGTCGGTCAATGGATTGCGAATCCATCTGCTATGGGAACAGCTATTGCGATTCAAGGACCTCCTGGAACTGGTAAAACTACACTCGTGAAAGAAGGTATTAGTAAAATCTTAGGTCGTGAGTTTGCGTTCTTGGCACTAGGTGGTGCCGGGGATTCGTCATTCTTGGAAGGTCATTCATATACATATGAAGGCAGTACCTGGGGTAAAATTGTGCAAATATTGATTGACAGTAAATGCATGAATCCAGTCATCTATTTCGATGAATTGGATAAGGTAAGTGAAACACCTCGTGGTGAAGAAATTATAGGTATATTAACTCATTTGACCGACACATCTCAAAACCAACAATTCCATGATAAGTATTTCTCAGAAGTCGATTTCGATATTAGTAAATGTTTGTTCATATTCAGTTATAATGATGAATCCAGAGTAAATCCGATATTAAAAGATCGTATGTATCGTATTCAAACTAAAGGATATGAAACCAAGGAGAAAATCATTATTGCACGCAATCACTTGTTGCCTAAAATACGCGAACAAGTCAATTTCAAAGAAGAAGACGTCATTATACCAGACGATACAATACATTATATTGCCAGCACTGAATCACTTACAAAAGGTGAATCTGGGGTACGTAATTTGAAAAGATGTTTGGAAATCATTTATACCAAACTCAATCTATTTCGCTTAGTGAAATCCGACGACAATATGTTTTCGAAAGACATTGATCTCAAAGTATCCTTCCCATTTACAGTGAGTCGAAAAGATGTCGATGTATTTATCAAGAATGACAAGACGCAGAACCAAAGTTTATTGGCGATGTATGTATAATCATCTTGCTACTCGTAAAAACTTGATACTCGTAAAAACTTGATACTCGTAAAAACTTGATACTCGTAAAAACTTGATACTCGTAAAAACTTGATACTCGTAAAAACTTGATACTCGTAAAAACTTGATCCTCATAAAAACTAAATAAAATATGTGAATGTATATTTTCACATATTTTTAACACGTGTTTGGACCCCATATGTCCATTGAGCTTCTACATACATTTGAATATAATTTTACATAACCAAGTTCTTCAAACATTTCTTTATGTGGTTCTGGGTTTGGAAAAATATGACTGAAATAATAGTAACTATTTTCCAAAACGATAATTGGTTTATTTTTTAAAATAGTTTGTTTAGCACCAAGTAATACTTCATTTTCGTGATTTTCGACATCAATTTTTATTAACGTAATATCATTAAAGTTGAAATTGTCAAGCGTAGATACTTCTATTTCGTTACAAACTTCAAAACTTTTACTTTGTTTATGTAATGAAAATCCTCCAAAGTTATCATGTTCTGAATTGTACAATACCATTTTATTATTTCGATCACTTAATGCAGTTTCAAATAATATGCATTTGTCTTTGTAGTTTTCTAAATTGCATTTAAATAATTCTATGTTTTTTTGGAATGGTTCAAATGCGTATATATTATCGCACTTCATGTATTTTGAAAAGAATAATGAATGATTTCCAATATTTGCACCAACGTCTATTATATTTTTTTGGTTATTGAAATTGTTTTCCAAAAATGCTAATAGTTCATATTCGTAAAAGTTTTTGTAATGTTTTATCATTCGTCCAATATAATCATTTGAATTGGCATGTATAAAAATATCAGTTTCATCATTTTTGTAGTTAATAATTATTTTTTGCATTATATAAACATATTGTAAACAAATGTCTATATAATTTTTCTATTTCTAAAATACCAAATATATCCCAACGCATAAATCTGGAAGCCTAATTACATTTGCCTACAAAAATGTATCATTTTATGGTTTAATAACGTACGTATTGATGGTACCTAGATTTTTCAAATACACATTTTCTTTCATTTTAAACTGTATATCTATTTCATTATAATCATATTGTTCGGCGAACTCGTATATATGCCGACTTACTTGGATTGTATCAGGATCCGCAGTACTTTGTAATCGTGCTGCCACATTCACGGTGTTTCCGATGACACAAAGTCGCGGTATTTCTGATCCTAATATACCAACGACTACTTTTCCTAAATGTATTCCAATTCTTAACTGTAATGGATTATTGTCAGGAGTTGGTATTTTTTTTAATTTCTTTCATGAAATCAATTGCCAATAATACAATATTGTATACATTTTTATGGGTATCATTATTGTATATATCACCTACTACCATATAGGCATCTCCAATGGTTTCGATTTTTTGTAAATTAGAATATTTCAGAACGATTTCATCAAAACGAACATATACTTCGTTCAGTAATTTATAAATGACTGTACTATCATATTTCTTGGCCAATTCGGTGTATGATACAATATCTGTAAATAAAACACATATGGAACTATACTCTTTGCATTTGGATGTTTTGGTCAAATAATTGTCTTCTAATTCGAGTGGTAATATTTTCTTTAATAATTCGATTTTCAATGTCGTTCTATCACTTGGAATAATGCCGTTTACATGATTGGTCAGTAGATGAATGGTTTCTTTACACTTATTGGTTATATTATAAGTACTTTCAAACTCTTTGATTGCTTTTTTAATATTTGATAGTAACGAGATGGTCTGTAAATCTACATTGGTTTTTATATAATATTGTTGTTCCTCGTGGTCATTTACCATAACTATAATTGCAAGTTTGGCAATCATGTCACTCAACAAATAACACATTTGAATACTTGCAGTATCATATAAGTAAGTATTTTCGAGAACATTGACACACAAAAATAACAACCAAATAAAAATAATGAATTGGGTATATTTGAGTTTTTTGAAATCAAATAGTTTTATTATGAAATATATTTCAAGTCCAGACAATGCAGCAATGACAAGTATATTATACGGATGATTGCGAAAGGGGTATAATACAAGCCGTGTAGAAATGGCTGCTATGTGGTAATGGGCATTTATATCCATCAATGTCAAATTATTTACCATACTATATATTTTTAAAATTAAGGGTGTTGTAAATAACCACATGATGGTTCGTTCACATTCATATTCATATAAACTAATTGCATTAAAATTAATTACAGAGTCTATTGTATATTTAACATAAATGAGACATAAAGCCAATAACATATAATTTTTACTTTTCGACAATGCAACTAAGTGTAGTGTAAATATGGAGAAAACACATGCTGTAAAAATATTGGCAGTCTGAAATATCGGCGGAAATTGAATAGGCGGAGTTTGATCGAATAAATCATAATAATTATAAATAGTATGTTTCAATAAATGGTTCAATTGATAATACCCGATAGTTATTAACGATATTTTATTAAACATGTTTTGGTTATGATTCTAATAATATAATAGTGATAAATATTATATTATTTGAGAACATTATAATAACGATGCAACATAACATCCCTTGAAATCTTCGATTCCAGTGTGTATCAAATTAATACTGACATCTAACCATACATCACCGCCCATTTTCGACCATCTTTTGCAAAATAACCAGTCTTCGGAAAAATAATGACCTTCTTCTACGCCACAATCAAATAGTGCATATGCATATGTATTCTCGTGTTCTTGTAGAAATCCAACATCGTCGACATATTTCGTGGAAGGAAACGCTTTCATCATTTTTTCAAGTGTGGATCGCTGGATCATCATAAATCCAGTTGCCAAATGTTTTACTTTCGTGAGATTTTGATCGATGGTTAATGTATTGCTCAAATAGTTAATATTATAATGGAGCAAATTATAAAGCACCATACTCTTATCGTCAATCATAGTTCGGAAAGTTTCATTATTGTTTTTCTTTTCAATCCATGATTCCATTACTTTTCCATCAAACTTACCTGTTTCGGGATTTTTTAATTTATCCCATTTGTATGCTTTTAATGGATATGACCCGCCTACTATAGGTTTGTTAGAAATCACTAATTTCAATACATCAAACGGATGCCATGTAATATCACTGTCGATAAAAAGAATGTGTGTTGTTTTTGGATCACTCATGGCACGGGCAATCAAATTATTACGCGCACGACTGACTAAACTGTCATTCCGACAAAACTCGACTTGCAATGGGAAATTGAGTTGTTTGAATGTGTCGGCAGTTTTCATAATACAATCCACGTAGTTTACAAAGCACATCCCACCGTAACATGGTGTCAATATATAAAGTTTGGGATTGTAGTCCGCAATATATTTTTGAACCACTTGTGACAATGTTTCGTCGATTTCACTCATACTATAAATACAAAGAGTTTTTTGTATTTATATGGTTTTTTGATTTTTATGGTTTTACAGTATTTTATATATTTTTATGGGTTTATCATTTTAAGGATTTTTATCGTTTTAGGGGATTTTATATTTTTTGTGGGTTTATTATTTTAAGGATTTTTATTTGGTTTTTATCTATTTTATATTTTTCGTGCTATTTAAGCAGTGGCAACAGGTGCCTTCTTGAAGTGATGCTTCATGTATCTTTGTAAGTTGAAGTAGGTTAATTGCTCGCCATTCTTGATGTTAAGAAGGACAGATAATTTACCATCAGGGTGGATGATGCGACCATTGGTCTTATCCTTTAAGTTGTTGGTGTTGATGTAGGCGTTGATCTCCTTACTGACTGCAGTGCGTGCCATTTCAGTACCAGCGGTCTTGCCTAAGAATGCAGCTAACTCATCACTGATTAAAGTTGGCTTGACGAAACCGGATGGTTGTCTGTTGCCAGTTGACTTCTTTCTCTTGGAGGAAGACTTTTGGGCAGCCTTTAATTCGCGAACAACAACCTTTTCTAAGGTCTTGTAGTCACTCTTTAAAGTAGATAACAAGTTGGATACTTGTTGGATTTTAGCACCATATTCGGCAAGCTTGGCGAATACAGTGTTTTCAGTTGATTCAGCGGCTTGCTCAACGACTGGTTCAGGGGCAGCAACTGCAACTGGCTCTGGGGCGGCGGCTTTGGTTGCTTTTTTGGTTGATTTCTTTGGTGCTGTTTCAACAACAACGTTTTCAACTGGGGCGGCAGGGGCGGTTTGCTTTTCGGCTTTTGTTTGTCTTACCATCTTCTGGAAGTATATACTATAATATGATTCGTTTTTAAGTAATTTAACGCATTTATATTTTATTTTTATAAATCCCCACATGATAAATCCAGTTGGACCTCTACTTTTCCTAAATATTTCCGGATTTTGAACGCTAGATTCTTTACATAATGGACGAACGTCTAATAAGCGACTGATTCATATAACCATCGCATAGCATTCCGTGCATTCAATGAAACAAGCGTTAATGCGGATAATACATGCAATGTTCCTAAACGTCTATATTCAATATCTACACCAGTATGCACCATATATTCCATGACAAACAAACATCGACTTTTTATTTGATCGAGCGACGCCGGCATTTCGTTTAATCGACCCAGTCTTTGAAAAGGATCGCCTAAAGAACATATTTGCCGCTGCGTTTCCCGTGTTAATTGTGCTCTGAAATGCCATATATCATACAAATATCGATATAATCTCATATACCCAGGGAGTGGCATATCGAACCAACTACTTTGTGTATAATTACCAAGTTGATCAATTTCCATAAAGAGTTCACGTACACGAGTATCCAATGGTTTTGCATGTATTTCTGCCATTTTTCTGGCAAGTTCTCCTTGTATTGTATTTGGCTGTTGTAATGTTCTCGTTTCTACAAAATGATTTTCATGATTGAGTATTCTATTGTATAATATTGTTTGAGGTCGACGTGGTGGAGGAATCGATTTAGGAGTATGTGTTGGCCATTTGTTTTCATAACCTCCATTAATTGCATTTAGACGACACAATGTTCTCAATTGATTCATATTTTCTTTGGTAAAAAGTTCTCGATTGTATGGATTCATAATAGATCCCTTTTGTTTTTGTAACATAACTAATGATTCAATACTGAATCCATAAACAAAGTCTTTGGCATCCTGATAGGAATAAAAATCATCATATTCAATATTCAACAAAGGTTCCAAAGTATAAAAGTCGGAGTCGTTCACACATATTTTTCTTTCTCGAAAACCTTTTCCTCGAAGCTTATTTGAGAACCTGACAAGGTAACCACGTAAAATACGTTGTATTTTGAGAACATTTAGAGATCTTTTGAAAAAGTTCTCAATTCGATCATATAAAATAGGTTTTGTACCTGATACATGGAGTTTATATTGTTTCGCAAGGGCTTTCAATTCAGGTAGTTTATAGTTTTTTAGACAATTGGGATTTTTACGATAATCATTATATGTTAGGACCGGACAATTACCTTCTTTTAAAGGATTTTGAGAACATTTAGACATAATCAATATTTTTATACCATAGATTTATATTTTTATATTGTTCGTATAAAATTGAATACATATAAATAGTGCATACTAATATTATTATTCTAATGAACAGTGATTATATTCAACGTATAACACCTACTCACTCACGGACTCCGACACCCGACTCGATCAATCGTATTACACCACTTCATTCCAGAAGCGCCACGCCTGAATCAAATAATCAATATCACTTAGAGAACCCTGAAGTAGAGAACTCCGTCGTAAATATGGATTCTCCTCCATTAATACCGCCATCTCCAGAAAAGTTATCGTCCACCAGTCCATGGATTAAACATTTACGAGTATGTTCTGAACTTTACGGTGTAAAATACAATTATGCAATAAAATGTGGGGAATTACGATTGTTATATTATACAAAATCGAATCGCGATATGCATGGAAATATATTATACCCATCGAAACTACCTATGATGTTAAAACCGAATGAAAGCGCATTATTACGTAGCCCGTGGACCGGTATTGCATTAAGAAATCCGACTGGTTATTCTCATGATGCAGTAATCATATAAAAATGTGCGAAAAATGGCGATTTTCCGAAAAAAGTGTGCATAAAATTGATTTTGTTTTTCGACCTCTTATCATTCAACACAAATAACAACCGTTATTAACTCGCACACACTCTCTCGCAAAAACTTTTCGCAAAAAACTTTCGCAAAATCAAAATGTCAAAACCAGTTGTCTTAAACTCATCTGAATGGAATCCATCCGCCATCAAATACATGGCACCAAAAATTAATGATCGTGGTGGTAAATCTATCAGCATGATCAGTAAACAATCCAATCGTTCATTACATATTTCCACTCCACTATTAATGACTTGGGGTATTGCCGATTTCGTCGATGATAAGGGCGAATCTGATGGCAAGTTCAGTATGTCATTAAACTTCCCTAACAATGAATATGCTACCAAGGCTACCAGTGAGTTCTTACAAAAGCTCAAGGATTTCGAAAATCAAATCCTCGACGATGCCGTCACCAATTCTGAGAGTTGGTGGGGTGAGGAAATGTCTCGTGAAGTTGCCAAGCATACCTTCTTCCCATTCTTAAAATACAGCAAAAACAAGGACACTAAAAAAATCGATTTAACTAAGCCACCATCTATTCGCGCCAAAGTCCCATTTTACGATAATCGTTGGGCAGTAGAAATCTATGATACAAAATCCAATCTATTATTTCCTTGTGGAAACAACAATTTAACACCAGTTGATTTTGTACCAAAGCAAAGTCAAGTCGCATGTGTATTACAATGCGGTGGTATATGGATTGGTGGCAAGGGCTGGGGTTTAACTTGGAAACTAATCCAATGTGTTGTCAAGCCTCGTGAAGTTGTCAGTGTATATGGAAGATGCCATATTGAATTATCACCTGAAGATCGCGATACATTAGATACGCAGAAGATTGCTGATGAAGATGTTGAATCTGATTCAGAGCCAGTCAAGCAATCGACAAAACAACCAGCCGTTGAAACCGAAGTCGCAGATAGCGATGAAGAACAAGAAGAACCTGAACCAGCACCTACTCCAGCACCAGTCGTGAAGAAAGTTGTCAAGAAAGCAACGCCTGCACCAGCCGCTGTTGAAGAACCAGTTGTTGCAGCAGCACCAGCAGCCGTTGAAGAACCTGCCAAGAAAAAGGTCGTCAAGAAGAAGGCAGTATAAATGATCAATCCCTAGTAGTATAGCATTATTATCTTGTAATTTACATAAATAACCTTTTTTATGTAAATAGATTATCCAACCACCGATGCCAATTTATCTTTCACTTTGTCTACCAGTATATTTGCGAGTTCTTTGTTCTCATTCATTCGAATAATTTCCACCGAATTGTACCATATACTTGTATTATCATCAAACCATCGCCAATCTGAAATATATCCTAATAATAGCCAGGTTTTAATGTTCAAAACACCGGCCAAATGAACAATATACGTATCAATCGAAATCAATAAATCGATATTGTGAAGTATTGCTACCGTGTCTTCAAATGGCGCATCACGGTCTATATCCAAAAAACGGATTTTATCTCCAAATAATAGTCGATCTGCTTCATTTATTTCGTCCATTTTATGTAAACAAATAAACTCTATATTATCATTCAATAAAGCATGAAACTCTGATAATGGAATATTTTTTTCCAATATAAACGTCAATAAGCCTTTGTAGGTGAATCCGACCTTATATTTTTGCGGCGATAATATATTTTTCCAATACATGATTTTATCTTCGTTGACATTGATATAATTGATAGTATTGGGCACAATGTTCTCAATTTTCAATATATATGGCAAAGACATGATGTAAACTTTATAGTCATATCCATAAACCACATTATTGATAATTGGAATATTGTCTATAATATGGATATTGGAATATTTCTTGAATAATTTTTGCACACTCTCTTTACAAAAATAGGATATATGCATAGCAGGGTACAATGTAGCCAATTCAATAAGATATCTATAATACTGTATATTGTCGCCTATACCCTGTTCATATATCACTAATAGTCGTTCACATGGGCTTATTCCATCCCATAATTTCACTTGTGGAAGATCAATTCGTAATTGAAGTTTTGTATATTGACATATATTATTGAGAACCAATCTGTTTTCATATAATTTAAAACCTTCTACAAACTGTTTTTTTGCTAAATAGGGGAAACTGCAATTGTATTTTACTTCACTATTTGTGGCAAAATCTTCTACCTTTTTATAACAATTGATGGCCATATCATAACGTTTCGTAAAAAAATAGACTCGTCCCAATGATTCAAAACCACCCGCTTTTTTATTGATTTTCAGTGATTTATAATAGTTTACTATACACAATTCATAGTTTTTGAGACTCATCCAAGATAATGCAATATTATTATACACTTCGGGAATATCGTTTTTGATAGAGAGTACTTTTTCAAAATATTCAATTGCGGATGCATATTGAGCCATATTATTATAACACACCCCAATTTGATTCAACATAGTGATTATCAATACCATATTTCCAGTACCTATGTCAAGTATTTTTCGATATATTTCAATGGCTTTGGCATGTTTGCCCAATTTTTCGTATGTCGTGGCTAATGCAGTCATACATTCGATATTATCTCGTTTACGTTCCAATGATTTGGTATAATAATCAATGGCACGTTCATAATTTTGGTTGGCCACTTCATTATTCGCTTTTTCAAAGAGAGTTATAGCATCATTCGTGGATATATATTTTGCCATGATTATCAATATGGTTGATAACTTTTTATTTCCTTTATTTCCGAATCTAATATTTGGTTTATTTCGTATTTTATTCTCGCCCGTTGGTCGTTTTTGATATATACCGATCGTGCCAATTCTATAAACTCGGCATCAAACTCTTTTTTACATTCCTTTTGTCGAATAGCATCTTCAATGTCCCATAAGTGATTATTCACGTATTTCAAATTTTGTACGATAGTATTACATAGATCAAACCTTTCAATATATGGTTTTAAATAGGCAAGTTCTCGATGTACTTCCGCCAATTTGGTTTTGTCACTGACCTTTTCGGATTTTATTTCTAATATAGTATATTTATCATACAATTCACCTATTGAAACTGGAATCGAACACATATGATGTATAATATGGGTCGTTTTTATACCAATGTTCTCTTATTTTATAAATTGAGACGGAATGAATATAAAGAACTATACTACTATTGTATAGGGACATTAGGCGTCCCTAAAAGGTTCTATGATGCAACGGTTAGCATTTCAGACTTTGAATCTGGCCATCTGGGTTCAAATCCCAGTAGAACCTTATGTGCTCTGTTAGCTCAGTGGTAGAGCGAACGGCTGTTAACCGTTAGGTCGTAGGTTCGATCCCTATACAGAGCGAGTTTATAAAATACATGATAGAAACACCATCATGTATTTTTATGATTAGTTATTTAAGATTTCACGTGAATGAAACTCATACAATGGACTACCCTGAATCTGCGACAAGAAACGAGTCCCTGACATACTTCCAATATAATTGTCTTCTATACGGTATTTTTTTCCGCACATCCAATGATATCCGTCTATAATGTTTGTATCATACCCATCGTCAAATATAGTCAGATCTTTATAAATAACAATATAATGATAATTATTTGCATGAACATACCAGGCATATTCAATCAGTACTCTTCCACCTTCCCCAAAATGAATTGGAACCACCCAACAATTTACTGGTCGACAGATCCCCTCTTCATTTGCAATTTGTATCATTTTTTCATACGCATGGTTTTCACGTTTGTATATTAATACGTTATCAATCGGGTTCATTTATATGTATTATATTTTTGTTTTTATATGGTAGTTTCAGAATAATGAGCCAATGTTCGCGCACTGGCATCCGTTGCATCTACATATTTCGGCATCCAAAAATAAGGAACCACTTTACTCATACCTTGATAATAAGTTTCAAATAATTTTCTATAATAATATTGTTCGGCAGTGGTTGGAGCATTATGTGTAATTGACCCAAATCGACTGTTGTTATATAAATCTGCATATGAAGTCATATTAAATGGAAGTTTTACAATCGATGCCGCATGTTCTTGTAATATTTGATATAATGATCGTTCATTGGCACTTACCCCATCGCTAAATGCTTCTTTTTTTCGCCACAATACTGATTCGGGTAAAATGGGTCTTCCTGTTTGGTCGAAGTATTTTGCAAACGATGTACGCAACCAATATTTTTCCATTTTATCGGGTTGAAATCGGACTTCTGCCGGAAGTGACAAATAAAACTGGGTCCATGCGCGGTCTAAAAAAGGAGTGCGCGGTTCTAAACCATGGGTTGATATGGATTTATCGGATCGTAATACATCAAATGCATGTATGTCTTTTAAAAGACGCCGACATTCTTTATCAAACTCGACCGCATCCGGTGCTTTGGATAAATAAATATACCCGCCCATCAATTCATCTGACCCGTCGCCATTAAAAATGACTTTGGCTTGACTATGGGCCGCAATATGTTTTCCCAATAAATAGTTGCCAATACTGGCGCGTACCGTTGTTGTATCATAACTTTCGATGGCTTGAATGACTTCTGGAATGGCATCGCAAAAATCTTTTTCGGACAAAACAATTTCGGTATGGATTGTTCCTAAATAATCGGCTACTACTCGCGCATGTTTCAAATCCACCGATCCGGCCAATCCAATACTATACGTTTCGATGGATGGTAATCCATTTTTTTTATGAAAATCACATACTAGAGCCGTTATTAAACTACTGTCTAAACCTCCCGATAAAAGACAAGCAATGGGTCGTTCCGTAGTGCAACAACGCTTTTCTACCGCCGCGACTAAATACTTTTGTATATTTTCAATCATATTTTCATCATTCAAAAAGGATGTGCAAAAACTTGTATTATGATAACGCACCGTATTCATTAATTTCCATTGGGCATGTACTTTGTCACTGAGAGCATAATACGAATACGATCCAGGTGGGAATTGTAATGTTTCATATTGTATGGTTCGCTCACGCAATTGGGAAAACTCGAATAATGTTTTAAGTTCAGATGCAAACCCAATAGGACATTCTTCGATAGATCCATTTACCCGGGTAGAATGCATAGTATATAATGGACGTACGCCATATGGATCGCGGGCAATATAAATGCGACTCTCGTCATATTCCAAACGTTGATCTAATAAGACAAATGCAAATACACCATCCAACATTTGCAAACATTGATCGATTCCATATTTTTCATAAAGCCATACGATAATTTCACAATCGGACTGGGTAGTTGGAGTTTCACCAATAAGCTCGAATAATTTTTTATAATTATATATTTCGCCATTGCATATTAAATGAATATTGTTTCTCACAAGTGGTTGTGATGATTCATTCGTAAGTCCATTGATTGCAAGACGATGAAACCCAAATACAACTTTTTTACCGATTTTTGTAAAGACGGAATGCTCTGGACCTCGTCCCTTTCCTTTTTGAAATTGGTCTTTTACAAATTGATCTGTATATTGGGTTTCGTAATTTAACAATGAAAAAATACCACACATCTTCTCTATCAAGTATTTGTATTCACGTTTTTATATCTTTTTTAATAGGAAGGATATGCTGTGTATTTTTTCATAATATGAATCGTCTATTCGTCAAATAATAATTTTGTGCGAATAGAGGATAAGATGTCTTGTGAAACAGATGCTCTTGTTTTTTGTTTTTTAGGCGCATATTGAATATTTTCTTCTACTTCTGGTACAAGTTGTGTATAATCATAACGAACTTGTTTACGTCTATGTTTTCGATTATCCGTGACATTAGGTAGTAAAATATCAGGGAATGCAATCATAGGAATATTTTTATCAGTATTGTATCGAAATACTTTCCAATATTCTCCGTCATCTTCTGCGTAAATGGTCAAATTACGACCACTTTCTAAAATACTGCGGGTGAATTGCGTATTTTCTTCATCCCATGAATTGTATAATACAATTGCATTTTGGAATTGCTGATTACGTTTACCGAGTGGGTATATAATTTCTTTGATGGTTCCAAATATGAGTTTTTCAAATACATTTTGAATCGTATCTTTGGAAATATTCTTGGAAATATTGCGAACGAATAAATGCATCATTGTGGATGAATAATATGTATTGTGTTAGATAATACATATTATAAGATACACGTGGTATTTCAATTTTATGATTTATGCACGTCTTTTTGATTTTTTAGCGCCACCTTTCTTTTGGTTGCGTCTTTTGGTGCGCTTTCCTCCACGAAGTTTCTTGGATTTAGCGTTTTTTTGTTTTTGGTTTTTTCTTGATCTGCCACCTTTTGTATCCGATTCAGTTAATGCATCCTTCATTTCAGAGTCAGAATAATCTTTAGAGTCAGAATCATTGACCATCATTCCATTATTCAATTCAGATGGCACTGATGAGTACGATGATACATCCAAATCTCTGTTATTAAGGGGAGACATAACATTTGACTCTTCAGTTTTATCATTACTTGACTCTTCTGTTTTAGCATCACTTTTATCATCACTTGACACTTCGATTTTAGCATCACTGTTATCATCACTTTTAGCAGATGAAGTAAAGAAGTTATCAAAGTTATCAAATAATCCTCCTTTTTCTTCTTCTTCTTTTTTGGGTGTAGCAGGTTCAATTACAACCATGTTACCAACCTCGTTGATTTGAGAAACTGCGTCATTCAATTCAGTGAAAATGGTATCAATTTCTTTGACTTTTCCACCTAAAGCATCTACTTTGGATTTTACTGTTTTAATTTGTCCATCAACTTTTGACAAATCGTTGACTAAATCTTCGATACTACCGCCGTTCATCTTACTATATATAATATTCATATAATTTCTTAACCGACGATTGTCTTTGCCATTTCAAACGCTTTTCTCCCGTTTACTACATCACTAAATCTGATATTTGCGAACATTTTCGACAATTCTTTCACCTGTAAATAATACCTAAATCCTTGATCTGTTCCAAAATGATATTTTCCTGATTCACTCTCACTCATTTGATTTATCGCTAAACCAGATCCACCCACTACTATATCCATGATTCCTTGTTCCAATGCTTCTTCTAAACCTAGTATGATTCCTGAATAAGATGCTTCCAACTCGCTCATTTCAGTTACCACCATTGATTTCCCCCAGATTTGCACACTATTTTTGTATAAAACAATTCCTAAACCCACATTCACCAAATCTTTTGCTAAAACACTTTCTATTTGCAGAAAGTATTCGTCGGGATGTATTTTCCGATTTGCATGTAAAAAATAATTGGCCATCAATTGTTCCATATGCATCACTCCTATAATTGCCGAATAATCTTTATGTAGTCTCATAAAATTGACATAAATAGTATACTCTATACAATATGTATAATACAATGAATCAAGAATATGTCCATCAAACCATGCTTACATGCATTGGTAATAAACGTAAACTAGTAAACCATATTGTAGAAATTGTCGATGAAATTGCGCTAAAACTTCAGAAAGAAAAATTAAATATTGTCGATGCCTTTGCTGGTTCGTCCGTTGTTTCACGAGCACTTAGTTATCGCGCAGATACACTACATACGAATGACTTGGAATTATACTCCTATTATATGGCACAAGCCTATTTGCAAACCCCGTCCGTCGCCGACCAAACCAAGATTCGTCAACACATTGATATCATGAATCATCTTGCAAATAACGGTCCACATAGTGAAGGTATTATATGTAAACTGTATGCTCCTAAATCGACGAAAGATATCAAAGAAGGAGAACGATGTTTCTATACTCGCGAAAATGCACTCATTATTGATACATTACGTAAATATATAACGGACCATGTTGAGCCGTCCCTCTTTGTCTATTGTATTGTACCATTGCTAAACAAAGCAAGTATACATACCAATACGGCCGGGGTATTTAAAGGATTTTATAAAAAAGGGACCATCGGTTGTTTTGGCGGTGCTGCAGAAAATGCATTGTCACGGATAATGAAACCGATCCAACTCGAAATGCCTATTTGGAATGACATCGGATTCACATGCAGGTGTTATCATCAAGATATTAATGTATTGATCCATTCGCTCCCAGACAATATTGATGTCATGTATTTGGATCCGCCATACAATCAACACCCCTATGGCAGTAATTATTTTATGCTAAATGTCATTGCAACCAATGTGGAACCTGTCGAGATTTCGAAAGTGTCGGGAATACCAACAAATTGGAATAAATCGAATTATAATAAAAAGGCACCGGCATTTGAATCGATGAAACAGTTACTCGAAATCGGACTGCAAAAGTCGCGTTATTTGGTATTGTCGTATAATAATGAAGGTATTTTAAGTATCGATGATTGGAATAATTTGTTTTCACCTTATTGCGTAGAAAAACGTGAAATAGATTATGATACATTCAAGGGTTCTCGAAACTTGAAAGAACGATCCAACAAAGTCGTCGAAATAATGTATATCATATCGCGACCATAAAAAAGATTTGGGAAAACAATCCACAAATCCCTTTTTATTTAATAAATTACATATTATAATACTTATACTACTAGTTTGGCGATCTCATCTACTGCTAAATCTATTACTTTCTTGGATAGAATCACCATTTCATCTACTGTCCATGCCGATGATCCATGTGCCATTTTATCCCATTTATGGGTCTTTACAAAGACAGAGGCTACCCCGTGTCCTAAACATTTTTGGATGCGGATAGAATCGGCAATTTTGCCGACTTGTTGGTCGATTTCAGATGGGGTGGTTTCAGGTGCCAATTCGACCGTGTGATTTGGAAATCCCATATTGCCCATTTCTAATCGTTTTGCAATTGTTTCAGTACTGTGGAAATCACAGCCAGAGGCAAATATCGTATATGGGAAATATGGCACTCCGGCACAAATCATTTCCGCACCACGAATATTCTTGGCTCCGCGTTCAATTGCATTACCAGTGGCTTGACGTCCTAATCCTTGGGCTAGACGTTCATCGTTAGTTCCTTGGCGTTTGTCTTCTAGGAAAATCACGGGTAAATCTAAATCTTTTTCCTCAAATCGAGCCATGAAAATACCGCCATCTGGTTTCATGAATACATTCTTGTTTTGTTCATTGGGAACTGGTCCTCCTGCTTTATGAAAGCATTGTTGGCATTCATAAAGCGACATTTTATCTTTGGTATATAATTTGCCGCCTAATGCTTCGATTTTCTCGACTGCATAAGGCAGTAATATGGAAACTCCTTGCATCATTAATTTTTCCGATCCTTTGGAATCATCGTTCAAGCATTTACCCTCTTCGCGACGGGTTTTATGACGCTTGGATAATCCAGCAGATTGGGATGTTTTAACAACGGTTTCAATTAAAGTGGTCATTTTTCGCAGTTTTGATAGTTTTTTGTTTTGGGTATCATACACTCTGGCAGAAAAAAGCACATCAATTTTCCAGACCATAATTGTCGCATAACTTAATACAACCCTATATTAACGTAACACTATATGCAAGACTACATCACCTAATCGACTAATATCATAAATATCTTTGGTATTGATACGACTAAACCCTTGACTATATAATATAAATGTCTGGTTTTTACATATTTTCAAATCAGATGGTGAGAACCTGAACACCCTTTTTCCTATAAAAACCTCGATTTCTTCACGATACAATAGTTCTTGAATTGTATATTCGAGATCTACATGTATATTATTCTTACTATCAATTCGCATATTTTCGGGTAATACTGGTTCACATTTCACATATAAATCAGATCCACCTACTTCATATACCAATTCATGATGCCATAGCGGAACCAAGAAGGTCTCGCCATTTTCCACCAATTTATACAGATTATGATCAAACAAGTCATCGATAAATGGATTTAGTATAATACATTCATCCCGTTTCATCTTCTCATTGAGAACTTTTTCCACGGTTTTCAAAAATCCCTCTGAAAAATGGAATACTTCGCGGTATGCATCGAAAATCCCGTGGATTTTGATCAAGACATTTTTGTCCATCTTTTCTAAAATAGTGAGTGCGCGTGCTTCGCAACAATTGGCTATTTTATGCACAATCATATAAAAGAGTCGCGATTTATCGTCTTCTTGACCCCATAATGTTTTCAAAAATCGCATCAATACCGATTCATAATCCGTGGAATCAGAATCGAAATCCATGTCATGAGTCGCTAAATATTGGTAAGCATCATGTATTTCCCGAAACTTGGTGGCTGCATCAGGTTCATGATTTTTATCAGGATGATAGAGCAATGCTTTGCGCCGATATTGTTTTTTGAGTTCTTGTTCCGAAAAATCAACATTTAATTCCAATAATTCGCGCGCCCGACATGCATTCATGGATCGCGTCGAATAAGTGTTATTATATAAAAGAAAATACTCTCTAAATGATAAATGGGACGGTAATTATTATTGTATTGTTTTAAAAACACATACGATTTATCTATAATACTTGGGATGCATGATTCGTCAATGTACCCGTCGCGAATAAAATGGCTGATGACATACCATAAACATTCTGGTACGTCTAAATTGTAGACTAGAATATCATAGATAATATCGCGAAATTGAGTGAACGATAACTTCTCATGGTTGATCATTTCTTGAATAATATTATTACAAATGGTATTGAAATGGTCTTTAGGAATGGCATCGATTTTATCAATCAGTCCAAATGACGACAATTCTTTGATATTCATAATATATTCTGGATCGACATTGCGTAATATATTTTGGATTTTCATTTTGGATTCCATCGTAGCACCTCGGGGATGGATTTGTTTTACAAAATCATTTTCACTATTTCGAGAACTTATTGCCGAATGCATGATGTTTTGCATATATTGATCTTTGGTAGGACGTTTTATGGCAATAATTTGAAAAGAATCGAGTATATTTTTTGGCATAAAACTCACATGTTCTGATAAAATAATGAACTTGATATGCAATGGCGATTGCGGATGATTATGATGTTGTATATAACTGTAAAAAATATCTAGCAGTTCGTTGTGAATCATATGGAAGTTCTTGCATACTATAATACCTATTTTCTCTGTTTTCACTGCCACAATATCGACAATTTGGAAATAGAGTTCGTGCCATAACATTTTTGAATTGCATCCAAGCAGTGACATATCGATCTCGTAATGGATGTCACTAATACGATAAATTAAATCTTGTTTTTCTGTCTGACAAGTAATGCGTTTATCGTATTTTAAATCACTGGGACTATATTTTCTCAAAATATTGAGAACCTGGGTATATTTTCCCACACCAGGGGGACCATATACAATCAAATTACCAAACTCAGATAAACGTTTTGGAAAAGAGGCATAGATTGATTTCATTTCAGGATGTAGATTATAATGATCGACGGCATGAACATATTCTTCATAACTCGTTTCGTGGAACTTCATCTTTGTATTCTATTGAGAACACGAATCTATTATTTATACGTATTTTTATAAATAATACAATTATAATTTACATACCAGTTGTTTTAATTTTTTCTGATTTCCCTTTTTGAAAGCATGGTTCATTTGGAATACGAATCGGCGTTTTTCAGATTCCGATTTTGGATTATTGTATAATTTGGCAATGGGGTTTTCAGGATGGAGGGTTTCGCAAATTAGATTGTTTACATTAATTTTTTGGTAGGTCGACATAAGAACATTATAGAGTATTTCTTGGTTGTATTTTATTTTGTAGATACCATGGAATCCTACGAGAAATCGTTTGGCAGGGAGCAAATATTTATTATAAACTACACAATGGTCTTTGCTCATAATGGTTTTTTCACTTGGTACTCCGGGACCTAAAGAATGGCGTTCAAAACAGACTAAATAATTGTCTACACTAATGGTCCGTGTAATGGCTACAATATTTTCCCCGCCGATTTTATGTTTTTTAGGATTTATGGCACTAATAGGGATTCTTCCTTGGTCGGTTAAAATAGGCGTATTTCCTGGGAAACAAATAGTTGAATATGATAAAATATATTCAGAATCCATAAGTCTGGAAACTTCAGATATTGGGGTAGTGCCATCGCCAACCGTCATTTGTATTAACGATGAAGAACTCGTGGTTGACCCATCACCTAATTGACCAGAACCATTTTGACCACATCCGTAAACATATCCATCGCTCATAAGAACCAATGTGTGATCGTATCCACAAGAAATAGATACTGGGGTTTTTCCGGTTGTATTGGTGATGGCAGTCAATGTTGAAGTATTAGTAGTTGTCCCATTTCCCAATTGACCATAAGCATTGTATCCACATCCATAAATAGACCCATCGTCCATAAGAACTATTGTGTGAAGTCTGCCGCAAGAAATAGATACTGGTGTTTTTTCGGTAGTATTGGTCATGGCTGTCAATGTTGAAGTATCAGTAGTTGACCCATTTCCCAATACACCATAATAATTGTATCCACATCCATAAATAGACCCATCGTCCATAAGAACTATTGTGTGATATGCACCACAAGAAATAGATACTGGTGTTTTTCCAGTACTGTTGGTCATTAATGTCAATGTTGTTCGTTGAGTTGTAGTTCCATCACCCAATTGACCATTGGTATTTAATCCGCATCCATAAATCGATCCGTCGCCCATAAGAACTATTGTATAATTGTATCCACAAGAAATAGATACTGGGGTTTTTCCGGTAGTATTGGTCATTAATGTCAATGTTGTTCGTTGAGTTGTAGTTCCATCACCCAATTGACCATTGGTATTTAATCCGCATCCATAAATCGATCCGTCGCCCATAAGAACTATTGTGTAATATCCGCCACAAGAAATAGATACTGGGGTTTTATTATCATAAGTTACATTGATGGATGTTAAAAAGAAATAACTCGTAGTTGTCCCATTTCCCAATTGACCATAAGTATTGTATCCACATCCATAAATAGATCCATCATCCATAAGAACCAATGTGTGGTTCTCTCCACAAGAAATAGATACTGGTGTTTTTCCGGTAGTATTGGTCATGATAGTAAAGGTTGATATATTATCTTCACTAAACCCATTTCCCAATTGACCATAAGTATTGGATCCACATCCATAAATCGATCCGTCGTCCATTAGAACCATTGTATGGTACTGGCCGCAAGAAATTGAAGATGGTATTTTCCCGGTTCTATTGTACAGGAGTGTCAATGTTGTTTTGTTAGCAATTGTCCCATCACCCAATTGACCATACTGATTATCACCACATCCATAAATAGACCCATCGTCCATAAGAACCATTGTGCGATATCCGCCACAAGAAACAGATACTGGTGTTTTTCCGGTAGTATTGGTCATGGCGGTCAATGTTGTTTGTTGAGTCGTATTTCCATTTCCCAATTGACCATTATTATTGTATCCACATCCATAAATCGATCCATCGCCCATAAGAACTATTGTGTGATATGCACCACAAGAAATAGATACTGGTGTTTTTCCGGTAGTATTGGTCATGGCGGTCAATGTTGTTTGTTGAGTCGTATTTCCATTTCCCAATTGACCAATACTATTTAGACCACATCCATAAATAGATCCATCGTCCATAAGAACCATTGTGTGATAGTATCCACAAGAAATAGATACTGGTGTTTTTCCGGTAGTATTGGTCATGGCGGTCAATGTTGAAGTATTAGTACTTGACCCATTTCCCAATTGACCATTATAATTCCATCCACATCCATAAATAGATCCATCGCTCATAAGAACCATTGTGTAAAATATACCACAAGAAATAGATACTGGTGTTTTTCCGGTAGTATTGGTCATGGCGGTCAATGTTGAAGTATTAGTACTTGACCCATTTCCCAATTGACCATAATAATTGTATCCACATCCATAAATAGACCCATCGTCCATAAGAACCATTGTGTGATATTCGCCACAAGAAACAGATACTGGGGTTTTTCCGGTATTATTAGTCATTAATGTCAACGTTGTTTGTTGAGTTGTATTTCCATTTCCTAATTGACCATTACTATTGTATCCACATCCATAAACAGACCCATCGTCCATAAGAACCATTGTGTGGCTGTTTCCACAAGAAATAGATACTGGGGTTTTTCCGGTATTATTGATCATTTCAAACAATTTTTCTATTCCCAATTGACCATAATTATTGTATCCACATCCATATACATTTCCGTCATTTGTTAAAACCATAGAATGAGATGCTTGATCTAACAAATATCTATAATATGCGATGTTTTGGCTAAAATAAACCAATTCAATATCTTCTCCAGTTGATTCCATCATCCAATCACCCCCATATTTAATATTACCTGTACGATCATTCGAAGCACCAATGATTACACTGGTTTGTGCATTTAAAAAATCATAATAAGCCTTCCAGTCAGGATAATTCAACGTATTACATGCTAAATAATCAATGTTTTTTACGGAAAATCGACGAATCAAATCTAACAAAAAGTCCACATTAGGATTGTAGATAGACCCTTCACGAAAAAAAGTATCGGATTCCAAGAACGGTTGACTCATGGGTCCTCTAGAAACAAATACGAATCCAATTCGATCAATGGAAGTAAAATTGCCAGAGATTAGTTCTAACACATCAGATTGCAAAGAATCATAGGAATATACTATGGGTAATGTAGATTCGTTTGTTGAATCTACAAATACTTGATAATCAATGACAGTTTCGTCGATGAACAAAATGTTCTTGAAATTACTTCCTGTTTTTAATAATTTCATATACAATAAAAACATAAAATTATTTATCCGTTTCGCAACTTTGTAAATTGGTGCGCACCAAATACCATATAGGATGACAATCCCAAATTGATAGGAATCAATAAGATTTTCAAAATAAACTTGAGAACCATTAATTTAGGGTCGATACCCATACCTGTAAATTGGTAATCGAAATATGGTCGATCAGATGGTTCCGAAAAATAAAACCATACCAATAATCCACCAAACACGATTGACACAATAAACATCGCGAAGTATTTACTAATGACTTCAGTATAATATTTGGACAATTTGATATGTTCATCCTTTTTATTATACTTGGTATGTAGGTGCTGTAATGTTACGCCTACCATAGTGGATGATACTACATTCAATACAATAGGAATAAACAATAACATAGTACCCACATCATTTACTTTGGGAGACATAAACATATCTTTGGATATGAATATTGACGCAACTACATTGATCAAGAACAATACCAATACTCCCAACAATACTGTTTTATGATAATAAATGGATATGAAACTCAACATATACACAAATGCTATTATCATATATGGAATCTGTGATCCGCATTCCGCCATTTCACTTGTTGATCTTATAATATACATATAAATCTTTTATGATGATGGTGTCAAATACACGTCTTTTATCCACGCCAACATAATTCCCACGTCTGCACTCGCATATGATGATTTGTATTTTCCTATGTTGAAAAATTGGGGTTTCTTGGCATCTGATGTCATGTAATAAATATATGGACCAAACTTACCTTTACGAATACTTGTATCACTATCTAACACTCGTAATATATTCGGATTTTGCGGTGGTTTGCGCGGCGCATCTCCGTCTATAACAACAGGTTCGACTTCAACCAATCCTATAACATCGTCTAAAGTAATCGCGTCCATCGGTTTTTTCAGACTTTTCAAACTCTGGGTTTTGGTTCCCCATGATGCATAGATTCCGTATTTTCCATTTTTCAAAAACACATCACAATCCTCATATTTGCCTAAATAATCGTTTTGGATTAAATCGTCGGCTTTATAATGACCTGCTTTCAATTTTTCTAAATCGATTTTCACCGCTGGATTAATGTTTTTATACACCACTTGTCCATCTTCCATGACCTTTTTTAAAGACGCGCCATATTGATGAAAGACGACTTCATAATCGTCGTCCAACAAATATTTGGTTTTTTCTAAATCTTTGATTTTTTTGGTGAGTCCCCCTATTTCATCGCAACAATTTGAACATATAAGCTGCCACGATACACCACCATCCACGACTTTGTCTAAATCGTCTTCCATTTTTTTCGTATAATCATAGGAAAAAAGTCCTTCGAAATGTTTCACTAAAAACTCGACCACCGTTAATCCCAGTGGTTGCAGGACCAGTTTTTTACTTTCGTTTCCAAAGATCCGTTGTTTTTTGTTTTCGACAATAGGTTCATCCCGTGTTAAACAATATTCAACGCAATCGACGTTTTTTCCCGCAATATCGCAGCATTTTACATAACCCCGCTCTTGAATGGTATCCACAATCATAGCAAATGTTGATGGACGTCCTATACCGGCATCTTCTAAAGTATGGATCAAACTGGCTTCGGTATAATGCAATACTTTATTGGAAACCGTCACGACACTTTCAATCTTATTGTATAATACATGTGCTTCTGATTTTGACACCAAAAGACTGCGGAAAAAAAGTAATAATCCCGATCCTTCATTTTGCGCTAAAGTTTCTCCCTCTATTATTTTCCACCCCAAGAAAAGAGGTATTTCCACCACATATTTATAGTTATGTTTGTCAGGTGCGCTTACAAAGACATTGGTCAACTGATATTTGGCAGTACTCATACAACTTGCGACAGTGTTTTTCCAAATAAGTTTGTATAATACTGCAGCGCGTTTATCGAGACCGTCAATACTGCTATGTTCAATATGGGTTGCTCGAATGGCTTCGTGGGGATTGGTTTCGTGGGGATTGGTTTCGTCGCGATTCAATATATTTTCGAGATTCCCTACATATTCGGGTTTTTCCCAGGTTTTTACAATATACTGTTTGGCTTTCTCCAAAAACTCGCCACTGTATTTTGTATTTTCAGTGCGCATATACGTAATGTGTCCGCCTTGATATAATTGTTGGCATAATTGCATTGTTTCTTTGGGAGACATATGTAATACATTGGATGCAGTTTGTAATAGTCCGGAAGTATTGAAAGGTTTGGGTGGTTGTCGTAATGAGTCTTTGGCTGCATCCATTGAGAACATATGATTGAAAGTGTTCGATTTTTCAAAGAAATCTTTCACCGAAGATGGATCTAAAAAATCGTGGTCCAAATGAAAGAGCAAGTTTTTGGTGAAAAAAGTGGCTGTGGTTTTATATTTGGTTTCGACCCCCGCTTTCTCAATTTCTTTTTCCCGATCATATACTAATCGCAGGGCAGGCGTTTGGCATCGACCGGCACTTAATCCATTGGATTTATTGTTGCAAATATGGCGCCATAAAAAGGGGGATATTTTGAATCCGACAATCATATCCAAGACTTGGCGAGCATGTTGGGCATGGACTAAATCCATATGTATACGCCCCGGATTGGCGACCGCTTTTAAGACGGCTGGTTTCGTGATTTCGTGGAAAGTAATGCGAGGGGTATGTTCAATCGATAATCCAAATACATCGCAAATATGCCAACCGATGGCTTCGCCTTCTCGATCATCGTCAGTTGCAATCAAAATACAATGGGGGAGGAATTGACTGATACATTTACGCATAAAGGCTACATGATCCTTTTTTTCTTCGATAATTGAGAACTTTATGGCAAAATTGTGTTTGATATCAATATCTTTCAATGATTCGATGGATCGAATATGACCCTTGGATGAAATACATTTGTATTGGTCGCCAAGGAAACTTTCGATTTTTTGACACTTCGATGGCGATTCCACAATCACTAAAAAAGTGGCACCATTCTTCGAAAAGGTATTGGCGGACACTGATTTAGCACTAGATGATGTTTTATATTTTTTTGGTGGCATTATTATAATACTAGTGAAATGTTTATATCTATTCTAAAATATTATGGCAAGAAACCTGGTCGTCGCCGAACACATAACATAATGCATCGTATAATAACAATGTTTCGTCTTCTGCAAACTGAATTGCTGCGTATTTACCATGACGACTACTGACAAGTGATTTTCGATTCCAGCGAACTTGTTTGACATGATCATTTGGATTCGATGATTTACGTATTCCAATTTCATCAGGCGTCAATGCAATCATAAACCCACCTTCAGCGGCATATGATTTTTCTAATGGGTTTGCACCTTCTGGTTTACGTTGATTATAATAATCAATCACTAGATTCGTTTGGTCTGGAGAGATGGTTTCGAAGTTGACGGAGATTTGCATGTTTGGTTGTTTTTAAGTGGAATCATGCAATAAACCATAATGGTAATTCAATTTTGTGAAAAATATTGACTTATAATTTGGACTGAATATGAATTAGACTATTGTGATATTGTAAACACCAATCACAACAATAATAATACGTTTTTTTCTGTGAATAATCAACACTAATAATTGCCTCGGTTTTCTTGAGAAATGTTGAACATGATTTGCATTGAACTTTATCCATTTGTATACATAGATGCATTGTGTTTACATGGTTTTGCGTAAAATTGAAGAATGTTTTCATAAATATAATATATAATAATACCAAAACAATGGAAGCAATTATCAATATTGGAAACCGAAATTACGATTCGTGGACATTCACACATCCCGATACCAAAGAATTATTGGACCTATCCACTACATGGAAACCAGTCGATGCGAAAGTATTTGATGGGGATAAAGTCTTAGTGTCAGAAAATACTGTCAATGTTCTCGAATCAACTGTAAAATCCGATACCGTGTTGACTGGTATATTAGTACTGTCCGATGGGAAAACCTATGGACGAACCGAAAATAAAAAACGGCTCTTGTATAAATGTATTCCTTTCAATAAAAAATACCCGGCGTTCTTGATCCCTTATGATTTGAAATTGGGCTTATCGAAACATATCTTGAACAAGTATGTAGTATTTACCTATGTACACTGGAATGACAAACATCCATTGGGTTTATTAACTCAAGTTCTGGGAAACGTTGACGATGATGTTGCTTATGGAGAATATCTATTATACTCTTACGGATACCATGAACAACCAAAGGAACTGATCAATGCTGTAAAAAATGTCGACGAGGTATCCACACTAGCCGAAATCGTCGCAAAAAATCCACAAACGATTGATCGACGCAATGAATATATATTTAGTATTGATGGTACAAATACAACTGATTATGATGATGCGTTGAGTATTACTGAATTGAATCCAGGAGAAGTTCGAATATCCGTATACACCACGAATCTTTGTCGGTGGATAGAACATTTGGATTTATGGAACCATATTGAGAACCTGAAGCAATCAAGCACCATTTATTTACCACATCGTAAAAAGCAAATGTTGTGTGATAAATTGGTAGATATGTGTGTTTTAACGGAGAAAAAGGAGCGATTGTCATTTACTGTCGATTATATTTTCAAGGACGGAGTATGCGTTGATACCGCCTTCCGTGAAACACTTATCATAGTGAAGAAAAATCATGTATATGATTCGGAAAAACTCCTTGCCAATAATCATTATCAAAAGTTGTATGAATATACGAAACAATTGGATGCTACCATTACAAATAGCCGAGAACTTGTTGCATATTGGATGATTCGAATCAACAGTGATGCGGGAGCCTATTTGTATAAGAAAAAGTGCGGAATCTTTGTAAAAACCACGAGTAAATCGAATGGACAGGCGCCATCGCCACACGCAGATAAATTATTATACTCTATTATAAATCAAGTGAAGACGGAATATGTTCCATATTCGGAAGATGATCCAATGTTTCATGAGATGTTGCAAACGTTTACATATGCACAGATAAGTAGTGAAATGCGTCGCGTGGAAGATGTGTGTAACAAGTGTGAGATGGTAGGAGTGGTAGGGTTAAGTGTGAGGTCAAAAAAAGAAAACCGAATAAAGGAATTGGAGCGAAAGATGCGAAAGAG